>Ga0179591_1295957_pt1 | contig 18307 bp, 21 predicted proteins | sample CZOMad2_1_08_16f_FD_182891 | JGI IMG/M metagenome (GOLD analysis project Ga0179591, IMG submission 182891) | Vadose zone soil fungal communities from Angelo Coast Range Reserve, California, USA - CZOMad2_1_08_16fungal (PacBio error correction) | ecosystem: Environmental > Terrestrial > Soil >... | reverse complement strand
TCTTCCCTTTTTTCTTTTCCCCCTCCCCACGACTTGTCTGTGACCGCCATTTCCAGATAATGTGAATGGGGATCCCAGACAACTCCATCCTGGTCTGTCAGGCTTTGAGAAGCTGGAGATCAACTCCGCGTCTAGGAGTGAACTCTTTCTGGTCACCCCTTTAGGAACTGATGAAGGAGTTTGAACATTTCCCCTTCCCATCTTCGATGGAGCGGCTGAGGGGGCGAGAATCTCGAAGATACGGGCTCCGGTGATAGGAGGTCCCTTTTCGCGGACCGTATGCCCATGGTTAGTAACCCTTTCTTGGTCACCTCGAAACGTTCCTCTCCCTCCCCCTGACCTGCAGAGGAGTACTTCCAGAGGCGCCAGGGCCCCCAGGAGACCGCCTACCTGAACAGTCTCCTCGGACGGAGGATGCGTCTTTAGTATATCGTCCGTCCCTCCCCCTTGCTTTTCCGTCGCTTCCGTCGGCATACTCCCACGCAGCTGATCTTCTTATAAGTGAGGCGCGGACCGCCGAGGCGATTCCGCCGTCCTTTGGTTAAGAAGTGACGCACGAGGCGGTCTGCTTTCCGAGGAAAGGAGCCCCCTTTACTAAACCCCCTCCCCCTTCCCCCCTCTCTTTAATTCCGGCTGAGTACGAACCCTCCTTTTGAGAGCGGTGAATCTGGCAAGCGGCTTTAATCCCGAAAAGCCCGTTGTGCAAAGCATGATCATAGCGCCTCCCCCCTCTCCTGCCGCGATTTTAGCTGTCCCATCCCGAAGATCTCTCCCGGATGATGGCCAGGAACGGCGGCTCAAACAGGAGAGTTTTCTATGACCTTCTCCTTGAACATGGACCTTTAGGTGAAAGCTTGAGGCAAAAAAGTTCCCGCCTAATGGCGCTAAGTACTCTGTCGGACTCCTCGAATTAAGTTCTCCCCCCTCCCCCTGTTACATATTCTTTCTAAACGGCCTTTTTCCCTACCGCGGGGGAGTTCGAGCTGTTAGAATTCTCAATGTTAGATCATTTAGACATATAAGTTCCTTGTGAAGTCAGATCATTCTCTCCCTTCCGGCATGACTTTTCAAAGTAACTGGACATTAACCGGTCGTTCCCTGGCGGGCTCTCCCACACGGGCCAATCTCCGCCCAAAACTGCGCACGAGTTATTAGCGGAGGTGTGGGATGGGTTGGGACTTCTTCTGTTTGAAAACGTACGTGAAGGCTTTTAGAATCACTCACAGTTCTAGTTAGACTATCGCCGAGGGTTTCTTAACCGCCCGTACGAACGTCCGGCTTCCCCATGTCCATCTCCCTGATTCTTTTCGGTCTCGACGGAAGAAGGAAGAAGTGGGCCCCCCTTGGCGGTCCCACGTTCTTTCGGCGGGTTGGTTTTTTCGGGACCTGGGTTACGACCAAAGGGTCAGATGGGACATTTCCTCGACCTTGTGGTGGAAAATCCCCGGACTCCTTTTCGCCCCGGCTGATCCCTTTTTTTGTCCCGATGGAGCCATGGCAGTCCCTGGCAAAGGAGAACTGTTCTTCCCTCTATAGAGAATGGCCGCCCGTTTTTGAGGATGCGAATCCCGGCCCTAGGAAGAAGTTCCACCCCAATAACCATATCATTATTTATGTTCCTTTTTCACTTTCGGCCGTGTTCTACCTACCTTAAGGGAGAATGGTGAGCTCCCTTTCAAACGCTAGGAGACCGACGTAGAAACCGGAAATTATCCCCTTCTCCGCCTCCCTGGCGGACTAGACTCCTCCCGCGAATTCAAGCTCTTCTTCCCAAGCTTAAGACCCTCTCTTCCCCCCTTCTACGCAAAGAAAAGAAAGTCGTTGGCTTCCGATCAGCGGCGCCAACCCTTGTCACTCTATGGTCTAACACCATTTGGCGCGGAGAACTTTCCGCGATCAGCCTATGGGGAGGTCCTCACTTCCTTATTTGCGTACAGAGAATAAGATCTGGCTACCGGCCCTTCCTCTCCCTGAAGATCGAGCTGACCCTCCCTACTCAAGGGGATCTGCAGAGGGCGCCCAGGCGGGATAGCTGGGCAAAGTAGATGTCCCTATAGAAGCATTTCTCCAACGGACCGCCACGGTGGCGGCCTCGGGCATCGAAGAAGACTCTCCGCCGGGAAGCCCTTCCTGGAGAAGTTTATACATCTTAACTAGTAGGGATTTGGAGCAGCCGAGAAGACTTGTCGGCAATCCTTTCCAGATTATACTCCTCTTCCTCTTTCAGGCTATTATCCCCTTCCAGGACGGCTTTAATCGAAAATGATCCAAGCCTGCCGACATAGAAGCTTGGCGGCGTTCCTAAGCGCCCCGCGATTTCGGAGTAGACCTCTCAACTCCCCTTAACCCCTACTTTCTGAAGCCGTACATAGGCTGCTCCACAAAATCCCAGGACCGCTGATTACCAACCGCTTATTCGTGGGGCAGAAGGTAGCTCTTCTCCCGTTCCCCGAAGGCGGAATGCTTCGCGCTTGTGGCTTTCTTTTCTCTTCGTTAGAACTTTCCATCTAGATATATCTGTTCTCCCATGGGACGCGTTCCATAGGTGAGAGGACAATCTCAAATCGACGGCCACTGTAGGTGGAGGAGGCAGAAGACTGCCCTACCCTTCTTACAGCGCTGACCTCCTTCCCGGTGATCTCAGTCGTCTCCGAGAAAAACTCCCCCAGAAGTGAGTCATCCCAGACGTTCTTGAGATGAATGTCCGAACAGGAAGCCTCCATGATTCGCACTTCCCTTCTTCAATCGGTAGGACCTCGAATATCTATTTTAATCTTCAATAAGTTGTGGTTTTCCCGAGAGATAGCAAAGGCCTCCCACGATTCTCCGAAGGATGCGGCGGCTGGGTAAGCCTTTGATGCCTTTTTCGGCCGTGCGTCTGGGACCTACACGTTCGAGGTTTTTCCGAAGCTTCCTCGGTAGGCATCCCGGGTAGATTTTCTGGCGGCATGACCTTTTTTCTCTTGTCGGACTCATCCACAAAGTGGCGCACGGGACGATTCCTCCAACCTGCTGTGAAACGCGGAAAGGAACCTCCCTGCGAGATAGAGGGAGCTTCCCGGTTCGCACTCAACCCCTCCCCTTCACGGGGGCTCCGAAGAAGTCCCCCGTAGAAAGGGTACTCGCGACATGACGGCCCAAGCGTAAAGGCATTTGGGGTTGCACAGCTCCTTTACTGGTAACGGTTTTCCGCACTGCGAGGCAGGCTGATAGATGGTGAAGGAGGCGCGGGCGCCTCCGCCCTAGAGTTGGAGGAGTTTCCTCTCCGCCGTGCTCGTACCCCCCCTTCCTCTGGATCAGGGTGTCGGTTCCGGCAGGAATGTCACCTTTTTAATAGACGGACCCAAGCTTTGGCGCGATGGAGACCTCTGTTGGAGCTTTTTTTTTGGTTGGATTTGACCGACCACCTGGCGATGGCGTTCAGCATCAGCAGACGCGCGTCTGGAGACTGCGAAATGGAGCATGGGGAGAAGCTCTGCGGTTCTTTTTTTCCTTTTCTCTTCTTTCTTTTCGGCGATCCCTCACCTGGTACGGGTTCCTTTCCCGAAAGGCGATTTTGATAGGCCTCGCAGGTGGTTTTTCTCGCAGGAAGGCCTTCCGAGCCCGCTAAGAGAACGTCCTTCTCTGCGAGGATCTTCTTTTTTCTTCTGGGGCGGTTGGCACGGGATTGAGATGGATCCTCCCCAAGAAAGGACCTCACCAGTTGCGGACCCCCTTCCCCAGAAGTTAGATATAGTCCGCCCGGGCGACAATGGTGTTTCCCTCAAAATATCGTTCTTTTTTTTCTTTTAGAGGACGCTAAGAATGGAGGTTGTGTAGCGTTTTTTTTGAAGGCGCCGATCCTGGTGACTGTGATGGAGTCCTGCGGCGAGATCGGGATCGTAATAGGCCCCTTGACGGCGATTGTTCCAGTTTTCTACCTTTCTCGAGAGGTTTGTCAAGAGTAAACCAGTCGCCCTTACCCTTCTTAGCACGGACCTCTTCCTCCCCTGAACGACTTCTTTGTGGGGAGGGGTGAGGGTTTCTGCGGACGACGCGCTCTCTTCCCTGCATCGCGGCAAGTTCCGTGGCGCGGGACCTGATTCCTGGCCGGCGATCAGGCTTGCGGCCAGCCGGCGAGACCACCCCCCTGGATCGCTTCGGCGAGGGTAGTCCGGGGATTGTACCAACAAACTCTTTTCTCTTCTTCCCTAGGACACTTCGCTTTCGGTCACTCTCCACCTTTCCCGCCTCAGGCTTAAGTGCCGTCAGGCCGACCGGCGGACTGCGTCCTCGTCTCCCTTGAAAGATCCGGGCTCTCGGCAGACCATGGTAGGAGACTTGGTCGCCCCAGGTCTCGAGGCGACCTAGGGAGTAGTCAGTCGCAAAACGACTTTTTGGTTGTCCAACCCAGTCTGCCGACGAGCAGCTCCAGAGTGTGATAGCATGCCTTGGGGTCGAGCCGCGCGGACTTTTTCCACCGGGGTGAATCAGAGGAACGGGTGCGTCCCCCCGTCTATTCCGACTGTCCGACGAATAGAATGCTTCCCTGCCGCGTGCGTCAAGTTCCTCTTGGCGACGAAAAGATAAGTTCCCAGGAGGAGGCCCGTTCTGTTGAATCGGGAGAAGATTAGACATTTGTCCGGTTCTCCCCCTTAGCCGACGAGATCCTCCTCCTCCTTCTTTCCGGAGGGGTCGCTTTTGCACCGCGTTAAAAGCAGCGTCTGGTCGCAAGGTCTCTGTCTTATAGTACTATTCCTGTTTGGAGGGACTAGTAATGGCAGACTTCCCCCCCCTCCTTCCGGTGATCTTAGAGACATCTAGCTTTTCTCAGATGGAAGATTATTCCTAGAGCGAATGGATCATCTTTCTCTCTAGGGCGTGTCGTGTCTGCCAGAAGCTACCAGCTTCCAGAGCTCTTTCTCCGACTTGAAGAGCCGGGGGCTATAGATAGGAGTGTTGTTGAAGGCTTTTTTTTCAGCGAGCAGGGCATAGTCTTGGTTTCTCCTCCCCCTCGTGGCGTACACCGCGAAGGCGGTCCTCTCATCGGTTTCGCGTTCCAGGTCCCCCTGACGGCCGCGGCGGCCGAAGAGGGCCCTTTTCACAAACCGCCGCCTCTTAGCCCGGCGACGATCGAAACGCCTTCTCCGGAAGCCGTCCGTCTCCGGGTAAGACTTTCCCCCTTGCTCCTGTCTTTTCCTCTTTTCTTTTTTATTGTTGCTCAGGCGGTAGGCTCTCACCCGTTGGGCGAGGCTGAAAACTCCAGGGAAGAAACACCGGTGGCGACGGTTTCTCCCCATGCCCTCCCCTCTTCATTTGCCGGAGCGTGCGTTCTGCATGAAAAATTCTGAGGAGACATTTCATCGAGCCAGACGATGCCTTCCCTCTGACTTTCGCACTGTTAGGAAAAGGTCCCCCGGCAAGGTCTTCTCCTCCCCTCTCTCCGGCTTCCTATAAAGCGCCTCTCCCCGGAAGAAGGAATTGGAGTGGATGTGGGCCACCGCCCCATGAAAATTCAATCGCGTCCCCCCCTGGTCAAGAAAAAGTCCTCCTGGTTTTGTTTTTTTTCTCCAACATCATCCATACGATACTCTCTCCCTCCGTTGTTGTGTTTAGATCTCCGTACTGGATGATGTTCGCCACGGCTCCCCTTGTCTGTGCCACGAAATGAACTTATTGTGAATGGGCGTGGCCACACGAAAATCCTGTTTTTTTCTTTCAGATTATGAAGAGTCATCTGGTAAACCTCTTCTCATCCCTAGGGACGGGTTCAAATCGTGATGATGAACGGTTCCTGGAAATGCATAATCGGCATTGGATGGAGATGGACCCGCCTCCTATTTGCGAGCAGAACCTCCTCTCGTGAATCGTTCGGTGTGTCCTCTTTAGAGACCGCTCAAACTGGTGTGTAGTCAAGTTTCTTTTCGACTCGAAGGCGAGCGACGAACTTTCCCGCCAAAGAGTCCAAGCACCCCTCCTTTTTTGGGATTAGCGCACTCCGCCTATGACCAGTATAGTGGACATCCCTCGAGAATTGGCTATCGACGCCTTCCCCCGTTCGGCGGCCTTTCGGACGTAGGACCCTTAAGAGAGCTCTGCATGCAAGTCTCCCCCTGATGTTAACTCCCTTCTTAAAGACGTAATCGTGGAGACGCGAGAAGAGGAGGCGGAGAAAAGTTCAGAATGAAACGGCGATAAGCTTAACAACCCTCCTCTATTCGCGCGTGCCGTTACGGGATTGTCTTCCATCGGCGCGCTTTGAAGCGGGGTGCAGATTGGCCGACTCCAGAAAGATTTTTTTCCCAGCTGAATCCAGGCGCTCTTCCCATCGCAGAGCCCCGGAAGACGATGTGTATTCCCCCCGCAAAGAAGAGAGAGTCCTTCTCTGGCCAGGAGGCCCCCCCCCTTAGTCTCGACGAGAACGGGACGAAATTGAGCCCCGGACAGCTTGGCGGTGAACGAGAGCCTTCCCCAAAAAGTCGCCGCCTCCGGGAATGCATTCCCTTTCGAGATTTCCTGAGCGCCTTTTCTCCGACTTTTTCACATCTCTGTGGGCACGGTTAGGGAAATAGTACCAACTCCGGAAGACCGACCGTTTGGGAGCAGAGTTTGTCGACGCGCCAATTGTAGATCCTCTCTCATATACTTCCTGTTCCCCCTCATCTCTCCGTCGTCCGATACGTCCGGAATGAATTTGACACTTCCCCCCCTTGAGAATTAAAGGTCGTGGCGTTCGGGGCGAGGCTCGAACCCCCTTCCCATGCGATCAGCTACCCTCCCCTTCTCAGTAGAGCTGATTGGTTGAAAAACACGACCCGTTTGACTTTTTCTCCTTTTCGGTTCGCCACGTGGTGGAGACCTCCCGACGAACAGTCTTTTTTCAGCGCCCTGATATTTATTCCTTATTTACTCCTTCAAGCCGTGCGTCGTCTCTTTTCACTTACGATGAGGAGTTTTTCTTTGCTAGGGACCGGTTCAGTCCCTCCTATTCTTGGGCTCGGATCCCCGGGTTGGAACCCTTCCCCCCTTATCCCTTTTCGGGCGAGAAGGGGAGGTTTTTCTCGTATGGCAGACATTAAGGCCTGAGGAAGGAAATTCCTTTTCCTAGTTCCTCTGGTTTAATGGTCAGAGATTGCTTTCCTTCTTTCTAGCCGGACTATCGGCCCCAAATAAACCCTAACCCCTAATAAAAGGAGGTCCGGTCTGCAGGCGCGGCCGGGCGAGCGCCGAGTCCCTCTTTACTTGTGGTACGATGTTCCGGCCCCCCCCCCCCCTTCACGGGGAAGAACCGCTTCCGTCCAAAGACATCCTCCTCTTTCCCTTTTAGGCCTAGTCGGCGAATTAGCCGAAGATCCCCCCGTCCCCCCCAAGAAACAGTCCCTTTGATACGGAGACACTTACCTCAAAAGCTACAATCAGTCGGAAAAAAGGCTCCTCAGGCTCCCAAGCTCCCCCTTTTCTTTCCAACCATTGGCGGCAGGGGCTAACGAGATAGAATTTTTTGTTTTTCTGTCAGAAAACTGGTGAGTCGGGAGGTCTTTTGTAGTCCATCTCCAGAAGAATCTTCGTACCGCCCGACCTCTAAATTTAGGGGTTTGTAGAGCTCCTCCCTACTCCTTCTATGCGCTGGCTCTGCAGGCAGGAAGATGTCAGTACACCCGTTTAGGCATATAAGAGAGCCTTCGCACCCGGACCCGCCACGGTGGAGGGCTTCCTCCTCTTTCTCGAGAAGACCGCGCCCTCTCTAAACGCAAGGTTTCCCTTTCCCCCGACGCGCGGCGGCGATTCGAAAGACATACGCCCGGAAAGACCCGCTCCCTCTCCATCGAGACGAAACTTTTTTTTTTTTTTTTCCAGGGACGTTATTCCCCTCATCCTTCCCCGGCGTTAACTCGAAACGGCTCCATCTCGGGAATTACCTAGATAGGCTGTATCTTTTTCCTCTCCTCCCAACGAGATGTGCAAGAAAGTCAGCCTAACGGATAGCCTTTCCCTCCTGTGGATACCTACAACGACTCCAGGGTCCCCCTTCTCCCCCCCCCCCCAACAGCTTCTGGTTTAAGAATGTAGCCCTTGTTCGACGGCCGCCTGAGGAGCTCCCTTTTTGCAGTTGCGTCGCGGCGTCGGAAATGGCAAGACCGCTATAGGGCTTACCTTCTTCCTCTTTCTTGCAGGTGGAGGCCAGATAGACCAATAGCCCTCCCCCAAAAATGTCGGTGGATTCGGGCAGACGAAGTAGGCGGTCAGGTCCGACGGAAGAAACCCTCCCCCCTCTTTCTACGAGGAAGGTGCAGAAAACACCTCTCCCTTGTAACGGACCCCTTCCGCGGAGCTGCAGTCTAACATGCCGCCTCTCTTTGAACTGACGCAAGCCTCCCCTTCTTAGCCATGGAGTCCTTTTCTCCCTCCTTTACTCATCCTCGTTGTCTGTGAGATCTCTCGACAAGGGCATCAACGAGGTCGAAGCCGTCCCTAATGGCTGCAGTGTAAGCGGGCTCGTGATCCTTTTCGGCTCAGCTCCGCCTTTGCCGTGTCAGTAGAGGTATTTTGCAGCCTTCCTTCAGCGCACAGGTTTTCCATCTGTTTCGCGGCCTTTCTTCCGTTCGGAGCGTCCGAAGAAAACGCCCCCTTTTAGGGAGATAGATGGTCATACACATTTCTTACGTCGGATGGACGTTTTTTTAATCTCCCCCTTCTCCGTGAGATGGCCATAGAACGAAACATCACTGACACAAGGGCGAGCCCTGCCGCCGTCGACTTCGTGGGTAAGCTGACCCTCTCTTGACCTCTCTAAGATGTTTTTTTTTTCGGAATGGACGCCGTGTGAAGAAGACCATGTCCCTCTGGATGATAGAGGGAGTCCTCGGCGATGAGAAGTCCAGGCCTCGTGGCGGAGTATTCCTCCTATAGCCTCCCTTCGCTTTCCTTCCGCCTCTTTTTTTTTCGAGGGACCTTTGGCCGGAATGGACGGGGATAATCGCTTTGCGGTCCGGCGAAGAAATCCGGAGGAGTTTTCTTTCCGACCAGGGTCTCTTCGTTTCTCCCTCTCACGCCGCGCGTCTCCTAGGAGAACTGCCCTCCCCCCCAAAATTGGAACGCGTGCTGCCAGGAGGAGCTTCTTCCTTCGAGGCAGAGTTTCTTCCCCGCACCGTGGGCGGGTCCTTGTTCTTTGAGAAGGCTCTGATCTCTGCCTCGACTTTCCAAGCAGGCCGGCCTGTGAGCATGAGCATCTCTCGTAGTAGGAGAGCATCTCCCTTTCGAGGCGGGCAGTTTTTTCCATATAGGCGGAGCTCCGAATAAGAATCCCGGCCTTCCAACCATTTTTGAGTCCCTAAGTAGATTGGTTAGAAAAGGCGCACCTTTTAGCCAAATAGATGTAGGTTGCGTTGGGGGTGTTTTTTTTTTTTTTTTTTTTTTTTTGTTTTGGGGACGAAAGGGAGAGCCTTTTTTCTTTCGGTTGAGCCGTTTGCAAGGAGAGATCTCTTTCAGGTGATGGAGCCGTCTCGGACGGCAGAAGGAGAGGGCTTCCACTTTTTTTCCAGGGAGGGCTTTCGGTAGGATTGCAGGTTTAGAGACGCTAGAGTCTACAGGTTGTGTCCTTTAACCTCCCCAGCACCTGAGGACAGGCGTCGCACTAGCGCCTGCGTAAAGGCAACCCCTTACTTCGGTCGGGGGAGGGTTGGCTGAAGATAGGAACTTGCGCTAGTTTAGAGCGTATTCTCTCCGGACGAGCGAGGCGAGGACCGGAAGGGGATCTTATTGCAATGGAGGCCAACACGGCGCGAACAAACGAACTCTTTCTTTCTCCTTCTGCGTGAGGATTGGTGGATTGTACCCAAAAATAGCTTCGGAGATCTAGGACCTCTTCCCCTGCTCCCAGGTAAATACACCTCCTGACTAAGGCTTAAGTGAAAGTCAACTTTTTACCACGGCGGGCCTGAGTAAAGAGGAGCCTCAATCTTTTCAGGGCGCTGAACGTTACCCCCTTCGTTAGCGGCGGTCACCTCGGTCGGAGGGCTAACATGGGAAGTAAGTCGTCCTCACGAAGGGTAGTGGTTGTCCACCCCAGATAGAAGAGAAGAGTGACCTTTTCTCTTTCTTCTCATTGGAAGTGTTCTACTTTCAGTCGAAAGTACCTCCTACAGGGTTAGTTGGGAAGTTTACTTTCTCACCTTTTTCAGGATAGGACGATTAGCATGAGGAAAATGAACTTCTTAGAAGATGATCGATTTTCTGAAGTTCGAAAAGATAGGACCTCCACCGACGGCGTCCCTTCGCCTAGAGGGAGACCTATCTTTCTTGCCTTGCAGAGAGGTGGACTAAACGCTTACCCTGAGAGGAGATACGATTGGACTCGTAAGAGAAAGGATTTCTAAGTTTGCATTCCCTCGTTAACCGCAGAGGTAATGGGTTCCTCTTTCAGCAGGTCTCTTCGTTCCCTAATGTGGAGTCCCCCTAATGGGAAGGCATCCTTCTAAAGCGATGGCTTTTATTCTTGAAAGCGACGAGGAATTGGGATATGGAATGTTAGCCGTTTCCCTGGATAGCTAGGGGTAAAGCTAGGGCTAGTGTAGAGCCTTCCATACTCATGACCTCTCCCTCGAGCCTATGTTAGGAGTTCCCCAGCCGTGGACGTAGCTCCAGATCCAGAATATCGGCGCGTCTATAAGGCAATCCTGGCCCCGGGAACAACCCTAATATTGTAGAAGAACGAATAGTTAATGAGTACCTATGACGGAGGAATAATTGCGGTTTCCAGCGAATAACGTCCTACTTGCCCTCAGAGCGTACGCGTGAATGACAGAGGACACACAGTACCCCCCTCAGCGCCGCTCGGAGAAGATACAGTTCCTTGGCACGAAAGCCTCCGTCAGACCCCCCCACCCCATGGTATATTTTTGGTAATGGACGTCTGATTTAATCTTGAGTCCTTGCCTTTCAGGGAGACTTCCGGGACGCTGAGATAGAAGTGGGAGTCTTCTGAACAAGACAGGCCTCACACCAGGGTGGTACGGTTCTTAACACTCATTCCAGCAGATCACCTCATTCCTCTGGAGCGTTCGAAAAAGTGAGAAGAGGGTTCCCCTTGTCCATCGGCGTCCCGAAGAATGATAATGGCCTCTTCTCAGCACGGGCCGGAAATGTGAACACGGCTGAAGGGAGCCTCTCCCAGAGTTCGGCGGTGAATCAATTTTCTTCGCTTCCTCCGACGACCAGGATGGAGTTGGATTGTTCTCCATGAACATGATTCGCTCCGCGGCAGCGGCGGGGCACAGACAAAGTCGGGGCGAACAGCATCCAGACTCTCTCTTTATCCTTTTTTCCTCTCATACTTTGTTTTTTATCTTTTCTGAGATATAGTATGTCATGTTCGCCAAACGGCACCTTTCGGGCTCCCTGCTCCCCATGTCATGGGAGTGGAACCATTTCTAAATACTGGTCGTCTTTATGACGCGAGCAGTGGAGTCCCGGAGAAGCGGTCGAGGCTTTCCTCTTTCAGTGGTTCCCCCTTTTCCTCCCTTTGATGAAGGCCCGCTGGCAATCATTTTTCATCTTCATGGCCAGGCGCTGGACCCCGGATTTCCGGGGCGAGAAGAACTCGTCGGTGCCGGGCGGTGTTCCGGCGGCATATTTCTCATTCCTCTACACAATGGTTTTTCCCGTTTGTTTAGAATATCAAGGAGCTCTAATCCTCCTCCCTGCCAGAGGCTCCCGCCAGAGGAGAAAGGACTCACCTGAGAACGCATATGACTGACCCGTCTCCGTCGGAAGGAGTCTCCTTTCAGCGATCGTCGCCTTTTCGGTGCGTGTCTGAGGCTGTTCCAGTGTCCTTTCTTTCGAGGCGAGGCCGTCTCCTTCTGACAGCAGAAGAGGAGATTCCGCCGTCATCGGACGCCGGCGCAACGATGCTTTTCCCCCTCTTGAATCTGCCAGGCCCTCCTTTCTTTAAAACTCCTATCTATTCTTTCCCTCGTTCCGGCTCCTTCCCTTTCCATCGGCGCTTGTGAAGGCGGGGCCGGGTTGACATCGAACCACTTTTTACGATCTTCCCAGCATCTTCACAGCTAGCGAGGCCCCTCGGCGCCCTTTAGTTCGCGGCACCCAAAAGACGTTTGGAGCCGGATGCTTTTCCCAGACGCGGTCTCCCAAAATTAGTCTTTTCGAGCGTCCGCGTTGCTCTCCCGTTCGGTGAACGAGTTGAAGGCCCCTCGACAGAATACTTCTCTTGAAGTTCCTTCGCTAGGAGATCCCGCGCGTTTTCACTGGTCGGCACCCTTAAGTCATAGGAGACCTGTAAACGCCGGTGCCGCGCAGAGGTGGTCTCCCTCTCTTTTTTCCGACGTCGCCTTCTCCAGACTGCTTCTAGTGCTTCTTCAGAGGCTTCGTCGCAGATACGTCCGGCATGACCCCCCCCCGTGACCTTCAAAGTCCCGCCACTTTCCCCCTTTCGGTCTCGTCCTGTTCCTTCTTGACAACAAGCGAACTGCGATCCTTTCAACTCGCGGCCCCCATGAATAGTAGCTGCTTGGTGGACAACCCGACCCTCTTTCCGGAGGGTCCCCCCTCACCAGGCGATAGCCCTCGCGGGTTTAAAGACCTCTTCCGACCCTTCCTGCCAGGTCTCGCCCCTGATCTTTTCCTAGCGCTGGGAACAATCGCGTGGTCTTTTACTTGAATCACGTAAGCTGAGGCGGGTGACGGTGTCTTTGACCGGGGCTTGACCATCGAAGTGTCCGCGGTACCCTCGTATCCCCCGGGTGGCGGACAACCAAAAGGAATACCTCGCGACGGCGTCTCCTTTTTGTTTGGTCGAGACGGCCGCTCCTCCTGTCAAGCCGAGTTCTTTTCCCCCGCCGCCGGTCATCGTGCGCTCGGCCTGTAGCTGCTGACGGCTTTCTACCCTCTCTTTTGAGCGGAAAAGACCTACACCCCTAAAACTACCAAAAGGAGGTAGGTTCAGTGTCACGCATGCTCGGACGGTCCTCCTTCCCGATTTTTGGACTGGTGACTGTTCGTGGACCGCCCTCTTCCGGCGCCCTCGAGGTCCTTCCCCGGGACAATCTTTTACCCTCAGAATAAATGGAGGCCTATGTCCCGACCTCGCCGCAGAGGCCTCCTCCTAAAAGTACACCGCCTCGCATTCGCCCCCCCCAGCCTTACCAACGTCAGTCGGACCCCCCCTGGCCGCTCCTCTTTAACCAGCCAGTCCCCTTGGGCGAACACCCTGTCCTGGTCTCCCCCGAGATTCGACATTCTGTGACGGTCCGCAACCGGTGAAGGCAGGGATCGGAGGCGAGATGCAGTTTCAGCCGACTCTGGCACCGCCCGCCTCTAACTGCAGTTCGAGTCGACGACGACCTCCGGGCTCGACGCCCCCCCAGGCCGGCCTGCTGCGCCCCACCGTTCGAGGCCCTCTCCTATTCGCCAATCACCCGGCCCCTCCCGGTGGAGGGAATCTGCCTCTTGAACGACGAAGAAAGTCTCCCCCCCCGTGCAGCTATCCACCCCTTTCGCAGGATCCTCCTCTTACGCGAAGGTCGCGATGATGGCACCATCGAGACTTTTTCCCCGCCCGCTCCGCATTCCCAGCAAGCGGTTTTCGATTATCCGCCATAGGACGTCTCAATAGAACCCTGATCCAGTTTTCCCATGCCGCGGAGGACTTTTTTTTACGCCGCAAACCAAGAGAGGTCGCTCCTCCCGCGCCGCCTCTCCCCCCTTATAAGAATGGGCAGAGAAGTTTTTTCTTTAACAGAAAACTTCAAAGGAACGATGATCCCCAACAGATTCTGGAAGCCCCCCAACCCCACCCCCCCCCCCCCCAACAAACAACACCCCCCACCCCCAAACCACTCAAAACCCCCCCAAACAAAAAACAACACCCCCACAAAAAAAAAACCCCCCCCCCAACCCACCCCCCCCCCCCCCCCACCCCCCCCCCCCCACCAAAACCCCCATGGGAAGACTGATCCCATGTTCGACGGCTTCCTGCGAAGGTGGAGGAGCAGGGTGGCGACCTGGAAAGAGCCCTCTATAGATCCCCCAAATGAATTCTTTTTTCCAGCCGTGGAGGACCGTAGACCTCGCCCTTCCAAATGTAGGTGGGAGGAAGGAGATCAGGACAGTACTCCAGAAAGGACGAGAAACTCTTCCCCCCTTGTGTGCAGATACTTAGGAGGCGACAACTAACTCGCCGTTGGTCAAGGCAACCTCCGGAGGAGATGCATCCCAAACAGGTCAGGAAATAGAAACCCTCCCAGCGGAGAGTCCCCTTGTGAGGACCTCCTCATATTTAATAATAATCCCCGTTTTGTTGAGACTAGATCTCCCCAGGGACCCCACTTGTTTCGAGAAGGCCTCTGGCTTCTTTTTAATCAGGGCCGAGGGCGACTGTTCGCATGCACCGCAGTAGGGCCTTTCCCCGTAGAGGTATAGTTGGTTCCTTCCTTTCGTAGAGACCCTTTCCATTCGGTTAGCCCTTTTTTGAAATGGAAGGTCTTGAGTATTTCCGGCAGCCATACCCCCCGGTGAAGGCGAGTCCCTTCTGGTCATAAACCATGCCCAGGGAAAGGAAGTTCTCTCTATACTCTTGGTATGGCCAGGCTCCCTCACAAGCGACCGCCCAAGGGACGAGACGGCCGACGTCCTACCCCTTAAGAGCGAACTGTCTTTTTTTTGACCGCGTCCAGAAGCTTTTGTTTTTCTCTCCGCATTCCTGTGACGGCGTTCTGGAAGTCCTCTTCCATGGATGATCTCTGGGAAGACTTGGCTGATTTCCTCGGAACTAGCCGTTGGAGGAGGTAGGCCCTCTCTCGCGGGAGATGTCTTCCTCCGCTGGATCATTTTCGGCCGACCGGACTTGCGGTTCATAATAGCACGTTACGAGGTTGGCGCGTGGACCTGTGGGGATGACAGAACAGGCTCGATGGCGTGCTCCATCGCCCGCCGAGCGGGCGCACTTCGGAGACCTCTCTTTCGTTTAGATCTGCAAGGCTCCCCTTCTCGGCTATTTACGAGGCCCCGCCCTGGACGTTTTTTTATTCTTCGCGCTGATAGGCCGAAGGTGGTCTGCAGCCTGCTTGGAGTAGTCCCCCTTCTCGCCACGTCCTTTTTCGCTTAGATCTTCCCTGTCGTCGACAGAGCGGCAGGCTTTCTCTCTCCGGGCCCCCCGAATTCAAACTTTTTTGAGGACCCCTCCCTTTCGATCTCGTAGTTTCCCCCCCCCCCTGAGTCCAAATGTTTCGTTGCCCCCTAGAATTCGGGGTTTGGCGCCCGAGGAGCGGTGGTCCGATGGATTTTTTTTTTGTAGATGTGCGTGTCGAATATTTTTTTGGACGGTTCTGGGAGAGCCCCCATTCTGCGAAGGCGCTTTCCTTTTTTTTTCATAGGCAGCAAGGGATCTGCGAGGTAGGATTGCCGTCTACCGCAGCTAGATTTCTCCTCTCGTGGCTCAACTGTCCACATAAACAGGGTAGCACCTCCTGCCTGCGTCCCCCTGAACATCTGTAGGTAGTGGGGAGTGTTTTTTTCTTTCGGAGCGCAAGATAGGTCGATAGGTAGCTTCCCCTGCATACGAGTTGGGGGTTCTTTTCTCTTTGGAGAACGTCTACGGGGACGGCACCCTTTTCCTTGGAGGCCGAGAAGGAGTCGACCCCCTGCAAGGATAGGGAAGTAGGCGTTCATCTTCAGTGAAGTCCACCACCCGGTTTTAGGATCAGTGCCCGCGTTTTTTCCTTATACCAAGGCCCCCCAATCGCACCCCCCGCCTCAGGCGGCTTTAAAGGAAGACCCCTTTCTTCCTCCAGAGGCTCCCGACTCTCAGGGCGATTCTGGAACCAGCTTCCCGGGCCCGTCCTCCACCGGGCGCGGTGTCTACTCAATGGGCGCTGTAGCCCCCCTAAAAGATGGTCGTGTCCCAGCAGATAGAAGACCTTCCGAGTTGTTTCTGCATTGTCGGTTTGTTTTCTCCCCGGAGAGACGAAGGTTCTTACGGGACGGTGAAGTCTGCCGGGACGGATATGAGACCCACTCCCTGAGGCACATGCACTAGATTCGCAGCTTTTTTCCCCTTGCGAAGAGAACAGATCTGAGCCCCACAGGAGCGGCCAAGATTCCGGGAGAAGATGTCGAAATTTGAGTCGGTGACGAAAAAGTATTCCCTGCGCGCAGATTAAGAGAGATTCCCCCAGCTACAGGAGGCCTTTTCTCCTCAGATCCCCTCGTAAGTGGGTCCGCCGGTAGAAGTTATAGCAGAATAATGTTGGAGACTTCTGTGCCCTTCCTCTGAATCTTCTTCTGAGCACCGAGCATCAGCTCCAATGGCGTCAGATTGGAGAGCGACTGTCTCAGCTGATGTCTAGCTCGGGCGTGTCTTGCCAGCCTTCTTTTTCACACGTAGAATTGGCCTTTTCAGTTACTCGTGGGAAGTAGCCTGCACGCGCGAATATTAGGCGCGTTGTATGAGGAATGGACTTTCCTCCCGTCTCTCCTCCTCGGGCGCGGGTAACCCATTTGATGGCTTTCTAGCTAGATGCGGTCCGCGCACTCACAGGACGTCCTCGCGCTTTGGTTGGGGGTGGGCGAATTCGGCCCGACGGCACGACACGCAGCCTCCCGAGAAGGAGAAGACGACGTCCAGTCTCTTTTCCGACGGAGGATTTTTGCTAATTTTTGTGCGCCTTTCGACTCTGTGAGGGAGGACTCTGGTTCTTGTCCTTGTCGGAGATAGCAGTGGGATGCTGAAAAGACTTACTAACAACAGGGGTCCTGTCCCTCTTGCAGCCGCTAGCGGGCGAGTTCTCCACCCATGTCTTTCAGAGCCCTCGGACGCCATGCTTCTCATGGCCAGCCCTTACTCAAGCACTTCACTTGTGAAACGCATTTTCTCCTCGAAAAGTTTGCTTCTACAGATGATCTCCGGAGACTCGAAGTACCATCTGGATGGTGGCCACCCAACTGAACATGATCGCGCCGGTTTCCTTTCCAGAAAAAGTCGTGAACTACATATCAAGAAGTATACCCCCCCCCTTGTTGTTCCTTTGTGAGGACCTTCGCCCGGTCTTTTGACTTTGAATGAAAGGCGCCCTTCCCTTTCTTTTTGCGTTGGCAAAGAACCCACTCTCCGGGTCGTCAGCTTTGAACTCGTCTTTTTACACAGGAGAAAGGTGGAGGACACTTCTTTCCGGAGCGTTAACTTTTTTGCTGATGGACTGAGCTCCCAACAGTCATAGATGAATGGCGCCCCTTCTTTATGGACCTAGGAGAAGGGGGAGAGTCCAAATGCTCAGCCGGAAGGGCTCTCTTCGGCTAGTGTTAGAGACCCCCAACCCTGTTCCCCTCGCCAACTTAGAGAGAGGACCCCCTTCGTCCGAAACAGAGGAGACCTCCCATAGGAGAATTCTGCACCTGGAGCATGCTCAAGTAGTCCTGGCTTCCGATTATTAGGCGCTTCTTTTTTCTGATGAGGTAGCTTCTTACTAGTCTTTTCGACGAGACTTCTCCTCCTGTGAGTCGCAGTCCCTTAAAGACTAAGCGTGTAGAAGGAAACCCTGAGGGCGGAGACCCCTCCCTCTTCCGGAGACTTCAGGACTCTTCTCTCCTTAGCGCGGTGCCCCTTTGGTACCTCCTTGTGAGTCTGTTCAGCGGCTTGGAAGATCCCAGAACTCCTTTACAAGCTATCCCCCCCCCTTGGCGAGCTCCCCTTTCCCTAGGAACTTCGCATGGACCTCCGGATGCTTCCCCCCTTGCTTAGGTATAAAACAGGAGTTCTCCTCCGTGAGAACCTTTTCTCCCCGGAAATTCTTTGACCCGCGGATGTCCCTCCCGCAAATGTTGCGGATAGTCCCCTCGAGACATTTTCCTCCGGAACGTATCAAAGAAGGGGACGAACTCCTCCCGGGCGCCGAGCTTTTCGAGTCGAAAATTTCTCCCTCTGAGAATATCTCTTCGTGTGCCTCCATAAGCTATCTTCTCTCCTTTCTGACGGTGGAACTAATTAACTTCCTAGGCTCCTAACCACCCCCACGAAAATGAGCAGCTACAAAGAGGGCTCCCGAGATGGATTCTTCTCACGACCCCTTTCCTTTGATAGTTTCCCCTTCTGGGTTAAACCCCGAGAAGACAATGCGCCTTGGTCAGATCAATCATATTTACTTCTCTGAATTTGGCCGGCCTCATCTCTTTGGGTGGAGATCCCTGTGGAAGAACTTCAGTTTTCAGAGGGCCCCTCATACGTCCCTACCCTTTTGTTGGTCTCAAGGCGACCGACCTGACGGAAGAAGGTAATCGACTCTTCTGCTTACTCTCTTTATGGCATCGAAGGCACCTC
>Ga0179591_1192571_pt1 | contig 18308 bp, 20 predicted proteins | sample CZOMad2_1_08_16f_FD_182891 | JGI IMG/M metagenome (GOLD analysis project Ga0179591, IMG submission 182891) | Vadose zone soil fungal communities from Angelo Coast Range Reserve, California, USA - CZOMad2_1_08_16fungal (PacBio error correction) | ecosystem: Environmental > Terrestrial > Soil >... | reverse complement strand
CGTCTAACACCTTGCTTTGACCTTTCACCCCCTTCCTTTCCAGTCCTAAGGAAACAAGGTATGCCCTTATGTGCTTTGCCTCCCCCCCGCGGACAGGCACCCCCTTTCTTTTCTTTCCATCTGTTTCCGTTCTTGTATTTATTTTTGTTGTCCCTCCTTCATTGCCTTTAACTTATTCGGAGTCTCCTTTGCTATACCAATTTGACGTATTTTCAGCACAGGCATCTTGATTTCATTTCTTAAAACCCCCTAATCAAGATCCCTATTTCAGCCTATTTTTACTAAGTAACCCCAAGGCCTGCACCCCAACCACTTATTCAGACTTAGAAGTTCTTATACTATAGACCCCTCATTATTACTTTAAAAAACTTTACGCCCCTTTTTTCACCTGTATTTCGTCAGGGAATAATCCCCTGCACCCACTGTTTATTCCTTGTTCCCCCCGGCATATACCCTATTTTCTTCTTGCTATTCAAGCTTCCCCGATTTTTCAAATTAGAAGAAAACTTCTCTTTAGATGTAAACTCTATCTGACTCCCCACCACCTATACCGGATATGTGCAGTGGACCCCCCCAGAGTATGTCATCTTCTCGGGTATTCAACCAACGCCTCTGGTTCCTGAAACTTGTCTTGTTCTTGTGTGTTGATTTCCTGTTCGACTCCCCCAGTTTCTTAAGGAGCAGAACAACCTTTTTGACTCAATCCGCTTTCTGTCTGTTCCCCCCCACTCTGCCGCTGCCTGAGGCGTATTCCGTTTCTACCAGATGATACGGTCCATTCCTTCTTCCCACTTTTTCCTTGTGCCACATACTCCCCTGATTCTTTTTTGAACGCAATAGATGCTCTTTTCCGTTTACTTCATCTCACCATCCAGTGTTGTACCATACCTGCTTACGCTTTTTCCCCTTTTTTGGAGGACAGCATTTCGTTCTTTCTATGATCTAGTCCGAACCCTTTATAGGCCCTATTTACCTCCCTCCCCGACGGGAAGTCCTCATTTTCTGTTTTCTACAACCTTAGGTTTTGCCTTTAGGATTAAGCCTGCGATTTTTTTTCCCTTCCCTTTCGAGTACCGGAGAGGAGGGTAAGCCTTTCTACCCTCAGGGAAGTTCAGTCCTCCCCCCCCTCAGTGTGGTATCAAGGACTAACTCCTGCCCGTCGGCGCAAACTGTTGTCCGCTACAGCCCCGACCCCGAAGGATGAAATACCTTTCTGACTCCCGAGCTTAAATTTATAGGCCTTCAGTGTTGCAATGAAGGAAAAGTGTGGGGAACACTTGACTGGAAGCCCTTTCCTGAGCAGACGTGGCCATCTCACTTTTAGTCGATCGCAATGTATTTACGTTCACTGCGGCTTACAATTGAGGTGAGTCTTTCCTAGGTCCCCCACTTCTCCACGGACTGTATGGCATTTATTTCAACCAGAAATAATACCACCCCCCCACCACCCCCCCCCCCCCCCCCCCCCCCCCCCCCCCCCCTCCCCCCCCCCCCCACCCCCCCCCCCCACCCCCCCACCCCCCACCCACACCACACCACCCCCCCCCCCCCCCCCCCCCCCCCCCACCCCCCCCCCCCACCCCCCCCCCCCCCCCCCCCCACCCCACCCCCCCCCCCCCCCCTCCCCCCCACCCACCACCCCCCCCCCAACCACCCCCCCCCCCACCCCCCCCACCCCCCCCCCCCCCCCCCACCACCCACCCCCCCCCCCCCCCCCCCCCCCCACCCCCCCCCCCCCCCCCCCCCCTTGTGGGACTGTTTGCCAGAGTCACCCCTTCAACCTTTTTCCCCGTTTCGGGGGGTTGAATTTGATACTTTGTCTCACTTTGAGTGTGATTTTTGTTTTCATCTAGAGTCGATGGTTTTTCCCTTTCTCTTTTAACTTCACTGTTTCTCATTGTGCCTTTTATAGTTTCCAAATCTTCGAGACTTCGGAATGGACGCCATAAGTATACGCCGTCAAAGGATTCCGGACCTCTTTGATCGCTTCATTGGTTGGCCTCCCCCCAGCCCCCTCCTTTCCTTTTTGTGTCCTCGCTTCTTTTCTCTTTTCGAATGTGTTGCGAAGAGACCCCTCCTCGCAAAACATCAAGGATTTTTTCTGGTAGCTCCCCCCACCAGTAACTCCTTGCATAGGGGCCCTCATCCATTTTTTTCTCACTTATTAGCGTAATAACGCCTTCGTACGGTTGAGTACCCAGGGACTTTGACCCGCCAACTTGTGAGCCAAGAAGCTCTCCTTTTCACCCCATCGTACCTTTAGTTACATGCCCCAGTACCCCCACTTTTTCCTGAATTCGAGGTCGCAACCCCCCCCGCCAAGAGGGGTTTCTTCTTTCACATGCTCTCCTACCTGTCCCCTTCATGCATGGTAGTACTTTCCCCTCTTACCCTTCCAGTTCAAGAAGTCTACTTTGGGGTCCCTCGTAGAGAGCCTCTAATTCCGTCTTTTTCCCGGTATGTTCCCCAGCCCCCACTGCCTTCTGATTCTCTCGAAGAACCCCTTCTTTGGCGTTCAACCCGGATAGGCCCGGGAGTTCCAGTTCAACAGTAACGGACTATCCCACGGATGAATCTCTCGTCAGAGTACGCCTATGCTCAAGGTATTTCATCCTTGAGTCCCGGGAAGTATCAAAGTTGCGGCCTAGACCTGGCTTTTTCCTACGGCCCACCTTTAGGAGCTTAGCGACTGTCCTCTCCTCTTTTTTCTCCATCCTATACGGTTCCTCTATCCCGAAAGTACCCCAAAACCCCTGTGGCTAGGTAATCCGCCCTATTCGTCCCCCCCTAAACTTTTACACTCCCCCTTCTTCTTTGCAGTAGTCGGCTTTTCCCCACCAATTCGGACGACTTAAGGGAGCGAGACCCTTATTTTAAACAATTACTCCTCCTAAAAAGGTTCCTACATTCCTTTCTTCTTTTTACCAAGGGTTGTGATGCCCCCCCACCACCCCCCCCACACCCCCATGGCGGCAACTGTCTTCAAGTTTTTTTCTCTTTGCTATGGTCCACCCTATCAAGTCATTATTGTATCCCCCCAAGACTCGCCCCAGGTCGCCTTTCCCCCCCTTATTTGGACCTTTTCCCTTGTAGATAAATATTTCCACCTTCCCTGGCCCTTGTGGTCGTAACTAAATGATTTTCAACGAAACATACCACCTGCTCAGGTGAGTCCGTTTTTCTCGCCTGATCCCTTATTGGAAGTCTCCCCGTCCCCCTCACCACTTGCCCTTTTCATTAATCTGATAGTGCCCCTGCTTTTCTTTCGACCCCGAGCTGGTTACTCCCTCTTGGGTTTCCCTCTGACAATATCCTTTGTTAGAGTTCTTTTTAAGTAGAGCCTTCTTTAATATGAATTTCTCTTTTCATCTTGCTTTTTTTCAATGACTTCTTCCCCCTCAAATCTTTCTCCCCACTTGAAAACAGTCTTTTCTTATTACTCCAACTGACTCCATTTTCTTTTTTCCCCCACCTTTCGTAACTTTTGTTTTTTTCAACTTTATAAGTAGGAATTAGTGTCCCTATGTAACCTCTTTTCTTCTTACCTATGTGATCTATTTGTGAGCATGCCTGGTCTTCTAGTAACCTTTCTTGCCCATTATTGTTGCTTTAATGCCTTACTTGATAATTCACTTATCCTCCTGGCCAACTGTCTTTTTAAACCTAGGACCTAACCTCATTCATCTCCGCTCCCTTATAGTTTCCAATTCTTTCTCACCACACCATCAAATGAAATACCAGTGAGTTAACCTTCCTTTTCCCACAACTTCCCCGCATGGCACAAATCACTGAATTATGTCGAGTGTATAGCAATTCATGCCCACAGGTGTGCTTGTTATTTCCTTGCTAAGGTTCTATTTTACAACTGCGACGTGCGCTTCCTATCCCCTTCTCTTTCCCCCTCGTGTGTTTTTGCGCAGATCCGGGTATGTCAGCTGAATTAGCTTTGACCCACTATCGTAACTACCCTGCCCCACCTTTTTTTTCCTTAGGCTTTTTATAACACAGGCTTCTTCATTTCTTTTTTTTTACCTTACTTTTCCTAAGTTACTCCGGTTCTTTTAATTTTTTCCTAATTGTTTTGACTTCCTTCCCAATAGTCCCTTTCTGCTTAGACCCCTTTGTCTTCTACCATTTATGGACGCATTTAAGCAATGGCCTAGCTTTGGACCTATTTTTTAAATTATAATTACTCTCACACCATAACTTATTTCACAATACATTTACCTAAGCTCCCCCCCACGGCCTGGCCCCAAAATTAATTTACCTTTTACAATATAAGACTAAAGTTCATAGTAGTACTTCGTCCCCCCCAACATATAGCACAGTTTCCCTATACCAGAAGCGTGACCAACCCCCCCCACCCCTTACCGAAATTGGTCCATATTTATTACTTGCCTCTTTTCATACTAATTTCACATCTTTTCTTTTCTTGGTTCCTCACCACGCCCTCCTCTTTTCTACTGGTGAAGTTCGCCTTAATATCTAACCACAAAGGAACCATCTTCCCATTTCCCTCTTTTCGCTGTATTATTTCCCAATAATTCCGTGTCCAATTATCTAATTTTCCAAAAGTTTTATTCTCAATTTCCTCTCGTTCAACGCCAGCAGACTTAGTCAGTCTTCTCCTCCTTTTCGGGGCTTTTTTTTTTGCTGGTCGACACTAATGGAGATGTCCCCCTCCTTCCATTACTCCCCCCCCCCCCCCCCCCCCCCCCCCCCCGAATGTTTGTGTCTTTTACAAATCCTTTTTTTTCTTTTTCGTCGGATAACCCTTTGGTCCCAAGGAAGTATATTCAGAGATTACCCCTTATTTGACTCACCTATCTTCCCCTCTTAGGTGCTACCCTACCTGGCGCTTATTGACCATATCCCAGATAATGTTCCCGTGTGCCCCGTCCCTCTTTTCTCGTCACATTCACTGTACCCCCATCTTAGTAGTTTTACTCCCTTTTCCCTTGAGGGATTTCTTCCTTTTCCTCTCTCTATTCTCTATCATACGCAGAATTTGGTGTTTTCTTTTAGAAGCCTCCCTTCTATCCTGCCCTGGATTTACTCATGTGGGACGCCCCTATTCGTATGAAGTCCCCTATTGTCGTCAGCACCCCATAGCTTTGTGCTACTTACGGGTACTCCTCTAACTGCGCGGGAACATTCTCTTTTCTACACCCTCCGTGTTCCTAAGTCCCCTTCAGGGTTCCGTCTCCTGATACAGCCTTCCCCTGTTTCCCCCTCCCACTGTTTTCGATCCAGCCCCCCGACATAAAGGATTCCTCTCCCTTTAGCCTGTCACTATTTCGCGCTGTCTCCCCGTTTTTGCAATTGGCTTCCATTTCTGTTGTTTGAACGGAAGACGTGGCCGAGCCGCCGGTCCACTCTTCTATTTCTCTCTACTGCTGTTACAAGAGCCTCAGAGCCGGCCCTCTCCTTTCGATAAGACTCGGCCCCCACTCAGACGGCGTTTCCCCTTTTGGATTCAATTACCCCATCTTCATCCCTTCGGCCTTTCTCCAACAGTCACTGAAGGACCCCCCGTTCGTGTGCTGTGGGTTACTCCGTTGTTCTGTAGCCCACACTTGTTAGTTCGGTGCATTCATCTACTCTGGGATTGTTATTCTCTCTTCCCGTTCCCAAAAGGTGCCGGTCCAGTTGGAGTGGATCCGTTCTCCCCAGAGTCTCCTTTTTGCCTTCTTAGATTTACGATAAATACTCAGTCTTCCCCTGATGTAGTCCTGTTGCCTCTTTCCAGGGGTGGGGAGCCGTTCCCCCTCCTTTCATGTTTTTTTATACTTTCTATTCCCCCCAATCCTCCTACGTTGTGTGTTTTGGTCCTTTGAAGCGCTTCCCCACCTCCACGGATTTTTTTTTTATTTGCCACCCTGTAACTCGATTGCCCTAGGAATGCCCCCCCCCTTGACCCCCCCTTCTTACTTCTTAGTCTATAATCCCGCGCTACTTGGGTCCGTCCCCTTTCTCACACATTTCCCCATTGCACCCTAATTCAGCACCCGGTCCCCCTCTTCATTACAACACGGTCTAGTCTGCCCCTCAGACACCGCAACGTTGTCCTCCCGTCGCGTTCTTGCAAACCTCCCCTTTTTTCCTCCCTTTCACCGACTCAGGCCGAGTTGAGTTTTCCGGACTTTAGTAGCTTCCCCAAATTCTTTGAATCAGGCTTCGTCATACGTCAAGTTTTTGCTCTCTATATTCACCGCTAATGGGACGGGACAGAGCGCTGGCCCCCCCTCCCAGGTAATTAGTCCTTTCTCGCCCAAAGGAGGCTTGTTTTCCGTGGCCTGACGTTCCCTTGTTCACACACCGTGTTTTATCTGAATTTTCCCCCCTGGACCTCCCATCCTAGCATCTTATACTTATAGTCCTCTTTGGCTTTTTGTGGGATCGGTGCCCCTTCGTCCGCCTTGGGACAGGCTTAGGCCGCTCCCTTTAAATGAGTGATCTACTTACTCCTTTGTCCCCTGCTTTTCCCCATATTTACCGCTTTTCCTAGATTTCCCTACCCTGTCACCCAACACTCTTGGTTTTTGCTTATCCTCATGTACTAGAACATCCTTCCCCCCCATTTTTTTTTTTTTCGCTTTCCTTTCTTTTTTGCGTCGTCTCCCCAGAAACAATTCGTGCGATACTTTTTCTGCCAGATTCTGAAATCCGCTTCGGCACCTCCCTACGCCTCCCCAAGTTCTGTGATACTCCTTGGGCTCATCCTTGTAGTTTTTTTTTGGGTGGGGTTCGGAAAAATAGGTCCATTTTTATCCGTCTCCGCGGGTGCCCCTTATGGTTGATCCACAATTCAGACCTCTGGTCGATAGGACCCTCCCGCAATTTTGCTTCCCTCCTGACACGCCTCCTAAGACACCTAACATGCTACGGGCTTTTTTGCCTTGGCGCCTCGCACTCGTGAAGTTCTCCCATAAGCCCCCCCCCCCTCCGTTTCCTATCAGTTCTCTTTTTTCTTCTAAATTTACCTGGACCATACTCTTGTGTTCCCCGCAGTGTTTTATAATATTTTTCATCCTCTTTACGCTCCCACAGAGAAATTTTCTCTTTTACTTCTCTTCTTCAGGATATTTCTCATAAACTTTCACTCTCTGTTACTGAAATACAACCGATTTTCTATTATGCCCTCCTTCACCCTAAACCCCCTCTTTCTACAATTTCCTCACTTTGTTGAACTTATATAATTATTCCACTGAGTTTTCCTATCCCCCTTGGCTAAACCCCTAGCAGTATTATTTAACGGCTTTTTCTTTTTTTCGTCCTTTGGCCTTCCCTTTAACACTCCCGCATAGTTGGTTAGATTCCTTCCATTACTTTTTACATGTAACCGCTCTCTTCCTGCCCCACACCGCCACCCCATTTCTACTTCAGGTCCCCTTATAAGTTTCTCTTCCTACCCACAAAACATCCCATCACCTACCGTTAGTCCCCTTATTGAAATCCTTCCTTTCCCCCACCATAATGATCGACTTTTGTCGCGTGTAAGCCCCAGCTATACCCCTTTTGCAGTGTTCATTTCTGTCCTGTCCAATCTTCTTTGTGTTCTAGCAACGGGGATATTTTTTCTCCTCCCTCCGTTGTGTTTCTGTTTGTGTCCCGTTTCTATGTCCCTCTTAGCTTTCCCTCAACTTTCTTCCTTACCCCAACTGCAACCCCCCTGAATGCCATTATGTTCCTCCGGCTACAGTATTTTCTTTCCCATCATTGGTCCACTGTTTACTCACCCTTTCCCTTTAATTGATGTTGGGTTTAGAATCCCTTATTCAGGCCTCGACGTTTCTCTCCCCGTTTCTGTACTAAGTGCTGCCCTTCCCTCGCGCTTTTTTTACCATTACAAAAAGTCCATTCTGTACTCCACACAATCTTGCCTCCCCCTTTCCTCCGTAGAAGCCATGTGTGCCTTGCAACAACAAACCTACTACACCTGACGGACTCTCCCTAAGATCATATTGTACAGATACACTCGTTCATCCATTCATCAACTTGGCAACCGTTCTCCCGGGCCCCAGGGGAGTGAAGCATATCTTTTCATCCTCCTGACCATACTGCTTCATTTTCTAACTCTCTACCCCGATCGGAAGCCTACTGAAATCTACCCTTAGCCCACTTGCTCTTTTCGCTGTCCCTTCCCCCTACCCCACCTTCTCGCCAAATCTGAAGTTAACTTATTCTCCCTGGATCTTTTTTTTCTTCCCCCTCGCTGTAGATTTTTCCCCTTTGGTCTTTTTGTTCCGGTGGCTGACTTCACTAATACCGGCGCTGCCGCAACACGGGACCTCCCCTTCTATTCTGTTTCCTTTCCGAAACTCGGCCGCTAGTCAGCTTAGGCTGCAAGTGACCCCCATTCCCCCCCTATGAGGTCCCCCCCCCCCCCCCCTTCCTTACTTTGACCTTCCCATAGTAGCAGACCCCCTCTGTCTGCTGAGACCTTAATTATATTTCTTCCCCTACCGCACTATCTTCCCTCTCCCTAGGTTTCTTTCCTTTGATTAACTACGTTTGTCCCTACCCTTCCTTCAATTCAGGGACCTTGTTCGTCTACCCCTCCTCCCTTCTTTTCCATCTATTGTCATATCCCCACTTATCTCACGAATTTGGGGGCCTCTTCCTCCGTTTCTCCCCGGTTACCTAATTACCTGGTCCCCAGTTGCTGTGCTCACTCTGTAGTCTGCCGTCTCTCTTGTCCAACCCAAGATTTTTGTGCCCGGAGTTCGGTTAAACTTAGCCCGGAGCTTTATTCTACGCCTTGCCTCTCCAGTTCGCCATACTGTTTTCACCTTTGTTCTCTTCTTACAGTTTCTTTTTACGTTTCATTGCCCTTTTCTGCGATCATTTCACCCTCTCCCACAAGGATTTGACTCACTTTAATCGCTTTAATCTTTATCGTAGTTTTTCCCCCCAATGCCGGCAACGCTTTGTGGTGACCTTTTTCCCCCGGTCCCGTCTCCTTTGGACCTCCCCCTTCCTTTTGTCGCTAACTGTGTTTGACAGCTCACTCGCCTGCAATTAGCGGTGCTACTGCCCACTTCTGGCTTTCCGGTCATCCCCAACTTCCCAGTCTCTATCCCATCTCGACTCCTTGAGGTCAAAAGTCAAGACTTGCCCCTTCCTTGTTTTTTTTTCCCGAATGAACTCGCCAACTTTGTTTTTCGGTGAACTGTTTCCTTATCACCTTCTGGTTTTTCCGCATAATTTCTTCCCAAAAGTGAGTGCTGTCTTTTTTTCCCCTTTTTCTTCCATTAGAGACTTTTGCGTTTTTGGACTCTAACTAAGTATAAGCCGCCCCCTTTACTCTTTCCGGCAAGGGAAAATAACCGCAGTGAAAGTTTTTTTTTCTCCTCCCGCCCACTGATGTTGTTTTCGAGTAGCCGCTTCTTCTCCTTCCTTCTCATCTTTTGTTGAGTCGTGATAAGCTTCCCCCCCCCAAATAAATTTTTTTTGGTATTTAACAAACCCCCCGGTACAGCGGCCCCCCGGGACCCTGACTACACTCCCAGGTTATCCCTTTCTTCGCTCCGCTAAACGCCGTTTGCAGAGTTCTAACCCTAATCCCCCGCCCAAGAATCACTGACCAGTTCGCTATACCGAACACCCTCCTCCATCGTATCCCAGACCCACTGGAACAGTTTCCCCCCCCAGCCACGTACGTTTCTGTACTCCTTCCCTTTCCTCCGTCCGCTGTACTAGCTATGGAGTAGCTCATTAATACAGTTGCTCAGGTATTATTCTTTTTCCTGACTATTCTCCCCGTCTCATGCCGGCGACGGTATCGCTTTCCTCCACAGGTACATAGTGATAAGTACTAACATTCCTGTTTTTTTTCTCGGCTCTTCCCGTTGACGTCCCTTTTCAAACTCCATATTGCCCAGTTGCTACTTTCCTCAGCCCCCTTACGACGCGTGTCATTTAGATCATTTTTTTTTTCGAGTTTTTGCTTGGATCCAGCCACCGTTTTTTTTCTGGGGACCCTTATTCGTCGAACTTCCGCTCTTTCGTCCTAATTTTTCCCTTCGTTATATGCTGTACGCATTAATCTGATTTACTTAAAGTCTCCCAAACATCATGGGGTTTCCGCATCTAACTTCCTCCGCCAGTTTGGCCCGTCCTTTCACCTTTCGTGTAACTTTTATTGCCGTTGCGAAATGCCACCCCCAATTGTTGCGAATCTATCCTCAAAGATTTCAGCACCTCCGCTTCCTGTCTCAAAAAGTTCCTACTTAGCGTTATGTCCCCACGGTTTCTTTCCCTGGCGGAACTGAGTCCGTCTGCAGATTTGTATGGCCCATAATCCGTCCTCTTTTCTCCAAGCTCCGTTAGCTCCTCTTTCTTCCCAACGACAGTAATTGGACAGTCTTCATCGGTGAACGTTTTCCCCGGTCCTTGGCTGTAACTCCGTCACCGAAACTTTCTGCCCGAAACTCACATGCTCCCTGGATGTCTTTCCCCTTTTTTGCGCCTGCTTCCGCCACTGAATCCAAACCCCCACCCGCCCCCATTTCCAAGTTTCCCTCCCCCTCGACTCCTGATGCCGTTTTCTTTTCGTACCCGAGATTACATGTTTCTACCATCTTGGGTTTACCTGCCCCCCCTTGTATACTTTTTTCATCCTCTAGCTTTACCGGAAAAGCCTTTTCCCTTCTAACTTGAATACAGGTATCCCTCCATAACTCTTCTCTAGTCGCACTTGAAACCCCGTCGTCTTCTTATGCCCCCTTCATCCAAGACATTATTTCCAAATTTCTTCACTTTGTTCCCCTTCGTATTATTTTTTCGTGTGCTCTCGGGGCCCCTTTTTCTCATCCTCTCTTTTACATTATTGTTGCACCGGGTCTTCTTCTTCAAAAATTGAATACCGTGTTCGATTTCCTTAATTAATTCCCGCCCCGTTTTCTCATTGCCAATTCTACCTTATCTCCCTTCTCCTCAACGCTCCTTTGACCCCTTCTTTTTAATTCACTATATCCCCCCAAACAACTTACCTACCGTGCTTAATTAGTGAACCCCCTCCTGGCCCCCCCTACAATGATATTGTTGTCCGGTGCTAGAAATTTCATACCGTTGTGCAGGGATTAGCTCTCCTCCCCCAAAAGTCTGAGCGCCCTCTCCCGTGTCTTGACACCCTCTCTGGTGGTTGTTGTTTTCTCTCGGCCGTTCTTTCCCTCTCAACGTAGCTCCAGACTTATCTACTTATCCCGTCCCGGCATGACAGTATGCAGACAGTTTCCCTTTTCGCATCCTTTCTGGGTGCCCCCCCTTTTTTCACCCTGTCTTTTAATTTGATGTTGTGTTTGAATGGGCCTTCCAACCCTTTTCTGCTAGACTGCTATCTTCTGTACTCCTCCTCAGATTGGGCCACTGTTTTATAGTTCTTCTTCCCCTTCTCACTCAATCTCACACAGGAGGCCAAGGACTTTTTTCAGAATCCACCAAAGTTTAATGCGCCCACCCAACTTTCCAAAGTACTCCCCCTCTGATCACCTCGTTTCACCCATGTACCCCCTGAATAACTATTAACGTCCCCCCCCAAGGTACCCCTTTGGACAAATACTCTATGCTTGAATCCTCATGAACCCTGTTCACTTTGATCCCCCAAGAGACCCCCTTTATTCTTGGTGAATGCCCCCAAGGGAAAGATCCTAACGCTACATCTGTTTAAAGGGCCTAGTTTCTTTTCCCGCCGATTCCTAACAAATCCCCATACCGCAAATCCTCACTGGAAACACGTCGTCTCATTAGCCATGTCCGCGAGTTTTCCCTAACCTCCCGCATCTTCAGATGTTTGAACCGGTCTTTTCTGTTTGAAGGCTTTCCCTAGTGGGGTCCTTCTCGAGCACCACCTTTACTCAATCCCCAATGTTCCCTTTCGTTCGAAAACTATGTCGTCGCTCAGCCACCTTGCCTGCTGTACAAGGACGTTCCCCTATATCACATGTCTTAGTTTTCCCCCCCTAGCGTTCCCGCGGGCTTCATCCTTACCCCTGTTCTTTGACCTCCGCCATATTGTGCGGGATTTTTTTCCGCCCTTGCGTTCTCAGGTTTCACTGTTAATCTTACTTTTCCAGGTCCCCTGTTGTCCCTCCTTTCGTATTTTCATGCTCTTTATTTTCTTCCCGACTCGCTCCCCGCTGGGTTTCTTTTAGTAAGACCGGACCACTCATCGACTTTTCTTCCTCGAACCGGACCGCCCCTAGTCCAGTTCGGTCCGTTCGTTGATAGAAACCCCCCATCTCTTTGTTTTTTTTTATTAACCAATTCCTCTATCAACCCCCTTCTCGCTCTTATAACAAGTCTTTTTTGTATTGGAGCTCCTTTCTTCCTACGGTTTTCCGTTTCGATGAATACCTAGTCCCCGGCTTCCCCCCGTCAACGGTTTTTTTTCCCAGTAACCATACCCCTATGACTCTCCTGCTCCTTCCGCCATTCCCTGATCTACGTGTTCTACTTTTTCCCCCCTTTCCGGATCAAAGGTTTCCCCATGGAAGCCAAGAATCTCAAGCCGTGGCCCCTCCAGGTCCTTTTATTAGACCTCCTCCCCGTACTGTGATGGCATCTTCCCTCCTTAATATCCTTTGGGTTTCCTCTCTCTCTGCACAAAAGTATACCGGCTTCGTGTTCTTCCCCCCTTCGTTGATCTCTCCCCATCGTTTCCCTCTGAGGGTCGTTAACCGTGCCCCCGCCTTACCCTTTGTCTTTCTTGTTGTTGAAGCTCCGGTCTCCACATTTTGGTTTCCTTGCGTAACACTTATAGTGACTTTTCCCTTATTGATCGGCCTGTCAGTTGGGGTTTTTTTGGGGTTCCCGGTAATGTTGCCTTTTATCGTTTACCCCCTTCTCGTGAGTTTGACTGGACCCCGCCTCCTCCGTATCATCCACATTTTCCTGCCCGAGGGCAACTGACAGGGGTTTTGTGAGTGATACCAGAAAACGCCTTGATGTGTTTTCGCTTCTCTTACTGTTAGTTTCGAATCGTCCTAGAACACCCCCCCCCCCCCCCCTTCGCGGGACCCCCCCCCCCCCTTTTAACCCGCGTTCTCCCGCGGGCCGGCCCTAATACATTTTGCCGGCGTCTTTCCTTCTTAGTCATTGCTAACGACGTCTCCCTCTTTGAGAACAGGCCACCCTTCCCTTACGCACAGTTGGATCAATTTATCTTCCGTAAAAAATCCCTTCCTTTTTTGTCGCCTGAATACACGACCACCCCCCCTGTTGGCAGACCTTGCGGAGTACCCCCCCCCGCCCACGACAGTGGGTTTCCATGCATACCGTTCATAAGTTTTCACCGCGATTAGCTCCTTCTTTTTAACTGCCATACGAAGGATACGTTTTTTTCCTTGTACCTCTCTCTCCCAGCCTCAGTCTCAGTATCTGCTTTGAGAATTGTTCCTTTTGCGAAGAAACAATGTGTTTCCCCACTCCCGGATAGGGTTTTTCAGGTTTCCCCCCAGCCGAGCCTTCTTCCCACGTCTCCCTTCGAGAAGAACTCCCGGTCGATCTCCTTGTTCTGGGGGTGGATTCATCCATTCCCCCCCTTTCCGGATCTTTCTTCCTTCTCCCGGCTGAACCTTCTTAGCTCTTTCTAAGCTGGTTTTTTTCCGAGTTGTGATCCCAGATTTACAGATCAATTTGATTACCCCTCAAGTAAGACCCCCCTTTTTGGTGTCCCCCCAGACATCGCACCCCCCGACACCACGGGGAGTAAGACACTGGTTCTTCGAATTACCCTTGTATTTAGTTTTCCCTGATTCGTTAACCCCCCCCCCACTTGTGCGATAGGTGGCTAGCCCTCTATCAATGAACTAAGATAGTCCCTCTCCCAAGGTCCCCCATTCCCCCTTAAGTGGTAAACACCCGGTGCCTCCACCATGGCGGAACCCGCAAGGCTCTTCTTAGTGCCGTATTTCCCACCTAAATCCCCGGAATCTAACTCTCATTCCTCCTCCTCGTGAGTCCAATCTCCTTTTGGTACTCCATTGGTACTAATCTAACAGCCGGTCCACGTTTCTTAAATTTTCCCCTACGAGTTTTTTTCTCCCTCCAAAAACATGACTATTGATTGATTCCCGTGTTTTGTCCTCTCCTCCGATTAGTTCCCCCCCTCCTTCCCCACCACCCCCTGCCCCCCTCCCAGTCCATTCTTACTCTTTCTCGTGTTTAGTTTCCCTCGATTACAATTACCTCTCTTTGTTTCCACCTGCCCCATACCTGGAGTTTTTTAAGCATATAGTTTCGCCCTCCCCTCTAAAAGTCCTTATTTTTTAGATAAAGGAGATTCTATCCCCATCACCTCGTATTATCTCTCCACCTGAAATCCAACGTTCTTCTTCTGATACCTATGATTAACCCCCAGTTTTCAAATTACCTTGTTTTTTTCACTCTATAATTTTGGATTAGTGTCCCGAACGAGGGGATTCCTACTTTTCCTTTATAGGGGAAGTCTCTTTTTCGCAAAAGTTGTTCTTTATATAAGGATAGCTTTTGATCTTACTCCCTTTTCCCTCCTACTGTCAAGTTACTATTGACCCTTTCCATCCTCATAAAAGCACCTTGCACCGAACCCCCGCATCTTGTTAAGACCTCTAGATCCCACCACCTCCCACAAATTTCTTACCCTTTAACCCCAATATGGACATGGCACCCCATAAATTCTATCCCTGTGTTTCTGCTAGCACTGCACCTTACCAGGTCTTTATTTATCTCAGTTAACTTCAAAGTTTCCGTTTGAGCACCTAGACAGGTCTACCTTTTCCCCCCTTCCTCCGTGTTGTTGAGAGCTAACCTTCTCGGTTCACTTCATCTCCCTGATTTTCACCCTTTTTTCCCACTTAATTCATGCTTATCATTTTTGTCGAAAACGCGGTCCCCCTTTCCTCTTTCTTTATTTTTGCCCTTCCCCTGGTCCCTCTCCTAACTAGTTTAATTTGTTTTTTTTCCTTCGTTTTGCTTGGCATAAATTGATGCTCCACGTTTCCTGAAAAGTTTATTCCTCACTTTCTTTTCCTCATTTTGGTGCCCTCTTTTTCTTGACCTTCTCCACTTTTCAATAAAACCCTAAGTATTCCCTCCCTTTTTTCCCTAAGCCCCCCACCCGGTCTTCCTACCTACTACGTAACTCCCTCAAGTAGATTAATATCGAACATGAACCTCCTTTTGCCTATTAAACCCCCCACGTTACGAAACTTGGACTAATTCCTTTCATAACTTTTCTCATCATGAAACCTGTTTCTTCCCCCCATTTTCCCTCCAAAATAGATGTTCTAGTGTATTACCTATCCTTGCCCTACTACCCCCTCTCCAAATTTCCAAATTCTCTTTCGCGAAAGATAGCTTCCCCCAAAAAGAACCTGAAAGAAGTTTCTCCGTGGCACCACCCCCTCTTTATAGGGTTCTCCACCACACTCTGCCCACTTACAGTCCTCTTTTTTCTGTTTTGTTTCCTTTCTGGAGACCCTCTTGGTCTAAGCGCTGGCATACTTCCCTTCAGTCCTTGAGTGTTTTTTTTTCCCTAATTTCTTTTCTAGTTGTCCTACACCTTTTCGGGATGGCCCCCCCCTTCCTTATCTTTCCACGATGATAACTTTCCAATTCAAGTTTGCCTTCCTCGTCGACCCCCTTATGTTTGTAGTGAACCCCCCCCCCCCCCCAGGCTCATGTAGTTTGGACCATACGAATATCATGCTCTGACTCAGTATTCCGCATTTTGGCTGTCCTGCCCTCCCGTTACCTAACTTCCGCAAGCAATGCCCTTTTTCGAGGCCGTTCCTCCTTTTCATATTGAGATAGTAATATCTGCACCGTTGCATTTTTGTGTTTGTGCCTGGCACCTCTCCTCCTTTCCTTTCATTCCTTTTGCGGGACCGACAAGCTCTTCGTTATTACGCTAGGCGTAAGAACCCATCTTTTTTCCTTCCTCTTTCCTGAACCTGACCCCTTTACGCGTTTCAGCATTTGATACACTCTTCCTCTTTTCTTCGTTATAAGCTACGGGTGCCTTGTTCCTACATTCCTTAACGGAGGAATCCCTTGATGAGATACCAGCCCCCGCTCAAAGCGCTGACGAGCCTTGAGTCCACCGCTTTACTTTTGATAATTTTTTTTCTCAGTTTTCCAAATGCCTCAAGCTGTGTTTTCCTTGACCCAGTTGCCTATCCTTAGTCCCCATTACCTTCCCCTTTTTTTTTCCTCCAGCATGCGCTATGTAAAATGTTGTCTGTAATGACTAATGCCCCCCTTTTGATATAACTCTGCCAAACTTGACGTCTTCTTCCCTTAAACTTCGTTGAGCTACCAACCATTCTCTTTGCCATTTTTTCCCCATGTCAACTACCTTTATTTGGGTTTTTCCTTACTTTCTCCCACTTGGGGTCGTAATCTTTTTTCATCGGGCCCCCTTTTTCCTTAGAGGCCTGTGATCCCCCAGTTTCGTTACATGGAATGTAGGATAAGGTTTTACCCCGGTTCTCCCTCCCCTTCTTTCTCATGTTTGCCCCCTAGCGGAACAATTATTGTACAGGGCCGAGGGCAACTCCCCGTCGGTGGTTGAGCTCCCCTCCCCCATAATTGTTTTTTTTGTTAGAGCGCTCCCTTCTCTTTTTTCCTCCTCCTATTTTGAGAGAAGAAATCGTATGCACCCCCCACATCAAGGCTTTCCTTTTACACCCCCCCCACGGTCACCCTCGAACCCATAGGCCAGGCATTCACCTCCCTTTTCTTCTCTAATATTTTAGAGTTCCATCTCTAACCCTTAAGAGTGGGAGAACCCTGCTCACAGTCCCCGTGCCTCACCTTTCTTGCCCCAGCTCCTTTCCCCTTAAGGTACATTATTCTACTGAATCAAGACAACCCAAGTTTTACCGTTATTGCGGTCACCGCCAACGAAGTTTTCCTTCGTTCCCTATTACTTTTTTCTTGGTTTCGTCAAGACAGTTATAGCTCACTTCTTTTTAAAAGTTCCCCATCTCACTTGCTACTTTTGTTGTTGCACCTAGGCCGCGAGCTACCTCTCATTTCCGTCGAAGTATCACGATTTCACATGGCTGATCTCCCTATCATTTGCGTTGTCGGTGTTTCCCCGGAGGCAGGCGTTCTTGTTCCCCACATCGCTCCGCTTGCCCTTCTCCCGCTTCTTCAGCAGTTTCGTACGAGAGGCTTCACTGGAGAGTCATCTTTTGAATTTGGGCAACAGGTTGCTGACGCTGTGATCCGGCTTCTGTCGGCCCTCACTTTCCTTCTTCGCGTACACGATGGCTCTTCGCGTTTTTCCATATTTTCTTGTTTCTTCTAATATGATTTACCGAACGTCTGCCAAACTCCGGGGTGCTTATGCTCCTGAACCATAATTTTCCCCCGTCCCACTTGCAGGAACGCGGCTTCTCTGTGCCGTCAGTTTATCCGACCCCCCCCTCGTTGTACTGTGGCGAGACTATTATTTCCCCTGCGCCCCTTCCTCACACGTATTAATTACCTATAACACGGGGCTTTTCCCCCCAGTGAAATGAGTCCCCCACTGTCATGGAGTGCTGTATCCACCTCCACTCCGATTTCTCCTGCTGTTTCGCGCCTATGTGAGTCAAACGCCCTCCTTCCCGTCAGCTTGTAAGCCCGTCCTTTTGTCCCCCTCCCACTTTTTTCAGTCAATCTCTACCGACATTCACTACACCCCTGCTACGTTTGGATCCGTGTGCCGCCTCGCCTCTCCTTCTTGACCCACGTCACCCCGCCCCCCCATCCCCTTTCAGTACCTCTATTGGCGGGTCCTGTATTTTCGACCGAGAGACTTTCCCTCTCTGTTGTCCTCCCCCTTACTTTAGAAGTCTTTGTTCATATAGCTTACCCGCGGTCTTGACGGGCTTTTCTCTTTAGAGGCAATAATTGTCTGCTCTCAATCCCCTCGTCTGATTTCGCCCCCCCTGCACAATGTCTTCGGAGCACTAGGACTGTCACTCGTCCGGGTGTCAATGAGAAGACCTTAGACTCTATTCCACTCCTTGTGATCCTTTTCTCTTGTGTTTGAATTAGTCTTAGCCCAATGTATTTGAACCAGTATGTGCGATTAAATCAATTAAAGTGACCTCATATCCCCCCCCCCCTGTCCTTCATCCTTAGTAACTAACCTACTGGCCCTTCTAAGAATTATCATTTCTCCCCCATTCTATCCCACACCACCTTTTCCCAACTAGCCCTTCCATCGGACATTTTTTGCAAAACTTCAATTGATAGCCCGTTAGGTATAGCAAGTCTCATGCATTACGGTTTTCTGTCTCCCTTTCAACTCTCGTTGTACGGCCCCTAGTTTT
>Ga0179591_1325967_pt1 | contig 18309 bp, 10 predicted proteins | sample CZOMad2_1_08_16f_FD_182891 | JGI IMG/M metagenome (GOLD analysis project Ga0179591, IMG submission 182891) | Vadose zone soil fungal communities from Angelo Coast Range Reserve, California, USA - CZOMad2_1_08_16fungal (PacBio error correction) | ecosystem: Environmental > Terrestrial > Soil >... | reverse complement strand
CTTTTTGTACCACGCTCCTTTCCCCCTTCCCCTCTCATCCTCTTCGCTTTCATTCCAAGCGATGATAGTCTTTGTCTACTTCTCTTGCCTCTAGAGCATTCTAAGTGCTCTCTCTTCTTTCCCAGTATATTTTTCCCTCTGGTTCAGTCGCTCCGCAGGATGTTCCAGTAGTAACTGCCCTCTTGATCTCCTTCTAATCCTGATATCAACCTTTCGCCAAGTCCAAAGTCCCCATACGACAATCACCATAATGACCCTATAGTACATATGTCTGACCCCGACTCTTCTCATGGCGTGGATTACTTCCCGTAGAGGAGGTCTCCCTCCTTTAGGAGGAACCCCGTGGCGTTCTCTTCCCACACCCGGCCCAAAAAGTAGACCTGCCCAGATTGTGCCCACGTCTCCTCCCCCCCCTCAGATATGGCCCAGTCCTTATATGAAGAGCACTTTATTACTAAGTATTACCTCCTCTACCCCCTCTAGGGAGAACATGCGGTCTTCATTGGCCTCGTATATAGTTCCTCTATTATGTTCATCTTCTGAAGGATCTCCCTTCCCTAGGGTTAGTGACTTACTAAGATGTTTAGGTTGAATGGAATAATATTTACGAATTTAGGCAGTAACCTTACCTAGACAGAAGCTCTCCCTTCCTACTAGTTACCCTCGCCCCCCGATTTCTGTTACTGTCTGCTCTTCCCCCGCCCGACGCATTTCTCACCTTGAGGAAACTTTTATGACCATTCTTCTTAGGTCTTTGTAGGGGTATCCTCGACAGTCTGCTGCTCTGTGTATTCAACTCCAGTTAACCAGTTTCCTAGGCATCCCCCAGTGTAAGACTTTCCCCCTGACCTTACTACTCTTCTTCTGAGAAGTACTCGACTTTTTTAACTTGAGCCTCAGGCACTCTTCCGTTCCTACCCCCCACTAGGTTACTCTCCTTCCATATTATCTCGTAAATCTTTTTCTTCTATTCGATACAGCCCCACCTAGGTCTTCTTTCATTGAATCACCTTGTATCTATTGCCAATTCCTTAGTTATACGAACACCACCATGGGCTATTCTATAGCGGTTGCTGTTACTCCCTCAGTCCCTCTTTTTCCCTAGAGTCCCCAAAGGACTCACTCGTTTTCTCCTCCTTTAATCCATCAAATGTCCTATAGTTATACCGAATCTAAGGTCCTTGTAACCCCTTATATCCCGTCCCTTTTCCCCCTTTCTTTCACCCTTCCCTCACTTCCCTCCATTCTCTTTATCAGCCCCCCTAGCAATTTTTTCCTTTCCCCCGAATTAAGGATATAGGTATATTAACGTATCTTAGTAGTCATAGCCAGTTCTCTACGTTTAGTGGTCCCTTTTCCTATTTTTCTCCTCTTTATAAGTGATACTGTCGATCTCTATAACCAGAAGACGGCTGCTCTGTACAATGCTAGATTTCCTTACAAATGACCACCGGGATTACTTCTCACCGATATAGGCCTGACACTTCTACCCCACTACTCAGACCCTCTTTTTTCCTAGTAATCTCCCACCACTTTTTACTCTAATCTAACCGTAGGAAAGAAGAGATCTATACCTCGCATAAGCCTATACCCCCTTATATAAGAAGAATTTCGGATCCACTCTTTTCCCCTTCCCTCCTTTACTTCGGTCTCTCAACTCTTCCCCCCCCAATCAGCTTTCCTAAAATAGTGCCTCCCCTTCTGTCTTTAGGGTATACTTATGATTCCCTTTCCCCTTCTATCACCCTTTTCCTACTCTCTATTACACGATCGCCGACGTCCCCCCAGGCAGACTCCTCCGTTTATGATTCTAGCGGGAACTTAATGCTTTTTTTAACGAAAGTGCCTAAATCCCCCTAAAAGCTTTCCTCGTCGTTCTCCCATTACGTATTTTGCAAGAAGTTCTTTTCATCGGTTTGCCTTAACCCCGTAGCCCCCCAATAATTCTCGCCATATCCACCCAATTATCTCTCTTGACTCCATGTTCATTATTTTTGTTTTAAGGAACTGTTAACCCCACATAATATAGTTCAAGGCGCTACTCGCTATTTCTAGAATAGGAGCACTCAGTTCCTCGTCACTCTAAAGCAACCACCAGAAAGCTACCCCCCCCTCCCCTAACCAGGACTCCTATCTTACGGCTAAACTAAAGTTTTCAGTAAGGAAAGCTCTTTCAAGCCATTTCCCTGTTCTAGTACCTGGTCCTATTGTTTCCCCCCACAGATTCAAACACCTCCGGTAAATATTCGTCTATTCCTACCTCACTCACCCCCTCTTGCCTTTATCTCAACGGTCCGCGGTGCTCCTACCTCGCGGCGTGGATACCGCTGTTCCCTCTTTACCACCACTAAATAGAGTCCTTTAAAGCGGAACACTCGTTCCTCCACCTTTCAACTAGACGAAGGAGTCTTTAACTTTAACTCTGATTCCGAGTAAAGGCCTTCCTTGTATTATGATTTAACTTAAGAATTCTATCCAGTAGGGTAAGCCTTCCCCCGTTAAAATCTTTTATTACTTTATAATCGATCGAAAGGCAACTGTCTACGAATCCCCTCCCCATCTAGAGCTTTACCCTCGTCTCCCCCTTATCTGTTTTTTCCATACTTTATTTTTTAACAATCCCTTCTCCATCATGAGTTCGCTTCTCCTCTCGTAGATACGGAGCCTAAGTCCCGACCGCCTTTTTAACACCTAATTAGTCCCCTAAAGCCTTCTCTATCTTCCTCTGCCCCTCCCCTTCCTCGGTCTCTTTGAAAACTCGAGAGTTCTCTCCGCCCTACCCGATTAGTTTTTTTTTTGTAGAGACGGCAATTGTTCCGGCAAGCGATCCCCTAGGACGGCTACCGAGACCCCAACTTCCTCATTCTACCTTCCCGCTGTTATTTTTTCGGTCATTGCCCCTGACTAAATAGACTGGAGTTTCGTTCTTGTCGTCCTTTCTTTTAGAGGATCTAGCTTACTCCCTCTTTTCAAATCCTTATCCCTCTTCCCGACGTCCTTCGTCAACGTTCCCCCTCTCCCTTTTAATGATTTATAAGCATTAAGATACGCACGTTACGAAACGGAGTACCCAGAAGATTCTGCTTATCTATCTCCCTCTTTTCCTCCTTTATAGAATACAGAGAGACACGGGCTACGCTCTTCTCTTTGCCCCTTCCCTCTAGTCCTTATTTACTGTGTTCTGTCCTAATCTTATATAACTCAAGACTTTACCAGTTACGTAGCTATTTCCATAGAGATTAAGGCTTCCTCTATTGCAATTAAACTCTCTAGCCCACGCCCTTTTCTTTTCTCATATCTCTTTTCCCTTCCTCCGATTCTTTCCCTAATCTTAGATATACTTTCTTCTTTACATTGACCCTCCTAGAGACGGATTCCTCCTTCCTTTGAAACTTCCTCTATATAGCTAACTAATTAGAATCCTCGACGGCTCTTTTTATTAATCTTCTCTCAGCCGAGGTAGATTATCATTTCTCTTTCCTCTCTTCCCGATAATTAAGATCCCTTTTTCTTTCCTCAATCCCCCCCTTATCCCCTTCTACTTCCTTTCCAGACCCATTTTTAAGCTTACGACCCTAAGGAGAATGTTCTTCCTGATATAGACCCCCCCTTTACCCAAGATCCCCTCGAAGAAATACTAGGATCGCTAATTAATATCTGATAACCTAGCCGATGTATAACTACGTCTAACCCTAACCTTCTTTTCTGACCCCCGACTATCTCTTTAATCTCCCAGTTGGGGTTGTTGAGCCCTCTCTTTAGTATATGTTTAGACTTAGTCCCCTCACGCTGACATCCGACCCCCTCGTCTCCACGGTAGATATTATCTTGCCATCTCGTAGTTATTTTCTTCCGATTGTAAATTTCATGCAACCTTCTCCTCCCTCTTGGTCTACTGCTAACCCTGACTCTAGTCCTTTCCTCTTTTCCTGCTCCTGGTTTTGGTCTTCTAAAGTTTCCTTTTTTGCTTTAATGATCTCATGTTACGTATTGACTTAATTGAGAGGCGGACCTCTCACTCTTCTTATTCTCTCTAATACTCTTCCGTCCTCCTAGTTCCTCGCCTTAACTCTTTTTCCGCTATCCAGATTACTTTTCCCCTTCCCTTTTCCTCAAGGTCCACTCCTTCTTACTTTTTCTGGACTTCGAACTCTATTTTTATGAAGAGATGACCAACCAATCGTTCTTTTTACAAAACTCTTAAGTAAAACTCAATGAGCTTTGTGGTCTACTCCTCTCGATTACCTTGTCCCCGATCGTTTATCCCCCTCTTTGAGCCTTATCTACTCTGTAAAGTCTCTCTGTTTCAGCGGTATTTTTCCTTCTTTTTCTTTAGCGCTTAGTTGCAGTAAAGAAAAGGTTAACTAAGGCCTCTAGTAATAGATAGTTGTGTCATCTCCTACTCCCGTTTACCTCTTTCTCCTTATTCATTAGTTCGCTTTCAAGAGATCTCAGCGTCTCTTCTTACCCTATTCCTTTTTACTCAAATAGATAGTAGATTATATTCAGTCTTCCTTTCTTCGAACTAGTTTTTCCGTTGCTAGGGCTGGCCTGTCGCTTAGAAGGAAGTTAGATTCTCCTCTATGAGCCTCTCTTTTGATCCTCCTTCTTTCCCTCTCTTCCCTTTCTATGATTCGTTTGTCCCCCTTCCTACCACAAAGAGGTAGGTGAGCAGGTTAATGAGGTTTCGGTTTCGTCACGTAATTATTGGATAGTTTTCTTCTACTACGTATCTCCCCCTTAGCCCTCCTCCATAGGTTCTAGCAGTCTTAGTTACTAGCGTTTTTTTTCTCCCCAAACTCCGATCTTTCGTGTTGTTTTTGAACGATATTTTAATTTCACTTGTAGCAGCGGGTTGCTTCCATTCGGTTGTTCGATCCGTGATTTTCTTTGTACTTCGTCACTATTACATCCCTCCCCCCCTGCTCTCTGAGTTCTCCTCTTCTTCTTTTCTTCTAATGGTAAAATCAAGTGCTAGGGCGTCCTTCCAATCTTGAACTAGCGCTATATCCTTTTTCTGTGGGGCTTTTTTTGGTTGTTTCCTCCTTTAGAATCCCCCCATTCCTTCATTACCCTAAGTTTACGTCTGTTATATAGGGTATCTAGCTTCCCTTTAATTCTCGCCCATTTTTCCCTTTTAACCCTCCAAACCCAGTGATGCGGAATATGATCCCCTATGCTAAAGTTCCCTACTCCTTCTAGTCAAAAAACTGACCCTTTCTCATTAAAGCTTTAAAATTCCTGATTTTTGTTAGTAATTTACCCCTCTTTCTCTCTTCCCCCCCAGTCTCCCTCTTTTATTACCCTTTACTCCTCCCTTCCCTTTATCAAGGTCCATTAGGGTTTATTTAGGTTCTTCTATAGGAACTGGCTCATTACAGTCCTTTGTTTAGCCAAAATAGTCACCCTCTAAAGGCTTTCCAATTTTCTTTGCTCTATTTTATCCTATTACGTAATCCCGTCGTTAGCCTTTTACCTATTTAGTCCTTTAGTTCCTTGTTCCCCTTTTAGTTTAGGTATTTCTTTCCTCGACCCCCCCTCGTTAACTACTTCCCCATCTCTCGAGAATATCAGTATCTTTCTTTTTTCTCTCTTTCTATTTAACCCTTTTCCCTTTTTCGAACTTTATTCCTTCCCAGCAGTCTGACTTTGTGCATATGTCGATAGTAATGCTCCTCCGGTCCGTTTCCCTAACGTATCTAGACCCATACTTTCCTTCTAAGATCAGTCGACCTTATAAAACTTCTTCTCCTTCTCTTCGTCCTTCTCTAGCCCCCAAGTGCATCTTTCCCTTCTTTTTTCCATAACATTACTTATGTTGAGGCCTAAGGCCCTTATCTCTTCTTCATAGAAAGTAATAGAGTCCTTCTTTAGTGCTTTTCCCCTCATTATCCCCCCTCCCTCCCCTGAGTATGGTTTTTACTCTTTCTTTCGTTCCCATGTTCCAATTGTTCCTCTTTATGCCTCGACCACTTGAATACCTAATGTTCTCCAGCCCCAGTGTTCTTCGTAGTTCTCCGTTCTCGGCTTATTTCCCCCCCTTAGATCTCTCTTCTCTTCCTCCTTTCCCTGATAATGTTATATTTCTTTTTGGCTCTGGAACCCCGTTTGGTTCCTTCGATTCCATGACATTGATTTCTCGAGTGATAAGAAGTTACTTTCGCTCGAACGAGTATCCTCGGTGGTCCTTTTTTTCCCTTCCCCCATTTCCTAGCTATATTTTTCTTGATGCCTCAGTCTTCGATCTGATATTTCTCTAGCAGCGGAGAACTCTCTTCGTTCCCCGTATTCCCGGGTCTTGCCCATCTTTTCTATCACGGGCCCTCCAACTATATAACGTTTCGGCGGGGAGTTTATCCTAAATGGTGTATAACGGCATTGTTAGGGGATTTGCGTCCACAGCTTTACCCTTCATTTTATTTTTCCCCTTTTTCCCCCTTTCGACTTTTCCTTTCGCTCCACAGCTTTTCCCTCATAGTTAGTTCTCCCTAGTCTTCTCCGCGTTTATGATCAAGGCGCGCAATTTAGTGGCTGTAAGTGACTCTATGTAATACTCTGTTCTAATTTAGCCCTGCACCCCTCTATAGATTTCTCCCCAATTTTCGGAGACCTCTTGCAGATTTTTCTTGTCGTTATTTAAAGAGGCTTTAATACCTATTTTCCCGATATCGTAACCTTTCTGCACCTCCCCCATTTTTTTTCTTTTCCCTTTTCTTCCTTCCCTGGCATCGTACCCTTTTGGGTCGTTGCCTTAGATTTGCACTTTAGTTTCCCCGTACTAAATTGATTCTTCTAGCGCGAGCTATTGTGTCTTTCCTTCTTACTGTCTTCTCCCTTTTTTTCACCTGCCTCAACTCCTTTAAAGTAGTGGAACACGAGAGTCCCTACCCCGGCCGCTCAGCCCTCCGCACGCGAACGACTTCTTTGTCGTACACGTAAATCTAAGGTCGCGGTAACTATGAGGGTGGCCTCTTACTCTTTCCTACCCCGCAACCTTGTCTTGAGATTAGTTTACCCTCTATTCCTTATAGGTTCACTGGTAACTTTCCCTTGGAAATATATATACTCCTCCTTAATCTCTCGATTCATTATTCTATCTTTCTTCCCCCTAATTATTATCCTTCAGGATAGTCTCTTCCTCTCTAGCTAGTTGAAAACTATAATAGGCATCTTCTTTTTTTTCCTATCTATTGGGTATATTCTTAACCTCGTATCCTCGTTCTTCTTCTACCTCTCTTGCTCCTTGACTCCCCCTCTTTCGTATCTGCTTTTCTCCCCGACGCTTCAACTTGTTTACTTTTTTTGACGCTCGTCCCTACATTCTTTCTTCTTGGACCTCCACGCCATGGCTCGGGAGAGGGTCTCCTCCTAGATACTGATCGTCCCCTTCTTTGTTCTCTTGTTCTTTTTTTACTTACGTGCCTAGTTTTTTAGAGATTATTTTATTTCCCTTGGAATGTACTCCGGGGACTACTTGCGATCGTACTGGTGGAAATACTCACATTTGTATATAGTAGCTGGGTTCCTAAGAATATGATATTTACATAGATCGGCACTCCTCCCTTTCCCAGACCTTCCTCCTAGTTCTTCTTCCCCAGCTATTAGATTCTTTTTAAAGTTCTTTTCACTCTCTTTACTTCCTCTTTTCCTCTACGGTGGTGTTGTTTCAGTCTCTGTTTTCCCCTTCTTTAAGACCCCTTAACCTAATATAGATATTAGAGTCTACTTATCTTTCTTCGTCCCTTCTGTGCCTCTCTATTTTCTTTTCCTCCTCAGTCTTATTTTTCTCACCCCTTCCTACCCGGTATTTCTTCCCCCCTTTTCCGATCAGCCTTAGGTCCGTAGTTTGACCATTCCTCTCGATTCAGATAATAATTCGCACATACCTCGATCACTAACATAATGGCAATCTACCCCAGAATTTTTTTTTACAATAGGAGGTCCCCCGACGCTTCTCGGCGTTTTCGTCCCTTTTCTCTGAGGATACGACTCTCTTCCCCTTTTTTTCCCCCAAAAACGATTTTTTGTTTTTTTTTTCGGATCGCCAACCACCGGGGGTTTGTTACCCCCTTTAGCTGCGCGTGCTTTACCTAAATGACTATTCCCCGTGCAGAAGATTCACCAAATCCTTCTCTCCTCAGTATCCCCCCTCCCCCCCTACTTCTCCCCTCTTTTTTCTTGGTCCTCGTATTCATATTTTCCGCGCTGATGGAAGTGGATATCTTCTAGAAATAATATCGTGTAGTCGGATAGCTCATAATTCGTCTATCGCTCCTTCTGAATTCTCGCTCTCTTTTTCACTTATTGAGAGAAGTACCGTTCCATAGCCCGTCGCTTGTAACGAATAGCTACCTCGTTTCCTTTTAATGGTTGGACTACTTTTAAAGCGTCAAAGCCCCCCTATAGCCCTTAGGAGTTAAGTTTCCCTCCCCCCTCTTTTTCTCGTCTTCTTTTTTCTCCGGAAGCCGCTCCTCCTTTGGGGATACCTCCTCTTTCCCCTTATTCGGAATTCTCTCCGGACAGCGAAGTATACTACCTCTCTCTAGCAAGCTCTACTTGTATAATTAGGCCCTTACTCCCTCTCCTCCGGACTCACTAACTTTGCCTACCACCTCGTTTCTAGGACCCTTCAGTAGCATAGTCTACCCTCTTTTTTTTTTTTTATGATAAGGAGCTTGTCAAGCGGTGGTACAGTGGATCATCTTGTACACCTCTTTTTTTTTTCCTTTCTACTTCATACCCTTCTTCCGTATACGTGACCCTTTTTTCTTCTAGATGTTGCTTGATAACGTGAACATTTCGTCTTACCTCCCGTCCCTGCAGCACCATTGCGTAAGTCCCACAGCCCCTCTAACTCTTCGATAATAAAACTGGTTAAAAAGGGATATAACCGTTTCCATTCTCCCTCCTTCCACCCTTACTACCTCCCCCCATGCCGATTTCTTCCCCCCCCAGTCAAATCCCCTAGAACAATTTACTTTTTACTTCCTGCCCCCCCGAATTCCTTCTTATTTCTTCTATCTGTCTCTTCCTTCTATGGCCTCCACTTTCCTTTCGTCTTGTCCCCTCCCCCCGTTTTCTCGCTTTCCCCCTTTCTTTAATCTGATCTATCAAGATACCTGACACATATTCGATACCTTCCCCCAAGTGACTTTCTTTACTTCTTAAATATAGGAAGGCACTGATTATTCAACCTCCCTGCCCCTCTTTTCCTACTCCCCCCTCCAAGATTCACAACCTTTACTTATAGAAGCTCTCACCGTACGAAAGGTGAAGCCGATATATCGTTAGACTCCATCCAATTATTAGCTTAACTGCGCAGGTTCCTAAGTTGCCTCCTTTTTCTCGTCGGCTCCCCTTCTCATTAACACTTCTTGACTCCCCTGCCTTATTCCTACCCCTCTTATCCAGGGGTTTTCTTCTCTCTCCTCCACATAGATCTCTTTATTATCTATTAATAAGAGAGCTACCTTCCCTCTTCTTCCCGCTACCCTTTCAGTTTATGCGCTCTACCTCCGATGCCGTACTTTATTCTTTTAATCAAAAGTTCATAAATACTATATCTACGCCAAGTGGGAATTCTCCCTTTTCTCCTCGTTTGGCTCCTCCGGACTGTTTGTCCTGCCGTATAATTAGAATTAAGTTCAGCCTCAAATTGCCCACTTAATATTTTCTCTTCGTGTCACCTCTTTTCCCATTAAACTATTTTCCCAATATACAATCCAATAGTAGAGATCTGTCTTCGGTATTTGACGACGTTCCGAGTCACGTCTCAGACAAGTAAAGCAATAATTCCCTTTCTTTCCCCCCCTCGCTCCCTCTACTATAGTGAATGCCACTCAATTTTCCTCCTCTGTATCCCATCTAAAGAAGCTTACTTTCGTAGGACCTGTTCCTTACACAACAGATAACTTGACCCTCCCTTTCCCGCCTTATTACTGTCGAGTCTCCTAACCAACCTCTGGCCTATAACCGAGTACTGGAAAGAGAATCTTAGCGCTTTCTTTTCCTTTTTCTCTCCCGCGGGTAAACTCTTCCCCCCGGATTATCTTTTAAGCTTTACTCCAAATGACGAATAGTGTCACCCTCTGACGTTTCTGCTTTCCCTTTCTTTTTTACTAGGTCTCCCTCATCCTGGTATTATCTTTTATTCAGCCTTGTTATCCCGTTCAGTGTCCAGCTATACCACCTATCCTAAAAAATCATCCTTTTCCCTTTATTCCCCTTCTGCAAGTCCTGTTCTTTTTTCCTTACGTAATCCCTCTCTCTAGCGCGTTAGGTCCCTTTTACAGCCACTGATGTTACCCTGCCACCGAAGATCTAGATATAGATCGTAATATTAACTTCAAGACTCCTACCCCTCCTCCACCCCCCTCCCCCCCCCCATCCTAGCCCAACTCTCCCTTACATTATCTTCTATATCACCATTCATTCCCTTTTAACTTATTAGGATTCTTTTTACCGGGAAAATATTAGTAGTGCGCTTACTCTCCTTTCTTAAGTTCCCCCGCTATCCTTCCTCCTCCTTCCCTCATAACCCCTACTTCCTAATATAATACCAAGAGTATTGTCTAGGCCCATCCTTTATGAGTATTAGAAGAATCTTTTAGTCCTCGTCGATATCCGCTTTTTTCCTCCCTCTCCATTTTTCCGCTAAAGGCCGCCCTTTCTCCCCCGTAAAATCTCTTCCCCTTGATGTATCCCTTCAACCAGGCCTACTTCTAGTTACGTTAAAAGTGCAGACCCAATGCTTTCTCTCTCCCTCTCCTCTACTCACACCCCCCCTTTTATAGAGAGACCCTGGCTATCGAGCCTATTGAACACCATATCTCCCACTTCCTTTATTGTCAACCCCCCTTTCTCCTCCCCTCCTTTATATGAATCTCACGACAAACTAAGGATACAGCTTTAAATAGAGACTTACCTTTTCGAGAGCGCATTCTTCTCCGGGATCCAATAAGTGCAATCAACTACTCTATGATCCCCCCGTCTCCTTTTTGATCCTTTTCTTTGTAAATAATAAAGCTTTTCGTTCCTCGCTAGAATCCCATTCTTATTCTAACTAAGACCATACGCTTCGGGTACTTTTCTATTCGGTTGTGAAACTTCCGATAGAGAGAGGACAATGAGAGCCTCGCGTACTCTCTTTCTTTTTTCCTAGTATTATCGAATCTCATAGCACTTTATGAGGAGTCGCTATATTGTATTCCTCCTAATATTCAGTCTATACCAGATCAACTTGTTCTTACTATCACAAAAATACCACCTCTATACTCTTATCTTTCCCCTTTTTCCTGTTTCCCCCCCCTCTCCGCGTCTACTAATTGACTTCCATCCCTTTCCCCTATATAAGCGTACTTCACACTACTTAGAGATACCGAGCTACCCCCCTCTCATGATCCCAAGTTTACCCTCATAAGGCGTTAGAACCCTCCTATTTTTTACCTCCCCCCCCCCCTTGTTGGTGTTTTTTTTAGATCTCTCCTTCCCTCCCCTATTTTTTCTTAGCTTCCTTCTCCATATCTAGCTTTTTATATGAGAGGCTTAGTTATCTCTTCTCCGTCTTTCCCCCTTCCTTTTTTCCTGGTCCCTGGGCTATAATAGCACCCGGAGGACGCTCCTTAGTGGGTATACTGATGAACTCCCCAGGCATTCTCTCTCTCCTCCTTTTGGTATATATGGTTTTCTTTAGGACCTCCCCCTTTTTTTCTAATTATCTTTCCGAGTAGCTTCAGAATCCTTTGCTATATCTACTCCTTTCTTCGATAGAGCATCATACTATGTGACCGCTCCTCTGTTTTCTTCTCTTTATAGTTGAAGACTTCTCCTGAGAAGTTGCCCCTTCCCTTTTCCTGCATTCCTCTATGCCCTTGGTCTTATTCTCCTAATAATTTATATCTCCTTAGGAACTCTAACCTCTTGCTTATTTCTATTCCTCCCTTCCGACTCTTTTGCCATATCTCTATTCCTTGTACCCATATTACCGTTTCTCTCAGGTCCCCTATGCCTTCCCCTTTTCCCCCTCTCTCCGTTTACTTCCTTTTTCGCCCTTTTTAGTTCTATGATCGTCTTTAGGTCCGTAACTCCAAAGGTCCCCCTGACGTTGTTCCTAGCTATTTCCAATCTCCTAATCCCGTTTTTGTGTTGTTTATAGTGATTAGAACCTCGGGAGACTAATATTCTTTCCCTTCTTCTTTCCCCCTTTCCTTTTACCGTAACTCGATAGGTATCCCCCCCTTCCTATTCTATTAGTAGTACATCTCTCCTTCCTAGACGTGCCGTGTCTTTCTTGCGTGATCGTAATTTGCCCTTCCTCTCCCTTGCCTAATCCTTTCCTTCTTCCTACTAAGATCAGTATTTATTCGTTTGCATTCTCCTATGCCCCCCCCTCCTCAGTTATAAGAGGTTTCATTGGGGTTGATTTTTTCTGAAAGTTAACTTCTCTCCTCTAATACTTATCGTCTCTTCTCCGACTAACTCGGGTTCTAGCGTTCGTGACCTCATATTTTCACCCCCTATAAATTCTTTTAGTGGATATAGATAATTCCAAGATTTTTCTCCCTCTTGTTATCTGGGTCGTTTCATGAGGTATCAGGCTTACGTCATATTAGTCGCTCTATTCTCTTTTCTGTCTCCTTCCTACCTGCTGCGTGATAGTTTTCCCAGTTCAGCCCTCCGTTAAACCTCCTGCTCTCTCGATCGTCGGGGCTTTTAATTTTCTCCCCCTTCCACTTATCTCTTCTAATAAGTCTGTCGTTTTCTCATGGTATCTTTATAGCTTACCCCTTCAAGTTCCTTTTCCCTTTAAATTCCCCCCTCTCCCCACGGATGCTTAATAGGCCTATTAGAAAGTTAACGACTCCCTTCCACCACTTCCTCTTTTATCCTCTTTAAATAGTATCAGGATGTAGTTCCATTTTACCCTCTTTCCTTCTTTTTACCCCCTCGCCTCTCAGGCCCCGATCCCTTACCTCGATACGGCCATTAGGGGACGTCGTTTATTCATCCTTGGAATTAATACATTTCTCTTTGTTAGCAACCCCGTAACGGTCTCACCATGGCTTGTTCTAGAGCTCCCTTAACGGTCTCACTTTAGTTAGCCCCTCCTGAGATAGTTCTATTTCCCTTTTCTGCCCTTGTGATTTTTTTCTTCTTTCTCGTTCGTTCTCGTTAATTCTTCCTCCTCTTTTTTAGAATATCTAGTCTCCCTTTTTTATCTATTTTCCACTCGTTACATAGACTGTTAGTCACCATGACCCGTTTGAATTGATTTAGTCCCCCTCCTATCTACGGTCCCTTTCCCAAACGTCCCCTTCTTACGCCATACCCGTCCCCCTGCTGCACTTCTTTACCTTAGAGTAGGATAGTTTTTCGCCGTGGTAGCCCCCTTTTCCCCGTTCCCTTTTTTCTCGGAGATAATCACGCCTTCCTTATTCCGCTGCCTCCCCTAGATTGCATTTCGCGCTGTAAGAGAGACTTTACTCGCGTCGATCGGGAGGGGAGGAGATAGACTTCCTCGAAAGACTTGAAACGATTTCTATTTTCGTCCATCCTGCCTGTATTAATGCTTTTATCAGCCCCTTCTCAACTCGTTCCTTATGAACCTTCTTTCCCTCCCCAGGTGCGGAGCGAGACTTCTCTGTCGGAGAGAAAGAGACCTCTGAGGAAAATTTCCCTTTCTGTTTCCTTTTTTTTGTTGCCATCTAATTACGCTTCACTTAGTATGTATCTTCGTGCTCCGCATGTCTCCTATTCCGTTAACCGGGGAAGGGGGCAATTTATCCATTCTTTCGTTCCTCCTCGTCTTTCTAGCTATACCCTTTATCCTTAGCAGCTTCTCAATACTCTTTTTCCTTTTCCACTACAATGTATCTCCCTGGCGTGGCCCACTAATTCCCTCTGAACCGATAACTTTTTAAAATTTTTTTCTGACGGTAAACTACATTTGCTTTTGTTTACGCGGTGCTTTCGGTAGACATTTGGCACTTTTAATCGTCTTTCTTTTTTTTTTCTCCCTTTGCAGTGATTTCTATATGTTAAAGGACCTGTTTTCTTTATGAGAAGATTTTCTAAATCGTTTCCTGTCCTCGTTCCCACTTAGCTCTCGTGACTTTGAGGTCCCTCTTTTCTAGTGAGTACCCTCACATCTATAGATCGCCCCTTTTTGATAACTAGGACTTTTTGTTTCTTTTTATGCCTCATATTTATGACTCTTTTTCCATCCTAGCTGAAGACTTTCCCTTTTCAAAGAGGTAACGCCCCCTTTTTTTTGTATGACTATTTCTGGACGGTCCTCTTCCTCGTGTGTAGGCCGTAGATAGTTCCCTAGGTCCCCTCTTTCTCTGGTCATAAATGCGGCTATAGTCCTTGTATAGCCTTCAGATTTTATCTGCCTAGAACAAGGTTTCAATCTGTGTTCCTCACACCTATAGCCCGCTTCTCTGATCTCCCTTCCCCTTCCCGCATATGGTCCTTAACACTTGTTATAAAGGGTCTATAGTGAAATTTGTGACGTTGAAAATTCCCCCGAACCTATCTTTTCTATTCGTTTCCTGTCGCTCCGGTTCTCGGTGGTTCTTCTTTCTAATTCCGCCATCATATATCCCTACAGCTCTCTCCGTCCATCTTATAGAGTCGACGCAACGCTCTGACCTCTTTTCGACGGAGATGCGGTTTCCCCACCTAATCTCCCCATCCCACCTTCTTGTGGCGCCCTAAATTGGTTTTCCATGAACTAGTCCCTTTTTCTCTTCTTCCCATGCTCCTGACTAGCATCCGGTTTCAGATTTTCATGCGTAAAAGGTTGCCTTGCGCTCCTCTCTTCCTCTACCCTTTCCGGTATCCTCTCTCTACGGTCCGTAATCCCCGCCTTTTTTTTAGCCTTTGTTTCCCCCCCCTGTACTTCTTTCCCCCATTTTAGGTTTAGATTGCTTAGGTTCCTTATAAATAGTGGGGTTTTTCAGCGGACTGTTTTACTAGGTCACTACGCTGATCGTCATTTGCCATACATCCCCCTGGGTTTTCTTCGTTCTTTTCATAAATGTAAGGCCTTCACTCTACTTACAGAGTTATAGGCACTTGAACCTTCTAACTGACTATAGTATTCGTAGAGTGGCTCAGTTTTTTTCTGTTCCTTCCCGCGTCGTACCCGACCCCCACGCTCTCTCTTTTCCTTCCTCCCCCTTCACTTGTGGTTGCGCTCCTGCTTGTCTTGTAATCTTTGCATAAAATGTTCCCTCCCATTAGATTATTAGTCCTGCCTTACCTTACGGAGAAGAGATAGTCTTGGACCATGTATTTTTTTTTATTCCTACGTCTTATCGATCTACCCCCCCTCTTACTATTCTCACGTTTCTTATCCCATTTACTATAAGTCAGTAGTAACCTAGAAATGAAATTCGATTACCCGAAACATAATGGAAATACCTTTCGGTCTCCCTCCATCCCCCCTGGCAATAACTTAATTGGTCGATTGGAGGCCCCCGACTACGAAGAGTTCACTTATTGGCTTTTGTCCACGACTTCTTGGACCTCGTATATTGAGGAAACTACCGTTTATACCCCCCCCCTTCACCCCTTTTTTTTTTCGCTCGCTGACTTTACGTCCCCCCTAACCCTCATTCTATTTTCCTCAAGCATAAGTCTAGACCCCCCAGTATTACAGTCCCCCCTATCCGGAGAACAGAACTTTTATCTTGTCCCTCTTTTTTTTTTATCTTTCCCTCGCTATATAGGTCCTTTTCTTTCATATTCTAGATAATATATAGGGAGTCTCCTAAATTCAAGTTATCTATGTATCATATATTGTACCCTCGTTATTTAAGTTCGAATTCCTACCTAGCACGCTCTCTATCTCAAACGGACTAGTCCTCGCGCCCGGTTCATTGTAAGAGATCTTTTCCCTTAACGCCCGTCCCTCGAGACCTTTATACGTTAGGTCCCAAGATCGTTCGCGGGTCTTCGTGATCTACTCTCCTCCCCTTCTCTCTCGGTTGTATAATTTTAGTTCCCAACTGCGTTCAGGCACTGATAACAGTACGGTTCCCGACTCACTCTCGATAGACTTTCCTCGAAGAGCTACTTTTTTTTCTTCCAGGCAAGATCTTTTATCCTCCAAGGACACTATACCGGATACCACTGTGAAGGCAATCTTTGCCTTCGTTAATAAGTTCCTTTTTATTTACTCCCGATCCCTGAAAATAGGTAATTTTTTTTCATCGAATTACTTGCATTTTCTTATACCTCCAGGCGGATATTTTTCTATCTCTTTGCTTACTACCCCCCAACATCTTTTACTAGAGTCACCCTTAATGAAGCTTTAAAATCGTTCTTTTATCTCCTAACTTCCAGAAGGGTCCTACCAGCTCTCCCAGTACCTCTCCAGCTTGTACCCACTTACTAAATTTACCCTTGGCTGTACCGCCTAGCCAACCCGTCCTGGATCTAACTCGACTTTTCCTTATCGTTATATTAACGTCACTTCTTTTCTCCCCTTTCTCTACGTAGTGGACTCCTTATAGTCTTAGCTAAGGTCGGCATCAGGGACTTATATACTTTTTCCAAATAGTTCCCGGATGACCCCCACATTTCACCTGCTTTCCTATTCCTTGTTAGGAAGCCCCCCCTCTTATCCATAAAGAACTAATATCTCACCCCAATCCCTCGCCTCCTAGTACCCAGTAAGGAATGCCGAGTTCTCTTTATACTTCCGACTCCTCTCTGTAACCAATCTCGTACTTGCTTCATCCCATAGGTTCATATGTTACCTAAGTTCCTTAATTTTCCACACTCTTCCCTCCCCTTGTCCTCGATTCTCCTTCCGTTTTCTTTGAGGGTATCTCTCCTCCACTAAAAATATAAGCTTTTCTTCCTCGCTCAGGCAATCTCTTCAGGCCACTAAGGAAGTTTACTCAAGCCTGCTCCCTTTCAAGAGCGCCTTGCTACCAAGCAAACCTTCCTAATTATTCGACGTTCCCAGTAATAATCTCTGAGAAGTCGATTCTTCTTCCTCCTTTTTTATGACCGTTTCCTTCTAGCATAGCGAACTATGACAATAGTGGAGACCCCCCTTTTTAATTAAAATATGTTCTCCTTATATAACGAGTCGCTTGATCCTAATCTAGATTTCGTGGAATACCGAAGCTAAATCCCCGCTGAAAGAACTCCATTTAGCGCTCAACAGGTCCAACCCTTTCTCATACCCTTATTAATTACCCTTTCAACAACGTGATTACGTCCTCCATCGAATCTCCCCATTCCCTGTCTTAGTTACCTGTATTGCCAGATAATAACCGTAAGGCCTTCCCTAAGGATATAAACCTACCCCCCCCCCTCTTCCCGATCAAGGGTTTTCCTTATATGACGTTATTTTTCAAGCATAGACTATGCCCCGCCTTATTTAAAGCTTTCCCGACTTCGGATAATCGTTTACCAGACCTTAGGCTTTACCTTTCTCCCACTCTTCACTCATCCTTTTCTTAGGTCTTTTGTAACTTAAGATGTCAAGTTAAGGGTAGCTTACCCCTAACAAACCAGCCCCCTTTTTTCCGACTTTTCTCCTTCCTCCCTAGCCAAAGGTAGCTTAGTATCCCCGACTATCTAAGACAGTTAACGTTTGAGTACGGCATAGTCCCCCTTTTTTTACCCTTTTTTCTCCCCCTGAAGATCCCGTCGTATCTTACTCGTCCGATAATTATAAATAACCGTAACCAAAGATCGAAAACTATACATGTCCTCTCTATATCTTTTCCCCCCTCCCACTCATCTTTCTCTTTTTTATAACCCCCCTTCTTAGGGCTCTAAAGCTAGAACCTCGTCTTCGGCTAGATAATTAATTATAAGGACCATCCCTCCCCCCCTTTTTTTTCCTAAACCCTTACTTCGATATTCTCCTACAAGATTTATTTGGTTTCTAGTTTTTCTTCGTCAAATACTTAGTCTTAAAAATTCTCGGCTTCTCTGAAATAAGCTTAGCATTTTACCTTCCCCCCTATCCGTCGAAATTACGCCCTTCGCAACGGAACCTCTATTAGCTTTATGTGATACTAATAACTAATGCCACGTCTAGTTAAGGGCCCCGGAACAGTATCGGACCTAGATAATTCTCTCCCCCCAACCTAATTTCTAGCTACCTCTAGAGCGACCCCTATAGTTGCTTAGGGGAAAACTCTCTCTTAATGCGGACGTATTGAAAATTTAAACTTACTAGTCCTTGTCCCCCCTTCAAACTGATTGCTACCTCTTTTCCTTGAATAATTTCTGCACAAATCTTAGACAATCTAAAGAATCATAAGTAATGCTTCCCCCCCC
>Ga0179591_1248808_pt1 | contig 18313 bp, 15 predicted proteins | sample CZOMad2_1_08_16f_FD_182891 | JGI IMG/M metagenome (GOLD analysis project Ga0179591, IMG submission 182891) | Vadose zone soil fungal communities from Angelo Coast Range Reserve, California, USA - CZOMad2_1_08_16fungal (PacBio error correction) | ecosystem: Environmental > Terrestrial > Soil >... | reverse complement strand
AGCTATTCTCCCCCGCATTACGAAACAAGGGGACAATCCCGCGCCAACCAAACCCCCGGCTTGGTTTGCAGCTCTTCAGGGTGCTCAAACCTAGCAATTATTTCGAATTGTCGGGGCTCTTAAGAACCCGGCAACCCCCTTCCGACAATAAGCACTTTTGAAAGACCCACGAGCTTGTCGTTTGTCGCCATTTCTTCGGCCGCGTTTGCATGAGGACTACAGGGAACGTGAAGACTCTGCTCCCTACATTCTTGTTGGCTCCCTTTCCCCTCTGTCTTACGGTTGAAGTGTAGTCGAAAACACCACCATTTATGAACGCCCGACAGCCCCTAAGCTTGCATCCCCTTGTACCCCCGCCACTTGTTCGGTTATTGCACTCTGTTTTTTTATTCTCCACTCCGACTTGGTCCCGGCCCCTTTCCTTCCTGCGGTCACACTGTCCCCGTTTTTCAACGAAAATAACAATTTGAGAGGCAACACGAATCACAGAGAAACTGCCGACCCCTCCCCTCCTAACCCACTGTCCTGGTTTCCTGCCCCGCCAGTCTGATCAGAAAAACAAATTACTGCTTGGGTCCCCAAAAGAATAGGCTTCCTCCCGTTTTCGCCTCCCCCCCAAGTCGCGACCACCCCTCTCCGACGGAGTCTCCAGACGCCGTGAAGAGTTTGATGGAAATCACTGGAAGCCTTTTTGCGCGCCCGGCACGTAGAGTTTACGTCTCCTTCTTTGCTTTTTTTTTTCCCCTGCACGTTTTCCCTTGACCAGAACTCCCAAGGACCCCCAACAAGCTCCTCAGTGGGCAGATGCCACCGTATGGATGATCTGCTCTCCTCTTTTCAGTTTCGCGAAGCACGCCCCACCTCTGAGGGACTTGGTCTGAAAGCAATTACGCGTGATTTCTTGCGAAGATGTACTTGACCTTTTTTGCCCTCACGACCTTCCCCCTCTCCACCGCTGGAGAGCTTGAGGTTGGGGAGCTCCCTAAATTTCAGATGTCTTTAACGAGGACCCTCGCCTGCAGATAAGGTGGGTACCCCTTTTTTTTCCCCCCTGAGACGACTCCCCATCCCCAACTCAGAAGAGATCAGACCGGAGATGCTATGAATGGTAAGGTTCTAGAATTCCTTAATAACCGCCCAGTCGGTAAGAATTATAACTCATGTGACCCGTTTTTTCTTTTTTTTTCCCTTTTCACCTCCCCCCTCCCTTTTCCCCGTCCCTCAATCTGTCTTGGTTATATGGTTTCTTCTTGTTAAACAGTTCCCCTTTCCCCCCCTTTCTTCTTTTTTCCCTCCTAGCAAGCAATGCCCAACTGCCGTTTGATCAGGTATTATTTTCTTAAAGGCTCACCAGCCGGTGTCAACATCCTCGATGGTTAAAGACGAAAAGGCTTTATTTGACGCCGTTTCCCCCACTTTGAACACACCCAGGTTTTTTAGATACTAAATCCAAGGTCTTAATTGTTCATTCGATTTCTGGTGTTATATCCAGGACTGAGCCTCCCCCTTACACATCTTCTTCAGAAAACTGAAAAGTGGAGGTTTTTTTTTTTACGAAGTAAGAATTCTTTTCTCTTAATTGGTCAGGTCACAAGCATCCGCACTTAGCAATGGTCCCCCTATCCCGTTCCACACCAAGTGGCGGATTTTTCACGAAGGTACGTAAAGATACAACAGAAAAAGTTCTATTTTTTTTGCAGTAAACCCACGAACTTTATTCTCGACCCCGAAGCATAGGAAGTACTGATCGAGCTTTTTTTTCCCTCCCCCGATTTTCTCTGGAACTAAACATTGCTGTAGTTCCTTATAATGAATTCGCTGGCCTTGATGTAACGACATTCCACCCAGTGCACCCCCCCCTTTCAGAATGAGTAAGTCGCCTTCCCAGCCGTTGTGACTGATCCCTGCGTGGCCTTAGTACCGTTGCGGACTTCTGCGTTGTCGTCCCCCCCCCTTTCAGTTCCAATTTGGAACAGGTTACTTCTATTTTTGGAAAGCGAATTCTTTTCTTTTAACCAGTGTGGAGTTGGTTTGGTGAAAAGTGGTTCGCGCCCCCGGTCTTCTTGGAGCATGAAAATGAACTTTTTTTAACCCCGTCATTTTGCGAGTGTAGAGATGATCGTTTGAATCCCCCCCCCCTTGAGGCTACTGTAGGAGTCGTTTCCCCTTCAACCTAAGACTCGCGTCTTCAGATTGACCCCTATTCCCGGACCTTTTTTTTTAAATTAGGTCTAGGGAAAGTGCAAAACTACACTTTTGACGTGCTCCCCCCCCTTGCTCGTCCTCGTTTATTTCAACGGAATCTAGAATTTTGACACTGAGATACGTGTGAAAAGAATTTTGTTGGTTTTTTTTTTTTTTTGGATTTTTTTCCTGCCTCCCCCTCCCCCGCTTGGCCCGTTTAAGGCTCTAGCAATTGAGATTCGACCATGCATTGTTTTTTGTACGCAGAAGAATGCCCGAGTTTTCTTTCAGTGAGTGGACGCTTGCCCCTCCCCGGACCTTTGTCCGTTATTTTTTGCGCGTGAATTCAAGGCCTTGAGAGACCTTCAATTCGCCCTTTTTTTTCAACGGCGCGGCGTCCTTTAAAGGGAGCAGGTGCGAGTAAAGTCACGTTTATACAGCCGAATTTTGGTTTTTTTTTTTTCCCCCATTACCACCTTCCTTCCCGCTAAGATTGTTTTTTGTAAGAAAGTCCCTCGCCCGTAAATAGAGAATCGGGGACGGCTTCGTCCGCGGCGCTTCACTTTTTGTCGTGCCCCCCTCAGTCTCGTTGTCAATTAGGAGATCCGTCCGCTTGCCCCGATCCTTCACTTCTTTCTCCCAGCCCCCCTCTTATCCAGACATCAAGCGACTAGATTTAGGCTGCGCCCCACCCCCCCCCCCCCCCCCCCCCCCCCCCCCCCCCCCCCCCCCCCCCCCCTACTCAAGATAATGTTGCCCCACCAGAAAGTATTGAGAGAAGAAACTGTTGCAGGGGCGTTGTGTCGTACTTCCCTCGCATTCCCTTTGGTGACCGTATGAACCCCCTTCATTTGAGACTTCCTGACCTGGACACGTCCCTTTTCACGTCCCGTGTTTTTTTTTTTAGACAGTGCTTGCCAGAAGTACAGTATGAGCACTACTGCGTACCTGCCGGTCTTGTCGAAGATCCTCTGCGAGTTGTTTATCAATTCCCTAGATGTGCTGTGATAACTCATGTGAAATACGTTCCGGCTATAGAACTTCCCTGCGTCTTGAAGGACCCTTGTGCTCACCCCCTTCCTGTTTTGTAGAGGAAGTCATATTCAAATGTGATGTCCCTCCACCTTTCTTTGACCCCCCTCCTCCCTGCGGAAGAAATTAGTGACTGCTCGCTACCGCTTTGGCTTCATGACGGTCTGGGTCTCTGCCTCGCCCCGCCCTATTGTTTTCAGAGTATTAAGATTTTTTTCCACTTAAGAGGTATGGGACGTGGTGGCCGTTCTGGTTTTCTACGTATCCCTCCCCCTTTTCTGCCTCCCTGCCCCCTGCGGCCCACAACTCTAGCCCTTTGTACAATCCAGACCCCCGACCTCAGAATCTTGCCCCAGCCACTGACCCCGACCCCGCCCGTTCGTTTTTTCCTACAGTGACATTAACAGGTAACCCGGACATGGAGGGCTCGCGTGACGTGGACCCAAGAGAGTTTCGGTCTTTGCCCGCGTTCGTTGTCTCTTTTTCACTTGGCCCCCTTTCCCCTGTTTTAGACCTCCTGAACGTATGTAAATAAATGGCGCAAAACCCTTCCGGGTTGCTATCCGGGAGTCTCTTTTTTGTGTTGCCGGTGGGGTCCGGTCTGACGCCTTTTTTCGTACCCCTCACTTTACAACTGTTTCTGCGCGCCCCACGGTTGAAGTGTTTTTTTTTTTGGTTGGTGACGTCCTTTCCCCAGGTGGCCGAGCCGTGCGAGTTCATCGGCCCTCCCTTTTTTTCCTTTTTTTTTCCTTCGTGTTCGCTGCTAACGCCACGCAGGGTTACCGTTTTTCCGTTGAAGTCACAGACGGTTAGTGATTTGTACTGTCGCCATACTGCTACCTAGGATTTAAGCCCCTTGCACCCGCAGGCGACTTTATCCTCTTATCCATCATACGTTGGAATTTTGTCGGATTCTGGTTTTAGTCCTTTTGCTCCCCCGTTCCACGTTCCTGCGGTGCGAGACTACTCTTTTTTCTTTCTCGACGCTTCCCCCCCCCTACCATAGAGAAAAACCCGGCAACGAAGACCAACCTGAGCACAAGGACTTGACTGACTTCGGAATGCAGATACTTTCTTCCCCCCCTCCCGTCCCAACCGGTCCTCCCTTTTTTTCATTTTCCCCTTGTGTCTTCAAGGTCCCCCTTCGGGACCTTCTTCTGATCGGAAAGCAGTAGTAAGCCCCTTCCACTTTCCAACGAGAACACTGATTCTTCCTTCTTGCCCTTCTGTCGCCCTCCTTTTCTTTTTAAGAAGCGTTCTTTTCGTGACCCCATGGCCAAGTGTTTGCGTTTTTTTTTGTTTGTTTTCCCATGTCAAACCTAACCCAAGGCTGGGCCCACCTTCCTTTACTTTACAAGATAACCCACAGCCCCGAACCCCCCGGTTTCCCATTGGTCCCTCCCCCTTTTTTTCCCCCCCCAAACCCCTCCTTCCTTACCGTCGGTGCTTTCACATGCATTATAAGTAGTTTCAATGAGATCCTTTCCCGTGGCTTTCCGTCAGCGTTTCCGTTTTCAAGGAGAGACGACACACCATGATAGAAAGCTAGCAGGCCCCGCGCCATAGTGACTTGCACAACCCACTTCCCCTCCCTGTTTGGCTTGATCCCCCCTTCCCCTCCCCCCTATACCTTTTGCCCTTTTGTTCTCCCCCCACGACAATTGGATCCGCGTTTTTGCACCTGGTCGATGCCCGTCGCTTTATATTGCTCCCCCCACGCCGGGGGCTCTCTCCTTCTTCTCCGTTTTATGCGCCGCTAGTCCCCGAGGTTCACCTGGAGAGAACCACCTCCCCGGTTTGCATCTGTCTACCGCATGCGGCTTCGCCTGCCCCCTTGTCCCCGTCCCTTTCTTAGCATGTTGCGAACTAAGCGCGTTAAGGCGGTGAACACGTGAGACGGGCAGCATATAAATGGATATCCGCATTCCCGGCGTTTTCCCCCTTTTTTTCCTATTACCTAGTAGCAACCAGACTTTCCTGAAAGTACCTTCTGCAGCATCCTGCCGCCACGCCTCCTTAAATCCTTATCCCCCAACCTGTGAGGACCTGTCCGTTTTTTAACGATGATTGCCCACTGAATTAGAGGGATATCAGGAACAGCGACACCCCCACGAGACTCCCTCCCCGACCATGATCTTCCCTGACAGTAGTGTAATCAGAGAAGTGGAATCCCAGCAAGGTCCGGAGAGGGGCCTTACAAGATGAGACGATGAGTTAACTTTACTGACCCAATCTTTTCTTGCCATGGATTTTTGAGTTGTTTTTTTGCGTTTTTTTTGTTTTTTTTTTTTTTTTTTTTTTTTTTTTTCGTCCCACCCCCCCTTCTACTCCCTCGTCCCCCTTGTCCCCGCGTCCCGACACTTTTATGCAGTTACTCTCAAAAGGTTAGAAAGCATCTTGTGCACCATCTCATGTCCGCTTCCGGCTCACCTCTTCCCTGCCTCTTTCCCGCTCCCTCCCCCCCTAGGACTACCTCCTTGATCGAGGAAAGAGACCGTTTTGGTAGGTTTTGTAGCTTTCAAAATCACTATGCACCTGCACTTTCTTTCACTTTCCAGACAGATACCCTTGTGTCCCTGTCTACGCTCCCGAGTTTATGACATGGAGTCCCCCCCTAACTAGATTTTGGAGACACCTGGCATGAGGAACGAGTCTTCTAGGTCCCTGAGGGCCGCCCTTCTTTCCCTCTTGCAGTCCTTAGACCATAACCCTGGAAGAATCCTTAAGTGAGAGAAGATACCCCCCCATAGGTAATGACCAGCCACCACCATTGATACCCCGGCACCCCCCCCCCCCCCTTCTTCTACCACAGCTGACAAGAAATCCACGGGTAAATCTAAATGCCCTTTTATCACTTGACCCTGACTCCCGACCTAAAGTGACTTTCATAGTAGAAGAGGCCCTTAGAGAGGCTCCAGCATGTCTCACTAGACGCCAATTTACATTAAGCTCACCCCTTCTCCCCCCAGAAAATCTACCCTTAGAGTCAGACTGAAAGGTCACAGGGAACCGCTCATTTTTTCCTTTTAAACCCTTCTTTACTAACCCACCTTGATTAGGTTGCCGGGAAGCCCAGTGCGCGGGCGCCTTTTTTTCCCTTTGTCCTTAAGTACCCCTTAAGACCTCCATCCCCGAAGTCCCTCGTGGGTTATTTTTTCCCCTTCCCCCTTTTTTTGCAATCATCCTTTACCAACCCCCCCGACTGAATGAAGCACCAAGAAAAAGTAGATTCTTCGTATCCGACGGAGCTTTTTTTTTCCAAGTTTAATGAATGACCACAGAAGAACTTTCTGCCCCACCCCCTGGAGGTTTGTTTTCTCACCTGGTTTTTTTTGTGGTCGCTCAAATCACTTCCTCTTCGAGTTTTCTCCCTGTCTCCCACTAACTAGAGAGTGAAGTAAAGGATATAATCAACCAGTACCATTTTTATCTGAAGTTGTACTAATCTCCTTCCCTAGACGCCGAGCTCCTTACCGTTAGCCGTTGTGGGTTGCTGGAATTGATATCTTTGAGAAAAACCTGTATAAGAATTCCCCGGTCATCCTTCGGTCGCCCTGGGCCCTCTGGAGCCCCTTTTTGTCATATTCCGAACTTCCCTCCTCGATACCGTTCGTCTTATCTAGTTTGATCTAGTTAAGATCTTGCCAGCGTTGTGCCCCCTTCCCCTACTTCTTTTCCCCTTTTTACTGCAACCGGCGCCGACTGCCTCAACCTGGGAGGAAGCTTGCAGGCCCATCGTTGCTGTTCCCTCCCCCTCTCCCCCTTTCTCAGGACTCAAGAAGCCCTCCAGCGAAAAGTGGAGAGACACGGCGAGATTTCGGCTGCCTGGACGCGGTCGTCTCCTGTCGGTCCTCTCTCGTTCTAATACACCCCTTCCCCACAACCGAAAGAATAGCCTGAGTCATAACTGTTCCTCCCCCCAGACGTTGACCAGTGTCCTTGACCCAGAACAAGATATTGTTTCTCTGATCCCCCCGATTGCGCTACCGTTTTCGTGCCTGACCCCCCCCTATTTTTTCTGGTCCATATCTCTAAGTCCCCACGGGGTTTCGACGGCTTTGACCTCAGTTTTGCTTCGTCTTCAGTTTTTTTCTTTCCTTTCCTTTTTTCCTTTGTTGTCCCCCCCTAGGTTATATTCCGTCTGTCCTGTACGGGAAAATTGCCAGCTCCACCCCAGCCCAAGCCCCCTAGTTTGCTTTTCGTCTGTCCGCCGGATAATGGGATTCCCCGTGTCGCCGTCCCGCTTTTCCTTTGCCACTCCCCCCCCGGTTGTCAGCACTCCGAGGCAGACTCGCTTGTCGGACTGCCCAAAGCGGCAGATAATGTCCCAGTCCTTCCGCGCTGATCTCACGAACGCGACTTTCTGACCCCTTTTTCGATGGGGACTTACATAAGGCCGACATCCTTGTTTTATCCCCCACCAGCCTTCGACTTTTGGACGGGTCCCGTCTACTTGGTCGTGAATTTAGAAATATTTTTTCCCCTCTCTTTTTCCCCCGTTTTCCCTTCCCGCGGTGTTTTTTTTCTGTTTTCCTCTGAGGCTGGAAATGGATCAATGATTTATTACAATAAATTATACAGTGCTGTCCTGAGCAGCCCCCTTCTGAGGTGACCATTATTAGAGATTTCTCTTTACCCTTTGCACCCAGAGACCCTCAACACCCTTACTCGCTCGTTATTGATGCCTTTTAAGGAAGAACCAGCCTCCCCCCCCAATCCTTTTTTCTCTGGCAACACCGAAGCGCTTTCTGCCTCAGAAAATTCGCGGACTGCGCGGACATTAGCGCCTTTTTTCACAGAACATTCATATCTAGGAGCTGTTCATCAGGGAGGAGCACCGTCACCAAAGTGAACTCCCTCCCCTCCTTTTTTTTAATACTCTGGAAAGTGGTAGATACTCAGGAAGAGTCTTTGGTTTTTTTTTTTTTGTTCTTTGCTGCCCTTGTTTGCCACACTTTGTTTCCCCTCCTTTCACCAATAGAAAAGAACCCCGGAAAAGGTACTTGGGACCCTTCCGGTCCCCAGCAATGTTGAACGACTCCACCCCCCCCTCCTTTCCAGGAACCGCCCAAACCAGTGACGGAACATTACAGGAAGTCAAAGCAGCAGAAGACTACCCCCCCCTTAGTTTTTTTTTCCCAGCTACACTGAGACTTTTCATCCAAGCAACGCCGCCTGCCCCGTTGCCTCCACCCCCTGGGTTTTTTGCTCACCTGCCTAACGAGAAAGTTACGTTTTTCCCTGGCCAGCACGTGGCATGCCCTTTTTTTGCTTCGTGCTTAATGAGACCCTGTTGTTGACTGTACGCTGCGGATGGGCCTTTACACAGCGCCCTTGAGCCACCAGAATCCCCCCGAGGCACCCCTCACCCCTCCTGTTCTATGCCCCTAGTGGTTATCCGGGATGCCCAGGGGTCATGATGTTTTTAATTGGTCAATGATATCCTTGCACTTGCCGGACCCTTCAATCCCTCTTTAAGTAAATCTTTATTACATACCCAGGCTAATGCAGAGGCTACGCCCCCTGGTCCCTCTTTTTACTACTTCCTCCCACAAGATGACCAGGTTTTCCGCAACGAACTGTACCTTCCCCCGTTTTTGATTTCCTTTTTGCCCCCAGTGATGCTGAAACCGAGGATTTTTTTCCCCCCTTTTTACTATCAAGGATACGCTCATAGATCTTTTTTGGTACGGTTCTCCTTTCCCTTCTTCTAAGGTTCCCCTGGTTGACGCCCGCACATTTTCGCGGCGAAGCCGAGAGAGGATCGTTTTTGCGAAAGCCTTTCCATCCGCCCCCCCCCCCGCGTCCCTGCTCCCTTCCCTCCCCCGTTTCTTTTTTCCCCCAAGACCCTCTTTCACTGTGGCCCACGCATACTTGCCCACCGGTGGAAATTCTATCAGTCCCCTTAATTCCCTCACCCTTTCGCCCGTGTGTTTAGTTTTTTTGATTCCCCCCTTTTTACATAGCACACCCCGAGAAATACTGTGAAGTCCCCTGTATGCAGAACTCTCTGGCGTATTTACGTCCCCACAGAACGTGAAAACTAATGGAAGTCTGTTCTTTTTGTGTCGCTCCTTCAGTTGTTTAATCGTTCTCTTTCATGTGGCGCCATGGACCACCCAAGGTCCTTATACTCCCATTAAGTTTACAATTGAGAAATGGGTCTCCCCCAAGCTATTTTTATTTTCCCTTCCAGGAATCTTCTCCCCTGCAAACTTAGGAGAAGAACAAACAAGAAAATCCTATGTTTGCGACTTCCTGGACTTTTCACTCTTTTGTACGATTGACCATAGGATAGCACTTTTGGAAACCAGGTTCCCGAATTTTTCGCCTCTTTTGACCCCAACTTAAAAGTTTTTTTTACTCCAGAAACTCGCTTATTCAGTTCCCTCCTGATTTGACCAGGATGTGTCGACCGCTTCCTCAGAATACGAAATGAAGATGATTGGATCCCTTGTTATTATTTGAATCAGGTTTTTCCTATTTGTATTTTTCGGTTCTTATATTCTTATTAAGCAAGCTCGCCGTCTTTGTACGCCCCAATCAGTTTAAAAAAATCATAGTGCAGCCCAAACCCTCTAATGTCCGAGTGCCGTCAATTAACGGAAAGGTGGTCCTAGGCTGTGCTTACTTCTCTTTCGTCCCCGTCCCCTGCGACACGGAGAACGACTTTGGTGGTCAATTGGAACTTTAAGGTGATATTCCCCTTAATGCTGAGAATGTTTTTGAAAATGTTTGGTTTTCTTTATGATGCAGTCAGGCCACAATCTTCCTTTTTATGCCCACCAAGCTTATGAGCAGAGGGCATTTTTTTTTAGTGAATGCTCAGTCTCCCCACCCCCCTAGTTCCTTCGTGCTTTTTCTCGCACTGTGACGAAATAGTCAGAGGTCCATACACGGAGGGAACCTAGGCCCACCTTCCCCATCGCCTTTTCCCCCAACTGGTTTAGGTTTTTCAGAGCGTCCACTAGTGGTCCCCTGGCGTATAATAGCATGTGCGCCTGGCCCAGTGCCAGGGAACCTGGACTGTCTTCCCCCCTTCCCCCTCCCCTGTATCCAGCTTTTGCTAGCTTCAGAAATTGTCAGCGATTTCATCCTTTTTTCATTGCTTGACTTTAGCAGACTTACCTCTTCTAATTGATCCGTTGGTAATCCATCCCTCTGTGGACCCGCGTTGTCGATAGTTGGACAGGATTTTTTTTTTGACCCCTGGACTCGAGCGACCTGATGTTTTCTTAAAAAGGAATGTTTTCGGGGAGTCTCTTAGGGTCCCTTGTTAAAAAAACGTTCGATGTTAGGAGAGTTTTTTTTTTTTTTTTTTTCTTTTTCTTAACGAGAATGCCTTTACCTTAGTCTAGGATGGAGTCGCCCTTTCCTCTTTTTTCGGAAGTTTTTTTTCTTTTGGGCATTTTTGGCCCCCTCTCTACCATTGCATACAGCGCGGCCAGCCACCTGCCGTGAATGAAAGCCTGATAGTCTCCGACAGAACAGCGAATCCCCTTATTATTTAGACAAAACAATTGTCCCCTTCTTTCTCTACTTTTTGTTGCTTCGTCCTCTGCCATGTGAGCCTTTCCCATCGTGACCCCCGGCACGGCGTTTTCCGTTCTTTTCGACTATCTTCCCCCAGCCCACCTTTTCCCTCCCGCCCCCTCCTCTTTCTCCCTTTGTTCCGTTGACGTTCCCCGTTTCGATTTTGGCAGGGTTTTGCCCCCCCCTGTTTTTTGCCCAGCGATTGAACTCCTGTGGGTGTGACGTGCCTTTCAACCCCCTCGATTGGCGCCGGCGTACTGACAGCACTTGAACCGACCCACGAGGATAGCAGTTGCTTCCCCTCGTCTCTTCCCCACCGCTTTTTTTTTTAGCGTTTAAAACGAAACTCTGAGTTGCGAATAGAACGACCCCTCTGTCTACCTAGGCCCAGTTTGTAGTAGGAGCGCCCCCCGTCAGGAAACGTTCGGTTTAAGGCATCTTCTGCTTCTCGGTCGCTTCTCTCCCACAGGTTTTTCCGTGCACAATGCGACTACAACTGGCAGGGTTTAATCACCATGGAGATCCGGTTCAGGTTGAACAAGCTCCGTGTCCAAGTCTTTTTCCCCAGTTTCTTTGATCAGAATTTCCTCGCTTTTTAGGGTTGCCCGTTCCTTCTTTTCTTGTCCCTTTTTTTCTTACGTTTGCTTGTTTTGCGGATGCCTTGTCCCCGCCGAGCAATTCGTTCCTTGTTTGTCCCCTCGGTACGGATGCGGGCCTGGGAGGTACGCTAAGATTTGTTTCTCCCCTTTTACTTCCTTTCTCCGCGTTGCGCGCCATTACTTAGTGCATGGGTTAACCTCAGCCGCAGACCTCTTTTGTGCAATCCTCTCCGTTTCCCAGCCCTTTGGTTGTCTGGCCACCCAGGTAATGCAAGACAGTGTAACGGGTGATTTTTAGTTATGTTTGCTGATTCGTGGCCCAGCTCTTTTTTTTTTTCAAGTCATTTTTTTTGGGGAATTTTGTCCAAAGGTAGAAGAAGTCCGTTATCCCTCAACTTGAGGCCCGTCCCTTCCACTCTGTTTTCCTGTCCTCGCCTGCTAACTTTTTGGCTCAGTGGGTTGAAGGGGTGGGGCTCACGCTTTCCAAAAAGAGACCTTGGCCCTTTGTTAGTTTACCCTTGCGGCAGTTCGTTGTGGCTTTTTGCCAAACGTATGGGTGGCTTTTTTCGGCGCCCCCACCTTTTTTTCGAACTAAGGACGCCTCTGCGGTGAAGGTGCTTATGTGCTGACAGCCCGGGTAGGTAGGTTTTTGTACGTTTTCTTCCCTGGTGTTTTCTGAGTTTTTTCTGTTAAGTCGGCAGATACAGAGATATTTACCAGCTTTGTGGACACGACGGCTGTGGCTCTCTTTCCTTTCTTTTTTTTTTTTCCTCCCTCCTTTTTTTTTTGTGGAGTCGCGATAGTCTTCCTTCGGTTTCTTGCTGGACGTTCTGGTCTCGGGGACGAACCCCTACTTAAAAACGTGCCTCCCCCTCCTCCTGCCCCCGGCGGCCTCACCCCTGGACACCCCCGGGAAACGGGAGGAGCGTTTTGCCAGTTGCGTGTTCGCGGCCGACGTCCACCACGGCGTTCAGCACCTGTTCTCATTCCTACCCTACCTTCCAAACCACCCCCGTTCTGAGGGGGACTCCCCCCCCCTCTAGAGGGACCAGCCCCCTCACACTTGAGACTTGATATAAGCCTTTGCACTTTATTGGTCGTCAGTTTGATGTTGACGCCACGGGTTAGGGCTACCAGGAAAGTTTTGGAAACCCCGCCCCCCTACCCAACAAGGTGGTCCCCCCACCAACGTATGGGTAAGTCACAAAACAAGCCCCCCCCCTTTTTACCTTTCTTTCAACTAATGTGGTTCCCCCCCACACACCCCCTCCGTTCCCGTTCGTTTTTTTTCATTGCACACTTATTCTTTTTTTGGGAGTTGGAGGTCCCAGGTGTGTGGTTGTTGTTTATCAGGTTCCCGTTTTTCCGTTTGGCGATCTTTCCGTTCGACCCCGACCCGTGGGGGTCCCCCGGCAATCCCCGGACTTTGGTTGAACAACTGACAATGATCTTCTTTTTGTGGGTTCTTTCCTCCGTCTACTGGCAACGAGTCCCCCTCATTCGAAGGACACGGTTGATTAAAAGGTTTTCCATGCGCTTCTGTTTTTTTCACGCATTGGAGCGCCCAGGTCTCGTCCCGGTTTTCTACTGGCAGGTTCACATGGTTGAGAGCACCCCCTACTGCCTTTAAGCGCTGCCCTTTTTCCAGGTTTGCTTTAGAATGAACCGTTGAAGTTCAATAGTCCTCTAATACCCTTCTTTTCGCCTTTGCGATGAGTTCCGTTCCCGCCAGGTCTTTGCGAGTTCGTTAACGTTTTTCTGGCTTTTGAAGGCGGAAACGTTCAATGCAGTTTTTGCCCCCCGGCCCTTTTCTCCTGCACTCCCTTAGTCCCCTTCCGGTAGAACACTTTGGCAATTCTTTTGTAAGGTTGCTTGTTACTCGCTTCCACGTGACCGTGAGAACGTTCCTTTCACGTATCCTGTCCTGCGCTTACGATTGAAGCCCGCTTTGGGAACCCGCCTTGGGTGATCAGTTCCCCCTCCGGAAGGGACGGAGTGATGGCAGTAAAGTCCACGTTTCTTGGTTTTTCACTGGCCGCGCTTCTGGTTGTTTTCGGGCCACTCCCTTCGTTCACTGCCCTAGGCAAGGAGCCCCAAGGAGAATAGAATGATTAACTCCGATCCCTCACCCCCCTAAAGTTCTGAAGGTTCGTCCCTTTTCCCCTCAGTACGGAGAAGGGGAAACATCATTCAATAGGGAATGACGGTCCATATTCCCTTGCCACTGGTTCCTCCTCGGCGGTCTTGCTGTTTGACGCAGCTCAACAACACAGATTTAAATGTTTTACGACAGGTCGTTAGGTAGCCCCCCAGCAAGCGATTGCCTAATACCCCCTGGCTTGCCTTTTTTCACTTTCCCTTTTTCCCGGTACTTTGGGAGGTCCCCTGATTTGCCCTTCTGGACGTCTTTGGTAGTTTTTTGGAAAAAGACTGGACCTTTACTACAAGACCCTGAGCCTGTTTTCCCGACTCCCCCTTTTCCCCCCCGCACTCACAAACCACGGTACATTTTTTCCAAAAACCCCGTCTATACCGGATTAATGCACCCAAAGAAATTGCCTTACCGGTCTCTTCCCACTCCACTTTTCGTTATACGCCCCCGTGACAGAGCAGTTTTTTGAAGTTGATCAGTGAGTTTAGGTACTTTCGCGGTGTTCTTCTCTTCATCCGTGGTACTGTCTTACCCCATGATCCACAGCCCAATTCCAGTAGGGAGAGAGATGCCCTTCCCTTTCTGTCCCTGCCCCCCCTTCCCCTGAATAGGGGCGGGTTTCGTTCGGGGACGGAGCCCGTAGGAGTTCGGTTAAAAGGTTTTCTTTTATCGCGGCCCCCCCCCTCCCCCCCGCCGGCCAGCCTGAAGTGACCCCTCAGTCTTGATTGTGTTCCGAATAGGTTAGGTCTCCTTTCACGACCACCGTCGCCTTTTTCCCATCCCCTGGATTTTCTCATTCAGCCGGGTTTTGGTCAGGGGATGAAGTTCAAAACCTCCCTTTTCTTCTAACCCAACCACCCTCCCTTCCTTTTCCAACCTTTGTTGTTCGGTTTTACAAGCCCACTGACCCAGAGGTGTTTATGGTATAAATTTCCCCCCCCTTTTAGATTGGTGTCCACCCTTTCACCCTTTACCATAGGATTTTTCCCGCTGTGAGTCTTTTTGCCGAGCTTTTTTCAGGGACGGTTAGAGGTGTGGGGGAGGGAGCAGTGCTTCGGCTCACCCTCATTCTTCTGCCGCCTTTCTTTTTCCTTCTGAGTCCTTTCTGATAGAGCCAGGTTCTTTTTCTTTTAGTCCATCCTCCTCTTGATTTATGTTAGGAAAACTATCAGTGTATTTAAGTGGAAGACCGGCTCCTTTTTTCCTTCCGAAGGAGATTTCATTTTACGCGAAGGAGTGTGCAGGAGATGAGGAATCGGATACGGGATAGTGAATTCCTTCCCGATGCGGGATCTGACTTTTCCCCCCCCCCTTCGCCTCCTATTTTCGCTTTTTTGTTTCTTTCGGGCGTCGTCCGGTCAGGCGGGGAGGCAGCCCCACAGCCACAACGGATTTCCGTCCAGCCTATTCCAGTTTTCCCCCCCTTTACCAAGTGCAGTTCTCCAAAAGATTCTTTTAGGGGAAAGTGAGCGTTCCCCGGATTCGGTGCGTTCCTTTGCCGCCGCTCGTGCCCCTTGGTTTGTTTTGCTGATTTGACTTTGAACCCCCTTCCCTTTATGGCGGAGGTCTGTTATTGGTTTGCGTGTGGCCCCCCCTGATTGAGTGTCCCCCCCCCTCTTCTTTTTTAATGCCTTTCCCCCCCCGAACACGCCCTTGCGGTCGCCTGCGGCCAGGTAGGGCTCCCCTTTGCGCGGTCCATTTTTTTTTCGTGTTGCTCTCTTTCCCGTTTTTTCCTAGTAGCGACCTTCCATCACTTTGGCAGTGAATTCAAGCAGGCGAATTTTGCGATGCACGAACTCCCTGTTTTCGTCTCACTGGGGGAGCTGGTTCCTTATTTTTTTAGTGAAAAAGAATGGTGTTTCCCGTCTTTTTTTTCCCTCCCCCCCTTCCTCGGCTTCGTCCCCTTTCGCCTCGGACATCTATTTTTTTTCTTGCCTACCTACCCTTGTGTTGTTGTGTTTTGGTTTGATCCCTGATATTCGAAGACACTTCCGCGGCACCCTGCGATTCCTGTTGGGAGGTAGTAAAATGTTTTCTGTCTTAGTTCCTTTTTCACCAGGTCTGCCCCCGCTTTTCGCCCCGCAAACGAGTAGTCGCAGAGCGCGTTTGCTTTTCCTTCCTGTTCTGGGTGTTTTGGACAGTAGTATTCATCTTCGGGGGATTAAGGTGAGTACTCCTCTCGCACCTGTCACCCCCTGTGAAAAGAGCGGACTTTCTTCCCGCTTTGCCGATTTGTACATTCCCGCTGGGTCTTTTGATTCTGATGTTTTTTTTTTTTCCCCCTCCCTCCCCCCTCCGACTTGCCCTTTCTCCCTCTTGGACCCAGGTGAATTTGCCCCATGCCAGACCCCAAAAGAACCTCCACGGGACCTCGCACTGTCCCCCCCCTTTTACCCGGTCAAGTACTGGACTTGTCAATTAAAGTGGCTCCTTCTTATTTTACACCCTGCCCCCCCCTCGTGCTTTTGCTCCCACAGGTCTTCCCACCTGCCGCAATTTTAGGGAGGTTTTATTTTCCTAGATGGGCCCTTTTCTTCCTTGGGCTGTATCTCTTCTTTGTTTCCTGGAGTGTGGAGTTTGGGTCGTTTTTTCCATACTGAATGCCCTACTTCCTCCCCTTTGCCCCCTCCTACACCCCCCCCCCCTTGGACGTTTTTCCCCTCTCTTGCTGTGTGTTTCCTTGGATGGATCCATCCCAGAGCTTTCGGGGGCAGGCTTCACTCCGGTTTTTCACTTTTCCGATCTTTTTATCAGACCGCAAGATCCCTACGCGCGCTGCGTGTTCCTCCTTTCTTCCTTTTCCTGGCCCCCCCCTTTGGAGCATTCAACTTAGGACCAAAAGGCACCAAATGGAATGCCGATTTTTTTAGGTGATCTACGAGAGATTTCCCTCCGCGGGAGTCGTGACCTGAGTTAATGTAGATGGCCTTTCTAAGCTCTGAACCCGTTTTCCCCTTTTTTGTCCCCGTCCTACTCTTTCCCGGCCGGCCGGCTTGATTTTGCGGGTGAGCGCCGGACTTACACCCACGCGTCACTCTTTACGGTGTCACCACGTCCTCCGGTTCCCCGCCCTCCTTTTTACTCCTTCCCTTGCCTGGTTAACTGTTGCATTGTGAGGGTTCTGGGTCGCAATAAATTGGCCACATTTCTGGAAGCCCGGTTTGCCTTCCTTCTCCGTTGTCTTTTCCGTCAGTTCTGTTCTCCCTATTAAATGGAAATTTGCACGTGTGTGCTTGCACCCCTCCCTTCTTGTACCACCCTCGTTGCTTGATTTGGCGCCCGGCTTTTTTCCTTGTTCTTGCACTTTTTTCCCACCGGTGTGTGGATTTCTCACGACTCGGGTAGGTTTCCTTTTTTTTTTCTATTGTTTTTTTCGTGTTTTTCTTCTTTTCCCAGTGCGTGTCTTCCTACAGAGGAGGGTCACACCATTGCGGTGAGTTTTCTTTTTGATTGGATGGGTTCGCTTTGGTTAGATTTATGCTTTTCCGGTTGGAATAGCTCCCCGGAACAAACTAGGAGTTCCCCCCCAGAGGCTTTTTTTTTTTTTTTCAGTCAGCCCGAAAAAAGCCCGGGGGCCCCCAAGCACGTTTCTTCTCATTTTTCCGGTTTTGCATCGTCTCCCCTCAATTTCGGGTTTTGGGAAATCGGTTGAGGTCTCTTCCCTTTCCCTCTATTGCAGTATACGACTCACCCCCCGAGGTTTTTTCCGCAGAACCCAGCGTCTGAGATGGAGTGCATGTTTTTAGTAGCCAGGCCGTGGGACCTTCGGCCTGGGAGTGATCGGTTTTGAGACACAAGTTTCCCCCAAAGTCGTTTTATGTTTTCCCTTCTCCGGTTTTTTGATCGCCTCTAATTTTCCCCCGGGGGCCTGTTGGTTTGCCTGGGGGACCCCGATTTTAGTCCCCCCGCCGCTTGTTGTGAGAGTCGTCCCCGCTGATAGGGGTAGAAGGACACGCGTTTAGATACCCCCATGTCTTTCAGGGTACCTAGGTTGCCCATGTCAATTTTTTTTTTCCGGACTCCATTTTTCGGGCATCCAGTCTAAGGAGTTTTTTAATTCTACGCGGACCCCCCCCTTTGGACCTTGGGGACCCAAGTCACAGAATTTTCAGCCATCAAGTTGCCTTATGTGTTTATTCTTCTCCTCAGATCTCCCGACACTCTTGTGGTTAATTGGACCTTTCAATGTCTCGACGATTTCGTCCTCTTTCTGAGCCTTTCTTGGAGTACGGTGACTCTGACTCAGGACAGAGTCATGGTTGCGGGAGTTCTTAACGGTGATGTGTACCGAGGTCTTTCCCTCCCTGCGGCTCTCCTTTTTCCGTTTCTTTCGATTTAGATCAAGGGGAGTTTGAACAGCCTCCGTTTCCCAGCCAAATACCCTCCCTTTGGCTTCCAAGTGAACAGGGACTGTTTTCCAGTTGTAATCCAATAGAATGTTAGTCGAACCCTTTTCGGGTTTAGTCTCGTAAAGTTGATGGGTGAGAGCCTCGCGCGAAGTGTCTCCTCCACTTCGTTGAACCGTCTCTTTCCCTGGTTCCGTTTTTTATAAGGAATTCCTTAAGACAAAATTTTCTAATTCCCCGCCAGAGTGGAAGCTGTGCATTGGGTATCACGCCTAAGTTTCTCGGGTCTTTTCTGTACCATTTGTGAGAGAACATGACCAGTGAGTTTTTGGGCGGACATGCGATCATGAACTTGACCTCCCACTGTTCCCGGGCGCTTAACTACCCTAGGACCTTATGCGTTACGCCTGATGAACCCAAGTGGTCCACTTTTTACCTTCCCTTAGTCTACCTTTTTTTCCTTCATC
>Ga0179591_1232714_pt1 | contig 18319 bp, 22 predicted proteins | sample CZOMad2_1_08_16f_FD_182891 | JGI IMG/M metagenome (GOLD analysis project Ga0179591, IMG submission 182891) | Vadose zone soil fungal communities from Angelo Coast Range Reserve, California, USA - CZOMad2_1_08_16fungal (PacBio error correction) | ecosystem: Environmental > Terrestrial > Soil >... | reverse complement strand
TGACTTTTCTGAAGCTTGACCACCCACCAGGACCCCCTCCATTCTTATTCTCAAAAACTAATGTTGGTGGCGTCCCCTTCATCCCCCCCTAACTTATTCCCCACCAAAATCGGCCTGGCCCCCTTTGGCTATTTCTTTTCTTTCCCCCCCGTTTTTGTTTGGTCTGGAGCTCTTCTCCAAAACTGGGCATTCCTCTTGTCGGTTGTTTATTTGATATTTCCCCTTCTGTGAATTCCAAGCTTTGCTTTTGATGTACTAATGTGGGGCGCCTTTCAGGTTGCCTTCCTGTTTTTTTGGTGTTGCTGTATTTCACCATTCCCTGCCCAAGGTTAACAGTATGATTTTTTCCCGAAAGTCCCGGATGTAAACAATTTCAGATCTGCCATTTGCCCTACTGGAATCTTTAGTTCCAGAGCCCCACTTCTCTTTAAAGTATACGGCCACTTTTCTTGCTTTCCCCCCCATTCTAACCCTATTTGTAGTGTCGTTACAGTACTCCCCCACCAACTCCCCAACACGTTCAGCCTCCCAAATGATTTTCAGGTTGTTTGTTTCCCAAACCATTGTTCCTAAATGTTTTTACTCCCATCATGCCAACGTAGGTCTTCCACCCATCTTAATAGCCCAAAGAACCACCCCCCTCCCTAACTCTTTTCCTACGTGATAGCCAACCCACCGCTGGGGAATTTTTTTTGCAGCACAGATGTCTCAGTTGTTCAGCCCCCCCTTAAAAACGCATCTTCCTCCCTTGATAAAAAACTTGGCCCTTTGCAATGTCAACCTGGTCCCCGTTGGAAAGTCCGAGCCTGTCGTTGCACTTCTTTCCGTCCCCACATTGCGTTCCCCTCCCCCCGTGGTTCCCTCCAAAACCCCGAGCAGTTCGTTTGCACAACCCTTTTTCCTTAAAAAACGGACTAGGACGACTCCTTTGTCGTGCCATTACCCCCCCAAATCTTCATCCCCCATGCCCCCCCCCCCTGTTACTTTCCACCCCCCTTGAATCAAAAAACCTATTGACCCTGACCCCCCGTCCCCCCTTTTGACTGGGAGTTTTGACCAAAATTGCCCCGTGCCTTTCTTGGGGTTCCAAGTTGTTTCCAATGAGTGATTCTTTGCCTTTAAGGAACACTGTCTTGTCCCTTGGCAAGCAAACCCCCTCAGTACTGAGTTCCTGAATCTCGTGCCAATGTTATGTACACCGTCCCCTTTCCTAAGGTCCCTTTGGTAGTTGAACCGCCGTCGCTCCTGCGGACTCTGGAATGTATTTATTCGATCTTGTAGCTACCCCCTGCTCTTCCCTCCGGGCCCCATCCCCTTCGTGTCAGCATTTTGCTTAGCTGTTGGTTTGCCCCGTCCAGTTTGCACTTGTATTTTCCGCCCCCTCCGACCCCCCCCCCCCCCAGACTACTATTTTCGCTTTTTCTGCACGACCTCCCCTCCTGAACTCATCCCTTCCCGGGTGAGTTCCCTATCATTTTTGAAAGCATGTCCCTGAGTTTAAATGACGTTACTGGGATCCAGTTCAACCCAATCCTTATAGGAAGGCAACTTCTTGATGCGGCCACTCCCCTTCATTTCTTAGTCCCCCCCCCTACCCCCCCACTATCCCCCCCAGAGAAGGTGATGTTCCAGTTCCCCGTCGGACCGATGACTGAACCCCCGTTTATTTTTAGACCGGTTTAGCCTTTTTGCTCTTTTCTAGATTTTAACCCGTCCTAACCGGTTCTTCCTCCGCCCCAGGTCCACCCGCTCTCGAACCCCGACCCACCATGTTCCCGGTTTATATGTCCGTTTATTCTTTTTTTTCGAATTTGGACAGTCCCCCGGTTTTTTCCTATGTTCTTGTTGTCCGCATCCCCCCGACGTTTTACCAATGATCGATAAGTCCACGGGCGTGACCAGATCTGTCCCCTGTCTTTGTTCCGTCTTTTTCTCCAGCAATTTCATGCTTTTCAACAAACGGTAGTTGGAACTTTTTTCGATTATCTTCTTTTTTCGCCCTCCTTCCCCCTTCTTAAGGTGGATCTCAGGACGTTTTAACCCCCCAGTCGTACCCATTAATTAGACCATTTTTTTTTTTTTTCGGAGGTTTTCTATTTTATGCCCCTAGTTAATTCCTCTTTCATTTTTTTCATCTGAGAAGTATTGTACATCATGCGTGCCACCCCCCTTCCCCCGGTCCAGGAATTTTTTTTTTTTGCACACTCTGGAGAGTCACTAAACGTCCCGACTGAAAGTCTGAGTCCCGCCCTTTTTCCCGAACCCTTGTGAGTCATTTTTTGATTTACATCTCGGTATTGCCCATGCTTTTTTTTGGTTTTACCCACGAATTGATGCCCTCCTAGGTTCACACCCTGACTCCTCAGAGGTACACATTTAAGGCAATATTCGTCGTCTTGTATTCCACACACACACAAGTTTTCATTGTTCCCCCCCCAAATTCCCGGAATGTATCTTGTGCCCATTCAACATACCCATTTTTCTTCTCGGGTTTCTGGACTGATATGCCCCCCCCTTCTCACTTTCTTCATGGACCCCCGATGCTTGGGCTTTTGATTTGCCGTCATGGGAGACTATCGACCCGTGCATGCGGTTTAATGAAGTCCTTCGACCCAAGCTTTCTCAGTTTCCCCTGCAATTTTTCCGTTCGGGAACGGGCAGAACCTTTAGCTAAGGGACATTCTTTTCAATTATTGTCCTCTTTCTCCCCTAGTTGAGGGTGAGAATACTTTCCCACCCCCCCCCTCCTCCGCCCCATCAACAACCATGGATTTCGGTGGCCTTTGTCATTTTTCCTTATCATTACCCCCCTTAGGTTATGGGTCAAAACAACACACCCGATTCTCCTGATTCTTTCTTTGCACACGTATAGGCTTGCCGTCAGAGATAAGGCTCACCCCTGTTTTTTTTTCGGCAAGCCCAACCTTTTATGATGAGTTTGTTCCCTTTCCCAACAGGATGAGATTTCAATTCCCACATTTACCTTAACAGATAGTCATTATAATTTCGTTTATCCCCTGGTTACAAAAACACAATAAGAGAAACCCCCTTCTTTCATCCCCGATATGTGAACAGGTCCCTTCTACATCCCCTTTTTTCACCCTTGGCGGCGGATGCGTTTTTTTCCCGCTGATAGTTTTGTGCCCCCCGATTTCCACGTCACCACTCCTTTCACCAAAAGTAGAGGAAGTACGTTTATCAGTTTTTCTTCTTTAAACCGTTCGCTACGACGCCAGCCCTATTGAAAACTATTTTTCTCAACGCGGGAAGCCGCCACGTCTCCACCCCGTGGTTTTTCTTTTATGTGCTCCTGTAGAGTTGGAGTGACACTCTTTTTTTGGTAACTTTTTCTTTGATGAGATGGAGTGGTAGAAAAGCATCTTCATCCCGTCCTCCCTCAAAACCCACAAACGTAGCCCGTTTTTTCGATGAAACTCGCAAGTCCAGCTGTCCGGTTCCTCCCCCCATGTCCTCCCTTCCCCATTTTCTTTGATATCTTTTACTCTTGACCACCCGGTTGCCAACGTACTTTCCTTTTTTTGCCCCGAGGGGTAGATACGTCCATTCTAACCCAAGGCACGTGGCGGCGCGGTTTTTCTCGTTATGGTTTTTTTTTCCCTGGGAGTATACCTTCCTATCTGAACCCCCCGACCGTAATCCAACCTGTTATGGTCCACCCATTCCCCCCCGTCTCTTCTAACCCCCCCCTACAAGACGTCCCCCCATGTTTTCCCTCCCTTTCCTAAGGAATACCCTTTTATTTCATACAAAAACAATGCCCATTGATGGTCGCCTTCTCGTTGACCCGCTCGTGGGGGACCCTCCCCAACCTCATCGAATGACTTTTTTTGGGATTTTATTTCAGGGCTTTTGTACTTATGGCTATAGGAGAAAAAGCCCCTCCCCTCAAATCGGTGAATAACCCAGAAAGTTTTTCCTTTTCTTCTTCCCTTTTCCCTTTTTTTCCAGCCTACCGGTTTTTTTATTATCTTTGGGAAAGTTCTGCCCACTCCCTCTGAGTACTAGGAGTTTCTTTGTTCGGCCTTTATCATTGAGGATACTTCTTGTCGCAGGTGCACGCTTATATTTTTTTCTCTCCTTTGGTTCCCCCCCTTCATTTTTCCTGTTGGGGGGGGGTGGCTTTGACTGATATTAATCGGTTGTTTGAAAGCTTCCTTAAGCCTTCCCGCCCTCAAGAAGACGAAACCTTCCTCCTTGCTTTTCCCTTCACAGTATGGGGTGATCCCAGGGTATCTGATTGGTACCCCTTCTGCTCTTTTGCACGGCCCGGATGCCCTTGACAGTTTTTCTTCTGCCCGCATTCCCTGCTTAGTCCCCCTTTCCCTGTAGTACGCAGCCCCCCATGATTCTTCCGCACTAGAAACTAATTTTCAGTTTCCCCCCTTTTTCCTGTTGTTCAGACAGTCAGCATTGTGCAACAGTTCCTCTCCCCCGCTTTCTTTTCAGTGTCCCCCCGCCCATACACAGTTTTCCTCTTTTGAGATGGCGCCCTGATCCTACGGCTTTAACCCCAGATTACTTTAGTGGTTGCATACTGTTCTTTCTTCATTGGTCCTGGGCCTCCATGACCCCCCCACATTCCCCCGGGAAAGGCCCATCCGAAGGGAACCTTCGGTGCTATGGTTTTACCGCCCCTCTAGGCTCCCATTTCTGTTCTTGTCTCACTCTTGAGGCTTTTGACAGTCAAGAGTTGTCAAGTCCTGGAGTTTTCTTTTTTGTCTCCCCCCTTGGCTTTTTATTTTATTGACACCCGACAAGCCCTTTAAGTACCAAAAGAAAGCGTTGCTTTCTGGGTACATTCCCTTTCTTCTTCGCTCCATTTTTTTCAGAGATGCATCCAGTTCGGTCCGGGACCAGATTTTGCCCGTGCTTGCCGAAACCCGTCCCCCATAACTGATAATTCTCCCCCCTACCCTCTCTAAAGGGTTTTCAAAGTCTTCCCCCCCCTTCGGCGCCCATCCACTAAAATCACATTGTCCTATCCTTGTCCACTCCTCCCTCGTTCGCCCCTCTTATTTACTTCAATTGGTCTTGGAGAGACACATCCTTTCTGTGGATCCCCGGGGAACGGTTCTCACAATCAATGCCCAAATACAGTGTCTATCCGGTCTTCTGGACCCCCCCCCTGCCTTTTTCAGTTTTCTTTGTTTAGCGTCCCTGATTCATCTTCCCCACCTCGTACCTTCCTCCCCCCTTTTTTTTGGTGGGGACACTTTGATTCCAAAGTGTGATTCCCCTCGGTCTTCGCCGAGTCCCCTGGTCTAAACATCGACTCCCGACTGTTGCCCACCTCCCTTTGTCTCCCCCCTTCTCTTTCTCTGGTTTGTTTACCTTTATGGGAGGAAAACCTCGTCTTCCCCAGTCTGATTCAAGCCCCTGTCTCTTCCCCTGTGATTGTTGGGGGCGGTCGCCCCCTGTCCCAGTCCCTTCTCCCTCATTTTATGACACCGGCGACGACTTGCCTAAGTTGGCTTTGTTTCATGTGAGGTTTGTTGCGCATTCGTAGGTTCTCAAGTTTGTTATACAGATTCGTTGCCTTGCCCTCTTAAACCCCCATACGTTGCCTTGGAGGAAGGAACCCGATTCTAAGGGCCAAGTCACTTTGTACTAGGACCTTCACAACTCCACTTGCTCGACCAAGAGTTTAGCGATGCTCCACTTCACGTTGCTAGTGTCATAAACCCCCTTCGCCTTTTTCCCGACACTGAGTTCCCGAGACTCCCGTGTGGTTTATTTGGTATTTCTTTCCATCCTCAGTGGGATTAATTCAGCCCATGGGGCCTACCCGTGTTCACCTGACTTCGTCGGTTGTGCCCACCCCTCCCGCACCCCCAACCTCTCTTCATTAGTTTACCTTCTTAGGACCCCCGTTCAGTCCGACCTTGTTTTCCTGGCTCCCCATTTATTTGCCGTTCTAAGGGTGTACCCTTCTTTTTGTGATTTTTTTCTGGCTGTTTTTTTTGGTTTTTCGTGCTTGGCCCACCCCATTGCCCCCCAGTAATTGGTCTGCCCTTCCCCCGTGATCCCATGGTTCCATCCCCGCTATATGCTCTACGGCCCACTTTTTAACTGCAAACCCCTTAGCGTCTGGCTTGCCTTTTTTTCCCCCCCCCCCTCACCCCCACCCCCCCACCCCTGACCATTGCTCTTCGCCCACCTGTATTGGTGATCACAGAAAGACATTTCTGTAGTTGCTGTATACGCCCCACTCTTTCTACCTTTTCAGTAGCCGTTTACAATGGAGAGTCATACGTTCCTTTACTAGTCCCTGGCTATCTTTCTTCTTGTTTTGATTCCCCACCTCAGACCCTGGTAGGTTCCTCCCTTATCCCCGCACCATTGACCGTCGACACTTTAAGAAATTTCCTGCTGCTAGCAGTAGCAACTGTCCCTTCCAACGCTTTTTGCCAGTGCCATGGTTTTTCTTCCCCCAACAAAAACAAGGGGTCCTGTATTAGTAATTTTGCTCCCCATTTGATAGGTAGTCCCACAATTCACAAGGTTTCCCCCATTCCGGAACACGGAATGTCCCATCGCCAACGTCTTCTTTGGCGGCTTTAATGGCTTCCCCCGCCTGTCTCAGAGGCTCCAATTTTTTTACTCCCCACCCACCCCGTTTTGGTGATATCTATCGGCACCCCATGACTTTTTTTTAACGGCTCGGGGTTTGACATCCTCAGCGGCTCGTAGTTCAGAATTTTTTCCTTCTTGTCCTTTTAAGGGGCGATTTTTTTTCCCCGACCACCCATGAGAAATGTTACTAGTCAACGACCTACCCTAACCCTGGTCTCCCCCCCCCATGATGTCCCCCTTCAGTTTCCTCTTTTTCTCCTTGGCTGCTTCTTACCTGCCACCAATCCTTTCTATGGTCAGGCACCTTCGGTGAACCAAATTTTTATACAAGATGCTTCAGTACATAACCCTTACTCTCCCCACCCGTTTTCAACGCTCACTTACGTATGGACTGGGGAACCCCCCCCTTTTTACCCCCCTTGTAGACGAGTTGACCAAGGATCAGGGTCGAGGTCGTTAAGACATCCACACCAACCTCCCCTACAACGCCCTTTCCTACTTTGACGCAACAGCATATTTTCGTGCGCATGCCCTATGGTTTCTCGGTTGTTCTTCCATCCCCCATACCCCAAGGCACGCTCGGTTATTTCCCTTTGTAACCCCTGCATTTGGCCGGAGGACAGTCCTATCTTTTTTTTTTTTCCTGTCATTCCCGTTTTCCCCCAGGGTTAGTTTTTAACAACGAGAAACCCCCCCCCCCCCAATCCCCATCCACTCTATGGACCCCGTCATTGCCAATCCACAGGACGCAAATGACAAAGTATAGTCAGTTGTCCCCCCCCCAACCAAAGATCCCTTCAAGAATGCATTGGACATGTCTTTTTTTTTACATTGAGAAAGCTGACTTCCCATTTTTATTCTTTAAACCTCGTGGGTAAACTACGCAAAACCCGCAGAGAGGGTTCCTTTCAATCTTCCGCCCCCCTGTTTGATTACAGAACACTTTTAAGGGAGCCTTTCCCTCTCTAAGTGTGACGACGCTTTAGAGTATTCCCCTTTCTTAGATCCGTCCCCTCTTGAAAGTTAGCCACCTTCTTTTTTGCAGGAACGATATGCTTTTTCTAACGAATTCCACCCCCTCCCCCTAATGGAGCTTCAACCTACCCCACTCACAAAGCTTTGCAATTCCCTTTCCCACCCCCAGTTTTTGCAGGGGCTTCATCCCCAAACCTGACACAATGAGCCGACCCGGTTTTCATTTCCTTCAAGACCCATTCCGCCTATCCTTTTCTTTTTTTTCCCTTGGATGGCAGAAGAACAAGGGAATCTTCGTTTAACCCCCCGACACTCTTCATAGCACTTCGTCCTGCCCGGGAGTCCCACAAAGTACTTAGCTTATCCGTTTACTGTAATTCTTGATTAGCGTTGAGTTTATGTCCCTCCCTTGACTCTTTCAAGTCTCACCCCCAGGGAGTATCCGGAGTGGAGCTTTTTCGGCATCGGCCCACTTACCCCCTTTTTACGTGTTATTCTCTGACAACGGTCTTTTTTCTAAGGTCAGCACTTAAAGTTTTACTCTCTATTAGTTTTTTTTCAGTCGGCCCCCCTCTCGGCAATACCGATGAGTGAGGCTCATTTTACCCACTGATCTTTTTCCCCGGTTAGTGTTTTTTGCTTTTCCCGACGTAATTGCCAGAAGTAACCCCCTTTTCCTCTCCCCCGGTAGATGTACCCTCTTCGAGGTGGGGGCTCCAAGTCCCCCTCGGCTTTTTTGGATTAAGTTTTCTCGGCGTATCGGCCCCCCAGAAGTATTCATACCTTTCCCCAAGTCTGGACCCGAGACAGATGTTTTTCCTCTTTCCTTCCCCCCGTTTAATAGGGCGACATGTACCTACGTAGAACCAACGCATTTTTCCCGACTTTATCAACGTTCGTGGTTACCCCTACGGACCTGCGCGCATACTCTGATGGTTCGCCTTACCGAGTTTTGCCCCTCCGCTCCAATCGTATTTTAACACCATTGTCTTTAAGCTGGCCCGTCACCCCCCCCCGAGGGACCCCTATTACCGGCCGCGCGAGTTACAGCTTAGCACCTCTCGTTTTTTTAGGCCACCACTTAATGCACCACCACGGCTCTCCTTTTGCCCCCCCCCAAAAGTTGGACCTTGGATTGATTTTTTGCCCCAGTTTCAACCCCCACCCGTACAGATGTAGCCGTGACTCTCCTGGCGGGGACCGGATTTGTATTCTGGTTTTTGAGTTGGATGCGGATTGGTCTATGGACGATGGTTGGCTTGTTTTGGGCCTTGGAGTTAGACCCCTACGTTTTTTTGTACTTCCCTGGCCTGAAAACTTTTCCTGGGGGTGGCGGGGGGGGGGGGTTTTGTGTTTTTTGTCTTGTGCCTTCTCCGCGCCTTTTGAACCCGTCTGGACGAGCGTTTCTCACCCTCAGGTTGCTTTCGAGGCAACTCCTCCCTCATGGCTAACACCCTGTGTCGTTTTCCTTGTTATTTACAACCTCGTCGAGAGGAATTTGCCAAAAACCGACCCCCCCCCGCACAGTTTCGCGACGGGTGTTTTGTTCGGCATTGCCTTGCCCTACTCTAAGGTGCCAAACTATGCAGTTGGTCCCTACCAGAGTCTAGTGGAATTGCGTGAAAGTCCCCCCCATGCCAGTGACCAACCCGGTCCGCAATGCCTCCCGTTTATTATCTTTTCCACCCACACCCATATCCGTCAACCCCAAGGTGGCCTCACCTCTTAGAATAAGTAAGTTGAAACGGGCTCAATCTCCCCCCCCCTTTCTGTAGAGGATGGGAGTGCTTCATTCCTTGCCTATTCCATCGTCCCACTCCTGACAATACTTTTAAAATTCACTTCTTTTCTCCACTTCTTAGGGCCCCCGGTTTTTGGTTCCGGTCAACGTAAGCCTGTCATGCTTCCCTCCAAGAATAGGAAAAGATTTTTATTCCCCCGTACAGTTATTAGGCCTCTTCCATTCTATAGGGTTTTTCCCCCCCCCCTTTTCTTCCTTATGATACTGTTTGGTTCAGGATGATGACCTTGCCATCACATTTTCGCCCCGCTTTGAGTTTGTCTATATGGAGTGTCGACCCCGGTACGTTCCCCCCTCTCCTTGTGCCCCCCACCCCCCTTAAGATTCGGGCAGCTGTCAACGCTTCGCCGCCCGTAGCTAAGGAAGTCTTTGTTTTTCATCCTTGGCACCCTTTTCATCCCTCCCCCCCGTTTTGTGTCTCTTTCCTTCCTGCCCCCCTGGCCCAGTGAATTTGGCCGTACCGTCGCTCCTCGGTCCCTCAATTCATTTTTTCTTTTCGTTAGTTATTTCTTTTTTTGAAGCCGGGTTCGGACACCTTCAGATCCCCAGCCGGGTTTGTCTTTTCCACCGGCAATCTCGATCCCAAACGGTTGTAGTTTCATCCATTTGGGGACCTGGCCAACACTGTTTTTCCCTTTGGTCCAACCGTTTTCCGGGGAACCAACACCAGTAAGTTGGACCCCCCCCCCCCAATCATTGGAGTACATGTCAGCTTTCTCCTTTTACCTCCTCTTCCACTCCCATTTTAACTTTGATTTATTTCAAGGTTCTGTTTTTTTTTCCTTTTTGTGTCAACGTCCGGCCTAAATAACCGCGCCCCATCCCCCCCTCCCTTTGGAGATTGTAACTCCTTCGAAATCCAGTCGCACCCCCCCCTGGTTTTATGCTATTTTTTTTTTTCCAAGGTTCTATAAAGATGTCACGGACCTTCTGGCTTGGTTGAGGCTGACTGGATTGACCCTCCTTGCTTCCCCCTCAGTTTCCCCTCGATTCGTTATATCGTTTCCAGTCCTTGCTCCGGGCGCACGGCGATTCTTATATATTGCCTTTTCCTTACGTTGTCCGCCGCCTTCTCCCGATTTGGCCCCCCAATGCTCTTTGGAGTTTTTGGACGATGTCCCCGCGTCCCTTCAGGTCAAGCAGCTTCTTTCTTACTGGCTTGTGAACCTTGACATAACGTTCCTTTGAAAGTTTTTCCCTTTCTTTTCCCCCCTAAGTTTGAAAGTCTCCTGTATCCGTCCTTCCCATTAATCCTGGTCATGCTTAGTTTGAACCATTTTTTGCCCATCTCAAACAGTCATATCACCACTTAACGGAACTCCAACTTTGTTGTGTTCCTTCCCCCCGTTACAACTCCCCCACCCCCCGTTGAACCCCGGACAGGTGTAGTTTGTTTTTCTCCCTTTCCTCATCCCTTATTTAGATGTAATGAGATACCGTTTTTCCCATTGATGTCCCCTGACGGTGTGACCAGTCGGTACTAGTTTTCTGTTTTTTTTTTCCTCCAGTCTCCCCCCCCCCTCAACTGTTCCTGAGAAGTCTGAACATGTTTTTCCCCCATGAATCGCCCCACTCTGCTCGTCTTTGCTCAGCGGGTGATTGGAAACCCCCATTCCCCTTGGATCCGGCACAGGCTTGGTTTGTACCTTAGGAACGTTTTCGCCACCAATTGATGGAATGGAATCGTTTCAATCTTTTTCCACGCGTCTTCCGTTTTTGACATAACTTATAATTGACCGGCTTTTGGCCGGTCCCCCTTCCGGCTGACCCACCCCCCCCCACCCCAACCGACGCGTTTGAGTTCACCCTCCCCACCTCCCCCCCCGCTAATAGACAAATATCGCTCCCGGTTTTCCCCATCCCGACACCCAAAACGTCCAACCTCCCCGTACAACTTTTTCCCCCCGCTATGTTCACTTTTGGTTAAGCGCTCTGTACATCGAAAGGGGTGTTCCCGCTGAGTACCGCTGTCCCCCTCAATCTGGAACGTGGACCAGGCATTCCCCCCGTCCCTCAGTGATTCGATTCCCATTCTAACTACACATGTTTATTTTAGAGACAATAGCCCCCTTTTCGTAGTCCTACATGGAGTACGTTGACCCCCCTTGTTGGACTTTCCACTGGCCCCCTGAAAATCCAATTACCGTCCCTCTCGCACTCTACGACGGAAAGTACCCCGAGGGGATTCGTTCCCCTTTTTTCCTGCAGGGTTCCGGTCCCCCTTTTCACCCCCCGAAAGCCCCAAGGCACCTGGTTTCTCTGTGCTTTTTTCTACGAAGCGGACCCCACGTTCAGGCTTGGCTTTTCTCTTTTAATTCGATTTTTCTTTTGATTTAGGCGGTTATTTTTAGGCGCAGAGAAGTGCCCCTTCTTGTGGTCCCCCTTTCGTCAGTGTGTTCCCCCCAACGTTGTTTTTTTGATCTCCGTTTTTTCCCCCCCTTTTTTCCGGCGCTTCCGCCCTCCCAACAGCCGGAATAGGCGGACACACCCTTCGACCCTCTTTTTCTACGTATTTGGTTGCGGGGCTGACAGACCCTTTGGCGGTTTTTTGGACCCCCTTCCTTATCCACAAGGAAGGAGAGGCGCTTTTCCCTGCAGTTTATCCGTGGTTGTTTTGCATCGACGGTCTTTTGAACTTTCTTTGGTACCTCCAACCTTGTCACCCATTTGCACGCTTCCCCTAACCCTTGTAACCCCTTGGGCCCCCCCTTCTGTTCTGGTTAGGTTCCATTAGTGACAATGGTAATTTGGTTCATGCCTCTTTTTGTGACTCAAGCCATACGTTTTGGCTGTTTTTTGTGTGTTATTTTTTTCCTTGCTTTTTCCAGTTTTGCCGGAGACCCCCCCCCTTTTTACGGCTTATTCCCCCCAGGGGACCGTCCGGTTCTTCGTCCCTTGATTAAATTTTATCCACCCCCCCTCCTCGGTTGCGTTTTCGTCAACCCAACCGTTCTTGGACCTTTGGATGCTCCCATTTTCTTTTTTTTTGGGCTCTCCCTCGTACTTGGGTTGCGTGGGTTGATCTATACCCTTCTTTTGTTTGTTGGGTTTTCTTCTGTTTGTAAGGTTGAGGTCGCATGTTTTCCTTCCCCATTCCGTTTTCATTTGAGTTGTTGGTTGTTTTGGCCGGCCTGTTCCCTCTTCTGGGTGTATTTACCGCATTTTCCCTCTTTTGATCAGTTCCCCCCCCCATTGTTTTCCTGCTAATTACCATTTCCCCGGGATTTTTTGGTTTGGAAATCGATGACTCCCCCTTTCCCGGCACAATGCGCATGGACATTTGTTAGCAGGTTTGTTCATTCTCCTTAGCCTGGGTGTTCCCCCCCCCGCCAGGTTTTTTGAATCCACCCCTACCGGATTTAGGAAAGACGACCTTTCCGTGGCCCCACACAGATTCCTTCGCCAGCTTCATTCGCCAGTTTTCAACAAGCCCTCCCTGTTGGCACTTTTTTCCCCCTTTTTTCCACTATTAGTTTTCCTCTCCTCCTTTTTTGTTGAGTCTTTCACCCCAAAAACCCCCCCCACCCTCAAAACACCGTCCTTGGCAAAGCTTTCGTCCTGGGGGCTTTCTACATTAAGATGTCTTGTTTCCCCCTTTTCGTCCGTTTCTGCCTTTTCCTCTTTTTGGATTTCTTTTTCCCCTGATATTCCCCGCCCAATTGAACAGCCCCAGTTTTGTACCTCTCAACACCTGTTTCCCAACCCTCCCTGACTCTTTCCCAGTGGTCCTTCATTTTTTTTTCCCTTACGGTCGGCCTTCAACAAGCTTTTACTTTCTCTGCACCACCTTTTTTTTGTTCTTGTCACCAATTTTTTAAGGAGTAGTACAAACCAGAAGTGATTTAAAACAACATTCCGGCAGCATGCACCACAAAACCAAATGGGGGACTTTTTTTTGGTCATGGCTTGTTCACCCCGCCCTTCTCCCCTTCAACCTCCCTCCTCACAATGTCCACCAACGTTGCGTACCCTCCAAAAAGCCCCCACGAACCATCAAGATCCTTCTTTTTATCGGTTCCAGCCACATGTCGCTCTTACCTCCGTTCTTCGGACAGAGTGTTCCTTTTTTACCAAGCCACCAACTACCCCAATTTCCCCCAACTTCTTGTGGTTCATCCAAATGTTCCCTTGACCCAAATGGGGGCCCTTAACTCTTTCCCCGGTTCTCCAACCGTGCTGCCCGCCTCACCCCCCCGTTGCCCTCATTTCCACAAAACCCAACCCTAACAACCACCGTTGCTCCCACCCGTAGGTCGTCTCCCCCTTTCTTCCCCCCCAACTTTTGAGACAAACCCATGTCTCGCGTTTTCTCCCAACCCTCACCCGCCTTTTTTCAAACTTCCATTTTTCCCGGGCCATGACAGTTCACAAAGGTTTTTCTTCGGAAACCCTTTTTTCTTTGCCCACTGTCTTTCCTCCCCGAAACACCCTCACATTCCCCCGGGTTTTTTTTTCCACGCAAACCTTGAAACCCGAATTGTGGGACTTCCCCTTTGACTATTCCCTCTCTGTCTTGGACAGTCCGAACTGCCTCAGGGCCGGCCTCCACGTTGACAGCTTTGACCAGCGGAAACTTTTTCTTTGCTGGTCTATGGTCCCGGAATTACACTTGTTTTGGTCCGACCCAGTCTTTAGTTTCAGTTGTCACCCGCCTCTCCTTCACCCCCAACTGTGTTGCGTTTCATGCCATGGCCACCCCTCACCAGGAACCGCCTCCCAACCTTTTCCGCATTTAGCAATGCCCTACACCGAGCAATTTATCCAAGGTCTCTTTCACGACCCCACACCCCTTCACGTTTTAGGTGCTGTTTCCCTCGGTCTCCTCTGTCCCCCATAGTCCCTTCCGACAGTCATTTGATCGGAGTCCTTTTTTGCCAAATTTCTTTCCAACATACTACCTTCGTCACGACTCGCACCCCCCCCCGCACCTCCCCTCTGGTCCCTAGATGACGGGTCGCCCGTATCCTGTTTTTTTAGTAGCTGACTTTATTTCGCCCCCCCCCCCCCCCCTGCCTGTACTACGGACCGTTCTTCTCTTCTCCTTCAATAATTGGGTCTATCTCGATTTTCGCGCCGCCCGTTTTCGTACCCCCATGTTAATGTTTAAGTCCTTCCTGTGTCTATCTGACTGTTTTGATTCTGGAAATTGCGGTTTTTTCACTTTTTCATTCCTCTCCGCTCGTCCTAGGCAGTCCCGATCCAAATAAGATTCTTCTTTCCCCCCCTCGTCCCCTTCCTGGCAGCTACCCCAGTCCCCCTACGCCACCAGATGCCAGCCGCACGGCCACTTCTTCCCCCACCTGGTTTTTTGCGTCGTCTGTCTCCTCAAATCAGACCCTCCTTTTATGTCCTTGTACCCCCCCCACCGGGCAGGTTTTAAACCCTCGTCCGTTTTTTTCCGTCTCTTCATTTTCTGATCTCCTCCTTGAGCTCTATTCCTGATGCTCCTCGTTTCCTCCTGACCCCTTTTTCCCTCCTTCCTGAAGTCCCCATCGTTTTTTCCTTTCACCTCTTACTTCCCCCAGTATCGGTCCCGTAAATCCTGCGGTTTGTCTCCTGGTCAGCCTTCCCTTTTGCCCGGGCAACAAACAAGCCTGTGCGAACACCCCGAGTCCTCCTTTTGCCCCCCGCTGTCACCCCGGGGACACATTTCCTCCCATGTGGACGTCGTTGCACTTTAATCGCGCTTCTTTCCCTCTGACCTGTCCCCCCGCCACAGGTCTTTTCACGGTGTTTCCAAGGAGACACATTTGACTTCCTAGTCCAAACTTTCCTTATCTCTACACTCCGATTTGGCCCACCCGCATCTTTTCGTCCCCATCCACAGCAACACCAGGATCTCCGGCCCCCAACCTCTTTGTTTCATGGGATGTCATCGTTGGTTACCCGCCCCCAGAAACACTCCCCCCTCCCCTTCCGAGGTTCCGGACCGTGTTTTTCCTGCACCCCTTTGAGCACCTCCTCGACGTCCCGCCTCTGTCACGTCATTCTTGTTTTTTTGGCCAACCTATTTTTTCGTACCCGTTTTTCTGACGGTCCCTGTGTTGCGGGCATGGTAACGTTTTTGCACCCCCGTACCCGACGTTCTTGTTTCCTGGACTTTGGGGCGGTCGGCCTCACTTGACGGACTATTCTCCCGACGCCTTCATTTAGTGCTTTTTTCCCGTCCACGCTGGGTTTTAGCTTCGGCCCCACCTCCTGTTCACGACACTTTTTCCTACCCAACCGTATCCCTGTGTCCTTCCCGCGCCCTTTTTCCTGCACGGTCTGACTTTTTTTTCCAACTCTTTTTTTCTACCGTCCTCTGAAGGATTCCCTTGGCCCCCCCTGATAGCTCCCAAACTATCCTGGCAGACTCTCCTGTTGCGGTACACCCCCAACCCCCGGTATGAGTTCATTGCAAGGACCGTGCCCCTCTTTCCCTTCCATCTTGCCTCCAGCCTACCCCACAATTACCTCACCACGTTTTGCAGTCTCGTTCTTCGAAAGGTTTTTTTATACCTTCTTCCAGTCCCATGGATGCTCTTGTGCTACGTATCTAGCAAGGTTTTTCGCCCTATACCCACCACCTTCCCCCAACTGCAAAATAACACGCTAGTCTTTTCCCCAGTTTAGCCCTACTTCCTTATGGTATTCCGTCGTTTCCCGATTATTTCTTTTTCCTTTACAACTTTTCCAGAACCCTCCCCCCCTGTCCCTTTTGGGTACTCCACAATTCTTAGGGAAGTTTCCGTTTACCCACTTCTCCCCCCCCCAACCTTTTGTCCGCTTTTTTTTGATATTCTCCCCCCTTCGTTAGTACTGACGTGAACTTTGGACTTACCACCCAGCCTCTTTTCGGTCCCCCCCTTTGGCAGCCGATACCGTGGCCTTTTTCCCCCCCTCGTTCTCGACCCTTTGTGCACCCCAGAGCCTTTTCTTGACCCCCCCCCTGTCACGGCACCTTGTTGATGATTTCTTTTTTTTTTACCCCACATCAGGGCCTTTCCCCCTGCTTACTGGATTATCTCCTTTTGCACCCCCGGTCTTGTTCGGTCGTCTCTCTGCCTTTCCCTTTTCCACGACGGCACGTGGTGGAACTTCTTCTCATTCAACCTCTCCCCAAGTTCTCCGCGCATGCTCTCTCTTTTGCTGAAGAGCGCGCAGGTCGTGACACACCCCGCCCACCCCACTTGCCCCCCATGCCCTTTTCACGTTCCACCACAGCCCCTTCTGTTTCCAACGGTTCACCACGCCCTCCCCCCCGGCCCCCGCCTTCGGTTCCACTTTTGGGGAGACCCAGGACGGTGGCTTCCCTCCCCCCCTTTGTGCAAACATTTCCATTTCCGGGCGCCGTCTCATCTTAGTAGTGAAACAACCTACCGCCCCGCCTTCTTTAGACCCACCTCCTTGGGCTTTCTATCTGTTTGGGTAGATCAGCGCCACTACTTTGTCAATCAAACATTTTTTTTGCAATCCTCCCTAGTGCTGGGTGGCCTAGCCACCCCCCCGCCCTCTCCTCACACTAATTTTTTTTTCCCGTTTTTTGGGGACCTTTTTTCCCCCAACCGTTTTCCCGGCTTTTTGGAGCTGTCTCGCGGTCACTTTCCATTGGGCAATCTTGTAGCCCCCTTCTTCTCTTTTTCCCTTTTCCTAGTTCTCTCGTTGTCTTCGGGCCCCCTTTCTTGGTGCCTTGTGGTTTAGATAGAACGGGGTTTTTTCACCACTCCCTTGTACCACGCCCACCGTTTCCCTTCCCCCTCCTCCCCACATTCCTTTCGACCCGAAATGGCGTGCGTCACGTTTTTGGCCCCCACGCAGATCCTCTCGGACCCCTGCTCCCCCCGCATTTCAAACGTTGTCCCCCGTCTTTCCCGAGCCCACGGCTGGATCCGTTCCCGTCCGCCCCACGTCTCCTTTCGACCCCCTTACCCGTTTTTTTTTTTTCCGCCAGTCTCCCACGTGACCCAGTGCCGTGGTCACCCCCACCCACTCCCATGTTCCCCCCCTGCCTTCCCCTCGCCCCTTCGCCCCCCTTCACTCTAAGTTCATTAGTTTTTTCTACCGCTTCACCCCCCACCCAGTCCGACACCTCATCCGTCACCGTCCCACAGCCCTTCCCCCCTCCCCTTCGGGTGCGTTCCGGTGACCGATCCAAAGGAAACTTATTTCTTGAACCGCTCGTTTCCCTTTTCATCAGGTTTGTCCTTACCAGAACCGCATGTTCTTTTTTCTCATTCCTTAGCTTTCCGTCTTGTTTCTTGCTCCTCCCCCTCCTGCCGTTCCGGAAGGACCGACAACACTCGCTTTGCAGGTTACCCCCGTGCCCTCGTCTTGTGGGGAGCCCTTCCCTTGCCCCCGTTTTTATGTTAACCTTCGGGCGCCCCCAACCTGTCCAGGGCTTGTTTTCTGATTTTAACCTGTCGTTTTCACCAGATGACTCTTCTTTTTTAAGAGGTTCCCCCCGTTTGCCGACTTCTGTCTCCCCTTGCGACGATCCTTTGATTGTTGGCTGTCCTTCGTTCTTTACTACGCTTTTCCCCTTGAAGAACGTGAATGCCAAGGACCTGTTGCTACCAGGCGCCTTTTTTGATCAACTCATTTTTCTCCTCGTCACCGGTACTAACGGTCTTGCACCCAACTGCCCACCATTCATCCCGGACCCCCTTCCCTGCTTTGCCCCCTCTCCCCCCTCCACACATCCCCTTCAGTTCTCTGCCGTACCTGCTAGTTCTTTTAACCGCTCGTTACCCCCACCGTTGGGGATGTCTCCCTTTCTCCCCCTCGGGTGATTCCTGCGTTACACCTTCCTCCCCCATTGTCCCCACCGCCCCCCCCCGTCCCTTTTTAGTAGTTTCGTTTTCTTGAGTTTTACCAGGCCCTCCCTCGTAGCGCCCTCCCTCGCTCACCTCTAACCAGGGCTCCAGCCATGGCTGCACGTCACACGTCTTTCCCCAGCTCAGACAGCGG
>Ga0179591_1322794_pt1 | contig 18320 bp, 21 predicted proteins | sample CZOMad2_1_08_16f_FD_182891 | JGI IMG/M metagenome (GOLD analysis project Ga0179591, IMG submission 182891) | Vadose zone soil fungal communities from Angelo Coast Range Reserve, California, USA - CZOMad2_1_08_16fungal (PacBio error correction) | ecosystem: Environmental > Terrestrial > Soil >... | reverse complement strand
TCGAGCCCCCCCCCGCTCTTTTTCAGACATCCCTACCTGCTTTTTTTTTTCTTACATAGGTGTAGGTTTGGTAGGAGCTCTTCTGCGGTATGTATTTCTTACATCGATTCTTATGATTTTTCAAGGATCGTCCCCCGAGATGTTTCATTACGTGTTCTTTTCTTCTCAATTACTTGAGACCTCTTTGAACGTCCCCTTTTCTCCCAGCGGAACCCCTTTTTTTTTACTTCCTGGTCCCTTCCACAATAACATCGAAGGCGCCCCCGTCCGACAAATTCTGTTACAATTCTCCTGTCCGACTCTTCTTTTCCCAGGAGCCAGTCTCAGGCCCCCCCCCCCCTATTTGATCGCTGGGCGACTTTCTTCCCTCACGAACAGTTCCCGCAGCAGCCTTCCTGCTTTTCCAGCACGAGAGATCAGCCTCGGTCACTCACCGCTTTCCCCCCCATCCGCCGAAGGTTTTTCCTCTTTCATTTCGGACATACGTTCGAGGCGGATTTCCCCCCTTTATGGACCAATTGTTTCGGCCCGTGCTTGCTCTTAGGTCAATAAGTACTCGCCCGGTTTAAAATGCCCACCTCTCAAGCCCCTTCCAAATGGAATCCCGGTTAAAATTCTACCCTTATTATCGTGATCCTCTCAAGGCCGAAAAGTCTCGACCATTCTAATTATAATCATCAGGTTTTTTCACCGCTTTCGGCTGGTCCCCCCTTTCCCCCCCCCCCAATCCTGGCTCTAATACGTCTCTCCCACGATCCCAATAAGGAAACCTTCTTACGAAAATTCGCACACCCGGTCTTTCTCCCTTGACGGTGCTTCCATTTCCTTCCTTAACCCCCCAGGAATCTCCCAACTGGTGGATTTTAACTTGCCCTTTTTGCCCGCCCCACAGAATGATGTCCACTAAGCAGAGGGCCGGCTCCGATTTCGCCTCGGGAATATCTTTCCTCCTCCTCAGATCGATATCACCCCCCCTAGTAGTCTGTGTTTTTGTTTTGTTTTGTTAAAACCATCCGGGTGATCCCCTAGACGCCTGCTAAGCCCCCCTTGAGGAAGCGTCGGTGTCCCTGTTGGCTTTCTCCCCCCGATTCTCGGTCGACTGAAGCATCCTTTCCCACAACTCCAATTATTTGTTGGAACTCCCCGTTCTCTTCTCCGATGAGCTAAAGGATTGCTCGAATGTCAAATCCTCTTCCACTTGACTCCACAACTACTGCAAGAACCCCCACCCCCCCCTCCCCCCCACTCATTGTCTGTTTCTGGGTTCTTTTTTTTCCACTCCTAATTTCTCCCGATTTTTATTAGGAAGAGCCATGTTGGATTAGCTCCTCTTTTTCTATTTCCTCCCCCTTAGATAACGAAGTCGCGCGCTTTCTCCCCCTGAATTGGCGAAAATCCTGAAGCCCTCTGAGGTTATTGATCTTGGAATTTTTCCCCTTCGACACCACCGAAGAATGAGAGAGTTTCGTTGGCACAATCCCGAGTATTCGTCTCTCTCCTTTGTTCTCTCCCAAAGGGGCGTCCGGTTTCCTTTTCCCCGGAAGGCTTACATTCGTACTCTCCGCCCCTCTCAAAGTCTGAGTGGCGTCGCCCCATTCGGACCTTTCTTTTCCCCTATGATTCTCATCCGGACCCCCCAGTCCACCCATCATTTGTGTCTTTTAAGTGCCGTTGTCCCTTCGACTGCCTACAACTATGATTTTTCCTTCTCCCTTCTTTGCTTAGGATATTTTGCTTTCACCTTTTCCCTTTGTAGAATACTGGCCCCCTTCCCTTTCCCCCCCTTCCCTGTTGTTTTGGCTTTCCGATGCCTCTTCGTCCCGGTGTCGGTCTATCCTCCAGGATCATTAACCGGTTCTTCCGATCCCCTGAAAAACTCGCCCTCCCCTTCTTTTTCTGTTCCCGAAGCCAAAGGAGTTCTTTTTTGCTTCTTTTTTTTTTCCTTCTCTACCGTTCCGCTTTGATGGAACGGTAGATTCTGCCCCCATGTGATCATTTAACGCGGAGCGCACCGTTCCCCCCCCCCCCCCTCCGCCCCAAATTTCGCCCCTCCCCCTTTTAAGAAGTTTTTTCTCCGTCGTTTCTATTTTATGAGAAGCAGAACCTTCCGAAACTATCACCTTCTCCTAATCATTTCCCCTGCTCCCCACCCCCATGGTTTTTTTTTTCCAACATTGAACCCTGATTCTTCGGTAAAGAAAAAGGACCTTCACATATCTCAGATTCCAACTTCAACATTTTTCCTTGATATCCACTTTTCCCCTTTCGCGCTTTTCGCGCCGGCGAGTCCGTAGTTGCGAAAGCTGCACAAGTTCCCTCCGTTCGGGAGTTCTCATTCCCAACCCTCTCTTATCTTGAGATTGGTCGGTACCGGTCTTCTCCTTCCACAACGGCCTTGTCGATTTCCTGTTAAACATGTCGCCACTGATAAAGTAATGACTCGCCCCCTCGGCGACGTTTTCCCCCTTTTCCGCGGGGATCCCTTTTCCTTTTTGACACCCCCCGTTGTCTAAAACGGTTTGAGAATTAATCCTGTTTTTAGACTCGCTAGGCTCTTGGCTCCCTTCACGTTATCCATCTCCCTTCATTGTAATTTTTACCCAGATTTTTTTGATTTTCCTTTTTTTCCGAGTGTCCTTAATCAAGCGAATATTATACCGCCTAGGTGATCGATTCGATATTCTTATGGTTCCCTCTACTCTTAAAGACGACTTCCTTTTCCCTTTCCTTCCTTTTTAGGGGGGGTTTTTTTTTTTGTGTTGTTTTTTGTGGGGTACTTATATCCTTTTTGATTAGTGGATTTTCACCCGCAGTTCCCTTTCTCAGCCCCTCCCAGCGTCTCTCACTGAAGGTATTCCCCTCCTCTATTTAATATAAAAGTTGTTGTTTCCCCTTTGAGTATTCTGATATTTCCCGCCAGAAGGCCCTTTCCCCTTTTGAGAGTAATGTAGATCACCAATGAGAGCCATAAGGGAGAAGTTTTTCCCCTCCTTCAGAAACCTGGGTTAAAGCTAAGGTAGTCCTCTTGTAAAAATTCTCCCCCCAACGATCTCCCCATGAGCTCCCTTCTCTTCTGAATTCGAGTGTCGTAAGCCCCAATTTCCTTCGAGCTTTTCCCCCTTAAAACTGAGTTGCGGCCCCCCGGACTTCTACCCCCCCACCAATTTTTTCCTCCCTCACGAAAAAAGGAGGCTCTACTTTCCCAAGTTTTTCCTCCCCTTTCTCACGGCCTTTACAAACTGCCCTTTTTCCCCCCAGCCCGCCACCGTAGAGAATTCTAGTTTTTTGCGGTCCACTCCTTTGGATTTTTATTCAACTGGTAGAATCTTCCCCATTTCCCCCTCCCTACTTTTACTGGTGCCTTCCTTGTCAATACTGCCCCATCCCTTTGAGAATCTCATGACGCGGTCATTTTGTTCGGTCGAACGCCCACCCCGTTTCCCCCATGTTTTCGGCGTGGTTTTTTTTCCTCTCCCTTCTTCCCCCTCCGCGCTGTTCCAAGATTTAGTGGTAGCCTTTATTCTTTTCCTTCAGACATTTTTTTAACGCCCCCTCTTCCCCGACCCCATTTTTTAGGAACAGTTTTCCTGATAAAAAGATCTCCGTTTCCTGTTGCAACCCAAAATTTTGTTTCTGCAGGTATGGTTGCGACTCGTGACTGTTCCCCCCTTTCCGGTCGGTCAACTCCCATCTCCCCTGAAATTTTTCATGCTAAACTTATTCTGATCGCCTCCAACCGGTTGCGCTCAACCTGAAGGTGATCACTTGGCCTCCCCCTCCTTCTCTTTAGCCAACCAACCTTTTAAATAAGATTTTCCTCTTGAAGGTCGCTACCTAACCTTCTCCCAAAAAGCACGTCTTGATTAGCTCCCCCCCTTCCCCAATGTATTAACCGTCTCTAGGGTCCAGTTGTTTAGTATCTCTTACTAAACTCGCTTTATTGCCCTTATTCCCGAGTTTGGGTCAGGAATTGAGTGGGGGTCGATCCCCTCCCCCCTCCAAGTATCATCGACCACCCTTCCAAGAATCAACCTTAATTTCATAGTCCTGGCACATTTCTTGATTTCGTTCTCCCCCTTCCGTATACTCCCCTTTCTCCCACATAGCCGACCAACCCCCCCTTCCGAAGACATTCATACCGTTTTAGACTCACCGATTCTCAGATACTCACTCGTCATGCTTTCCCCGGTCGATTCCCCCGTCCTAGAGTCTCTCCCGGTCTCAAGGAGCAGGTTTACTAACCCTGATTTCTTTTTCTCCCCCTGGCTGAAGGCCTTCCTCTCAGATTGGAAGCCCATTTAAGGTTACTGACTACGCTCACGCCTTTTTTCCAATTGCTGTTCGATCGAATTTGGACTTCCTGGAGATCGGAGACTTCCTCCTTCTTCACTTCCCTGTTGTCATTCTTTGTCCCCCCCCCAATTCCCCCTCGAAAAGAAACGCTTTATCATGACATCCAAATTCCTTGGTCTCCCGCTAGCCCCTCCCCCCTTTCCGCGTATCAGCCCCGTTACCGGTAGGTCTTCGCCCCTGTCTGAAGATTGCGGCCCCGTTTGACCTTTGTTTCCCCTCTCCCTCCCACCCTTCCCCGCTATAAACGTGTCGTGCTCTTGTTTTGTTTTAAGTCTTCAAGGGCTTTGAATGAGAGTCCGCTCCCCTTAGCCAAGCTCAGCCCTTTTTCCCTCCACCCCCCCTGCCTAACATGTTTCGCTTTCAAATGATTCTGCTCTCCACTATCGGGTGTGAGACCCCTTTCAGAATTTTACTCCTTTGTGTTAAACCCCTTCTAAGGAGTTCCCGTTGGTGCCCCCACCCCCCGGAAGACCTTTTTTTTTACCGAATTCATGTCTCGATCTTGATTCGACTCCCCCTATTCTCCGCGCCTTCCGTCCCCCTCCCCCTCTGCGAACTCTTTCTCATCATTGGCTTTGCCAAACGGCCAGTTCTTCCCACCAGCGGTATATGCTTTTTCTTTTCTTTTTTTGATCTTCGACAATATCCCCCGTTTTTTAGCCACAGGTCCCGGTGTGCGTCCACCGAAATCCATTCATCATGTTTCATGGATGGGTTTTCTCGTGGTAGAATGATTAAGTGTAAAGACTCTCCTTCTTTCCGGGCCACCTTTCCCTTTCTCTTCCGAGCAATTTTCGGAATATCTCTTCTCTACTTTGTCCCTCAGGGAGAGAGGGGCTTTCAGAAATAGATTCGTTATCTCATTTCCCCTCTTTTTTCAGTCGCCCCCTCTTTCCCCCACGATTTGTTTGTCTTAAGTGACATGAGAGACCCCTTCGGAAGGAGCCCTTGAGAGTTCTTCGTTACCCTTTTTCATACATTCCCTTCTAACGAACTTCTCTCCGTGAACTATGCCTTCCTCATCCTTTGTCCAGAGTTTCCATGCGGCTTTTTTGATCTTCGCGTTCATAATCTTTCCTGGAAAATGAAGTTATTCAGTCACCACTGGTCCCTTTTTTCTGAGCCCAGCGATCCCCCTTTGACTGCCCAATCTCTTTCAAGATTAGAACCCCTTGCTATCACTGTGGGCGGGTCTTTCCTTTTTCCACTTTTTCCCCGCCGTCGTTTTTCCTCTCCCTCGGCATTGCGAAGGAGAGATCTTCCTTCCCCCCACTTTTTCCTTCTTACTCCGCCTTTTGTCCATAATTACTAAAAATGTAGCTCCCATTACTTAGCCATTGTTCCCCTCTTCCCCCGCGGATCGTAAGCCTCCTCCCCTTTTTTATCGGTCGAAATCGGAGCCATTACCCCAACCTCCTTTAGCAGCTTAAACCCCTTTCCTGATCATAGCTGATCGAATCTCTTCTTCGTGTTGCTTTATGAGGATTCGAGCCCTTCTTTAACCTTTTTTTTCCCCTCCAGACTGCCTGGTGCAGTCCTCCTTTTTTCTTGGTTGGTCTTGCGCCGCTTTTCCTTCCCTTGAGTAGCATGGCTCGGTCTTCTTCAATTTTCTGATAGCCTTGTCTTTGGTCTACATTGAGTCATTTACTGTCCCAAACGATTCCCTTGCAAGGTGAAGTTCCCCCCCCCTCTTTTTTTACTGATCTATCCTTCAGGTCCCCCCCCTCCATTACATTTTTCTTGGAAGCTTTTGAAACCGCCAGTCGGCGATCCTGGTCCCGACTCCTTTTTTCTGTTAAGTCCCCCAAACATATACTTATGGCTCCATTGAGCACGAAACCGTTCCCTCTCCTCATTTTGGATGATTCCTATCCCCCTTGAGATACCAACTGCCTTTGCATTACAAGATGGCCAACTTCGGGTAAGTGCCATTTTCTTCCGAAATACTCTTTCTTCTGAGGGAGGTCAACTCTTCCTTCTTTAACCTTTTGATTTTTTTTCCGAAAGGCCCTATCTGGATGACCCCTTCCGTACAGGTGCATATGATTTCAAGAAACAGTCGCCCCCCCGTAAATTGGCACCCTCGACCTCCGGGTTTAACCCCTATACTCTACTCACGATTTCTCCGGTCTTTCTTCCCCCTTGGAAAAGTATAGACTTCCCCATCTCGAAAACGTTTCCCTTAGGACTACCCCTTGTTAGACTTCCCCCTCCCCCAATCGGTGGAGAGCCACTCACTTCGATTAGATTTCACCACCCCAATCCCCCCTCCAGGAACACATTCTTCACATTTTCACCGTTTTTCCCCCCCCTCTTCTCTGAGACCGGATGTGTCCCCTTTTCCTTCTTCCATCGAATCCCTCCCCACTTCTTCACTCGACATTTTACAGGAACTGGTAAAAGACAATGATGTAGGCCCCTATCAGAGGGGCGGTCTTGACCCCTTACCGAAGTGGGAATCTCTTTCGTTTCCCCCCGTCTCTTTCCGCGACCATTCTCCCTCTCCCCCCCTATCAGTTCCTTGGTTTGCCAGACGAATAATCTGGTCCCGGCCCCCGGATGATCCCTTCGGTGCGCTTTCCTAACAACCGTATACCTCTCGCTCGACGCACATCCCTGTGATGCTGGGTGCAACGAACTTTTTCACGCTGGACGGATTTTTTCTGCCTTATTTTCACCTCCCCCTCCCTACCTGAAACAAAATAGAACTACCCCATCAAATTGCTCTGATGTGGGAGTTGATGGAGACCCTCGACGTCCCTTTTTCCCGAGGATTGCCCGTCCCCCGATTAATTCCGTGGCCTGGTCTAACGGTATATAAGCTCTTCCCTCCTCCCCAGTGAGTTAGCCACACCCTTCTTCTCCAAGGTAATGCTATTGTCCCTTTTCATCGTTTATTTCTTTTCCAGGCTCGCCCCCTTATCTGACGCTTTCCAGTTGCGCCCGCAAAGGACCCCTACCTCCCTTTGTCGCCCAAAAAGCTGGCTCAGACCCCTCCCTTGCAGCTGGACCGTCCCTTTTCCATTCTTCCTATTTTCCTTCCGAAGAAGAAACCAAGGTTATAAGGCCTAGCCCTTCCCTCTTACCGACGTGATCTTCCACTCTCTCCTTTCTCTCCGGACCCGCCCAAAAGCCTTTTTGACGATCTTCCTGAGAAGAGGCTACAAACGACGTGACGGATTTCTTTCGTTCCTGAGGCTATTGTTTTTCTTTCTCTTTACCTTAACAGGCTTTTTTCATAATCCTTGGTGCTCCCCTTCCAACCCGTTTCCTGGTCTTCTTTTCATCTGGACTCCCGATGATGCTTGCCTGTTTTCTTAGAGCGTTACTCCCCCCGAGGAAGACCTGACCTAACCTTTCTCTCTCTCCGAACTAGTACTCTTTTGCCTCTCCCTGGCGTGTTTCTAGAACCCCCTTGGTTTTCTCTTGTTTCGCTCCGGACAACAACACAATGTCAGTCTTTGGGAAACGGTGCTCCATAGAATGCCCTTTCTTTTCACATGCTCTTTAGTCTTCCTTCCCCCTTGCCTATTAGCCCACCTCTCGCTTCAGAGAAGTTGCTCCCTATTACCCTTAAGTCTATTGCGCAGAACTAACATCGCGCACTTCTACAAGCAGGGCGTTCCTCACCTTCCCCCCAAGAAACAAAGGGTGTCCCATCTCGGGTTCTGGCATTGTAAAATTTTTCCTCCCTGCCATTTATCCTTCCCTCTTTCACGTAAAACATTTTCTCAATCATCAAATTGTCTTATTTTTTTTGCCTGTGATTTGAGGTCCCTAGAAAGTCTTGAGGGAATCGATTTTTTTGCAGCTTCCTTTTCCCCCCCCATGCAAACGCTAACTTTCTTCTCTCTCTGAGGATGTATTTCGGCTTTTAACACCTGAAGACGGTTTAAATGTAATGTTTCAAGCTGTTTTTTCTTTTTATAAAGTCATTCCCCCCCCCCTTCTTTGACCGAGACCCCCAATCCCGGGAGTTGGAGGGATCCTTGGATCCCACCCTTTTTTCAGAATCCCCCTTTTCGGATAAATGGAGCTCCCCACTCTGAATGCCTGCTCCATACGCTCTAGGTGAAAGTAGTATCATGCGGCAGTTGTCCTTTAAATCGGTTCCGAACCCTAAGGGTGTCCAATAAGCCTATTTCTGAATCCCCCATGATTCTCTCTTCCTCCCCCCAGGATTGGGTATTCCCTTTTTAAAGACCTTTTTTCACGATCTTTAGGACTTTTTCTGCGGTCTCCCATCGTTGCCTTCTGTTCTCCCCTCTACACTCCATTCCCCCCTCTGCGACGGCCTTCTTCTCCCTACTCTATCTTTACCCATCCTCTCTTTTCGAGCGCTTATTAGAGTCCTACTACGTACCCGAGGGGAATCCTTCTCCAGCCACGAATCAGTTTCGTCGTCCATCTACATCCTACTGTGGAACCCTGCGGAAGCTTAAAACCCCCCTCTCCCCATCCTGCAGATCGACCCCCTTTCGTTTGGAGTCCCTGCCTCTTGCTTTTAATTGACCTTTCGCCCCTGAGACTTGTAAAACCATTCCAACTGCCGTTCAGGCCCTCCCCTTTCCCTTTGCAACAAGCCTCCGAGATATCCCCCAGAAAAATACCCTTATTTTGTTTCCCCAAAGTCTTAAATTTATCAAAGGATATTCCCCCCGTATGGAAGGTTATTGAGTCTACCAATCTATCCAAGCATGTTTGAGGGTAACGCCATTTGAAGTGCCCCCGATCATTCAGCCACCCATATCATTAACAATGTCCACCCCCTTCCTATTTTGCCCTTTTAATTAACCCCCTCTGCTGGACTCTACCATATCAGATTAAGAAGGGTCTTCTTTTTGGAACTGAGAACGCCCAAACGGTCCCCGCTGTCATGGTTCAGGCGGTGGTTCCTCCCCGAAATTTAGAACCATTCTAAGCGTTCAGCCCGAAGAAAACCTCGGCAGCCCGTTGACCTCCCTGAAATCTTTTTTGTCCCTTTTCATCCGTCCCCCCTCTTCGACAGCTGTCCCCAGTTTTAAAAATGACCAAAATTTTAAAACAATTTGCCTGGTCATTATCCCCTTTAAGGGATGGTGAATACGTTAGTATTTCTGAGCCCTCAATCAATCTCCTCAACTCCCCATGATCGAGCAACTCTTGGAGACCTTTCCCAAACTTCTTTTTCCAGTAAATAGCAGGTAACACTTGACTGCCCCATTATGTCGAAAAAAACCTTTTTAATTTCCGCTCATCACGCTTTAGAGACAAGCGTCCGGATCCCCCCCTACGTCTTGGTTTCCGAGTCCCCAAATTCCGTCCTAGTTTTTCGGTCAAGTCGGTATTGTCTCTTTCGCTCTTTTTTTTGCGTAATTTCAAGCCCCCCCTTCTCCCCAGTCATCATTGAGCCTCCCCCCCCTTTTTTCTTCTCAGCAAAACAACCAAGTAAACCTTTCTGCGAAGGAAGATCTGGCCCTGGGAGGTTTCCTCTTTCCGAATTGGATATATCCCCTCCTTCCCCGCCCTGAGTTCTGTCCCTTCGATTAGTTTGAAACGATTATCAAACTCAAGAATTCCATCGTACACCCAACTTTCCCGGATTTCTTACTCTGAGTATACTCTTCTAGGAGTTTTAATCCTTATCACTTTTGATGGCATGAGTTCAAGACCAGTCGTTCCCGGACCGACCCTTTCACGGTTTACCTTTGCCACAGTTTTCAGCGCCAAGATTTGTTCAGACACCTTTTTTTTCTTTTTCTTTTCTCTGCTTCTCTAGCCCTCAGCTGTGTACTTCTATCCTTGAGACTTCAAATACTTCTTACGCAGCTTCCGTGCCCCTCCCCTGTTTCAGCTCCCCCCCCCCCTCTTAGAAACGAACCTCCCAGCTTATTTTCTCCCTATTTGGATCCCAGCAGTCCTTTTATACAAATTCGTTCTCCCAGGATTTCTTCTCCCAAGCGCCCGGAAGTGACTCCCCCCCCCCATACGGAGCAACTTGGCTACTTTATATCTTCACCAGGTCCTCATAGAAATCTTTTTCTTTTTGGTGTCTTTTCCTCTTTCTTTGTCTGCTTCTCCTTTTCCTGGATTCGGGCGGTTTACTCCCCCCATAAGTGCTCTTGAGCCCACTCTATGCGCAATTAAGAACCCCCCTCTGAGTTGTTTCCAATGATGGCGTGATCTTTCCCCCTTTAGATAGTTTTGTTCGATCCTCAACAACTGACCCGATTCCTTTTTTTGGCCAAAAAAATGATGCATCTTCTCTTTTACCACCCCTGCGAATTAGGTTCACCCCAAGAAGGAAGGGTTCGCGATCCTCTTCCAGAACGAGATTAAATATTTCCGGTAACGTCAATTCTCCCCTCTTAAACTCTGGGCGACATCATTAGTTTCCCCCCCCCCAAAAAGGCCGGTCTCCCTCCCCCCCTCCTCATTGCTCTTCATTTGGAGGATTAGAAGATGTTCCATCTTCTTCCCATCCCGTTTTTTTTCTCCCTGCTACAAGAGGAGGGGGACTAATACCTTCTTTTAATCCATGGTGTTCCTGTCTTGGTATTCATGTTTCATTGGTTGCATTTTCCCCTTCTTTCTCAGCAGCACCTATTTTTGAACTTTCCTTGCTCCCATTCTCCCCCCCCCTGGTATTTCCGGTTGATCTTGTAGTTCTCCTTCAGTCGAGAATTTTTCCCTTTTGAGTCGGTTCTTCCTCTTGAAGCTTATAGTAGATTTTCACTAGGACCTTTAAGTCTTGACTGGAGAGGTTTGGGTCTGAAACTCTTTAAAGTTTCCTTACTCCCGTATTTTTGTTTGTATTCCCTTTAAGACCCCCGAACAAGGATTCTCAGTAGCAAAATGAGACTTGGAAAGCCTTTTTATTAATCCTTCTAGTTGACGCTTCCCTCCATCCAATTGAAGTTATGTCCTTTTGCCTTTTCTTCTCACCTTGAGCCAACTTTTTTGTGTTGTTTAATCCTCGGAAGAGCCGTTCGGCCAGGATATCCTTCTTTTTCTACCAGCCGTTCTTCCCGTATGGCATGCCGTCCTTCTTCCACAGTCAAATCCCTTCTCTTCCCCTCGTTACCCGTGATTCTTCCCCAAGGAATTACTCACCGTACTGGACACTTCCCCCTCCCTTAAAATAAATTTTCCACGACGCCGATCTCCCCCTTCCTAGCCATCGGATCGGAGAATCGGTCTCAATCCCAAAACCGCCTTTCTCCTTTAGAAAGATGCCTCCTTTTTCCGTTTGAGCATAGAGAGGTCGTCTTCTTTTGTTGTTTCCAGAGCGATTCGAGCAAGGCTAAGTTCCCCCCCTCCTACAGAAGGCATGGGCAGCCCCCTTTTTTCCCCTCTTTTTTTTCTTTTGGCGCCGCTTTCGCCGATCGGCGCATCTGCATCTGATCCGGCGTGTCTTTTTCTTCCGATCCCCAGTGTGAACAGGGATGGCACTTTCAATGAGCGGTAATTTGCAAGTGAAGTCTTGGGTCTTTTTTTCTTCTCACTTCGGCCTCCCCCCTTCCCTTTTCTTTTCTGGCACCCCTACGCTTTCCTTCCAACACATGTTTAGTACCCCTTCTTCCCTTTTTCTTCCCCCTCTTTAAATATCCAGAGTTAAGGCCAAAATCTTTGTTATTGCTCACGAACCAAGTTGACTTCTTTGTGATTGATCCTTTTCCTGTCTTCAAAGCAGCGCAGTACCTTTACCCTTAAAAGTTGGCCAATTACGGTCTTGTTGTGGATTGCTACGTACACCTCTCTCGTTCATTGGATGAAAATTTCTTTTTCCTTGCCCCTCCCTTTAGATGGTCAATTAACTTTCCTCGAGACTCTTGTTTTTCCGCTGTTTTCTGCAAAATGGCCCAAATCTCTCCTAAGGTCCCCATTTATACCTCTCACGGTCCGAACCCAGCGCAATTCTCCCCAAGTTTCTAGATGTCTCCCCCCTTCCCCTTTATACCCTTAAGGTATCAAAGATGTCCGCCCCGCCCCCCCCCCCAGTCAACCATCGGTTTCTCCTCCAACTGTATCTCTTCGATTTCCCCCAAGACCCCGCAGACCCAATCCTCCCTGATATCAAGAAGACTCCTTGCTCCCCGACCGATTTCGCTCCCCTCCTTTTATAAATTGTCCTCTTCTTTCAGCAATCCTCCCCCTTTTAAGAGCCCTACACGCTTTTTTTCCCTGGCGTTTGGAAAACCTCAGTCGCCACCCAGGTTATCTCTGGGCCTTCTTCCTGGATTGTTTCCTTTTCAGGGAATCCCTTTATGCAGCAGTTTCGATCCCCCCCTCGTAGGATTGGGAGTAAAATCTTTAGTCTTAAACCTCGAGCTTGCACTCCTGTTGGTACCGGCAAAAAGATTTTTTTTGGAAGGGACTCCCCCCCCCGATCCGCCGCTTGTTTTCCCAACAACTCCAACCCTTTCTGTGGTTGTCGGTTCACGTGATCGCGGGCTCAGGATTGGACCTCGACTTTTGACAAAATCCGCTTTCCCCCTCGCCAGACAAAATCGACCTCCAATAGAAAAGTTCTCTGCTGGCTTACCTTTTCCCCCTCGCCGGCTTTCCCCCTGAGTGGATTGGCGGCAACCTTTCTCGGGCGATCCCCCTCTCAGGTTCTCAAGTAGACCCTCCTCGCGGGCTTACCTACATTGGTCCCCTTTTTTCCCTTTCCGCTATTGCGGTTCTTTTCCTCCTTGAATTGATGCGACAGGGCTTTTCTCCAACAGGAGCAGTCATCTCCGTCTACAGCCGGGGATTCTAACCACCCTTTTCTCGCCTTTTCCCCCACCTGAGGGCGCTACGCGCGCCGGGCCCTGACCTGTGCTTCACAATCCTTTTCCCCGCCAGCCGCTCCTCCCCCAAGCATCGAGTATAATTTCTCTCTCTACTCGATACCGACTTGACGGAGACTTGATTACCCCCGTCCTCGGACCCCAAAGAGTTGTGCGTTCTTGCCCCTAATAGGTTCCTAGCCTAACCAATCCCGTATGAAGGTCCTTTCCTAGTTCTTAGGCGATTTGAGCTTTTCCCGATCTGCATAAGGCAAGTTTTGAATCATGCCATGTCCCCCCCCCAAAGGTTCCTTTCTTGGCTCCTATGTTCTGATCTATTTCTTCAACTTTTCGTTTTTTCATCCCTATCTGATTAACCGTAAGACTTTTCATTTATCCGATACGAATCCGCTTTCCCTTTTCATGGCGATCCTCCTCAAAGGTGCTGGTGTTGTTCCGGCCAAGGTCTTGTGCGCACTTGTATGAATCTGTGATGGACCCGGTTCTACCCAGACTCCGCACCTTCTTTTCCCAATGATATTTTACGCTTTTAGTGCCCCTTTTCCTCAAAATAAGCCTGTTCAGAGAGTTCTTTTTCCCCATTGCGAGTCACGCCGCCCTCGAAACGATCCCCCTAGGACCGGAAAACTCTGAACATTGTCTACTCAAAAAGGTTTTGGAGTTGACAACGGAGACCTTGATTGGTCCCCCACGGTTCCGAAAGCCCGTTTCGCGTTGCCACAAAAATCCTTAAAACCTGGGCTTACCCTCGGCTTCTTTTCCGGCGCGGTATTTTTCTCCCTTCTTCTGAAACAACCCGCTGTAAACAGTGACCAGCTTTTCTCTTTCCCATTTGAAAAAAAACCTCACCGCTCCCCCCGAGTCTCCTTCTTTGGTGATTGGTCCCTCCTCCGGGTATGTGCAAAATGAATCTAGTGTAATGAGCATTTGAAATTGCTCGATGCCCCGGTGATAAAGTTACCCGGCCCCCCCCTTCTTATCTGAACATCCCCCATTAGGATAGAATATTGCGATCTATACAATTAACCCCCGGCGCCGTATCCTCTCCAAATTTGTCTCCCAAGAGAATGCTCTCTTTCGATTGCAGCTGATCGCTTTTGGTCCCGGTCTCTCCAACCCCTTCTTGTAATTTTTTCACATAACATGGGGTTCAATGAAGTGGTCGACAAGAACCTTCCTATTCTTTAGTCCATGCTCGAGCTTTTTTCCCCCCTCTTCGATGGGATTCTAATTTTTAAGATTTTCCCCCCACTTCTCCCTCCGACTGCTTTTCTTGACCCCAATGAATAAAGCTTCCGTTCCGTTCTCCTACCCTCTTCCCCCCCCCCCGCGTCGGACTGACCCCTGCATTTATAATCCCTCTCCTTTATCATCTCGTTGTCTCCCCCGCTGATTAGAAGCAGTAGGCGGTAATGTTGGGGCGCTTTCTCTCACGCAGAAGACAAGACAGGTCCTGTCCGACAGTCCCCCCCGTCCCTTCAACTGTGGGACCCCTTTCAGTCAACCTTCATCTTTCTAAAACTCTTCCCTGAATCGCAAATCGCTGCCCTCTTTTATCTCGACTAGCTGTTGTTAAGTTACGACCCCCATTCCTCGGAGCCTGTTTGGAAAGTCCCTTTATTTCATGCGGAAGACGGAATCCAACAGGCGAGGAGTTCCCCCAAAAGAGAAGTTATCTTGAATCCGCCCCCAACCTTTCTCCTCTTGCTCACGGATATTCTTTCCCAAACATTGCCTTGGCTCCCCCGCCTCCCCGCAAAACTCGTAGTTTTCCTTCTATCGTCGACGTCCGTGTCTCACCTTCGCCTTTCTCAGCTTTAAAGGACCGCATTGTCCCTTCCCGGATGTATCCCTGGACGGAAGGGACCCTCCCTAGCTCCTCAGAGGGTGATCTGGTTATTTTTTTCGTTAATGACCTCCCACCCGGCGCTGCCCTTTGTGTTTCTCGAAATTTTCACCCCCCTTCCGCCTTCGCCACAAAGCCTCATTCCCCCTCCCCTGGTTGATCTCTTCTTCAGATGAGATGTTTTTTCGACTCGGTCGCTAGACAATCTGGACCAGTTGACCCCAGTGTCCCCAATGTTGGCACCCCCCTGGGAGGACCACCCTTCTCCTCTCATTTGTGCTCAGTTCTAGATCTCCCAGCACATCGCTGAAATGGACCTTCGACTGCGTACTCCTTCTTGATCGCGCTTTGTTCCTCGGGCCACTTTTTCTTCCGTCCAATATCGCTCACCTCAGAAGTTCCAAAACCGGTTCAATCAACCTCGAGGTTTCCCCCGGGCGCAATTCCCACTTCGTGCCCCACCCCGTCCCTTTGGATTCGAGAACATCCTGCGACTTCCCTCTAGTCTGAGTCGTTTACTGACCGGTCGTTTAATGATCATATTCTGATTCGCCAGCTCTTTTTTTTTCAACCGCTCTGACTTTTCCATTAATCCTCTCTCCCCTTCATTAACCAATCCAACAAGGGAATTCTGGTTGGGACCGGTCTCAGGTGATCTTCAAAATTACCTGAAAGATCACTAGCCGAAGCCACCCGATCTTCCCCCAGTAAAGAATCGTTTTTCGTTTTAGTCCTCAACGATTTACCCGAGATCCCTCGTTAACACTTTGATGGTTTGTCTTTTTTGATTTGTCTCCTATTCTTCCTCCCTTCTCCTCGGCAGCGGTCTAATACCCCCTCCCCGATGATTTTGTTCCGAGGTTGAGCCCGTCCTTGTTTACCAACTTGTCCCCCCCTTCGCCCTTAACCTCTTTCCGCTTTGTTAAAGGAGAAACAATGAGCTGTCTCCCCCTGAGGGTCCTTGAGGCGATCATTCGACGCAGGCTTCCGTGGGCTCCATCCTGTCGATTATCCTCACCCGAAAGTTTCACGCGCATATTTTCTGCCAATGTGGCCCCTTTCAGTCCTCCTTCCTCTTCGTAGTAACCTGCCCCCTCTGGGAAGCCCCTCCCCTGGAGCTGAGGCCCCAAATAACTTTGTACCCCGCCTTTCCCAATCCCAAGGCCGCCCTCTTGTACATTTTTGGTGGTCGCTGCTTTGTCTTCTGGTTTTTCGACGCGGATTTGACCCTGGATCTTTCCCAATACGTGAGCAGGCGACCTTTTCGACACAGTCCCCCACCCCCCACTGTTATGGAGTGTTCACGTCTTTACTCGATCTTCGTTTGCGATAAATGACAACCCCTTGCGGCTAATTTTTGGCCGGACACTTGATGGCAGGGTTCTATTTTCCCCCACGACTACTTCGTTCTCCCAAGCTCTTAAGTTAAGGGCGAGGTTTCGACCAAGAGATTAACTATGCCCCGCCTTAACCTCATGCGCTCCCATTTAGTGAGTAAATCCTGTGGTTCCCCCCTTTCTCCTGAAATAAGCGTTTTATATGCTTTTGGAGGATTCTTATCTTCCCCCCCCCCTCCCGAGGTAGCAGCTCTGTGTTTCTTTTCCCCCCTTCTTCGTGAATAATTCCGGTGTTCTGGATTGTATCTTGCATCGAGGCGATAAGTGGTTTTGATAACCGATGTTGCTTTCCACGGGCGAACTTGACCCCTTCCTCAAGGGACGGTCTGGTTCCCTCTCCTCAGTAGTACTTTGCCACTAAGGGGTTTGTAGTAATCTTAGTATTAACCTTCGAGCCCCAAGTATTTGAGACGTCTTCGTACTGTTCTACGCCGGCTCTTTCCCGCCCCGCGATCCAGGGAGATCATACACCTTTTTAATCCCTCCTTTCTTCTCCTCCCGTTTATCTACCGTTAGAAATTCCCAAACCTCGGCGAGACTTTCTTTTTCGGTTTCTCCAGTTCCGACTTTCCCCTTTTGATCTCGTCACATATGAATCACTGGCCGACGTTCTGCCTTTAAATGTTCGTTCTCAAAATGGCGCCGCGCTTGTTTCCAACTCTGGATCCATCCTCCTCTCCGGAACCGGAGAAGAAGTTGTACGGCCCCCTTTAACCCGGCCAGTACCCCGCCGTTCACTGCTTTGTCTTCGAGATTCCAGTACCAACTTTACCCCCCCCCCTTAACTTGCCGTTCCTTTTCCCCCCCGAATGAACCTTTAAATCTCTCAGAGACCCATTGAAAATCCTCTGTTCTTCCTCAGCTCTCCCTCTCCTCCGATTCTCAATAAAAACCCGTCAACCGATTAGAGTTCTTCCATTCCTGTTCTTCGCGGGGTCCTATTTCTCCTCTGTGGGAGCTCTCCGAGCCGCGAGGCTTTCCACCCCGGTAAAGCTTTTCCCCTTCGACGTTCTCTTCTTTTTTTTTCCTCCCTTTCGCCGATACGGAGCATGGCTCATCGATCGCTTCTTTCATTTCATCTTTTATTTCTTTCCAGACGTGGTGCTAAAGGTTTTACGGAAATTAAGTGAAGTGGCCCGATTTGGTCCCTGGAATCGTCTCCTTCGGCCCAATGCCATAATGCTGTCAAAACCCGACGGCTGAAAACAAACCTTTGTTTGGCGTGGAGGCCCCATGTTTGTGATTTTTTTTTCCTTTTGAACACTCTGAAAATTGTTCCCACTTTTCCTTTTAAAATGGGGGTAGGGCCCCCCCCCCTTTTTTTTTTTTTTTTTAACAACTGGAAATTCCCGAAAAGCCTTTGGTTCCGATCTTCGATTCCTGATTCAGGCACAAAATATTGATGGGCGCAATGTCCCAACGCCGTTTTTTTCATCGTATGTCCGGATGATGAATATGAACGCGCGCACCCTTGGAGCAGGCTTAAAAATGAAAATTATCGCCTCCTGGACCCTCCCTCGGCAACTTTTCTGTTCCCAATTGGATGAAAAAGTGACCTCACAGACTTTCTTCTCTTCAATATTCCGACGTCAGGTGCCTTCCTTTGACACTAGTCGCCCGCAAGTGCGCCCCACTTTCTCCTAAGTAAATTACGCTCGATGTTATACGACCGCGCCCCCCCTTCAACAATCTCGACTTCCTCCGCCCGTTAAATTACGACTTCTCCCCCAGTTTGACCCCCAATTTTGATCTCCACTGCTCTGATGACAATGAAACACGACAAGTCCAGGACCATCCTCCCCCTAAATTTATTGAGAACAACCTTCGTACTGACTGTGTCTTCCCACAGCTTCTTCCCAAAAGGAATTCCATTCCCCCCTGGTGATTTTAGGACATGGCAGTTGGCAAACCCATCTCTTTCCCCTCTTTTTACTCAACCTCCCACCCTCC
>Ga0179591_1383623_pt1 | contig 18321 bp, 18 predicted proteins | sample CZOMad2_1_08_16f_FD_182891 | JGI IMG/M metagenome (GOLD analysis project Ga0179591, IMG submission 182891) | Vadose zone soil fungal communities from Angelo Coast Range Reserve, California, USA - CZOMad2_1_08_16fungal (PacBio error correction) | ecosystem: Environmental > Terrestrial > Soil >... | reverse complement strand
TTTCCCTTCCCAACTTCCTGTTGTTTGTCAGATTTTTGACTGTCGAAGAGCCGCCGTTTTCTCTCTTTTCTATTGCCTTTACCGGACGATTTGGGTTTTTCGTTGCGACCCGTTGTGCGCGAAGCCCCAAATACACATTGCACCCAGGAGATCTCTCTTTTCATAATAATACGTTTTCTACTTGGTCCCTTTTGGTTATGTTCGTTGGCGATGGTCAACCAACCCTGGCTGTTCTCCCTGAAATCCTGAAATCGCAGACGAACTTTGTGAGCGCATCAGCTTTTTTTTGCGCTTTTTTTCCCCTCACTCCTCCCCATTAAAGCCTTCCTTGCCGAAAGATCTCCGATCTTGAACCCCGCCCTCACGTTGGACTCCCTTAGTCTCCCCATCCCCTTTTCCACTGTCATCTTGACACCGTTAGTGTGGGTCAGAAAGACGGTTTCCCACTTTCCCTTTTTACTTTTTGGATTGATCGTGTGGGCTTCTCCAATCCCCGCCTCGGCGTTTGAAAACGGCGGAGACGCTTTTGTGCTTTCGTGCAAAAAATAGGAATTTTGCGCCCCTGCCAGGTTCAGTAATCTGCAAATCTTCACCTTGATGTGGGCATACATTTCTCTTTTGCGTGTGGACGTCTACAACCCTTCTTCTCTAGTTCCTCTCCCCTTCCAGAGAAGCCGACTGTTCACTATTGACGGCGAGCGTCTCTTGTCCCCTCGTGGGCCTTGACCTTTTTAGACTTTTCTTCTGCCATAGAACCCTGCTACTAAATCCCTACGCCCCCCCAACCCCCCTTTTTCCGCCGCCTGCTCCCGAAATATCGTATGGACCCAGTCTTCTTTCTTCCTTGAAAGTGTGGTCCCACTTCTCAGTGTGGCGCAGATGTTGCCACAAGGAAAGTGTTTACCCTGAACCCTTTAGGTGGCAAGTGGTCCCGTGGGTGGATATGTCCCTTCCCCTCCTTTTTTGGTGGGGCCAAGAAGACTGGTTTTTTTTTTTTCTTTCCTCCAGTTGGTAATGGCACACACCCACCTTCCAGTTTTCCTTTGAAATTCTTTTGCATCAAAGATTCCATCTACCAATGATTGTACCTTCCGTCCCCCCCTCAGTTTCCATTTGCTCCCCTCGCGAACATCTTCTTTCTTCTTTCTGACCCGGAGAAGTTCCCTGGACATGAGAAGGATCGACTCCCCCCTTGTCACTGATCCGTTTGTCCCCCCCAAAAATTCCACTGACCTAAATCCATGAGTCCCCCCTTCCCACTAGTGTTCTGGGGCGTAAACCGTGTGGCTGTTCCAGGTTTTTTCTTTTTTGCGTTTTTTCCTGTTTTTCTTGTTGAGCCTGCTGGGGTATGGCAGGATCGTGGATTAAGCGGGAAGACTGGCTTCTCCTTCCCTACTGTTCTACAGTCTTATCCTATTCAGAAGGACATCGGCACTGGGACTAAACAAATCTGTCTCTACAAGACCTTCCCCCTTTTTTCCCGTTGTTAAAGTGGCGGTTGACACTGGGGTTCTCGGCCGGCCCCCCTAGTTCTCCATTCCTAACCTCGGAATTTGTTGGGACGCTTACAGCGCGGAGAGCCTTATTTGCCAACAAACCTCGCCACTGAGTAAGCTGAGATCCCTTTCTGATTTTAAGTTTTTCGCCAGCCAAAGGGAGTGGGAGGTTCATCTTTTTCCCCTGCCTTCCCAACTAGCTGGCCAGCAGGGCTAGGCTCTTCAACTCCTTTTCTGATCCAAGCGTCCCCTTATCTGGCTTCCCCTTTTTTCCTCCGCGGTTATGTCTCCTGATCTGCGGTTGTCCTTTTTGACTCCCCCAGGCCGTATTTCTGAACCAATTTTCTTTTTCTCCGACCTTGAGATGGTGATGGGAGGGTGATGCTTCTGTATCATACTCCTACGATCCTCTAACCGGCGGTTGTTTTGTTAAGAACCATGGCTGACTATACGTAGCGGTGAATGCGCATTCTTTTTGACGTCTCCTTGCATTCGTGTCGATTTCCTCCCTTTTCACTTCCAATGAATTTCTCTTTGGATTTTTTTTTAGTCTGGCAGGCATCGCAGCGGCTACAGACGCGGTTATCCTCCCTTTGTTTTTTTTATAAGGATCTCGACTCTTTCTGGTGTCGGCACGGCAGCTGCTGAACACATTTCCCTTGATTTACAGTGACCCCCTCGCTCGTTTTTTTTGGATTGAGATCAGGTAGTTGTAAGGTCTGAAACACAATTTAACGTTTTTTCTAGATCGGACCCCGCAAAAACTAAATGTTTGAATTCCCTATGGCTCTCGACCGAAGGTTGGTCAGTTTTTACTTTCACTAATTGTCCCAACCCCGATCACAAAACCACTCTTTGTTTTGTGCTCAATTGCCCCCCTACCTGTTTGTGCCTAGACCCCCCCCTTCCTTTTTGGATCTACCCACTTTCATTCTATTTATGAATTTGAAACCCATGATGGACGCCTAACCTTTTTTCCCCGACCCAAATTCTTTCAACCGGTTGTTTAGAAAATCGACGATCCCCCGGCCCCTGCTTTTCCCCACCCCCCCCCTTCCGTTCCTCGGCCTGTTGGTCCCTGTCTGATCTATCGAGATTGGACAGTCAATATCCCCCCCTGCCTTTCACCCTTTCTTTCCCTAACTCCTGAGTCTTGACACGTAGCAAATGGTCCTCTCCCCCCCCCCTTAGAAACCGCTATCGCCGTGATCGATACATAGCAGAGAGGTTTTCTGCCTCCCCCTTAACCTTGGTCACAGAAAGTCATTTAAAATTTGTCCATTACGCGGGCGCTTTCCCACTCATGACACCCTCACCCTGCCTGTTCGCTGGCGTGTCAGCGTGGAGGGGGAGAAAATCTTTTTTTTGCTACGTTCCCCTTCCAATTGCCTTTCTCCCCTACTACAAGTCAGCCAGGAGTCCACTGTTCTACGCCAAGTGTTTCGTTCCCCTTTTCCTGGATTTTGAGTTATAGACTTTGCCACGAAATTCGGAAAAGCCAACCAGCAATGGTCTTGTTCAGACCTTTCAGATCTCTGAGAAACCACCGACACTCACAACAATAACCCGAAAAAACCTTCCCCACCCCCTCATCCTTTATTTATACGCCTTTTCTCGTCCTGGCACCCCCGCCCATTGTCTGACTGTTACGTGCTCAGTCGCCGGCTTCTCCTGGAACATCTTCGCTTTTGGAGGACTGTCCTTTTTCCCGGATTGTCCTCTCTTGACCAAGAGGAGCACCCTTGGATTTTTTTTTTTTTTCCATCTATGAGATAAAGGCAGATGAAACGCTATGAGGATTCGTATCTACTTAATATCTGTAATTTCTTAGCCTTTTTTTTTTTTGTCTTCGGTCTGAGTGGTCACGTTTCACTTTTTTCGGATTCCCCCTCCTCCTTCATGGCGACTCCAATGATAAGAGAAGTTCTTTTTTCTTATTGCTCAAAGCGCTTGACCTTCTCTTTGTTCCCCCTTCCCCCACCTATGAAGGTCCTCTGGCTGATTGGTTTTTCCCAGCGCATCCTTAATTCTCTCTAGTCTTGAAGAATGTTCTTTTTCTCCACTGGATCTTCTGCTTTATGATGATGCCTTTCTTTTACGCCCCCACCTCCGGCACAAGTCTTCCCCTCAGACAGTGCAGGTAAACCCTTTCCAATGCGCCAGGGCCTTGCCCCCCATTTTTTAGAAAGAATTTTCTCCCAAGCTCCCCTTGTTTTGTTGAGGCACTTTCATGGATGCCCAGTCAAGGCTTGATTTGCCATGGCGTTGGGGCATTTCTTAAATGTAATCTTTTCCCAGGGGTTTCTTCACACTACGCGTCTAATCTCCCTCTTCCGTTCACCGCCTCGGCCGTCTTCTGCTCCATGGGAAGGGCCTGAAGATACCTACCCGGCATGTGGTTCTTAGTTTTTGCTCCCCCTTTGGAGTTATTGGACCCAGGAACGCCAGGCGCTGATTGAATCGAGGGTCTTCCCCCTCTCCCCTGACGGGCGCTGCTCCACATTCCCGATGCGTCAACCTTCTCATAAACAAAACCCCCTTTTCGGTTCCCCTCCTTCCATATTAGTAGCTAACCTTTCAAGAAGAAGAGCGAGTTTCAGGCTGAATTGATATATTCTTGGAGCCTCTTCCTTCCCTCCGGAATTCATCTTGGCACACAATAGGACCTCAACCGCCATGACATGGTCCTCTTCGGCTAAGATTCGCCTTTTTGCCCGCTCACAGTCAGCGCTGAGAACATGTCCCCCTTCCAATGGTTCACTCCGCATTGCGTGAGTCTAACTGCTTTGTAAGAGTTCTTTGCTGTTCTCGGTTTCCCCCGATCTCTATGGCGCGCAGTTCCACCTCGCTTCCCGACCTTCCCTCTTTCAAGCGATACACTTTCTTGATGCTAAACCCCTTGTCACGCACCTTTCACAGCTTTTCTCCATCAGGGTCTGTCACTGCTGATTGCGGCCTTCAATTACACCAAATTACCGCCCTCGGGCTCCTTTTGCAAACGCCGAACAGTCCACTTGGAAATTGTGTTGAGGACCCAATTGGCGGAAAGCTCCTTAATTTCTGTGAGTCTTTCCGCATCAGCGTTCCCGATGGCACTTTTTTAGTTTCCTTTCTTTTGATAACCCCCCTTGCGATCGGGGCGATAAGGTGTAAGGTTTGTTTGCCAATTGTTCCTTCACTCTTTTCCTGATCGGCTGCGTTTTTTTTCCCTATTTCCTCTCCTCCCCTGGACCCAAAAAAAGGGCACAGCCAATCCCAAGCCTTATTTGGTTTCAACCCAAGGCGGGATCGCGATATTATCCCCTTTTTTCCGTTATTTAGCATACAGTTCCCTGAGCCCTTGCCCTTGGCAAATCCTCCTTCCCTTCTTGTTTCCCGGGATCCTAATTGTTATTCATGATGGGGAAACACCCCCCCTTCGTTTTTTTTTCGTCGTTGTGTGTTTTAAACGTTTTCACGCAATTACATTGCCATGCTCCTCAACCCTAAACCAATTACAAAGCCCAGTTCCCTACCTTTTCCTGGCCACTGACGTGCGCCTCTCCTTTCTATTAATGGGTTTCAATTATCTCCAATTACCTGATCCCCCCCTTGTGTTTCTTTATTTCAACTTCAACTCAAGTGTAATATTCAGTAAGACTTTTTTATTCCCTTTTAACCGTCTCCCTCCTTCCAAGGGAGCTCAATCACCCCACCACGGATTATATACACCCCCTTTAATTCCTCCACCTATTCCTATCCTCCGACGCGTTTGATTAAGTGTAAGTTTGTCCCTGACTTTCCCCTCCGGCGCATAGTGGCATGGACCATGTAGTCAGCCAGGTTGCTGTCTCTTTTTAAGTCTCTTTTTCTTCTTTTTCTCCTACTTACCGACTCCCTCACAAAGATCTAACCATCCTTCTTAGGAACGGACGGCCATTCATCACCCGAACGCAACCGTCCCCCTTTTCCGACCCTTAGACCGAAATTGGAGTGGGTCGAGAATTTATTTCGCCCCCGATTTTTGCACGTCCCCTCCTCCCCACGTGCCCTGCCCCCGAGAGTTTTTCCGCTTCCGCCCCCCCTCTGGACGGCTTAAGATGCACAAACCTTTTACGTCTGAGCTATTTTCTGTTCACTCGGAGAAACTTTCGTTGTTGCCGCCTTCATCCCACCAATCTTTTCCCCCTTTCCCCCACTTCTGCACACGAGGATGGTAATGTCCGCTTTTTGACTGTGAAGCGAAATGTCGCCCTGTGCCCCTAGCGGTACGCCCTTTCTTTCCGCGGCGAGCTGCGCCAGAGGGTTTTTTCCCCTTTTTTATTCTGGCCCGAGGCGACGCGAATGTCCCGTCCCGTTCATTGCCGCTTTCCCGCCGCCCCTCGCTTCCACGCCTTTTCCACAGGTCTCCCAAACCGTCGCGCTTCATTGTCCGACGAACGGCGTTCCATCCAACTTTTTTTCAACACTCAACACGTGAGAAGTTCTGAATCTTAATCGATTGTCGGTTCTTTTTCTCAGTTTTTTTTAGATTGGTTATCGTCTGGAATCGTAGTCCTCGAGTCCAGAACCCCTGGGGCCGTTCCCCCCGTCCTTTTCCTCGATCCCTCCTCAGATTGAGAAACGTAAATTTGAACGGCTTTGGTTACGCAGTCTTCATCTTCTCCCAGCTTTCCCATTTCTGATGTCCTAGACAACATTGCTTATTGATTGACCACCGGAAACGATGTCTCTCTTGATTCCCCCCACCCTCGAAACATTAATATTGCGGCCTCCCGTCACTGGCCCACCTGCCGCTCGGCAGCCGCCCCCCTGTGCTAACAATTTTCCCCCCCGCAAGCCTGAGCCACAATTTCTGCCCCTCTTGTGGCCCGAACATCTGCGACATAGGAAACTGACGTTGACCCCCTTTTCATACACCGTCAGTTGTCCCCCCCCCGTTGTACTGCTTTCAGCTCACTCGTCTTGTGGGTCTAATTTGGTTCTTTCTTTATGGTCCCTTTGCGCTGGCGAATTGCAAATTCTGCCTCCTGTCATGATTTCCGACGCCGAACTTCACACTTCCGTTCCGAGTTTTAACCTTTTCTTCTTTCTTTTTTAGCGCGTATTGCATGAACGGAATTTTTCTTTCTTTTTCCCCTTTCTCCTGACCACCAGCGCATGTATGAAGTCTTCGAAGGTCTTAGTCTTTCCTTTGCAGCCTGTTGAACCTGGAGTCCCCCCTTTTTTTCCGTGTTTTCAATGAATTGAAAAGTTTTCCTGTCTTTCAGTAAGGTTTTCTCCTTTCCCCGCGATGTCGCTCCTAGCCACCCAACGGAAACGGAATTCCTATTCCTGTGTCCCCCCCTTTCCTTTCCCTTGCCTTGTTTTCCCCGATGTGTGAAACAGTGGGCCGGGGGTTTTTTGGTTTCCCTTCGAACTTTCTTCCTCCTTCGTGCAATTCAATTTTTATTTTTGCAGAGCGTGTACCATCCCGCTTCGCACTTTCCTCTCCCCTTTTCTTGCGGTCAGAGCGCTTATTTCTCGCTCCGAAAGTTAGCCTTGAGGGTAACGTCCTTGTTTCTTTTTTTTTTCTCGGAAGTTTTTTTTTTTTACCAAACGCATTCTCTGATCCTCCAACCCCCTGACCCTTTCTCTATACTTCTCTGGTCTGTTGTTTTGCGGTGGACAATGGTTATGTGATTCCTATTAAGTTCTTTTCGTGGAACCCAACCTGCGGTGCACGAAGCGGAAACCCGCTCTCAGTTCTTCCAGTGCCCCTCAGCAGGTCGGCTCTGTTCGCCAGGCCAACGCAAACCCTTTCTCCCGGCCCCTTTGATACCCCTCTTCCCCCCTTCCACGAAAGGTTGATTGACTTAGGAGCCCTGTCTTCTACCCCCTTTTCCCGGCGTGAACCGTGTGGAGGGCCAGGCAAAGTACTCGGCAAAGTACACCTCTCTTTCCCTGTTTCTTTTTTCTCTTTTTTTTTTCCGACCCAACGGCAGATCACCAAACTGCAAAGGCGGATAAATGCCAGGCTTTCTTCTCCAGGCCCACATCCGCAACCTGGTTTTCAGGTATTTTCAACTTTTCTTCTCCGTCTCCCTCAGATATCCGCTATCAAGGGCATACAGGTGCTGTTGACGTTTCGAAACCTTCCCCTTCTGCTGCCGATGTTTCCCCCCCTGAGCCCATTGTTTCAAACACTAACCTTGAGTGATCATGTCCCGTTTCCTTAGGCGGCATTTCCAGTCATTTTCAGATGTAAGGTGCATTCGCCCTAACTTTCCCCTTAGTAAAAGACCACCAGATTGAAGCTGCACGCCAAAATGCAAAACTCGGACCCCTTAGGCCCTTTGTCATAATCATCGGTTTTGGTCAAATTTCGCACTGGTTTGATCGATTTTTCTTTCCCCCATCGTGTAATCGAGCCAATTGTGGGATCAGGTTCCTTTCTTTACGTTTCCAGTGGACGAACTGTGGCTGCAGCCTCTTGCTTTTTTTTACCCGGAGGTCCGCAAGAGATGTCCCGACCTCTTCCACCATTCCGGCTTCAGCAGATCGGCATGCTGCCTACTAACAGCTTGTAATGCTTTGATCCGCCTTCATGAATTTCTTTCCTTTATTTTCCATACCTTTCCTTTTCCTCGTACCATTCGGGAGCCTCCGCCAACCAGAAAACACCGGTGCGGAGTCCTTTCGCTTCCCCTGGCCCCTATATGCGTCCGCGATAAGAACTTGCCATTCATAAAATTGACCTTCCCCTTTCTCCTTCTTCTTTCCCCGAAACTCGATAAGGTACGGGATTCCCTTCTCATCGCTTCTTTTTGAGTGTTTCCAACTGGGCTCCCTTTGGGGACCCTGTGAAAATGAAGGCGCACGGTTTGAGTCCTTTCTTGGTCCTGCACTTCTCTTTTCTTGTCTAGAGTTTTGCGGACCCCCCCAGCCAAGCTCCAATCCCCTTCGAGTTATCACCCGCCGGATAGGCTTCCCCTCCCCCCTTCAGCCCGCCGCGGAAAGAATACTCTAAAGTGTGGTTGCAACTATGTCCGTTCTTTGAGGGACCCCAAATCTCGGGAGTCCCGCCCCTCCCCTTTTTCTGTTTGGCCGCGTGAGCAGCTCTTTAGGCTTGATTCCCACCACGCCCTTTCGCCCCTTTTTGTTCTGTTCTATGAGGTGTGGAGAACAATGTCTTACCTTGACCGCCGGGTTTTTGGCTCATTTGAAACCCTACGATGTAAAAGCGGAGATTTCCTGACTCTTCTTCTATCCCAAAGGGAATTTACTTGACACCACTCCTTTCCGTTCACAGTGGAATGCCCGCGGTTGCGGTTAAGAGTGTGACCCCTTCTGCCGGCCTCTTCTGAAACCATTGGCTCCATCCAATCTGGGAGCTGTTTTTTTTTTCGTTCGGTACTTGCTCTTCTCCTGAGATAACCCTAATACTATCGTTCACAGTTCCTTTTTCCCCAGCACCGGCGACTCACCTTAGCGTGCCGTGATTTTTTGCTTTCCCGTTTGCATTTTCCTTGAAAATTGAAAATCACGGACCTTATTTTCTTTCCCTACGTGGGGGCGATCTTGGATTGGGCATCGCCGAGTTCATCCACGCGGGTTTCCAATGACGGAGTACCCCGTGAAGATTGAGGATATGGTGTAGTTTTAGTTCCGAACCCCCCTTTGAGGAACCCTGTATGGACATATTTACAGGATAGAAATTGCCTCTGCGCCACCTTCCCCTCAATGGTATAGTCTCTGGAAAACCCATTTAATCCCGAGACTCATCGATCTCCTTCCCCCCGGAAAACTCCCTATTTGGAATCCTGTTTGATTCGCAGTCTTTTTTTTCCTTTCCCCTTGTATTGCTATTGATCCGAATAAAATCCTTTGAAAACCCCCACCCCCTGAATCACGTTTTTTGCCCTGTCTTTGAATCCCCCCCCCCCCCTTCTTTCATCTAAACTCGAAATCTGATTTTATTTCACCCATTGTTCCTGTCTAGTCTTTACTCCCTGCTTACAACTTCCCCAGGGTTTAGATTAAACGACGATCCAGGCATTGCCCCCACCCCAAACGGTTTGCGCGCTGTCCCGGTTTCCGCCCCCCCTTTTGATTCACAACTGGGGGGATGAATACCTGAAAAACTGAGATCTCTTTAAGGTCCTCCTAAATGGAGTTTGAAGGCAATTGGCACTCTCCCCCACCCCCTCCCCCCTTTTGAGTTACCGCGTCGCGAAACTGTTGATTTACTTTTCAGAACTGACCCGTCGGAAGCTCTTACCGGTCTTGGGCTCTTTTATCCCCCCCCAATTTGGGTATTTTTACGCCTGTCGTATTTTTGAATCCACCTTTTTCCTGTTCTGCTGCGTCCGTTCGGGGAGGGGTTAGCCCTTCCTGATTCCTTCCTTGTAATGACTGCAGCAAATCAGCAGTCCACCTCGGCCCCTCCCCGTTCTATAACGGTTTGCGATAATGTGCTGTGGTAGGCATTATCGCGTGTCGCTTTCCCCGAAATCGGATTCCCAAAACCCTCTATGCCCGGTCCTTCGCGAATCGCGCATTATAGAGATCGAGGAAACCCCCTTTATACCCCCCCCCCTCCCCCCCCAACCCCCCCCTTCCATAAGGATTTATCCTTGATCTCTCCGCTTCTCGTCTCCACGGCCAGCTGATTATTTCTCTTCCAGGTCGCAGGCGCCTCGGAACATCTTTCGTCCCCCTCTCTTTTTTGAAAGTTCGCCAAGATGACCGTCCCTCGCCGCGTTGTAGTCCCTCCCCTTTCCGTACTGTTCTCTGCTCTTCCTTCGTGCAAGGTTATCTACTTAATAAAGACTGGCATTTGTGTTTTTTTTGACCCAGCTTTTTTTTTCTTTATGGTGTTTTGGCATGTAGATCAGCCGTCTGACCCCCCCCTTTTTCATTCAGCTATTAATTTCAGGACTGGAGTTCCTGTACTGATGTTTTCATCTCCCCCTCTTGGACCGCGCCTTTCCCCCCATCCGCCCATGCGGCAGATTGAGCCCCTCCTTCCCAGGATCTCTTCCTCCTGTTTCCCTTGGATGCCTGATTTTAATGATGATGCAGTCCAGGTGGACGCACCCATTTTTGTTCCACTTCGAATGTTCGCGTGTAGGTCCCAATTTAACTTCTAATGCATGATCTTTGGCACACTTTTGTCCTCCCCCCCTCCTCGAGTCTCTTTGCGGCACTTTCATGGATGCCAAAGTCATGGAAAGGAACTGGAGCAAGTCCTTTTTTTTGGACCCCCCCTCTTAGCACCCCTCGGCAGGTTTTGACTGGCGCTGAACCCTTTTTCGTCCACTCTGTTATCATCCTTTTTCTCCGCACCCATTATATTCCCTCGGCGAAGGCTGACCTTGGCCCATCTTGCCTCCCCCCCCCCTTTCTGGAGGTTAGATTCTTGACGAGCCAGTACGGTCGCGCTTTTTCTATTTCTACCCAACATCGGAACCCTTCAACGCAGGATGATCACTGTCCTTTTTGGCTTTTTCAACGCTGAGGTGCCCCCTCCTTTTTTGATCCCTTACCCCATAAAGCACAAACCCTTCCGTTTTCTCCCGCGCACCACCGCTATGTTGAAGTAGGATTAACGGTCCTCTCCCAGTTTCCCTTCTGCATGATCTCATAAGAAGATGCCTTCTTCGGACTCCCCCCGTCACTCCCCTTTGGAACAGACCTTTCCCTGACTCTGAACCCATGGAGGCTAAGATGTTCCTCTTTCCCTTTTGGCAAGCAGGAGGAATTTTCCAGTAGGTCTCCGATTGGATCTTAGTTTATGCAGTTGTTTCTTTTTGTTAGATGCTTTTCATTTTTATCCGCGTTCTATCATCTATGGCGTCCCCCTAACCTATTGATTTGTCTGCTTTCCCCTTAAGGATTTCTGCCCCTTTGGCCTCTCCTATGGATAAAACATACAGTTTTGCCCCCTCCCCCCCCCCCTGATAGCAGTACCCAATTGGCGCGCCCTTTGTTTATAAGGCGCTGAGTTGTTGGCTTTCCTTCCAATTACGTAACCCCCCCCACCAATTACTCGCCAAACATAGCGGGCCCATCGCGGGCTAACCCCCTCCCCTCACCAAAGCCACTAAGATAAAACCCAAGACGAGGGGAACCGCAGTTTTAACGAAGGCCAAGAAGTGACATCCGTCACAGGGGAATACCCCCTTTCCTGATAAACCAAGGACGGAGGAACTCGAACCCCGGACAACGAACTCCGACCTTCACGAGGAAAGATTCGTCGTTCACTCAGGATATTTTTACCCCTCTCCAATTATTCAGCGTTCACATGGACGTCTTCTCGGCGTTCCACAAGTTACCCCCAGGTGATATGGAAACTCCCGTAGGGGTGAAGATTGCAGTCTTGAGCTCTCTTTTAGGCCTTTCCTGTCCCTCTCTAGATAACAGGCCGGAACCCCCCACTTTTCTTCCAATTAAAAGCCCCGTTTGGTAAAACAGAAGGGGGATGATCTCTTACGTTTTGAATGGTGATTTCATTCGCAAAGCCTGCTGAGCGACCCTTTTTCTTTACAATCCTTTAAGATCCTTCCTTTGTAGCTTACCAACATGCAGAGAGGGTCCCAGTCACTGCTTTACAAAAAAAGTTTCTCCGGGTTTATCCAGCCGGTCTTCGGGTGGCACCCCGGTTTTTTTTCCCCTTTATAAAGGTACCGCTCCCCGGTTGAAAAGACACGAACCTTTCAAGTGACACCAGACCTAGTTTGAACCCCACTCTTTCGTTTCCATTTCATCTCTTTTGCTATTGGACTTGCCTCTATCTTTTTCCTGTTTGTCATTATACGCTTACCAATTTTATCCCCTACTGGATTTCCCCCCTCTCTTTCTCACTGTTACATTTAATAAGCTTAAGTTTTGCTCTTGAAAAAAAAGAACTTTTTCTTCCCACCTCCCTTGAGACCCCTAACACAAGTTGCCAGTGCCCCCCGGTAGTAAATGGTCCCCCCTGATCTCTTTTTTCCCCCTCCGCACGATTCCTCGAGCCGACGTTGAATTGCTTTTCCCTGTTTTTTCCCCCCACGAAGCACTTCGACCTCCGGCCGCATCCTTTATTCACCTTACTCCGTTTTGTGTATCGGAGCGCCGTTCGCGGATCGTAGGCTTTCAGCCCTCTGAGTCCCTCCTTAACCCCCTTCCATGATTGATTGCAATGTTCTTTCTACGGACTTCTCCAAATCCCCCCCCACCTCAATCTCCCATCTCAGATGAAAGTTGAACCTAGGCTAATTTAATTTCTTTTTCCCCTCTCTCAATTGGTCTCCAAGGTGCAGGCGCCTGATTTTCATGGCGGAGTTGGAACTCCACTTTTTTCTCGACCACTCCGGACCTGGGAAGAAAGTACCCCCCACTCCTCTCTATCTAGATATTAGTCCCTTTTACGCATGGAGTCCAGTTGATTTTTTTACCACCCCCTGCAATCAGCTTTTGCGGCCCACAAAAACTCGGAAAAATTTGTTTTCCTGATTCCCTTCTCTTTGCCTGCCGGACGAAACCGGTTGCCCCACTTTCCTCTCCCCCCCAGTTATTTCCCTTGCGACTGATGGTGTACTCACCCCCCGTGCTTTACTGTTTTTAGAGCGAAGCGAACTGTAAAGTGCTCATTGCTCTGGATGACTGCCTTCTTTTTTTTTAACGCAACCTCAGGCATACCCCAGGAAGAGTCACATCCCGTTACTGTGAGCGACCGCCCGGCGCTCTGGACCTACTTTTCGCCCCAGTTTGGAAACATCCAAAGTGAAGCGATTCAGTCCCCTTACTTCCTCTTTTCGGTTTCTTCATAATGCCGCCAGGATCCAATGTTTCGATTGAGTTGCATTCTTTCCTCGCGGCATTTTCGAATCTCTTCTTTTTACGCGGGGACGCGCATAGTCAGTCAAGAACCTTTGGTTTTTGTTTTTTTTTTTTTTTTTTTTTTTTTTTCTGTTTTTAGCGCCCCGAATTGACCCCCGATTTTCCCCCTTTACCTTCCCTTCTTTTTCACCGATGTGTCTCCCCAAGCCCTGCCCCTTTTCGTTCCTAACTTTTCCTTCAGCTTCTTGCTTGCACCCCGGACCCCACATTGATGGTATCTGCCATCTGTTTTTCCCCAGCTTGTCAGCACAAGTCTTACTGGTGAAAACCTTCTCCCCGCTCAGGGACAGTGAGTCCACGGTCAAACTTCTTTTTCGCCCAAATTTAGTGATCCCTACGTTTCTTTCCCTCCTGTCGCCAGGATTGCCCACCCCGCGCTGAGCACCCCCCGTCAGCCTGGGTCCACCTCCTTTTTTTTTGTCTACGTCATTTGGTCTCATGTTGTGAAGTATTTTTTCTTGTAGAGTTTACACCATTTCCCCCAGCTTCCCCTGAACTTTTTTCCTCAAGCCGGTTCCTCACCTCCCCTTAGTCATAACAGGATCTTTTTAGTCTTTCCAAGGTGTTTGCCCAATTGGTCTCTCTTTGACTCCGGTCTCCATCCCGGCCTCTGAATTTCGAACTCCGCCACCAACCTTTGATCCCCAATGATTTCCCCTGCTGGACCTCCCCCTTCTCGAATGCGTCCGTCTTTTAGATTATTTGACCCAGTTCGGGGTTCGAAAAATTTTTTACCGTCTTTTTTTCCACGTTCCTGCATTTCGCTTCTCAGTGGTCATTCAAGTTTTTGATCTGCAGCTAGATTGTTTACCCCCCCCCCCCCTTCCCTCCTCTTTGAAAACGGAAATTGAGGTCTCCAGTCCCGTTACTTTGCCCCCAACCGACCTGTCCCTTTCTTTAGTGGTTTAGTGTGCGTCGTAGAAATGGTTGTCACAATAATTAGTGTTTTCCCATTCGGTTTTTTCCCCTTTTTTAGGACAACCTCCTCTATATTGAATTTGCGTCCTTTTCTTTTTGCTGCTAGAGCTTTTATGCATGCCCCGAGTTCCCCCTGCCCTTTTTCTTCCTTTTTCCCTTTTTTTAGCCTACTTACGCGATCCAGGGTTTGGTTGACAACGCATCGATTAGCTCAGTCCCCCCCCCCAACTGCCATCTGGCGATCAATCTCCTTTTTTTGAGAGAGATCGCCGGTCCCCCCCTTCTTTTCTTTCGCGTTCTCTCGTTGGCCCCCCTGGGCTTGAGACACGAATCCGTCGGTTACTGCAGGGTCCCCTGCCTGCTCATTTCGTGAGCGAGCAGAAGACAGGTTCTTTTCTCCAAGGGTCCCCCCGTCAATTCCACAAATTCAAGTGCCATTGCGGAAAGCTTTTTGCAATTGTAACCGCTCTTTAACTGCCCCACGAACGGTTATGGAGATGCCCGTCTCCCGATCCCACAATTTCCCCTTCCCCCCCTGCAAACCGTTCTTTTTGATTGGCCATAACTTTTGGCACAAGTACCCCTCCTTTTTTTCCTTTTTTTCCCGGGTTTTGTGGGGGGGTTGAATTTTGTGGAGCGACCCCCCCTTCGGCCCCTTTTACGTTTCCCCTGAGGAGAAAATGAAATTTGTTGCCTCTTTTTCACTCGTTTCCCTCGGAAAAATTTTCTTCCATCCCCGTTGCAACATGGTTAAAATTTATTTTTTCCCCAAGAGCGCCTTCCGTCTCGATTCCGCATTACGCTCAATACACCTGCGATGGTTTTTTAGGAGATTTTTTCTACCACGCCCTTCTTTTTTCCCCTGAAGCTTCCCTTCCCCCCGTCCAGAAAGAAGCCCTCGTTTTGCCCCCTCACCTTCCCGCGGACCTCCCTCCCTGCTTCCGGCTCCGGCCCCCGTCCCCACAGTTCTCTTCTGCATCCGTTCCTTCGAAATCTCACCCGTTCCATTTCCCCCCTCCCAAAATGTAGAAACAACCCCGATTTAACCAATGTTACTGTTGGTTTCCGGCTTCCGGTGTATGACTCAGAAGGTTTTAAAACTTTGTCCTTTTTGGGCGCCCCCCCAACGTGCTTTTCCCCCTTTGAAATTTGGGTCAGGCATCTTTTTTCCAATTTTGTTTTCTCCTTTTCTGGCGCCGCCGCGCGGAAGGTTTTAGAAAGTAAGACTGGTTTTCGACCCGATGATGAAAGTGTTTTTCCCTCCCCCCCTTCCCCAACCCAAGAATTTTTTTCGGCTTTTTGCAAGCCGAAGGCAATATGGTTACTGCACCTCTTACCCCATTTTCTCCCCCTGCTCTTGAAGAATGCCCTTTGAATCCCCGTTCCTTCCTCTTCAATCACATTTCCTCGGCCAATCCAAACACATTTTACTGATCTCTTCCAACGGATCACTTATGGACTATGCGGTCTTTCGCTTCCTTTTCCATCTAAACCTCCGGTCCAAACTCATCTGAATGAAACCCAAAACTTTATTTTCTGCGGCCTTTAACTATATCACTCTTCCAAGTGGGATTTGTCCCCCGGTTCCTTCTCTTTTGTTCCCTTGAGGTACGGCTTTCGCTCAATGCCGCGCGCGGTTTTTTCTCCTTTGTCGTTTTTGGATGTGCGTTTCTCTCTGGAAGATTTTCCAGAAGCCGCGTCCCCCCTTTCGTTCGTTCGCCGAGGACTTTTCCTTCCCCTGGCCCTCCAACCCATCATGGCCTCATCCCCGGACATACCTCTGTACCCCTTTGTGTTGCACCTTCCTCCTTTCGATTACTAAGGCCCCCCTTCGTTCTTTAGAGCCCTTCCTCCGCGGAACTTTTTGGGGCCGGTCAAGCGCGATTGGTTTGATGATGGTGGCTTCCACCCTACTTCTTGAACTCAAGACTGACGATTAGTCCGCTTGAGAACTTGTGTTACGGCCCTTAGGTTTGGCGAGGATACGGCAGTGACAACCACGGTCCCTTGCTGATTTCGCAAACTTCTTTCGATCCCAATTCTGACGATCCTACACCTCTGGATGTTTAGTCCTTGGCAGCATGAGACGTTGCGTGTTTAAAGCCGTCTTTTTTACTTGTTTTTTTTACTTATATGTCCCCCATTGGGTTCCAGCAATCAAATCATGGTAGCTTGTTATGGCTATCTGCTACTCCTCCCCGATAAGCCCCTCTCTCATTACCAAGCCACATGGCAACTCTAGTATTTTTCCTTCCGATGATCCTTGAGGTCGACGTTGGAACTTCGTCCCCTTTTCCCTTACCTTTCCTGAATCATTTTTTTCCGCTGGTCCGAGGCGAGATTTATTGGAGGACCCGACGCGGCCTTCCCCCCTCCGCGGTTCTCTACTGGTTTTTTTTTTAGTTGTGAAGATTTTACTTGCCTTTTGTAGGAGATCAGGCAAAAATTACCCTCTCAACCATTATGACCCCCTTTTTACCTTCCCAAGGAAATCCTCAGAGCACTGCTTGAAGTGTTAAATCAGGGTCCTTTTTCCTCCTGCTTGAATTCCCCCTCCTCTCTTTTGTCATCGACGAGCTATTGTTGGACACACTTTTATTTGGGGTGCTTTCTACTATAGGTGGTCATTGCGACCATTTCTCTTTCCTTTATCCAACCCACAACACTAGATCAACTGGTCCCCCCCCCACTACCTGTTCCATCCTTTTCCCCTAATAATCGTCCCCTTTTTTTATATACATCCAAATCAGGACTTGTCTTCGATGTCACCCATTGCCTGCCCTCCTGTTTTTTTCCCTTTTGTCCCCCATACAGGGTTTTATTAATATCGACGATTTCCTTTTGGCTTCTTGTTTTCCCCAATAACGGTTTTTTTTTGAAACTTGTTGGGTTACCGCCATGTGACTCTACGGATTGGCCTGAGACCGCCGCGTCCCTCCACAGACGCCCTTCCTCACTAATAGAGTAGCACCATTTTGCATTCCACCCTTCAAAGATCTTCCTTAACGTCGCCGATCGCCACGACACTCGAGACGTTGCCCCCTTTCTCAAGCTTTCCTCGGATATTCGCGGATGGCGTGCCCAGAATTTTCAGCTGACACACCTTGGGGCCCCCCCCCAGGCCAAATTGTGACTTACCTTTTTCTTTTTTTCTTAATCCCCTTTGAACGTTTCCCTGACGGACCAACTGCCCAAGTGTTCTTTCCCTTTGGAGGTGTGTGACCCTCAAGCGATTGTTTTGATCGAGATTCCTTTTAATCGGTCCTTGATCTTTTCCTCTTCCCCTAACTTCAGTCCCTTCTGATGACTTATAAGAAAATGGGACGGTTTTCAGGGTCTATTTGGAGGGGTTTCCTCCTCGTGATCTCCTGGATATCATGAATCGTACCTGCAAACCGCCCATTGATTTCCCTTCATGCGCGCCATGCATTCACGGCTCCTTTCCCCAGACATTCCCGACCAAAAATCATTACACATAAGAGTTACCCTTACGCAAGTATGTCCTGACTGTCACACTGTAACTGACTGTTGATTCCAGGTTGCCTGTCCCCATCGTAGCACGCCTTTCTGGTACTTTCCCCCCCCCCCTTTTCGTTGATTTTGAAAAGATTCAGTGACGGAGGCAGTCCCTCTGCTTGCTGTTCGTATTGAAATAGGCTCGTGATTCGTTTCAGTACTTCAAAATAAATTTGCCATGCTGTGGTTTCTTCATCCTCTCCCCCTTTTTTTTCTTCTAGTCTTGCATGTAGATCAATTCCCGTGCTTCAGGTAACTCCTTCAGGATTGTCAAATCCCTCCTTTATTACCCCCTTTGCGTTCGTTGTAATGATGTTGCCATAAGACGCTTTTTACCTTCGCTCTTCCGCTCTTACCAATCGCCTGTCCTTCCTCCTTTCTTGGTTTTCCCTCTCCTGCCCTGGGAGAAGATTCGCCCTCATGATGCGGCCCACTCCTTCTGATCTTCTCCTTTAAGGTCGCCCCCATGTTCATCGACCAACCCTTCTGAATGGATTCTTCAGTGCTCCCAACGCCATGGTCCCCCCCCGCTCCAGTTCCTTTCCCC
>Ga0179591_1247042_pt1 | contig 18324 bp, 13 predicted proteins | sample CZOMad2_1_08_16f_FD_182891 | JGI IMG/M metagenome (GOLD analysis project Ga0179591, IMG submission 182891) | Vadose zone soil fungal communities from Angelo Coast Range Reserve, California, USA - CZOMad2_1_08_16fungal (PacBio error correction) | ecosystem: Environmental > Terrestrial > Soil >... | reverse complement strand
CCCTTCGATTGATTTCCCCTTCTAAGGCCTTTATCCTAGACTTGAATTTCTTAGCACTCCCCCTAGTTGGATATCCTTTCTTTTTGGATCTGCTCACCGAAATTCGTCACGCATGCATCAAGTCGGTTTCCGTTTTCTGTCTCTTTCCTTGGATGGTAAAACCGTTCCAGCGTCCCCCCCCTGATTGGTTTTCCCTCAAGCTCGACGACCACAAATATCGTGAGACCTGATTTCCTTGACAGGTCAACTCCGGCGTCCGAATGGCTTTTGACTAGTTTGTCATGGACGCCCAATAGTTCCAGTGTGCACGGTTTCGATTCCACCACGATCCCCCTTCGAGCTGGCTTTCTTCCCTTTTGCTCTTTCTATCAGGTCTGTAGACGTCTTTCTTTTTCCTTTCCACGACATCCGCCTTGACGCGCGTCCTATTTACGCCAAATTTTCCCCCGCCTTTCCTGATGCCGTTGGCCTAAGCGCTCTCCTTCCTTTATTCTGACTTTTTTTTCACGGTCTTTGGTGTTTGATTACGCATTTGAGCGCGTGTCTTTACGCGCTTTTTCGTCTCCTTGTTGTCCTCTTTTTCATCGAACGCACGCCGTTCTTTTCTCTCTTCGGGAAATCCGATCCTTAAACAATCAACGATAAAACAAACCTTCCCTCCCTCCGACGCGTTTTAACTTCCCTGTGAAGAAGGTCTTATGCTGAACGCACAATGTATTTCTTCATTTTCCCTCCCTCCTCGAAACTCGTATCTCTTTTACTGAGTCCTCAAGCCGGTGGTCATGCCTGCAACTCCTACCCCGGACACTGCCGTCCCGTGACAGGTCGCCTCCAAATGGGCGTGGCGACACATTTACTCCTTCCCCTAGTATCTCTCCCTGGAGATTGTAACAATGTCAGCTCTCCTCTTAGCGCACCTTCTCTCTGCTCCGCGTCAGACAAGATGATGATGAACGAGGAACTCCAAGACGAGAAGCTATGTCTCCCGCGCTGATATTCCCTCCGTTCACCGCGGGATGAAGGCTTCTGAATGAGGACTTTTCCCGCTCCCCTTGCTTCTCTACCTTCGTTCCTTTCCTTCACTCTTCCAGGATCCATGGAGGAGAAAATCTCATACACGCTACGTTTGCGCTTCCCCCCGGACGAACTTTCATCTCTTTCTCTAGAGCGTGCTGAAACATCCTCCTTTCAATCCTATTCCTTCCCTAAGACGGCCGAAAATTCTCTTAAGCATTTCTCGGCGAGTTCGTTTTTTGTGACTGAGTCACACACCACCCAAAGCCCCCCCCCCTTTCCTTTTCCTTTCGGCCTGCTCCTTTGCTCAAGTGACGATGGCGGCACATCCCTGCTACGAGGATTCCCCCCTCACCCCTTCTCAATGACGTACTCGTGGTCTTGTCCCCAGCCTTCCTCCCTTTCTTTTCTTGTAGAGCGCGATTTTCCCCCCAAATTGTCTCTCGTACCATACTCATCAAGTTAAAAGTTCCTCGCTGCTCGCACGTCTCCGAGCTTGCCCAAGAAGTCTCGTGCTGGATCGTACTTTGCCGTGATTTTCTCTCCGTCTTAGTCACCGCTCTGACTAAGTCATTTCCTTGGCGCTTTTTGGCTTTCTGCTGGCCCTCCCAGACCTAATATTTTAATACTCCTCCGTTGTGTTGTTGAGCTTTTACTCAGTTCTCCTTCGAGCAATTCGCGCGAAAAAGTTTCTGCTTGTCAGCTTGATGAAGAAGAACGGAAGTAATTCCCACTCATTTTCGACTCTTTATCTACCCTGACGTTACGTATTTCTTTCTATCCAGCTTTTTCGCGCAGTCCTTTCAATTTGACTTCGATCTTGATTGTTTTTGGACTGACCTCGCTCGACCCAAATTCGGATGAGTCCTGTTATTTGCCATACCACCGCGACCTTCTCCGTGTGAACACCTATTTCGTGAGACATGAGGTATGCTTCCTCCGAAAGTTTCTGAAAGTTTAATGCCGCAGATAGGCCTTTTCCCCTAACCTCCCCTCACGCGCGTCCCCGCCAGATAGCCAATAGTGCAGGAATTTTGGCGTTCTCCCTTTTTCGTAGTTTTTCCTGCAGAGTTCCTTTGCCCTCCATAGCAGAGCGCTTCCTCGTGACATCCCCTTGCGGGACGCGTCGTAAGTTTGCATATTTGAGCTTGGAGCCTGACATCGGACGTCAGCGTTTCTGCCAGAGCCTCAAGTCGAACAGATCAGTATTGATGTTCGCTGTATCCCCTTCATTTTCCTCCTTAACAGACCCCTAGTGTCGTAGCAGATAGGTTGCCAGTACTTAGCCCTTCTCCCCTCCAGCCATTGCTATTAGTTCCTTTCCTTTAGCGCAGCAGGGTTATTTTTTTTTTTTTCCCCCCCTTCCCCTGAGTCTTTTTTTTACCGGAAGAAGGACATTTGGTTTCCCTCTCAGGAAATCGAGGTCGACGGCGTCTACTCCCGCACGTTCATGTTTGTCTCCTCGTCACAGTAAATGCTTTCAGTCGGCACCTTCCTTTTCGGTTCCAGGCCGAACCGGCTTGCGATCTTGCCTCCTTCGACTTCCCCTGCAGGTTCCAAGTTCCCTCTCACTGTTGCGGACCAGAAGCCAACTCTTCCCCCTCGCCCCAGTCTGTCTCCCCCCTCCTGCCGGCAACTTCGGTGAAAGAATTTTTGGGGATCGGGATGTTGTGTCTCTTGTCATCTGGTTATCTGTCTCTTCCATGAGGTGCATTTTCGAGGAGATCGGTCCCCCCACCCCCTCAAAATCTCCTTGAGACAGACTCTCCAAATGTTCATAGTGAACCCCTCCCCTTCTGATTGAGAATCCACTAAACCAGAAATCCCATGCCGTCTCTCTCTTAGGCCCTTGAATAAATCAAACGTGAGATGTGTGCCCACCCATCCCCGTCCGCTTCTGAGGTTGTCTCTTTTTTCGTGAAGTCTCAATAAATCGCTTCCTGATCTCGACCGTAGTCAAACCGTTTGATACCCTAAACGGCTAACTTCCCGTTTTCTTCTTTCCGAGCCCCCTTCCAATCTCGATATTCGGCTCCCTCCCCCCAGCCCACACCACTGCCACCCCCTCCCAAGCATGCCTTCCTCCTGTTGTCAGTTTGCGAATTCAGGTAATGTTTCACTTATTTTTGGAGTAGTTCTCCCCACCAACCCATGGATTTTCCCCGTACCCCCCCCCGGTAATCTTCAATGCCCTCTAAAACTGTGTTTCCCCCTTCTTCTGCCCCCTCGTGGATTATGAGTGAACCCGAATTGATGGAGTCCCCCCCACGTCCCCTTTTTTAGAATCAAAGTCCGTGTTCTGACCATCTGTGCGCGACGTGGAGCGCAACTGATGTCTTTTTCGAATGCTCTCTGCCGTTCGGGTCTTGCAAGACCTTTACCCTCTCAGTTCCTTCCCGGCGTAGATAGCATCTAATTTTTCGAGGTAAGACGACTGCCCTGATGTCCACATTTACAGACTTTTCCCCTTTTCATTCTTGCCGCTGAACGTACTGGCCGGGTCGAGTCTCACCTTTCCCGGCTCCTATACTTTTTGAGATCATTTGACTCGAAGGGAGTTCGATAAACCTAGCCTCGCATTCATTACCATTAACTCTAACAACTGTCCTTTTCCTCTCTATTCAGATTTCCCTTTACCTCGTACTGCTATGCGTAGGACCTCCCGTTTCCACCCTCCCTGTGATTATTTGGTTTGTGCCTTCTTATCAGTTACGATCGCGCAATAAGACCAGACTCCCTTATCTCCCTTAAAGTCCATAAAATCAGGGCGGGATGGCTGGCGTTACTTTTGATACCTTGAATGTGGGTTTTTTTTTTTTTTTCTATGGGCGCAGCTGAGTTGATTGTCCTCTCCCTCTGCCTTGAAGGCGTTGTTTCGAGGCGTTGAGCGTTTCTCAGTATTCTAGCTTTCTTGGCGGGACGGCTCTACCTCCAATCCCCCCCCTGCGCTGGTATGCGTAGGAGCCCCTTCCCTCTTCTTGGGATTTACTCCTTTTCGTACCTAGCTGGTTATTGAGGTTAGCAAAGTCCGGCCCTGTCCCACCTTTCCGCTATCCAACAGCTGTGTTGGGTCGAGCTTCCATTCCCCCAAACGAGGTATCGGCTCCCCCTCCTCGATGCCCGAGGGAGACGCTTCGGGATCGCTTTCCCCCTGGTATGGACAGAGCCTATTTTCCTCCACGATGCGTACCCTTCTACTCAGATAGAAGTCCCTCAGGCATCAATATTCCGATGCCGCCTATTTTTTTCTTTTTCCCTTTCCACGTTGAGCGGTTTCCTCTTTTCATCAGGACCCGTGCATGGCGCTTGCCGGTTCTGATGAAAATTCTGGCTGGTTGTTCGATCAAAGTTTCCCTCCGTTTGTCGGTCTGGTGAGTTCTGCTCGAAATCAGCTGCAATCCGTGCCCCTCTCCTCCTCTGTCAGTGTCGATGACCTTTGCAGAGCCCTTGATTACCGTGTCTCTTTTCTATTTGCATGAATTCGCCTTCTTGGGCGCTTCTTTTTGGCCGCTTCCACTGTTAAGGTTTTTCTAGTCGGGATAGTGCTTTTACTGGTCGCCTCCTCTGACGTTCTTCTCCCTTGAATACGGCCGTTTGGTTGTTTTTTGTTCTTGGCCGGTGTGCGAAATAGACTTACCGTCGAGAAGATTAAAATCGGAACAGAGGCAAGCTTTTTTCGGCTGCCGTTTGTCCTTATCTGCCCGTCGCGTTTTCCAACCAAGCAAAAAACCACTCCTTGTCATGAGTCTCAAACGGGTCCCTCCCTCCCCTCTATCCCCCACCCTCCTTCTCTCGTGCAGGTTATTCTTTCCCCTCTATCTTAGTTCTGTTTTCTGACAGAGCTCCCTTTCCATCCTGCGTCCGACGATCTTCCATCTCGTTTTTTGTCGTGGATATCTTGATCCTCCTTTGACGCTGCTTTTGTGGTGCCCCCCAAAGTGACAAAGCAAGCAGAATGACACAACCTGGTCAGTGAAACTACGTTTCTTTGACAGTTTCCTTCGTTACGTCTGAGTGTCTCTCTTTCCCCAAGGCAAGAACACGCGATCCCAACCAAATTCCTTCCCTTCGTCAAGCCGTCTCTCTAGACTCTCTGAAAATTTTAAGCACGATAACTGTTTTTTTCCACCTTGCTATGTGGACACTCAGTTCCCCCTCCTCAGACTGAATCACATCGAGAGCGGTGATAAATATTATACATCTCCCTTTCCCCCAACCTTCTCCTCTTCGCTCTTGCCTTCTTGCGCGAAGAAACCACCATAAGCACCGCTGCGGCCTTTCTTTCCCGACACCCCCCTTCAAGTTCTGCTCACCCGCAACGCTCCCCCCCTTGTTCTCGCCCTGCTTAACAAGCCGCGTGCCTTCGAGATCGAGCTCGGATATATTGCTATCGTTCTCCCCGGTCCTTTCCCCTTTCCCCCTTTGGAATTTCTCCTCGTGCCACGCTCCCTTCCCTTCTTCGTTGGGCCTCGATTCACGCATATTCCCTTTAGGCACTGGAGTCTCGACCGGCTCTTCACACATTTTCCAGGAGAGACCACCCCTATCGATGGTTACTTCCCACTGTGGCTGCCTTCCTTTTTAGGCCCCTTCCCCTTCTTTGAATGCCTTAATTTGTAGCCCTCTTAGCCCAAGCTCTTTAGATGCGCAGTTAACCCCTCCGCCCTCGCAATGGTTCTTTCTGGTCGCTTTCCCATACGTCACCCCCCTGACCTCATTAGGCAAACCTGAATGTCGCCAAAGCGCCCGACTTGACCACACGGCCCCGTTCTCCTTTTACTAGTCAGTTCACACCAGCGCTCGCCCCCATAGAACCGGCACGTACGACTTTCTCCTTGCCCTTTTTTCAACAGACCCTCTCCCTTTTTGAATGCGTATTGGCTTCTATGGAGGCCGTGTCTGGCGATATCTGATACGTCCCCAACTAGTACCCCTGCTCCTTTAACTCGCTACGCACCCTCCGGACTCCCTCGCCGCTCTTCCCTTCCTAAGGCCGTACTCGGATCTCTCCGATCACGTGTTAGTACTGTCTTCTGATTGGATCCTCTCTCAGAATAGTTTTATCTCCCTAACCTTCTTTCTCTTTCCCCCCCTAAACGTATTCTTTTCCCGCGATACTTCGCACCTCCCCGGCGCGTCCTTTCCCCGGCCAAGCGCAGGTCCCAGCCCAGCCAAGTCTCTCTGTTGTTTCCCCCCGTTGACGCAGGGCGTCCTATTCGGAGAGGATCGCGATCGCGGGCCCGTCGCCGTCACTGCGTATTCTCATCCGTCCGACTCAGCTGAGTGTTTAGCTACCCACTTCTCCTCCTCTATAGCCCTGTCTCCCTTCCTCTCTTTTGTTTGCCGTGGATGTCGTGGTATCTCGCAAGAAATTAGTCACGATCGACCCCCGTTGTCCGACTCTTTTTTCTGCTTGACCTTTTGAAATTCCCCTTCCATCCCCTGAGCTGCGGTTGCGACTCTCGCCTCAAAACTACTTTTATCCTTCCAGCATCCCTCCCCCCCCTCCTTGTGATTGGGAGTCAGTGTGGCATTGGTAAGCCAATCGTCATGGTGAAGGTTTCAACACCAACCCCCCCCCCTACTAACCCCTGGAAGGGCTCCGGGCTGGCCATCCTCTGTTAGAGTTCTTAGGTCGGATGGATTGCCCAGAGGCACCCCAACCCACCCCCCCCCCCCCCCCCCCCCCCCCCCCCCCCCCCCCCCCCCCCCCCCCCCCCCCCCCCCCCCCCCCCCCCCCCCCCCCCCCCCCCCCCCCCCCCCCCCCCCCCCCCCCCCACCCCCCCCCCCCCCCCCCCCCCCCCCCCCCCCCCCCCCCCCCCCCCCCCCCCCCCCCCCCCCCCCCCCCCCTTCCCCCGTGACCAATCCTCATACTGAGTCCTATTTTAGGCCACCCTTTTGGAGACCCCCCTCCCCTCTTGTGTTCTATGCCGCTGGATGACCAGAGAGCAGCCGAATTTTTATATTAGCCGTGCTGTATTCTCCCATTCCTTTTGTGCTTATGACGTCATTTTTTTCTCGCGTCGCAGCTCCCCCCTTTTCAGTTAGGCATTGTGAGAACATACCAGCTTCCCCCATAATATTAATAGTCCTGGACTTTCCCGATCAGTACCCACTAACGATCCCACCCCCAACCGGCCTTTCGTTTTCGCATCGGGGTACTTCAAGGTAAGTCTTCTTTGCGCTTATTAGGCTACCCCGCACCCTGTATTCTAGGGAGTCTCTTTCCTTGACGTCTCCTCCTTCTTGGTTACAATTTTAAGCAAGCGGTGCTCCGTAGCTTGTACTTTTCCCGTACTGCATTCGGACGTTTAGCACCCCCCCCCTGTCGGCGGGACGACAATTTCATATTCCCCCTCTTCCTTTCCATCTTCCCCCCTTCTTCCTGCTCCCGAATCTGTCGCACCGCCCTTCCGAAATTCACGAAGCGTGAGACTGTACCGATTTTTTTCCCATTACAGCCCAATTAGAGCTGAGCGACCTCTCCGGCTCATTTTCACGCTTCTACTGAATCCTACCTTCTTCTATCCTTTCGACCGCGACCCCTCATGACTGAGATGGGCGATTCTGCAATCACCCGCCATCCCATCTAGACTCTCATATTTCCGTCTAAACCTTACTTCCTCGTCGAGTCCTCTTGGTACCTTTCCGCGGCTCTCGGCTCAGGCGATGTCTCGTCCGAACAGCGTCCTCGATGATGCCCTTTTTTGACAGATTTGCCCTCCCCCATGAAGAATCTTGTGCGATAGGTGGAGTTCTCTTCTGTGGTTTTCTCTCAGACCCCCGGATCTCTATTAGGAATGAAAGACAAGTTTCGGCCCGTGCCTTCTTTCCCTAATCAATTTCTCTCCATATGTGCCCCAACTCACCACACTTCGCCGCTTGACCGTTTCTTTTACACTTTTGACCTGCAGAATCAGCGGCTCGTGTAGTCTCTCTTAAAACATCTAAGACCTCCTTAAATCTCTCTGCGCCCAGCTCCCTCGTTCTATCCTGATAGAATCACGTTATTCGTGAACGGACGCGACCCCTGCTGCCCCTTTTCTTCCGTCCCTCTTGTCCACTCTCGCTCCCCCCGGCCTTTTCCTTTCTCCCTGAGTCCTGAGGAACATTTCGATTCTACTCTTCATCAAGTCGTTTGGTTTTTTCCGATGCATATCTCACAGCGTGCCGCAGGACTCTTCTGTCAATCTCCCCTAGTGGGACTTTACTAAGCGCCTCGTTGAGTTTCTCCTTCCTAGTACTGCCCTCCACTCAGGACCATCAGCAGGTTCGCTGCTGCAACTAATAGGCTTCCCTTCCTTCTCGTGCTGTTGGCGGCGAAGTTTAATCCTATTCTTTCTTTCATTAAGCCTGTGTTAAATCTCTCCTCTCCAATCTCCTTCGGTTCAGTTTTCCAACCACTATCCTTAGCGCGATGGGTTTTTTGTGCCCCTTCGTCCCCTGAGGATGTCGCCCCCCCTCGTACGGTTCTCATGTCTTCATGCCCTCCCCGTAGGAGCCTTGTTCCTTCCCTCACGTCCCCCATCTCCGAATCGCCGCTCGACAGCTTCGGCAGGCGTTGTTTTCGGTTTTCGCTCCCGATCGGCTCCCTTCGAGTTGTGTTCTGCCGCTCATAGCCAGACTCTCTCTCCCCTTGAGACTCTCCGGAGAGCAGAGTCCCCAATTCCTCGGATCTGCCTTTGTTTTTTTTTCACGACCCCATATTTCTTCCCTTCTCTCTGCCACGTATTGTACCTCCTTATCCCCCTTCCTCCCCCTCTTCTTCGCAAATTATCATCAGGAAGCCCTCCGCGGTCCCCTGAATCTCAGGTGTCCTCAGTACTCAGGCTTGTAGCTCCCTTTCCTTCCTATTCTCGTCCTTAAGCAAGCCGAGGGTTTCAAGTCTTGTCCACTTCTCTGATTTGGCTTCCCCTATCTGTCTTCAGTCAGCGGACATTGTTTCAAACTCTTCCAGACTCTTCGCTGCCTCTTTCTTCCCTTTGTCGCCCAAAGAAGCGTTTTTTCGCCCCCCGGTTGGTGGGTGACAGGTCACCGTTTAAATTTTTCTGAACCTGCTGCATTCCTGTCCTTTACACCGGTGATTTTCGTATACTTTTTCCCCTCCCTCCCTACGCGGGGTAGTAGTTCCCCAGGAACGAAAGCTTCCACCCTCCCCCTTGCGGTCGACATTCCACAGGTAAGCTACATAAGGTCCTTGCCTTAATGCTCTGCGCGATCGCCAAGCCCGGTGTTATTTTGACGGTGATAGGATGTCATAAGGGCCTTGCGACTAAGTGTTGTTCCCCTCCTAATAGGTTCTCCCCCCGACCTGACCCTTTAGTGCGACACCTGAGCCCACATCTTCCCCTCCCGACCTTTCTGAATTTTCACGCATAGAATATCCCATGACCCTTCTTCGCTTTCGGTCAACCTAGGCTCCGGCGCATGTTTCCCCCCAACCCATTTGCTCCCAACTTTCCGCTCTTCCTGACTGCTGTCGCTTCTCCCTGCGCGGTACCCAATCGCGAAGAACATGCCCGTCCAGTTTCTTTTTCTCCATAATGCAGAATTCCCTTTTTGCTTCCCTTTTTCTGCCGTCCGCCCCAGGAAGTTTGCGTAACCAACGCCACCAAAAGTCCCAAAGGCTTGTTTTTGCCTTGCGATGGTTAATGTTCTCACCAGATTTTCTTGTTGCAGCTTCGCCACCCTACATAAACTTGTCTAGTGCCCCCTGCTTCACCCCCCTGTAATCCCTTCCATACAACCCACCCATTAAGACGTTTCGCCTCCGCTTTTCTATTCCTTTGCTTTTCCACGAAATGACCTTGCGAGCCAGAATGGCGCTCTCAGACTACGTCGCCTCAAGAACTTTCTTCTCCAGTTGTGTACAGAGTGGTGCCTCTCTTAGGAGTTTCTTCCTCCCTTCCACGCGAGAGTAGTTCCGGCGACAGTTTTCCCCCCGCCGATAGCTGATTCCGTTTCGTACGCTTCTGCCCTCTTTTGTGGACACCACTACTTCTCAGCTTGATTTCTTGGCTCCGGACTGGCTCTCCCCTTTGACCTTGTGCGTGGCGCGTTCGACCTCTTGGCAAAAGGCGGAAGAGCGGTTCTTTTACCAGTGAGACCCTTGGCTTGACGTTCTTCCTCTTACCCCGATTATCCTCATCTGTCTGAAACCCATGAACCTCCTACAAATGCAGTGAATCAGCGCTCCTGATTATTCCCTTTGTCACACCCCTTCGCGGACCATGAGTCCTTCCGTTTTGTTCCCCTCCTCGGGTTTCACTGAGTCTCTGTTTCTTTTGAGATTCCCTTAGCTCGCAAGCTACGCATCATTATAGTCAACCTTCTCCTCCATTCACCTCCTCCCTTCTTTCGCCTGAACATCGTTGGCGAGAGCCAAGCTTTTCGTGGTTTCATGCCTCCCCCTTGAGTAGGCCCTCGATGCTTCCTCTGCCAGAAAAAGGGTGGGGGAAGTGTGTCTAGCTTCTTTTACAGTATCTATGAATAGTTTTGGGCGGGACGGTTATATCGAACTAAAGCATTCCTACTTCTCTTTAGTTTTTTAGATGCTCAAAGAGACGTCAGCTGGGTTCTTTAAAAGGCGTTCCCCTTGATGGTTATGAAGGTTCGTACAGCCTTATTCCATTCCGCACAGTTCCTCTCTCATATGCTGGGTGTCTCGAAGTACTGCTCCATACGACTATCCCTAAGCTCTTGGTAAGGGAGAAGATGCGGTTGTTTCTAAGGCGCCTTTCTCTATTAAGTCCATTTCTGTCTTCTCGCCTAGAGTCAATTCCTTGTCAGAGTTTTTCCCTCCCTCCTCCCCCTTCAATCTCCTAGGTGCCCCCTCTTTTTCTCTCTCCGTCACCAGCGAATCCGTTCATTAGTAGTGGCATCAGTCAAAAGTGCTTTCTCTTTGCTTTTTTCATGACATATGTCTTGGTGCCGGAGATCACTGCGCGCTGCTTGCTGGTTTCTTTTTTTTCCCTTTTTCAACGAACTTTCTCGATCAAGAATGATATGGTGTCGTCCCCTTTTTCGACTGTGTATCAGCGTCTTAACAGCGCTCTCTCTTCTTGATGGACTCTCCTCCCCCTCGTGGGCGATGGTGCCCTGCGCGGAACAGTTTTCTCCTTTATCTCTTGGCTTTTTCTGTTCAAGCTGGTCGCCTTCTCTTTCCGCTGATTGCGTTCCACTGTGATCGTCAAGACGTTTGTTTGTTTTCGACTTTGATTTTTCTTTGCCCCCTCCTCCCCTTCCGACAGGAACAGATTCACTCTGCTCTTCCCGTCGTCCTGAATCTTTTTTCCGCTGACACTTTTGTCATGTCTGCTGGTTTCCCGCTCTTACACCCCTCCCCACCCCCCCCTTTGACTCGTCATCACCGCTGTTTCCCTGCCTCTCGCCCCCCCCCGCCCAAACCATACTCCGTATTTGAGCGTCGCGCAGGGCATTCCCCTCTCTCTCTATGGGTTTTCTCTTGATCGGAAATCCATGCTCCGACCTTCCCTACGTGTTTTCTCTCGGCGATTCCCTCCTTGTTCTGACGCTGCCCTCTCTGGTTTTCTGTCTTGGTGCCAACTCTGTTTGACAACCAGCATCTTACACTCAGCTCCCAAACTACGGAATTTCAACGTAAAGATTGCCCGGTCCGAACCGTCAGTTTTCTGAGGGAGCCCCACCGACATGAAACGCGACTACCCTTTCTTTGAGATCCAGTTTCGTCAAGGTCAGCGAGAGGGAGATCTCTTACCCCGCTAACCTCACGATCCCGGACTATCTACCCTTTTCAATGCCTTGCCCCGAGGCCGGACTAGCTACGACTTCTTTTTGAACTATCTCGCCATACGAGGCGTCGTTTACGCGAACCGTCCGAAAAAAATGCGATCTGGACCTGTCTCCGGGTTCCTCGGGGAAAGCCCCCTCCTCCCCCCCAGCGTTCCTTCCCTTTTCTCCTTAAACAAACCCCTCCCAGATGTTCATGCGCAAAAAGGTCTTTACCTGCCTTTGTTGAGTATCCCCGGTCAACGCTCGCGTACTTCGCTCCGCGGACTCGGATATTCTGCCTTTTTCCCACACGCTTTATTGTTTTTCACCTTTCCCGTACTTCATGCTCCATCGTCTCCCATACGCCATAGAATTGGAGATTCCCTTCCACCTCGAACCGTGCATCTCTTCCATCCGATCAATCGGCGATGGATTATCCCCATGAACCGTTCCTCCCCCCCTTTCAGTGATGGATCCGTAAGGTGAACGGTGAGGATTGTTCGGTTTGACCCGGCCCCCCCTTGTTCCATTACCCTCCCCTTTTTTATCAATTAGACAAAAGCGCCGTCTCTTTGAGCCGAGAACTCCCCCCCTCTCGGCTTGGTCTTATTGTCGAAGGGGGGGTTGATACTAATCCGAACCAGTATTTTGCTTTTCACCTCTTCGCCCCCCACCAGAGCCGCATCGAAACTCCCACCCTTTCCTCGGACCTCAGATCGTGCACCCTCTCAGCGAGAAAATAGACCTTCCCCATTTCTCTAATGCTGTTCCCCCGCACGCTTCGTGAGGATGCCTTCCTTATTTTTGTTTTGCGGATCTGCGGAGTAGCGGTTAATCTCCATCAGCCGTCCACACCCTCTCCCGCCTTAAACAGCGAACGGCACACTGTTCCTTCCGCTGGTTAAGTAATTAAGTTGCACCTTAGACCCTTTAATTCGATCAATTCAATTTTTCGATGTCCCCGTTCGCCTTTAGGATCATCCGACCCCCGGTCATGGTTTTTCTGAGAGCATTACTCCCACCACCGTGAAACTCTTTCTTTTCCCTAGGGTCCCCTAGATAGAGCAACGAGACCTTCAAGTTTCAAATTGCCCATCCGCCTCGCACCTCCCCAGCAGTCCGAGAGGATTTGTTCCCCTGCCCCTCGCATGGAGTTTTTTCGTCCTAGGAAGGACCCCCCCATCTCCTACCGTCGCATCCCCCCACGATCGCGTAGCCGGTATTCCCGAACTCCTAGCGCTTCCCCTCATTTGCCGCCCAGTCTAACTACCGCTTTCCGCGGACTTGACCTTCTTCCCCTTTTTTTCGCGCCTCTGCTCCCCTTGATCGTGGGAGCTCTGAAACCATTTTCGTTAACGCTCGCCTCCACGGCTTCATCCTTTTAAGTCGTTCCTTAATGAACGTTTTTTAACGCTTTTTTTTTTGCCCAATTCGTGTCATGAGTCCCTGAGGTTTGCGAAGCTCGCCCCACCAAATACGGTTGAGCCCCTTTCCAGCTTTCGTCAACCTCCAATTTGTCACGAATGGATGGGAGCGTGTTTTTCCCTCAATCTCCTGGTTCGGTTCGTTCAGCCCCCCCCCCCCCTCCTTCCCAATTGAAGCGCGGGCGGTATCGACTCTTTTTTAGTTTTCCCATGTATGGATTGCCGCCGGTTCCATGTGCGACAAGCGACCCCTCCCATGTTCCGCTTCTATGCTCCCCCAAAAATGGTTGGGACATCCTCCCTCCGCTTTTCCGAAGCGCGTCAGAAGTCATGATACTCCTGGCTCTAACTTTCTTGTTTATTCTGTCCATTGGAGCGCGTGTAGAACTTCTTTCCATGGGCGTCCCCTTCCAATGCCAGACCTACCCGGCATGCCATCGGCTTGATTCCATATCCCCCCCTCCTTTTTGATCCCACCAAAAGGATTTCCTCCTTTCGACTGCATCCTTCTCACCGGACTGAATGGGAACGACTGTTATTTCTGTTCCCCTCACCTTCTTGGGAGACTCTTGAGCATGAGGAAGAGCCATTCCTCCTTAGTCTTGGTTACAGATCGCCTCTGCTTGAGCCGTAACTCTGTCCCCTCTTTTCCCCGGAAGTTACTTTACTTAGACGCACCACATGACCGGTGGGATTGTCAACCCAATTTTCTCCTTCGCTTTCCTGAGTCGTTTAACCACGTGTCCGCTGCCTCGAAGCTGTCGTGACCCCTCTCACCCCCTTCTCTCCGTTCTTTCATACCGCTTCTGACCTAGAAAGTGCAACGACGAATATCTCCCTTTTTCCTCCTAGTTAGCTCTCCTTCGTCACGATCGGATACTTCGCGTGTGAATTCTTCTCGGTCATGCGAACTTTCTCACGCGAAATCATGAAGATCTTTTTCTCCTTTCGTCCTGGTTCCCCTCTTCTGGGACTATGGAGGCCAATATCTTCCCCCTTAATTCCCCTTCCCTTGCTCCAGTTTCAAGAGTCTCACGGCTATCGCTCGGCGCTGATTGTTTCCCCCCGCTTTCCTTCCTTTTTTCGCTCCCGGAACACGCCTTGATACGCTCCTAAACGTTCTGAAGCTAGCGGCGAGTTTTATCGGCTTCTTTGAATCCCTTTCATGATCCTGGATTCCTGCCAAGAACCGATGCCGACATTCTATTGTTCGTCTTCCCTCAGAAGTCCGTTTATCACCAACCCACTTGAGACGTCTCGGGGTTGGTCCCCCCCACTAGACGGCCTTTCCGTTTCTACGTTGAGAGATCGCTTTCAAGGCTAAGCAAGACCCTACCTCCATTCCCTTTTTTTCTCTAATTCTCCCTCCTCCCCCCCATGGTATATCGTGACTCGTCCTCGTTGCGGACTCGCCCCTGCATTAAGAACTTTGGAGGTCTCCCCTTTTCGTTCCCCTTCTCCATACCGCTCGCTCTAAGGAATCGCCTGGGGCGGATTTGCCGCCCTCTCCTATTGTCTCGCGATCTCTATCTTTTTTCCTAATCCTAGGTGTGGCTTGTTTTTTCGCGATCTTTGCCGCTTCCAGAGTTAAGGCAGGCGCACAATCGCGTGTGTGCGTTCCCCTTATTCATACGTTTATCGCGCGCTGGTGATTCACGCCGATTACCGGACCAGACCCCTCCACGGTATTCCGTCTTTTTCAGTTTTCTGACGACGTCTTCGAGCCAGATCTAGAAAGTGAGTGTTCCCTCCTGTTTTCCCCCTTCGCGTTCTACTCATGTTACCTCGCGCTCGACACGAACTCTTTTCGGCTTTCACCCACCGCGACGTCACGGCTCTGGTTTTCTTTTTTGATCCCTCTTCGTTTTAGACCCAACTTTTTCTGTCGCCTCCCCCTTTTACGGTCGGTCCCCGGTATTCATGAAGCCAGATCGGTTTAGGGTAATTCCTGACACACGGACGAACCTCGACGTCTCCGCTCGCTCATTCGGCCGATTTCTTCCTCGTTTCTCTGCCTAGATAGATTACATTACGAGGTTTTTATCCCCCCGAGCTAGAGACGTTCTGTCTAGAGTTCCCATTCGCGCTTTGCGACAGAGTCCAAAGGGGGGGTTTGGTCTGTTCCCTTCCCTGACTTCTACGAGATATGTCCATGTGGTCTTTCCGTTCCCCCCCCCCTCGCTTTCCCGAATTTTTTTGCCTGAACAGACTGTACCAACTCATACTCCCGTCAAGACACATACATTCCCTTATTGTTCTTATCTTTCCTATTGTTCTCCCGCGGCTAGTTGTGCTTCCCCCAACCGATGTTTCCCACGCAGTTGATCTCGTTATTTTCCTTTTTCGCAGCCCAATTCTCCCGCTTTTTCCAGCACCATAATCCTGCACCTATAATACTCGACAATGGCACTCCTCCCTTATTGGTCTTCTTCTCAGTATCAACACCCCCTTTTCTCCTGTTCTGCCGTCATCTTGTCTCCGTGTACACTACTGGTTATCGGTCCCCCACGATGTGCAGTTGCCCACCCCCGAAGTACACAACAGCCACCCCGCTGTGCTTGTTTTTTTTGTCCATGCGTATCCGATCATTCTTAGTTCAGAGTTGACGCAATTTCGGCATATGACTGAGGCCTCAGCGAATGTTGTTTCTTCACTTCCCGTACACACTCCTTTTCCTGCGTGACTACCATCTTTTCACGGCTTGGTCACAGCAGTTCTCAAACACCTTCCTCATTTGGTCTTTACGTTCCCCTCGCTAGGAGATCGAGTAGGCGGCTTATGCCCTTTTTTTCCCCCAGCCGTCATGGTGGTCGATCAAAGGTCCCCGTCAATGCCGTTTGGACCCCCCAATTGTTCTTGAAAGAGGTTCCTGAGACACCAGTTCTGATCCCTTCCTCTCCTCCTAGGATCGGAGCGGCTGCAGGACCGCAAAAGATTCCCGCCCATTTTTTCCTGTCCGCAGCCATCCCTGCGGCAAGCGAAAGAAGGTCCCATCGCGCGGCTCCCTCTTGAACACTTGTTTGTGGCTCTTAGTGTGGAAGGATCGGATCCCTTCCCCGCCTCCCCTTTCGGGAACTTTCTGTATGCGAAATATTTATCAACAATGCGCTGCCCTCTTTCCCTCCCCCTAGCCCATGCTCAATCAGCCACCCGACCGTGAGAACGCCCCTTCTTTTCTGTCTGAGCTCAGGCCAGCGTGCATCAAACCGTCTATTTCGACAAACACATTTGTAGTCCCCTATTCCAATAGTCATGCTTTCCCAGCATGTAGTCGTGCAAATACATCCTCTGAGACCTGATAGAGTCTTTTCTTTATCCCCTCCGTTGAGCCTTTTCAGTTGAGCGTGTGGCCCCCTTAACTTTTCCCTTTTTGATTGCTAACCATGACAACACCACCCCCTCAATTGATTCTAGCTCTTGACCTTTCGAACCCTTCATGTTTTCTAACGACTTTTTTTTTTCGAGTTCCCTTTTCCACCATCACATGTATTATGATTGCAAGCTTTAAAAACTTGGTCTTACCCCTCAACCCCTCTTGTAAAACATGAAGTACTACTACGATTCTGCGATGAGTTTTCTGCTCCCACACTAATCCAAGTCTAGCCCGTCATTGGAGCTACGAAGAATTCACCTCCTCTTCCTCCTTCTCTTTCCTTCAAATCCGAGGTTGATTCGGCGTTCGGGCTGAATGACCCTTCCGCGTTTGAGCCGGAGAAACTTTGACGACGATAGCGATATCCGAGTACTTACTTCCCCTTCCTTTCGGTCATGTGTACCCCATAACTTGAACGGCTGGGCTTTTTTTGCGTCCCAAGAACGACTCTTGCATTGGCGTCGTGCGATATCTCGGGACCCCTTATTCCGGGGTTTTGGACATGGAGCTCATGAGCTAGACGTTGCTTATGACCCTGAGCGGTTCCCCTAGAACATTAACCCTACTTCGCCTTTGCATCCTCCTTTCTTTTCTCGTCCTTTCGGAACGCTGCGCAAGTAGGTCGGAAGTCCCCCTCCTTTGGTCCATCGATGACGCTGGGGTTACTGATTCTCATGATTTTCCGCCCCTATCCGGACCCCCGGAGCTCATTCATGCTCATCCCCCCTACTTCGTTCTCGAACACCTCGTTGCCCGTCTTTTGACAGGAAAGCTTCTGCTCTTTTTCCTTGGCCCACGACCGATTCCGATGAAGAACGTGGACTTTTTTTTTCCTTTCCCTCTTGGCATTCTGGTTTCTATTCCGCATTTATTGCGGGTACGGATTATCTCGCCCTCAGTACCAACTTTTATGGCGGAGGTTCTTCTCAAGCGCCGGCTTGTTAGCTAGAGAGTCTACAATGAAGGCCCCTCTTTCCCCGACAAGATGGGCAATGTAAGCCCCTTTCCCTTCCATCTTTTTTTTTTTGAGCCGCCAATGTGATCCTTACCCTACGCGAGTTCGCGCGCTACTCCCTCTGCATTTCTCCCCTCATTCTTTCCTTGCCAAAGGCGATTTGACGATGACGCCGAGGGCTCTGATTCCCTATGCGACCCCTCCTCAGACCTTGGTGAAACTTTCCCTCTTAGAAGCGAAGCGCATATCTCCTCTGCCTCCCCTCGTTAAGCGGGGTCAGTTGTATTTCCCCGTTTCCCCGTTTGCATGGAGAGTTCGGTGATCTTCAAATCTTATGGTTTGTTGGAGGCGAACAACTTCCTCTCTCTCTTCTTCCTTCGACAAGAGCTCAAGAACGATTTATACCGAATGATCTGAAGGTTCTTCTTCGGCGCGGATCAGCTTCTCAAAGCCGCTCGATCTTGCGCTGAGGCATTTTCTCAGGGCTCTCTTGTCTTCTTCCCATTCCTTTTAATTATGTTTTTATCCAGTTGGATCGTTGTGTTCCCTCTCTTTTATCTCTTTCCTAAAATTGGACTTCTCACGCCCCGTTGGGGGCTCGCGTTATGTCCCCCTTTTTGCTCCTCTCCCAACCGCATAGTGTCCACCTCTTAAGATTCCAAAGTACGTTCTTGAAGCAGTAGTTTTCATCCCCCCCTTTTCTGCATTCTTGGTGGAGCACCCTTCCCGCAACAACCCCCAGTCCCCCCTCTCATTCACACAGCCCCCCACCTAAAACAAAGAACCGCGATATTGATCGTCGGCGC
>Ga0179591_1333518_pt1 | contig 18325 bp, 22 predicted proteins | sample CZOMad2_1_08_16f_FD_182891 | JGI IMG/M metagenome (GOLD analysis project Ga0179591, IMG submission 182891) | Vadose zone soil fungal communities from Angelo Coast Range Reserve, California, USA - CZOMad2_1_08_16fungal (PacBio error correction) | ecosystem: Environmental > Terrestrial > Soil >... | reverse complement strand
CCTTTCTCCCCCCTTCAGATTTTATTGTTGAACTCGTTACCTTCCCCCCTTTTTTTTTTTTCCCTTTCCCCAACCTCGTGGCCTCATCAATCAGGCGTTGCAGTAATTTTGTCCCCATTAGGAATAGGATGGCGGATGAGAACCAATCTTTCTCAACTCTTTTCTTTCTACGATTTCCCAGACCCCCCTATTAAATTGATTTTTTAAAGAGATCTCCCCCACCCCAATCACCCTTGGCCGCCCGCGAGACTCCTCGCTAACCCCTACGAGGAAACATGGTTATTAGACCGTTCTCCCCTTTCCCCTTTACTTTTCGAAGAACCTGAAATCTTTTACGATTTCTTATTTTCTTCCGGCAGCGAAGTTTTCTCACACCCCCTTTTGCCGCAGGTGTGGTCCCATTTCTTCTGTTTCCCCAATAAGTTGGAATAACTCACTCAAAAAATTCCTCTTTTCACTGTTTCGTATTCGGCGGCCGGTTAGGTCCTCAGACCCCTTGCTTTATTCCCGGCCGAAGTCGCCGTGGCGAGACATCGCAATTTCCGAGTATTCAACCTTTCCTCTTTTTGTAAACTCCCGCTCCGGTCTCACTCGGTGAAAAACTCCTTCTATTTTTTTTAGTCTTTTCCTAATAGCGTTTTTTGCATTGACAATTTGACGTCTGGGCATTGCTCAAATCTTGAAACGTTGTTTCCCCCCTATGTAGCTACTTAGTGCTAAGCCCCCCGGGTTGAAGTCTCACCAAGGCCAGCCGCCCCCCGCCCCTTCCTTTCCCCAGAGAAAATCTTGTATGTTTGCGCATTGCCCCTTTCCTCTACCCTCTCGTTTTTTTCCCGTTTTTCGGCTCCCAGCCTCGAACGACGCAATTTTCCATACTTCCCTATGGCGGGTCTATTTCTCGCTATCTTCTGCGGCCCCCCTCTCTCTGAGTCGTCCTTAAAGATGTTCCTAACACCTCTCCTCTCTCTTCTTCCTAGTGTTTCTTTTTTCTCAAAAATTCGAAACACAGCTGACCCCTTCGCTCCGACTCGAATCAGTAGGGCCATCCCTCTCTTCCCTTTTACAACTTCCTCCCGAGTTTGCTTTGAGCCTACTTCCTCCCCCTATCTTCTTCTCCGAGATACTACCGAGATAGCGCCAATATGCGCTGATTTTCCCTTCGGCCCTCCTCATACTGTCGTTTTCTATTCCCCGACCCCCCTGTCCGCGCTCATGAGTCTTTCCCCTTAGGAGTTTCCCGGATGCGCAGCCCCCCTTCTGCACTCTGGGCTCCTTGACACCGCCTATGATTTTTGCCTCCCTTTTTTCTTCCAATGGCAGGGCCAGAGGCTTTTCTTTTCTTTTCCCCTGACCCGGCCAGATTTGTCTAAACCTCCCTCTCTCTCCCGTTGTGTTGTTTTCGAGTCTCTCTTGTTGCTTGCCGATTGCGTTTCGCTTTTTTTCCCCATTTTTTTCCTGAAAGCCGTTTTGCTCCCCACCGCCTTTCTTTTTTTATCGCACTGATGATGATTTTGTTTTTTTCCCCTTCTTCCTTATTATTTCTCTAAGTCTCACGGTCGTCCTCCTCCGAGGGTCTCTCTTTTCTCTCCAATACAGATGAACCCCCCCCCGCCATCAATAGCCCCCGTCTCAGCAATCATGTGTTGTGTTTGTAGATATTCCCCCTTATCTATGTCCACAATGTTTTCTCTTTTCAGATATACGGTCCGTTTTCGATATTAGCCGTCTTTTTTACTTTCTTCTCTTTTCTTGATCGCCGTCGTTTTTTATCCCCAGTCGACCCTTCGGTTTTCCCTCGCAAAAACAACTTCCTCCTTATTTCCTTTTTCTTGGCTTGCCTCTATCGGCTAACTTCCTTCCTTTTACCGATTATGTTTTTTTTTCCATTGCTTTAATTTTTTCCGTTTAGATCGCATAATAGTGTTTGATGATGCTCTTCCTCCTCCCGTAGTGACCAGACGGCATCTATCGCCTCCTTTTTTTTTTTGACTTTTTTTAGGCGTTTTTATCTCGACGCCCTTCTACGCCGTTCCTGCTTCCTTTTTTACTTCTAATTAATCGTCGTGTGTATCAGGCCTCTTTTCCCTTCTTTTTTTTCGTGATCTGTTGATCGTAACCCTTAAGATGGTGTTTTGCGCCTCGCATTCTTGATTCCCCTGCTCTGCACTTTCCTCTTCCACGGGGCATGCCGCTTTCGAACCCTCCCTTTTCCGCCGATAGCCTTTTGACCATCTGCGCTTTTTTTGAAAGGCGTTTCCCGGATTGTTTCTCCCCGCGGCAGGTTCTGCGGAAAAGTCTCCCCTTTTCCTTTTCCAAATCGTGCCCGCTCCGTCCGGCCCGTTGCCACTATTGCGGCAGCACTGAAGCCCAATTCCTGCCGCCCCTCCCCCCTACCCCCCCCCCCCCCCCGGGAAAATGCCTTCTTTTCTGAGAAGGCTGTCAGATCTCTTTTCTGTCCCCCCCTATATTTCGTACTCCCCCCTTCTTAAAAGTTTTTTTTCCGATTGCCTTGCCAATTGATAAAACCCCTCCTCCTGTCCGTTCGATAGCCAAAAAACAAAAAAAAACCCCCCCCCCCCCTTTGACGAGGTACAGAACTGGCTGGCTCCTTTTCCCTTTTCTTCCTTTGAAAGGTTTTCTTGATCGCTCTCGACTTAGGATTTGTTGTTTTTTGTTTTTGGGGCTTCTCTGTTACAAGCTTGGTTGCTTTAGTATGTTTTCTTTTTTTCCATTCTTTGCTTTCTTTCCCGACCTCGTGAGAACTATTTGGATTTTCGGGTTCTCCGCCCGATTAATAAGGGTTGTTCCCCTCTTTTTTCTTCCGTCTGTAGGAAGGAATTGAACCGACATATCGCCCGTACTTTGGAGACTTTTTTTGCGCCCGAGCAGTCACGATAACTTCTTTTTTCTTCGACACGGTATAGGAGGAGCCCCCCTTATAACTTTCCCCCACCCCCCCCCCCCCCCTTTTGTTTAAGACCACTCTTCGTTCTTCGACCCAGCTGCCTTTTCTGAATAACACAGGTTTGTCTCCTTACCCCTTCCCTCCTGTGATAGGGTACCCCCCACTTCTACTTTTTGTAGCCGATTCTTCCCCTTTCAAGGTTGGGCGCTTCCTCCCGTATGCGCTGATCCGTTGATTCTTCCCTTTTTCCTTTTCGGGTCGTGATCGATCCTGGTTTGGCCTCCCTTTCCCACTCGGACCCTATGTTCTGACGTCCTGCGGTTTTCTTCATTTTGACTTTCTTTCCCTCCCCCCACTCTAGTTTCAATTCTCTTCAGAAGTTCCTCTTTCCCCTTTTTTTCCGTCGAGCGCGGCTAGGACCTTCCTTTGCGTCCATCTCAACACTCTCTATTTTTCCCGTGTTGGGTCTTATACTTTCCCCCCCCTCCCATTTTTTAATCTTGCTGCTCGATTCCAGTGTCCGATCTTTTTAATCGCCGGGACTTTTTTCCTGTTTTTTTTTCTTCCCAAAGCCGATCAAATGCCTTTTCCTGTAGTCCTCCTTCAGTCTTCCTATCTTCTGAGCGTTGCGATTCGCCTCCTCAGAGTGTGAAATACTTCCCTCCTCTCTTTACGCAGGTTGAACAGTTTGGAACCCCAACTAAACCTCAGGCCCTCCACCCCCCCCCCCCTCTCCTCCCCCCCCTCCCCTCTTCCCTTTTTTTTTCTCTTTGTCCCCTCGTTCCCGACTATTTTCCTGGCCCTTTCCCTTCGAGGGCCCCATTACTTTTCTATGGCGGCCGGTGTAACGCTTCCCTCTTTTGTGTTTTTCTGATTGGAATTCGGTCCACTTGATGTTTCCCTCTATCAAGCGGTGGTCCTTACCGAGGTTGCAACTTCTCTTTCTCCTCCCCTAATAAGACTGGGTAGTCTTAGCGTTGAAGAGCGCTTCCACTTTCGGTCTTCCCTCTCCCCATTGAGAGGGCGTCTTTTCCCGCGCCTCATCAATCAGGCTCCTTCCTCAATAGGTGAACCCTGAGTCCTTTAGGATAAAGGGCCAATCTCCTTTCCCCCCCTTTCTTTTCCGCTCTCTAACCTCCCGAACCTCGGGGCAAATTCTCCTCCCCAAAACAAACATACCCTCCCACTTTGCCGTCGCAGCTCCGTGAGAGCCTTCCCCTTTGAGATTTTTTCTTTGCCTCTTCTCCACTGCGCGCGCCATGTAGGAATTTACGCCGCCTACTTTTATTCTTTCCTGTCATGTTTCGTAATCCAGTCTCTCTAGACAACCAGATCTTGTCGGTGAAACTGCTATAACTTTTTTCCCCCCCTCCTAGGACTCCTCCAGAGCTCTTCAAACTTCTTTTCAATGTATCCGTCAGCTTCGCGTCTTCGTCCAGTTCTTCCTTTTTTGTTGCGTTCTTCCGAGCTACGAGAGTCTCCCCCCTGTTTAGAGGTTAGAACACTCCTCGCCCCGCATTTACCACCCCCTCTCTCGTCATCTTTCCCCCTTCGACTTTCTCTTCTTTCTGATTTCCCTTACGTCTGGGAGGCGCCATTGTCCAGAGTCCCCCCCCCCCTAGCCTTCCCGCGTGAGAAAGCAATCTTGGTCGTGATCTCCCTCCCCTCCCTCTCTCCCTCTTCTTTAAAATCGGACGATGGACTTTGAGCGCATTCCCTCTTTCTTCCTTTCTTTCGTAGGATTCGTTTCGTTTTCCACGTTCCCAGCCCCGATCATGTACCAGTCTTCCTCCTCCCTTTGGTTGTACGGGCGACGGACTTCCTGTCCTTTGCTATAGATTGACAAGAGGCCGCAAAGGAACCTCTTTCTTATGTTCCTTTTTTTTTCTAGTAATGCTGTCGTTTGAAAACACAATCCTCCCCACCCTCTCCCAATCCATTTCGATCTTCTGTCTGATTCTGCCCTCTTTTTTGGCTGATCACTCTTCCCGATGCATGGCTCCATAATACGCAGCATCTCTTGAGATTCTTAAAGCTCCCCCACTCTTACCGCAATAGGCTCCCTTATGTCAATTCTCTTATCCCCATTTGCTCCAAAAAGTAGGGCTGGTGAGTTTTTCTTTTAACGTCCTCTTATGTTCGAGAGACTGTAATCGAAAGCGAGGATCTTTTCTTGCCCCATTCGCCACTTGCCCTGTTTTTGGATATCCTCCCCCCCATAGAATCGATCTCGGCGAGTTCACATTCCTATTCCCCGATGCGCCCATCCGGAGTTCAACCTTTTTTGGCCCAGACTTCAGCAACCCTCCTTCTTCTCTTTTTTTGTTGATCCGATCTCTTTCGGCTTTCAGCCTGGCGTTCCCTTTTCAATGAAGATTTTTGTTTCGCCACCCACAGCCGTATTTTTTTTTCTCCCCCCCCTGTGATGACTAGTTTTGTTGCTTCTCCCCAGCTATTGCAGGTCTGGGATCTTTCGTGACCCATTTTTCCCGCGGGTCCGATCTCAGGCTTCGACCAAGATTTCCCTTTTGCCTTTTTTTTTGCATCGAGCGACGCCTGTTGTGTCTCTCCTGTCGATGCCGCGCCACCTTTCTCCTTTGCAGGGATCTGGTTTTTTAGTTTTTTCGATAGGCTCCGAGAGTCGTGATTGATTTTTTTCTGTTTTCCCATCGGTTTTTTGTTCCAAGATCCGGGTTTTCCCTACGCTACGCTCGTTTTGTATCATTGCTTTCCTCTTATCCTTTTGAACGACTTACTTCTATTTTCTTTTTTTCCTCGTGCTTTCATATGCGATCTGCAATCCTTTCTCCTCGTCGGGCGATGGGACGGAGCCCCCGACTCCTCTACCACTTCGGTCCTCGTATTTTGCTTCTTTCTTCAGTTTTTTTTGCGTCTCCGGTCGCCACCCCTCTCCGACCGAGTCCCTTTTCCTTCCTTTTTTTCTTCAAACTTTTTGCTTTCTGTTCCTCCCCCCGGCGGCTTGTTTGCGCTTTGAGCTTGATCGTCAACTCCTCGTTTGCCCTCGTTTCTTTATCTTTCCTCACGCTGGTTCACTGTGCCCCTTTTTCCCAGACTTTCCAGGGGTAATATGAAGATTTTCGAATCAAGCGTCCTCTCCTTGTCCAGACGGCACGTATTTTTTCCCTCCGGGGTATTACGATCTTTGTCGACCGATCGCATGGTTCACTCGCTGAAACTCTCCCTGTTTTTTTTTCGCCCCGGCCCGTCCCTTCCCTTTTCCTAGCGTTTTGTTTCATTTTCCGCCGTCCGGCCCTCTACTTTCCCCCCTTTTTTTCCGTCTGGCGTTTTTCCCGATCTGTAGTTTTTTCCCCCACCCTTTCTGCCATGCGCTTCACTTTTTCCCTCCTCTTAGTCTGATTTGCCTTAATGTGTCACAATCCAGTTAAGTTGATTTTCTTTCTCCATTAAATTTGCCAGGGGCTCCTTCCTTCGCCATTTTTTCGTTCCTGCCGGATCGTTCCCTCCTTTTTCTCTTTCTATCGGTCTTTACCGTTTTTGTTGCCTTTTTGTTTTTGTTCTTGTGACAGCCTTTTTCTTTAGTTTCCCTGTTGATGGTGACCGCGTTGAAGTTCACCGCTTTTCCCTTTTTTCACTGTACCGCTTCCTCTTCTCAGGGGGGACCCAGTCTTTTTTCCCTCGTCTGAGGAGCTTTCACAAGAACTATTCTCCCCCTTTTTTTCACCTTTGTCGCTTTTGGTGTTGTCTGTCTGTCCCGTTTTCTTTTCATGGCTGATGTTCCAGTGATGTTCTTAGTTCACTTAACTTTCCACCCTTTTTTCGAACCTCGGCTTCAAAAACACAGGCGAGCCCCCGCCTCCACTTCGTTTTTTGTTTCCCTCCTTGTGTGTCCCCTGCGTGATTTAGTCTCTCTTCTCTTCCCCTCGCTGTCTGCTCATTCGCGCCGATGTAGTGTTCGTTTTTTGATGTCCTTCGTCACGCTATGGTCTTTCATCCCCCTGGAGGAGTTCTCCCTCACAACCTTTCCTCTTCCTGTTCGCGTTGTTGGCACCATCCCCCTTTTCTTTTTGTCGTTCTCCCCCCCTTCCAATTCTCCGCTTTGACGAGAATCCCTTTCTTTCCTCTGGTGACGGCGCCTGACTCTTCCTTATGTCCTCTTTCCCCTCAATCTTTTCTTTCCTCCCTCCTTAGAACTTTCTGACTTCTCGTCCTTTTTCATTCGACTTGTCCGATTCTCTTCTCGCGTAATGACCCCCTTTCACTCCTGATTTTGTGTTCAGGCAGAACCCTTTCTTTTTTCCATTGTGAAAGACCTCCTTAGTCCGTCATCGTCGCTTTTTGATTCTTTCCCCCTCCCCCGTTTGAAATACGAGCCCATCCTTTTTTGACTCAATTCCCCTGCTGAAAACTAGGAACTAATCGGGTTCTTTCCCGCTGTGAAGTCCCCTCTCCGTCATTTGAATCCTGCCTCTCTGCTTCTTTCCCCCCCCTGATATTTTTTTTGCTCCCATGGACCCCGCTGTTTAGTTTTCTTAAGTCCTTTTCCTTTTTTTTCTGGAAGCTTCTTTTAATGGGAACCCCTTTTTCCGTCACTAATTGTCGTCTCATGCAGCCTTCTCGGTTCTTCCAGATTTTCTTAGAGCCCCTTCGCATTAGCGGGCGATTCTGTTTTTTTACTCTCCCCCAACTCCTTTTCTAAAGACAGTCGGGAATCCTGGTTCTTCGTTATGGAGGTTAGGCCAAAACTTCTCACCCTCGGCCCTATTAGCTCGCTTCGCCAGATACTCCCGCATTGCGTCCCCCCCCGATCAGACACAGACTACCCCCCTGCCTCCCCGCAGATTCACGAGAAATCACCTTCCCTTGTCTTTCCCTGAGCTTTTTCCTAGCCATGAGCGGCGACGAACCTTTTCCTTTTGCTCCCCTTTACTGTCTCGTTTTGTAAATTTCCTTCCAGACTACAAAAGTTTTTTAAGATCCCCCTTTTGTTTTTCCAACCCTGTCCAGGTTTGACCCCTCATAGTGTTCACTCCTTCTTTCCAGACTTTCACCCCCTTCCCACTTTCCCCTTAGGTTTTCGGCGGCGTCTCCTAATCCTTTAGATTTTTTTGGCCGTTTGAATCTTTCTGAGCAGAGATACTTTCATCGCTTTCCCCAACCCCTTCGACTTGACCCCCCCACCTATTTTTTCTCGTGACCGCATTTACCCCCTCTATCGGTTCTACCCTCCGAGAGCACGATTTTGATCGATTCCTTTCCTTTTTTCCTTTTTTTACCCGTGAACGTTTCGTTATCTCATGTTCCCTTTTTTGCCCCCTCCTTGTTGAATCTCTTCTTAAGAACAGGCCGGCCCATCTCGTCTAAAAGATCAATCTTGATTCCGCCCTTCCTGTGTCCCAGTTTCAAGTTTTTCGTGGTCTTCCCAGGTGCGTCGCGAGACTTTCGCACCCTCCTCCGCCCATTCTTTTCCCCCAGGAGGCATTGCCTGCGGTGGTCGCTCGTGCTAGGTGAATCTCCTCTTCCGATGATGGCAGATAGACTAGCACGATTGAATCTCATTCGTGAAACTAGCGAGAGCTGATTAGAGACTAGGTTTCTCTCCCCAAGCTAGACTCAAAGCGCAAAGACTCTCACGATCCGATCCCCTCTCCTTGTGGCCGATTGTACCCCTTTTCTCCCGACCATCTTTTCATTATGTTACCCGCATCAATCATCTTTTCCTTAGTCCTTTTCCGCATTGAGATGCCAGTCCCCCTCTGGGTCCCCCTGAGTTGCTCTGTTTCCCCCCTTCCCTTTTCCTATGCACATCCACACTCAGAGTAGCGCTGAGCTTTCTTATTTGCGCCTTTTCCCATCCCTTTTTGCACGATTTGATATCTCCCCAACTCACAGATCGTCATAATCGGCCAGTTTTCCCCCCCTCAGCTTTTTCTCTTTGTTTTGAGAGAATCAGGTCTGCCCCAATTGAAGAGGTAGGACTCCCTGTCTTCCCCACATAAATATTCTTGTTCCCCTTATTTTTTTTTGTATTGGTCTATTATGTGAGGTGACCCCCCTCTCTTTTCGAATGTTATCCTCCAGCCGGTGGCTGACACCCCCATTCCCCTGGTTTCTGCGCCCTTGCTATTTTAGCCTTTTTCTTGTTTCCTTCTCAAAAGTTTGCAGTGGAGGTGATTGAGAGTAACTTCTCCACAAGAGACTCCTCCTCTCCGCATTTCGCACCAACCCTCCGATTAGGTGATTTTTTTTCCTCTCAGAATAGACGTTGTCCCGCCCCCGCGGCTAAGGTCCCAAATTCTCCTCCTTTCTCCTTGACGTTATCCTCTGCTGATTCCTCCCGCGCTTTTTTCAGATGATGATGGCGTGGGGTTCTAGGTTTTTTTTTCTTTTATCGCGGAACCTCTACTCCCTTTTTTGGCTCTTTTTTGATTTGTTGACAGTCTGATTCCCTTCTCTTCACGAGGTTCGCGCTCTGCCTCTTTTACTCTTCCGCGTTCGTTCCGATTGCCGTCCGAGCTTTAGGATCTCTTTGTTTCCCATCCTGTAACTAACGCAGTCGTTCGGACCTTTTTTTCATAAGTGTTTCTTCTTCCTTGGTTCCCTACCGCCTCTTCTTCCTCCCCTTCGTTTGACCTTTTCCCCCCACTCCTCGTCGGTCGCTGTTTCCCGTTCTCGCGGCTTTTGTGGGCTGGAGACGTTTTCTGTTCGTCCCCCATTCTCTGGTTTTTATTCGGTGTGGCCAGCTAATTATCTTCTCACTGTTCTTTCCCGGTGCGCGTCCTCTCTTTCCTGTGACTGCGCTTTTCAAAGTCTTCTTCGGCCGCGGAAAACAGAGGCGCTCTCGTTTGCAAGTCCGGTTTGTCCTCTCTCTTTCGTTGGTACCCCGACCCGGGTTTTCTTATTCCCAATCGCTCTCTCCCCCTTTTTTTCCTCTTCGTTTTGCCCTTCCCCCTCTCCCTACGTATACGGACGCTAAGGGAAATTGGTTTCGATTTCTTCTAGTTTATTTCCCCTCTGTGAGGTTAGGTTTCTCCCCTTTCCCTCTCCCCCTTCCTCTCACCTTTTTATTTTCGTCGTGCTTGTAATGCAATCCTCCCCTTACTTTCTGTCGAATTAAACGGACGTGGCGGCGTTGCTCCCTCTTTTACCTTGCTATTGGATTCGGTTTCCCTTCTTCGATTTGATCGCCTCCCAGGCCCCCGGGTCGGCAAAGGTTCTGATTTTTTTTGTCTCGCGGTTTGCCTTGTTGTTTTTCTTTTTTGTCACCTGCTCTCCATACGACCTCGTTTTTTTTCAGTTTTACAGATTTTCTTTCCCCTTTTATCAGCAAGCCCTATTCCCAGAGTATTCAAACCTCTTTCTCGCGCCCTGATGCTTTAACCAGGTCCCTCTCATCTCCACCTTTGGCGCCTGTTTTAAGCTCTTGCCCTCCCTTATGAAACTGGCAATGATGCGCTCTTATTTGCTTTCTGCCCCCCCAAATATCTTACTACTCCACTTTTCGACACCCCTTCCTTGTCGTCGGTGTATGCATCCCCTAAGGGGGGCGAACCTCCGCCCTCCTTCCTTCTATCATTTCCCGTATCACGTCTCGTCTTGCTTCCGTCTCTTTTTTTTTTTTCCCTTGCTAGTTTCCATGTTTGTGATTTTTTCCCTCTCCGAGTTCAGACCCTCCCCCCCCGCCTTCTAGAGCTGCTTTTTGTTTCCCCGTGAGCAACTTCTTCCTTTTCTGCCCACCTTCTCCCTTCTTACCTCCTATTTTTGAATTCACCTTTCCGCTCCAGCGCCGCGTCAGTTTGCTTTTCAGCGTTTCCCCTTCTCTCTAGCTCCGGGGTATGGAGAGAGTGTCCTTTCCCTTCCCGGATTAAGCTTCCCTGAGGGATTACGCCTCCGATTTTTCTTCGTTTTCTTCTCCTTATTTCAAATTTTTGTTTGCCCCTTGTCGGCAATTGCTACACAAACAGAATTGGCTTTCTGAAATCCCTCCCTTCTTTCTTTTCCCTCGCGAGCTGTGAGCCTCTCCTTCTCCTTACAATAATCTCAAATCGTTTGTTACGCAGGAAATCATCCACGCAACCCCCCCCCTTTACTCGAAGTTCGCCTACGCTGATCGTGCAGTGCCCTTTTGGGACCATTTCTTTCTCTTTTTTCTCGGCGGAAGGGGTAAACGCACCACTGTTTCAATCATGACATGTTTTTTCCGCCTCTTCCAAATCATTTTCTCATCCCTTGCTGACTTGCATTTGAAAGCTTGTTTCGCTCCCATCAGACTGGTTGACAGTTGCCTTCTCCTTCTCCTTTTTTCGCTACAAAGTAGCCAGTGATGGCGATATGTTTCCTTCCCTTTTCCAAAGGAGAGTTCCCTAGTTGACCCAGTAGTGGCTGCGGCTTAAATTTCCCCAGTCCCAACTGGTATCGTCCCTCCCTTTCACCGCCCGCCCCTCCTCCATCGTTCCCCCTTATCCTCCCCCCCACCCCACCACGCACCTTTGTGAAGAACCTCTTAAGCGTTTTTCTCAAAGGCGACATGCTTGAGGATCCCTTTGCCCTGCGCTGCTCTCCTTCCTCTGAACCAGTATGTAGTATTCCTTTTTTCCTTCCCGGGACTGAAGACACCGGGGTGACTCTCTTTGTTTCTTTAAAAATGGAGAGAATTTCCCCTTTTCCTCCCTAGAAAGAAGTTCTTCGCCCTTCATTTCGTATTCTTCTTCTTCCTAGCCTTAATTGCGATCAGGCCACCCGCCGATATTCGAGTAAGCCTTGACTCTCTCTGTCCCCCCTTGCGAGGGAGCCACAAGATTTCGTGATACATTTTTTTTTCCCCAGTATAGCTGTCCACTTTCTCCCTCCTGGCTTCGCCTCGATTCACCTTTTACCGTCTTTTAGTTGAAAACCTTTCCTTCGGTTTTTCCCCTCCAGTAGAAAGGGCCCGAACGACTTTTTTTACTCTTTTTCCTCCTGCGTCCACTCGCCGTCTTCCCCGTCCCCTCCCTTACGATTTTTTTTCTCCGTCCCTTCCAGTTCGTTCATGGGCACGCGCCTTCGTGCCTCCCTTTTTTTGCTATTGCCTTACTTCCTTCCTCCCCGCCCAGGTCCGACCCACGGGCAGCCTCCGGTCGTCCTCCCCTTCTCGTTTTCTTTTGCGTCTCCCTGCACTCCGCCCTGATCGGTCGACCTTTTTGCTTCTTTAGTCGGCGAAGCATTTGCTTTCGGACAAACCTTTCTCCCCAAACCTGCGCCCCTCTCAGCTTCTCTCTCTTTCTTCGTAAGTTGTTTTTGTCTCCCGATTTGATTTTGTTTAAAACTCCCCCTCCCCCTTAATCAGCGGAACAGCACTTTTTAGACGGCCCCCCCTCCCCCTGCCGTAACAGAGATGTGCAATGGCTGCTGTTTTCCCTTTGCATTCTCTTTCCAACCTGCTCTTCTGGCTTGTGAACCTCCTTTGTCAGCGTATTGTTTTTTTCCGCTCGATCGACCACGCTGTTTTCTCTTCCTTGTAGAATCACCCGCAACTTCCTCTTTTTTTTCTAGAAGTCAACCCCCCATTTCAAGACGCACTTCAGTTTCATCTGTGAAAATTGCACGTTTCTCCGTTTTTTGATCGTCCCCCCGCCGTATTTCTTCATCCAAATACCTTTTCCCTCCGTGCCCCCTACTCTTCCTTTTCTTTTCTCATCATCCGTGTTGCGAGCTCTCTTCTTTCCACCCCATTGACGATTTCCTTTTTTTTTCCCTTTTTGAAATGTCAAGACGGCGTTTTCAACCCCCCCCTCTCCCTTCAGGCTTATTGAGATCTTTTTTTCTTCTCCCAACCTCTTCCCCCCTCCATGGTCTGTGTGTTCTTCCTCTAGTTTTTTGAATCACTCTCTACAGCATTGTTCGATTTATCGACACATACCCTTTTGTTCTTTGTCCCTAGCCCAGAGTGCTCTTCCCGTCTCCTAGGTCAAAATCGTCGCTTGAGATCCTCCTGTTCTGTTTAGCGATTTCTATTGTACTTGATGAGCGTGGCTCTTTTGTTTCTCTTCCCATCGGCGCCTGCCTCGTGTCGTTTTTCTTCTCGCTGTTGTTCGATATGTTTTCGCCGGCCTGACCTTCCCCTATAATAAATAATTTTTCTTCAGCGATTTCTAGGGTTCTTAGTATGAAATGCGATGCCTTCTATCTACAGCCGAAGGTCTGTCCTTTTTTTGGTCATTTTTCGTCCTTTTCTGCCCCTGTTGGTTCTCAGCTACACCTTCCCCCTCCGGTGAGTCCTGGTTGGAATTTTCTTTCATTTCTCTTTTTACACGTCGTGTCGTTGTGCGTGGCTCTTTGATTCCTTCCGGATGTTAGTCTTATCCCTTTCTCTTTTTCTCCATTCAGATTTCCCTACTTGCTTGTGAAGATTTCCTTCCTTTCAAGGGATGACGATGGCGAACTCAAGAGTTCCCTTCGTCACCTCTTTAAAACATCCTTCCTACCTTTTCTTTCCCTTCGGCCTTCGGCGTTTTTGTTATCCCCTCTCTCAATTTTTCTTATCGCTGAAGTCTATGCTTCTAGCCTCTTGATTCCCTTCTTCCCCCCCCCCCCCGTGAAATTCCTTGAAGGCCCGTCCTCCCCTGCCTCCTCCACGGTTTTACAGTTCCCCCTGCCCCGTCCTCTGATGCAGGTGTTCCAGTCTCTTCTAGTCAAACCTTTTTCCTCTCCATTTTATGAACCTTGTTCGTCCTGCTTTAATTCTTTCTAAACGAAGAGTTTTTTTGATTAGCCCCCGTCCCCTTTTGATCCATTTCGGCGTCGCGATTTCGGTCTAATTTCCTCCCCTCTGTTTCCCTCGAGGACTCCATTCGGCTGTCCCCACAGTTGTGGGTCATGTCGCCGTTTTCCACCTCCTTTTGACTTGTTATTGCGGCTGTGAAAGCGGCGAATTCCAGTGTTCTCCGCTTTTTTTTTTGAACCCGGTCTCCCCGCAACCCTACTCCTGGCCCCCCCCCCTTATTTTTGCGCGTGATTCTGCTTCCTCTTGACAACCTCCCTCTCCTTCCAGAGCATACTTTGGTTCTAGCCTCCTCCTTTCCTTGTTAAGCCCTGAGCTGCCCATTGAGGAGTTTATCTCCCCCCCTCTATTTCCTGCCCGGAAGACCATATTTAGACACACCCCTACAGTTGACTGTCAGGTTGATGGCATTTCACCCCCGTGTGATGTCCCCTCGTCGGATCTTCTATCCATTCCCATATCCGGCGCGGTTCTGCTATCGTCGGATCCTGATCGGATGCTTTTCGATTGATTTTCCGTTTTTCTCTTTCTCCTAATTGTCCCCCCCCAGCTCCTTTTGTCAGATTACTTCGTTCTGTCCGAGCAACTCAATGGTTTTTCCGGCTTTTTTCACCCGCAACATTTCTCCCAGGATTACGACTGCAGCCCCCTCATTTACCAACGTCTTTCTGGCTGCGGCGCTCTTTCCATAATTTCGTTCCTTTTCACATCTCGTCTACGTTGTTTTTCTTCTCTTCCCCGGCTAACAGGACATTCCCAGCTTCGGACGGCAGCGTTTTTTCCCTCTTCCTTTTCTTGAATAGGTTGAAATAAGGTTGTCGTTTTCGGCCCCCAGCGAGCCCCCCCCCCCCTTCATTTGGAAGTTGATCGACAGACCGAGTTTGATGAACAGTGGAATTTTTTCGTTTGCTCTTTCGTCCCCTCCTAGCGTGAATAAACGCCTAGTCCTTTCTCCCTTTTTCCCTCCATAAATAAAACTAATCTTGGCCGCGCTGCTTTGACGTGAGCGCCGGATTCTGTTAATGATACGATCTACTGCCTTGGGGCCTGTCCCAAGAGCCCCCCTTGATTTTTAATTGACATTGCTTTTCCTATTTTCCCCTTTTTCTTTTTTCTTTGTCTTCTTCATGCAAATTCTTTTTCCTTAATGGTGTCACCTCTGTCTCTTTCCGCCCTCGGTGAGGAGATCCCACCTGCCCGGATTGGGAGTCCTTGTTTCCAGATGCAATTCAACTCGAACTCCCCTTCCCCCGTCCCCCTGTTCATGGCTGGTCGGCGTTGACCCCTCCCCCCCCCCCTTTTTTCTTCAAACTCTGTCTGTTATCGCCCTGCACACTCCCAGTATTCACCTTCTTAAAACGGCTTTCCTGAGTGACCTCCCCCCAAACCCCCCCCCCCCCCCCCCCCTTTTTGTCCAGACTCGCTTGATCTTGGACCTGATTCTCTGTGTCTTTATCCTGATCACAATGCTTTTTCCTTCCAGTGGCCGCCGACCTTAACTTTAATGTCTCCTCCTTGCTGTTCTCTTTCAAGGCCTCTCCTATCCCTCCACACCATAGGTTCGGCTAACCTGGTCTGAGCCTTCTTCTATCGGTTCAGACAGCCTCTCCCCCCCCCCTCCCCCTTCCTTTTCAATGTAGCTTCCCCTTCATTTTGCGCGGCCCGTAGTTATTTTTTTCACCTCTAAGATTCGAATCGAACTTTTTCAGTTCCCCCATAGGAACCACTCTTTTTTTCCCGTTTTTCACCTCCCTCCTATGTGTTTTCCCGTACTCCTCATCCCTCTATTGTCACCTTTTAGCTTCCTTTTCCTCCCTGTCCATTTTTTTTTCCCCCCCTCTTCAAGTAGAATGCGCCGCTGAGTCACCCCCTCCTTTTTTCTTTTTTTCCCCCCCTAATCAGAGCCACGCCGTCCGCCAACTCTCCCTCCCCTCTTTTAACCGCAGTTGCACGTTTGATACTTCTCTTTGTTTCGAAGGATCCGGGTCCCTTTCCCCTCCTTCGACCAGGAGGACTACATGAGATGCCGCGGGTCGCGCTTCGATCGCTTCCTCCCCTTCTCTGAGTTGACGATGTCTGTCAGAAGTCCCTCTTTGATATGCTGTTGAAGAGCTGTCGCCCACCCAATTAGAACCTCGACCCCCCCCTAGTTCCTTCTCCCCTTTCCCTTTCCGCGCGGTTCGTCGACACTTCCCTACCTTGCTTCTTCTCCTTCCCTCATCCCCTTTTTCAGCATTCTAGGCAGTTAAACTCCGTAATCTCTTCCTACATCTTCTCTCTGTGGACCCTCCTTTTTTTTTCGCCCCTCCTTCCAAAAAGGCGCGATAACTCCTCCCCCTTCTCTTATGTTTTTTTCCCTTGTCCGAACCCGCGCGGTGCGTTGAGGTCATGTCCCCTTTCCGCCCTTCCCCCTCTTGGCAGTCTGCCAAAGCACCTATAGTCCACGTTTAACTGGCTTTGTTTGTAGAGACCTTTGCTTTCCTCACAATTGACCAGCGGGAAGATCGTTTTTCCAACACTAAGATCTTTATTCCCCTCATCCTCTTTTTTGATCGATCTCTTTTTTCCAGCACCGCCGTCCTCTATGGCCGTGGGTATCATCCCGCCGGCTGGATGCCCCAAACCCCCTCCCATATTACATTTCTGAACCTTATTTTTCTTCTCATATTAGTAGCTCCAGACGTACGTTCTTATCTTTTCCTCCTTCTTCACCAAAGGCAATCCGAGTTCAATCTATCCTCCCCCCCCCCCCTACGCTGACGTCATCTCCATTTTCATAGCCTTTTTTTCTCGATTGCTTTATTGAGAAGGTCCCAAATTTACGTACTGGGCCTGATTCTTCTCTTTGCTGCTGATTCTTTCTTTCTTCCGTAGGGGCATCAGCCTCATGTCGTGTCGAAGTATTTCTTCGGACTTCCCCCCTCCAATGTTTTTTATTGGTTTTTTCTTTTAGAATTATCTCTACCCTAATAATCTCTCCCCCATGTCGTCCGCGGTCTTTACGTAGCTCCTACACTTTCCCGACGGACCATTGCCAGGAGATCCGCCTCTCTACCCCTCTTTCTCGTCTGGTACTTTCCTTCATGTAGTTCGCGTTCTGGTATTTTCAGGATTTCCTCTTCAGAAGACACCTTGCTCCAAAGCCTAATTAAATTACTTTTTGGACATCTTTGTTCCTTTTGATACTTTTTCCTTCTGGCGCTGGCGTTTACTGGATTCCTTCCCCCTTCCTCTGGATGGAGAATTCTGTCTCTACTTGCTTTTGATTCCGCTATGTTTTTTTCCTTTATCCTTTACCCCTTTTCCTGAAGGTTTAAATAAGTATCATGATTCGTCCCTCTACCCCTATGACTCTCGTGTTTGTAAGGTTCCCACTAGACGGCCCCTTTTCTGAGTTTTCTTCTCTTTCGCCCAGTCTCTCTTCTGCACATTTTCCCCTTTAGTCTCTTCCCTATCCTTTTCTTCCCGGCCCGACCTTTCGTGAATCTGATTCCTTGTTCCCCCCCTGAACCGGTTCTATTTTCGCTGATTTATGTACCTTCTATAAGGCCCCCGGTCCTTCCCCCTTTTCCCCTGATTTTCTTTGTTCCTGGAGTCCCTTCGAGAACGAGCCTTGCAGCTGAGCATTCCTTCGCTTGCTCTCCCCAGGGTCCTCTTCTCTTTTCATCGCTTTTTTAATAGGCTTCTAAAAGTTGTTTTTTTTTTGCCTTTTTTCCCAAGTCTGGTTATCGGTTCTTCTGGCTTATGGTGCTTTTTTTTTAATCCCTACTCTTTTTCCCGTTAACTTTCCCCCCCGGTCTCCCTCCTTCCACTCTTACATACCCATGGTGGCCCCCTGAATGCTCCTTTCTCTGTCTCTTTTGATTGACCGAACCCGCTCCCCTTTTCTTGGTGCTCAAGTACTCCTCAACCTTCAATTGGTTCTACCAGTATGATGGAGGACGTCTTTGACCTCCCCTTAGCCAAACCTCCTTCGTCTTCAAGAGATTACCCCCTCCCCCCTGGTTTATGCTTTCTCCCCTCCATTTTCTAGGTTTCCCCTCCTCCCGCTAGAGGCGGAGAATACTTCCAGCCCTTTCTTCCCCCCTTTTCTCACCGGATGAGTCGCTTTTTCGTTGCTGATTTTGACTGGCGCACTTTTTTTCTGATTCACGATCGAGCCCCCCTCCTCGACCCGTCTGTTCTTTCTTTCCTGTCTGAGCTCCCCCCCCCCCCCCCCTTTTTTTATCCGGTGTCGCCACCCGCCCAACCTTCGCCACCCCTTTTTTTCTGAGGATGTTGGCACCCCTTTCCTTTCCGTCCTCTCCGATTGACCGGCCCCTGCTTTTCAGCCGTTATCAGCCCTTCCTCCTTTTTTTTTCTTTATTTTGAAACGGCTGAACGTCCACCTGGCTCATCTGCTTTGTCCCGACTTTCTTCTTTCTATCGAGGTGGTGTTCTTCCTCTTCATCCCCCCCAAAACATCCCTCAGTTTCCCGACGCGTCGAGTATCTGATTCTTTTTTAGTTCTCCTCAGGAGCCCTGACCCCAGCGGGATTTTTACTCTCCCCTTGGCCCCTCAGACCCTCTTGCTCCTCTCTGCTTTGCATTTGTTTTCCCATCCCACTTTCCTCCCTTACCTTTTCATTAAACCTCTCCCCTTCCTGTGATGAAATCACTCGGTACTTCTTTCCGACCGTTTG
>Ga0179591_1152123_pt1 | contig 18330 bp, 17 predicted proteins | sample CZOMad2_1_08_16f_FD_182891 | JGI IMG/M metagenome (GOLD analysis project Ga0179591, IMG submission 182891) | Vadose zone soil fungal communities from Angelo Coast Range Reserve, California, USA - CZOMad2_1_08_16fungal (PacBio error correction) | ecosystem: Environmental > Terrestrial > Soil >... | reverse complement strand
CTCGTTTTTGTTAGTTTAAGCCTCAGCTCCCTTGTTGGCATGCCTTCCCTTCTGGATCATGAGGTTTTATTTTTCGGCCCTTGGTCCTATCCAGTCCAGTATTTTCGTTTTTTTTCCTGTAGAAGAATTTTCTTGGATGCCCCCCTTGCCCGTCCACTCCCCTCTGACGTCATGTCTAAGTAACGAGTTTCCCCCTCTTATCCCCATTTACATGTTGAAGTCCCAATGCATCTTTGCAGAGCTGGGTCTCCCGTGAGCGCTTTGGTCCCACGGGTGTAAATCCCCCCAGCACTAGTACAGCCCTTGCCTGCGTCCGTCCTTTCACTAACTCCTGACCAGTTCTGGCATTCAATTAAAATATGATGAGATATCCGCCATTCATCCGTTTCTGCACTTTAACCTCTCCAGTTTTCTCCCCTTCCTCCCCACGTTAAAGCGTCAGTCGACATGCCCATCAAAGGAGTTGTTCGACCTCCGCCATTTCGACATTTCTGAAAAGTTTGACTTTGCCAACCTCTATGTCCCCCCTTACATTTCAAATATATGTTGAGGAACTGTTCCCCCCCCTCACCAGGGGTTCCTGGACACAGACGTCTTGGACCTCCCCACCCATCCGTTTTTTTTTTTTTTTTCAACCCTCCACCCCCTTCGAAATTCATTAACACCTGTACGGTAACAGCTTCACGACCAGTTTTCTCTCTTCTCGGAATGCCACTGTTCAATTAGGTATCCTCCAACCTCGGTTTGTCAATGTAAAATTTGCCCCCTCTTTGGCTGCCTTTCTTCAAGTACTTTCGTTCCCCCATGCAACTCCATTTCCCCTTCGGCAACCTCTTGAATTACCATTCCCACTATTATCATTCCGGATCTTCCCACAGCATGACTCCTTAGCTTGCCACGTCTGTTTTCCCTTTTCTATGCCCCTTCCCCCCTTTTCCATCCAATTCAATTTTTTTTATATTGCTTTTTCTTGTTTCTCCCTTTGACACCAGTCAAGAAGTACAGCTAAACATCAGTCTTAAATCTTTTCTCCCTCATTGTTAGGAATCTCCCCTCTCTCTCTCCTCTTTTTTCTATTACAACGGAGGTAAAATCTCACTCCATGCTTTTCCTCCCACGACGCCGAAGACCCAGATAAGTTTTCAAGATTTTAATCTCTTTCAATTGATTTTTAACCTCTGATCGATTGCTCTCCCTGTTCTCGAGACGCCCAATCTCTCATCCATTCCGCCTTTATGAGACCCCCTAATTGGGGAATATGCACTTTCCCCCCCCCTTTTCTTCCAAAACCTTTATTGGTTCCCCCACCTCCTTCCCCAGAAACCAGGCCCTCTATTTTACAGCCCCTAGACACCTCGTCCACACCCCCGAACCTCGACGTCAACCTATACCTTCCCGACACCCGTCGTTCGCAATTTTTTTTTTTGGCTTTCAGGCCCCCCCAATGCTTTTCACAATATCCCGCATGCTATCTTAGTTAGAGACATGAAGAAGCCAGTCGAGCCCTCTTTCTCCTACTTAACCGAGCTCGACAATGATCCCATGTTTTTTACAACACGCCTCTCCCCCCCACCGTACCTCCCCCACCAATACGCTCTCGTCACTTGATATTGATTCCCCTTCTGGTACCCCAATGAAGCTCCCCCCTACTTTAGCAGCTTCTCAACCCTGATTCCTCTGGAGTAGAGCAACCCTTGAAAATTTTTGATCAAGCCCGACCCCCCCCCCCACGTATGTCTGCCACTTCTCTTCTGCTTTCCGACTGACCTGATACCGTATCATCCTTCCGTTATCATTCCTTTGGCTTACGACCAGTTTCTATCATGTAGACCCCCGCTTTTTTTTCTCCCTTTCTGTTCTACCAGTCCCGGTCTTTCCCCCTTCCTCCGCTTTCTGAAACATTATTCAGGACTTAAAACGAGATCTATTCTCTGCCTTCTCCCCATCCAAATACCCGATCCCCTGCCCTTCGGTGAACCCTTCGGTTATGTTAGAATTTTCCTCTTCCTAATAGAATCTTTCTTTTGTTTCCGATGCCAATAATCCCTATTTTTCCTGACAGTTTTTTTCTTGGCTCAAGGAAATCCGACTCTGTGAATCTCCGTTTTTACGATATCAAGTTACTCTTGGCTTAAATTTTCAATCTTACTAGCCTCCCCCTTCCATCTCTTGACCCAGCAGTGCGTCCCGTCTTATAACGCAAGGATCCTGTGAAGTTTAATCGTATCCACACCAGTCTTTCATTTTTTAGCTATATTTTCCCACACCTCCCTTTTTTTTTTTAGTAGTTTGTTTCCTCTTGAGATCTGTATTGATCGACCGAGCATGGAAGTTAACAAGATCTTCGTTATACTTTTCCGTATTTACCCATTGTCGCCGTAGTGACGCCTCTTGGGGACTGTTGAGTCTTTGCTTTTCCAAACTTTTCTCTCCCTTCAGCGAGGATACTTCGCGACCCCAGTTGACTAGGAAAAGAGCGGGTTCATGGGTTCAGTCTTTTTTTCAACCCCTAATTCAGCATACTATGTAAGACCCGTAAAGTTCCTCAGACACTTTTTTGCCTTCCACGATTGGTCTTCTTTACTGCGCTTTTGGGTATCTATATAAGCTTTAGCCATATCTTATCTTTCTTCAGTCTTCCTTATTCTACAGCCCTTGTTTGAGTCCCCCTGTCCTTCGCAACTGGAGTCTATGTTTCCGTCTTCCTTTATTTTGACTTTTTTCCTTTCCCCCCCCCAATTTTCATACTCAGACTTTGTGTGAGATCGAAAGCTTCTCTCACCGCTTTAATCCTTCCATACGTGTTTTGAGTCATTTATGCTGCTTTCACAATCCCCTAAGTCCATAATCCGAAGTTTTCAGTATTTTAGGAGAATTTATTTGTGATCCTTTCCCAGAATTGCTTTTAACATTCTTCTTTCTCCGCTTGCTGGTTTGTCCTTGTTCTTCCTTCGGTTCAGTTTTTCCAGCAGTTCCTGTCTGCTACCTCCGGTGAATTAGTCGTGCTTCTTCTTACTTAACTATTCCTCCCCCTTCGTCCAAACTTTTTCTTCCTAATGCCCTCCCGATTATACCTTCTGCATCCCTCTCTCCTTTTTCTTCCCATTTAGCTTTTTTTGGTGGTCACAAGCCCTTTTTCAATAGGAGCCTGTGCCTTTCTGGTCCCCCGTTTGTACCCCCCCCCTTTTTTCAGCTTTTCAAAACATTGTTGTGAGTTTGCTATGTACAAATTAGGTTCTCATACATCTTAGTCGCCCGGTCTCTATTTCCTGCTTCTAGGAATCTTTTGTTTGCAACCCCTATTTTTCACCCCCCTTTTGGTGCAGCTTTTTTAACCCTTATTTCCTTGACGTTCCTTCTTTCGTGTCTTTCCAAGCAGTAATGCCCCTTCTTTTTTAACCTCCTTTCGCTACATCTGACTCATATACACGAAGTTCAACTCCTAACCTACCCTTCTACCTGCCCTTTTTAGCTTATGACTTTTTTTGGCCGCTTTTCTTCCGCCCGATCAGTAGATCCTCTCTTCCGGTATTAGGGTCTAAAGTCACCATATAACTTTTTTGTGTGAGATCAATTCCTCGCGGTAATTCATCATTCCGGGTTCAAGTTCATGTTGGCGTTTCTGGCCGGCTTCCTCTGTTCATGCCTACCGATTAGCCGAGTCTGGTTCGCGGCTTTGGTTGGCGGACCATCTTCCCCCCACCTTCTTATTGTTATTTTATTCCTTCCCTTGGCAGTTCCCTCAATCTACTTTAAGAGCTGGCCCATTCGTTGTAGTCTTTTCCGCGAGTTTCCTTTCTTTTCCTCTGATGTCTTTGAGTTTCCAAACACAGACTCTCTTTCACTCTCTGCCATGCCCAAGGATCCAAGTTTGATAGCCCTTACTTGAACCTGTGTTTTTTGAGATTCATACCTTCGTGCAAATTTTCGATCCCCCCATCCCCACCAACTCCGTGATGTCATAGACTGCTAAGTCAGTTGCCTTTGTTTTGACCTTTGTATGCCCTTCCCAATGTTCGTCCCTGATCAGTTTCTGCTCGCTAGTTTCACTGCAAGGTCTCTTTCCATGCACTGTAGAGAACCTGGGTCTCTCATCACAATTTTCCCCACTTATCTCCCCAACCCTTTTTAACAGACTTCATTTCTTCTCTTGCATTAGTATTTTCACCTTGACCGAATGTCCAATCCCACCGGGGTATCACTCTCTTTTCCTAGAATTGGATTCTTCGATTTTTATGGACGGCTTCTCGGTTGACTTAATTTACCTTAGTCTCGAGGGTAAGATTTTCTGGCTGCCAGACCTCTTTCTAAGAAACCCTTCCCTCTTTATGTGATCTTCCCCCTTCCCATCTCGGTCCCAATTCTTTTCTCTGATAAAGTTTTTATTCCAAAAGTGGGTCTTCCGACCCCAAAGAATATCTATTTTTCATACTCTTGTGTTTTTTTCTCAAGATTGTCTGGGCGTCTGCTCCCTTTTAATGCAGTACTTCTCCCTATTTTATCAATTATTGGGTCCTATCTTCAGTTCTTTTGTCCTGAGAGCATCTTTTCGGAAAAAGACTCTTCTTTTTCCCCTCTTTTCGTAAAAGTTATTCATATCCACCATTGCAACTACATCGCGTCACTCTCACCCATGCCCTCCGAGTTCCCTCTTGCGGCGCGTGATTTCCAGATGTTTTCCGGGTCAGGTTCAAGCCAACTACGTTAACTCTCTCTTCCCCGGTCCTTTTCAACATACTGATCACCAGTTATCTGCCCCCAACCCGTTGGACCCCCCTTCACATGTCGCTCCTCCGAAACTTATCTGTGCAAACAAATCCGGTATGATGAACTCCCCCTCCCCCCCAACGTTATCCAAACGCCCTTACTTCTAGATTGCCAATCCCCCTGAGGTTCCTCCGCATTTAGCCCCCCGACCAGTAACCTACGTTTGTACAATCTCCTTTGACCTCACGTCCCACTCTAGGTGTCTACATTACTTTCCACTCCTCAATTATACCCTCCCCCCGTACTCCGAGTATGTGTTTTTACCATCCAACTATATAGAGTCCGTCTACCCCAAAACTTTTCTTCCCCCCCCCTGTGCTTCCCACGCGCTTTCAGTCTTTACCTTCAAGCTCTTGATTGAACTGCAAAGTGACTGATTGGAGGAGATTAACCCCGCTCTAGGGTTTCAATTTCCCTCCTTCGCCAGACCCTTATTCTTAGGGCCTGCACTTTAAATGCGGTTAAAATCCCACCCAGGCCCCTCTGGAACCCTCCCCACTTCAACCCCAATTGTTTACATACAGCTCCTCTTCCACCTCCACCTAACTTGCTCCCCCTCTTCCCTTTGTTTATGTCCAACTCCTCCCTTCCCTACCCTTGATCTCTTCCGTGTCCTTTTTTCATTCCCCGCTGCCAAGAGAAAGGTGTGCCTGTTGAGGACTCCTTACACCTTCTTTCCCAGATTTCTCCGATCTTCTCGTTCTTTAGGATATTCTTCCTATATCCTGATGTCTTTAATACCACGGCGTTAACATCTTTTTCCCCATGTAATGATTGGACCAAAGAACTTAACCTTCCCCTTGACTCCGTCCACCACGCCCCTCCGTTTTTTTTCCCGCTCTTCCCGTTTAGCGGTTGCCGCGCCTCTTAGATCCTTAGTCAATGTACCCTGAGACTAGTCTAGTCTTCCTACTTCTTTATGAGACTAATTTCCTCTCAATAACCCCCCTTGTTTACTTTTTCTAAATGGTGTTCCCCCCAATACCACCTTCCAATTCCAACCGATCATGTTCCCAATCTCTCCACCTGCTCTTTTGAACAAAACACCCCCCCCCCCATCAGCCTCGCATAAACTTCCGGACCCCAAAGAATAGATTTTCTTACCGCAACAAGGTCGAACCCTTGATCTTTTCCCTCACGCTCGTTTTTGAGGATGACCCCTTTTCAGAGAATTCTACCGCGAAGTCCCTTTCTTCTCTTCCGCTGTTCTTGCCCACCCGCCACAGCCGAATTAACAAAACGTCCGACTTCCCCCCCTCATCGACTAGATATTCTTCCTTCCCTTTTTCCTCCCCCGGAAAGAAGCTAGAACTGATTTCAACTTCATTTTTCCTTCACACTTTTCTTACGTTTGACAATCCCCTCAGGAACTTCTACACACAAAGTATGGATACCCTTTCTTAGTCAAGCTTTTCCGACTGACCTGGTCTCCTTCTTCCTTTTACTTCCTCTCCGAAGTAGACAGTTATACTGAGCTCAACCCCGCTTCTGCCCCTACCGTCCGCTCCCACATGCAACCTTGGATTTTTCCCTATTAGACAAAGAGATCCGCTGATCCTGACAAACCCCATCCCTCTTATAACCGATGCCATCTAATTAGGTTCGCATAGGTATGTCCTTTTAAATTTCTGGTCCTCCATTTATTGGATGGTTTTTTAACGACCAATAACCATATCTTTTCTCCATTGGTTCTTTGACCTTCCTCGATGAATTTGAATCTCTCTTTTAATGTTCCTTTTTCTCCACTTAACCGCTACATTTAACCCACGCCCCCCACTCTTCCGAATTCACTAAAACACTTCTTTTCATTCCAATCGTCCATTCTCCGCAATGCTCTTTGTTACTTCCCCGTTTTTCTCTCCCAACAACTTGCTCAAACTTTTCCTCCCCTTTATCAGGTCATGGCCCTCCCTATGTATTCTCGTTAATGAGCCCCATTTACCCTATATGCCCGTGATTCCCTTAACTATCGGTCGTCCTTGCTGTCCTTCTAGCATCTGGTTTCAGTCTGAATATGTCAAACCTTTCCCCATAGGTTCAATAGAGAGTCCTTTCCTTATCTTCTACCCAATTCCAATCTATTTCTCTGCATCCCCTTTTGTAAAACCCCGCCATCGAAGTATCCAGTAATCATTCCTCCAGGTTAAATAACTCGTCTCTTTTGTATGCACTTTTCATAGTTTGGGGTATAGATTACTCTATTTTCTTTAATTTTATCCTCCACTACAGCGTTGGAACCTTGGCTTTGTACACTGTCTTTTTCCCCCCTTCCGGAGCGCGGGGGGATACGTAGTCTGGCTAACTCGTCTAATCCAATGTCTCAAGACCCTTAGGATTCTGTACTAGCCATTTGTCCCTTATTGTCGAATCCTGAGGGTATAAAGAAGTTGTTCTTTAATTTAGGCCCCCAAGGGGTGCAAGTTTCTTCCCATTTGGCCGTTCGTCTGTTTTGCACTTCTATGGGCGCTTCTGTTCCAGAAGGGCTAAGAAAAGAGATTCATTGCTCGTCTGGCCTTTTTTCGTTCCGTGGTACAGATTCCGTTTGAGAAAGATCTTTGCCCTTTGATCTGAACCTGATGGAGAGGTTAGAGATAGTGAGGAATTCGATATAAGTTTCTAGGTAAAACGAGTCTTTTTCCAAGAAAGATCATATTCTACCCTTGTCTGAAGACTTGTCCCCTTCTTTCTTTTCTCTCTTCTGGTTTTCAACCTCTCGTTCTAGTTTCAGTCGTTCCTTTTGTTCTTTTTTCATTTCGTTGTCCCAGCTTTCCTTTGCTCCCCCACCTTTCAGTGCTTTCCCCAATTCTTGTTCCTACCCTAATCTCCTCGGTCCCTCCTTTTCCCTTCATCTTAAGGAGCAGTGTAACCCCCTTTTCCAACATGTCGCGGCAGCTTTTTCACTAGTGAAATTATTTTGTCCTTCTTAGTCCCTTCGTCATTCATTGACTCTCACCTTTTAGCTCTAACCCGATATACTCTATAATTACCATTACTACGACACCTACTACCACTGCACTTGGTTTAGTTTCTTGAATTTTTCCGCTTTATCCCTGCACGTATCTACTTTTTGATTCATGATAGGTTCTCCCCCCTGTAATTTTCTTCTCCATCTTCTCTGATTTTTTTCACCTATGATGCCTGACACTCTTTGAATGTATCCAGTACAAATGGGTTCATCAGTTAGGTTGGAGTTGAATTGTTTTGATTACTTCTTTCCTAGACCAGGTAGGGAGTTCTGACCGTAGTGGGTACTTTCCCCCGTTTATATTGTATTGTCCCCTTCATCCCCCTTCCCGATTTTGACGTTCCCCTATTCCGCTGTCCTGCCGGTGGTTCCAACTTTTGTCAATCGTTTTTTCCTGGTTTCCTGTATCCGCCGGTCTATGAGTTTATCACAAACCAGAATAGCGTTATTTCTTATAACCCTGATCCGGAGGTTTAGACTTTTCCCATTGATTTTAGTGCTTTAGCTTCGTTTTCCTTTTTCAGCCCCAACCCGGTCGTGATACACTTTCCTCTCCCCCCCCCTTCCTGTGACTCTCTTTTTGTTAACGGTTGTTTCGTCCTGCAAAATTTACTTTTCACCTTCTCTTTTTTCTCACAAGCACCTACATTTCAGACTTGTCATCGCAATCCCTTATTGGAATAGACTTTTCCCTGGCCTTCTCTATGACTCCTCTTTAGTACTTGTTCTTTTCAACCGGACCTCTGGTCATCGCTCACGGGGAGATCCTCTCCATTAATTGTTGTCTTAATTTCCGATTGCATTCATTGGTTCCATCCTGTTGCCAACCCTTTTCATATTAAGATCCTTTCACCTTGGGCTGCTCACATCTCTACGTCCTCCATTTTACTCCACCAATCAAAGATTTGGCCTCCCAATAGCTCTCTGCGGTACGCCTGCCAACGGGGTATAGTCGAAACCCCCCCGTCCTTCCCCTCTCCGTGTTTTCAGTTTGACTCTGATATATTTGGTATGGTCCCAAGCCCCTTGGCATTTTGCTCACCGCATGGCTACTCTTTTATCTGCGATATTTCTGGACTTTGGCATTATCCAGTCCGCTTTCGTTTTGTTTCTTCTTCTGTCAATTATCGTCACTTATCTGAATGTCAGAATTCCCAACTTTCCCAATTGACTGATCTGATTTTCATTGCAGTGATGTAAGAGATTTCTTTTCTCCCTGCGGGGAGTGTGCCTTCGGTCCTGGTGCCCCTAAACAAAATGATCCATTTTAGAGCATCTCCGTCTATTTTTCCCAAACATTAACCCCCCCAGTCTTTTTAAAAGTTTTCTGTGACCGTCTAGCCTCTATGAGAGGCCGATAATGTCCTTTACCTTCTTTCCAATGCTCAATGACCAATTTCCAACTTACAGTCCTCACTCAGGTCATGTTCAGCATTCAGCCCCTTTGAGTCGACCCTCGTGAACACTCTGCATCGTGCCCCCACTCCTGCCCTAACGGTCTTTTTTGACAGTGCCACCCCCCTTCTCTGGTCCCTCCAAATATACGAGTCTGTTTTTCCTTTCCTTCTCCGAGACTTCCCTCCAACAACTCGCTGAAAACCCGCTTGCTTCCACACGTTTTTTACCTCTCTTCCCTACCACTTTTACACTGTTGTCGATTAGACCCCAATACTCGTTTACTTTACCCCCCGTCGCCCTATCTATTCAGCCCGTAATCTCCTTCCATTTCACCTCAAGTCACGTTAGGAACCCTTATTTCTGTACTGGCAACCCTCGGCTTTTCTTATGACTCACTCGACAGATTTATCCCTAGTTCCTTATCCCCCTAACGACCCCTTGATCGTGCTGTTTTCAGGTCCAATCTGCCGAAAGGCAGAAGCAACCCCCGTGGGTTCCTCGCTTATTCGTTAGACCTTTCCTATTTCGCTCTTTCCTTAGTCCATCCTTATGGACCAAGCAAATGACTCACGGTCAAAAGATAATTTTTTTTCGTTTCCCCTTCCCGGTTAGACGTCTGCTCTTTTAGATCCTCTCTCCCGTTGATAACGGCCCTTGATCAAGTCATAGATTCTGAGACACCCCGAATGTTTCCTCTCACCACCCATTTTTTTTAAAGCTTTCATTGTCCCCCCCCCTTCCCCGAACCAAATGAGACCTCGCATCCCCTATACATCGGTTTTCCAACCCAACGACCCTTTCGTACTCCTCCCGTGTTCCAATCCAAGACCTCTCTCTCCGCACCTTTAGACCTCTATTTTTCATTTACTCAAATTCGTTTTTTTTCCCTCTAAGAATTCTTTAAGTTAAATCAAGATCTGCCCACCCTGTCAATAATTTCAATAGTCGACAAGAGAAACTTTTTCTAAACCGTCCAGCCCTCTTACCAAACCCTGAAGTACCCGAGAAACCCGCCATCTTACTTCCTTCTGAACAACTTCACTTGTCTCGCTCCCCCCAGATAACTATTTTTTTGCCCCCCCCTTTCCCCTTGCAGACCCTCTCAGAAATTCTCCCATCCACCCCCTCGGAATAGGGCTTAGCTAAGCTTTTTTAGACGTTATTCTCATCCGTCCTATTTACGACATTGGGACTAGACGTCCAGTAGAAGACCGTCGCTCCCCCTCGCGCTTGGCTTTCGACAAACTACCGTTTCTTCCCACAGTGCCTCAGCGTCGTCACTCTCTTCCTTACTCCAACCTGTTCCTTCTGCGTATCTCTCCCCCACCATCGCTAATTTTCAAATGCTCCCCTGGATGCCTTTCTCTACGTGAGATTAATTTTCAACTTAATACACCCTTCTTGTTTTTTTCCCGATGCCACTATCAATATCTTTTCCCGGACCTGTTTCCGGTCTTCTTCAATGACATCTACTATCTGAAGATGCTCTAATGTGGTATCCACCTCCAATTCCCTATACCTTTTCATTAAGTAAACTTCTAAGAAGAACCCTCAGATTACTCAATAAGTCGTCCTTCTAACCATGTTGATAATTCTAATCTCCTCCCGATTAATAGATCTTTGGACACGTCTATCTCCCCGTTGGTTTCTCTAAGTATGAGCAACTGTAAACTGTCAGTACCAGTATTTCATTTTCCTTTTCATACTTCCCTTGCGAATTTTTCCCCCTTAGTTTTTTGGTTTGCTGCGATTGCAGGAATTTTAATTGTATATGTCGCTTGTAATCCCTGTCCACTTCCAATCTGACTTTGAGTGCAGTTCCTTTGATCCCGTAAAAGTTGACGTTTTTCTTACTCTTCTCTCTTGGCGCCCGGTCCCCCCCCTCGACTTACATTCTTTCCAGTACTATCTCAGCCTCCCCTAATGGTCACGACTCTTTCCACTTTTCTGATTTTTCAAGCTTTGTGTAGATCCGCTAGCATCTCTTTTTTGAATCCCCCCCCCTCCCGACTTCTCCACTGTCGTTGCGCAACCCGCTTTTCTTGCGCTGGTTCGGGGTCCTGCTAAATTAGTCAACCCTTTCCCTTGTACTCTATAAACATACTGATGAGAATTAGCCCGATTTCTTAGCTTTAAGCCTAGTGTCCCCTACTTTGGCATTTCTTTCACACCCTTCAGTTTGCTCTTTAAGTTTTTTTTTCCGCTTCTTTAGCTTCTGCCTCCTTTTCATTTCTTCATTGATTTCCTTTGTTTTCCTTTGGTAATGTTTTGGCTTGTCCGGGTTGTTAGACCCGTGTTCTGTCGATCTACACGCTTCCTTCCTTCGGGCTTCTTCTATTAGCTTTAATCTCGGCTAGTCACAATAGTTTATGACCAAGCTTCTTACCCCTTTCTCTAAGATTCTCAGCCTAGGTTTTTTTTGTAGCGTTCGTTTTCTCCCTCTGTTTCCCCTCTTCGGCCCCTCCCTTCCTTTTTGTGGGGTCTTAGTTTGGAAAATATTTTACCTCATCTCCTTGAGGTTATCCCCATTAGGTCCTTTTTCCAACCTTCTTAGTCCTCTGCCTTCTCTAGCCCCGCTTTCTTCCTCTCCTAGTTTTTCGTTCAACGCTTTTAACACCTGGGATCCTTGTAAACCTTTCTGAGAGGAGCTCCGTGATTTCCAAGCAGTCATTAATCCTTTCCTATTTTCCTCGTGTTTTTAGCTCTCAAACTCGATAATATATTTTCACTATTCAAACTGCCACCTAACGCTTCTTCCCTTTTTTCGCTTTTCCCTCTCTTACGCCAATCACGCTCAGATATGCTTCCGGTATTCTTTTTTACAACGGACTCATTTGGCTACCCCCCTTTATCGCGTTTTTCTTCCTTCCAGTATTTTCTCCTCTTGTTGCTGGTAATAAACCCTTTTCCTACTCTGAGTTGTCTTTTCCTTCGTACTTGCATGGACTCGATTTGAGCAGGACGTGGGAGAAAGGAGTTTTTTAAACAGATTTTATACATTTTCCCCGCACAGTGTTTCCCCATCTTCATGATGAGTCCTTTTTTCGTTTCTTGACCGTTACATCGTGTTGCGTATGTCTTTATGTGCTTTGAACGTCTGCAGCTCTTTCCAAACCACCCTCCCTGTTCTTTCTTTCTCCGGCTACCCACATCCTTGGTGTTGTTCTACCTTAGATAAAAATTTTGGGTTGAGATTTTTACGAATCGTTCTCAAGTGTTTTGCACAAAGGCTTAATTCGACCCCCCTCACCGTCATTGACTTTCCAGGTTTGGGACCGTTTGTTGCATTGATTGTTCAACCCTTTAGTTCGTGCACCTTCAGTATCTAGTCAAGCTCCCCCAGCATTCTAACTTTCTTACCACTTTAACTTTTTTGTCGGACGTTACCTGGCATTCTTCGACTGCTGTACTTCGTCGTCCTTTCACCTGGGGAATGTCCCGCTCACGGGGATTCTCCCGCCACTCTAATTGCTTCCTCTTCTCAGATGGTGCTCCTTTCTTTTATTTACAGTTTTGAGTCAGATCTGTCACTGTTTTCCAGCACTTCTGAAAACCCTTACATTCTTGACTGATATTCACCAAGTACCCCGTGCAGGCCAATTTCCTATTTTCATTTTCCGCTTTTTCCCCCCCACCCTTTTTATGTTCCCCACCCCCAAGATATTTACCCGTGTTGATTTCGATATTCTTTTTGGTATGTCAGCTAGCTTCATTGTGGCAGCCTTCGCAGTTTTTCCTATATTGAGACTCTTTTCCTATCTCTTTTGTGTCGAGCCCTTTAGGTTAGTATCATTATCGTCGGCAGCCCGGTGTCACTTCCGATGAAGTACCCTTAGATTAATTCAACCTGCCATAGCAATTTCCTATTTTGAAGCCAAATGGCTGAATATCTTTGAGCTCACGTGAGCTCTGTTGCCGTTTTTTTTCTCCCGAAGTACTGAAGCCAGTCGTCTATTTCAAAATAAGATTAACCGTTCTCGGACGGACCTTCTACTTAAATTATAGCCTGACTACTCGTCAGCGCCTCCCCCTACCATTGCAAATTTATTCTTTTCCTTCAATGCACTTCCAACACGACAGTCTCCGATCACCAGGAGTTTTAGAATTAAGCCCCCCCCCTGGAGCCCCCCCACTTGCTGAACTCTGAGTACATCTCCAACCTGGCCCCATCTATGGCCCCCTCACCCCTCACCTTCTTTGTATCCAATACTTTGTGTTACCTCCCCAGACTATCGACCCGCTTTCAATTTCTTCAATTCCTGAAGGACATGACAATGTCCCCCTTCTCAAGTCAACTCATCAGGAGATGTTTTTTTCCCGACTCGGGAGCCCCCCAATAATCAGAGTTTCAATTTACCCCTGTCGCACTGTCTCTTGTCTAGTTGCCTTAAATCGCCTTCCCTACACTCAAGGAACGTTCGAACATTCATGTCTTCTCCCAATCAAATTACTTTTACTGATCACTCGACGAAGGATTATAGACAAGCGTCTTCTTAGACCTACTCAAATGATCTATTTCTTTTGCTATGCAGCAGCCAAGAATTCCGAACGGAGGTCATTGGCGGTTCGATTATTCGTCGGAATTCGTCCCGCTTTATCCACCTCGAGCAAACACATACACCTTCTTCCAAGCACTTCAGCTGACCGTTAAGCCCCACAGACTCAGAGTTTCACTTGCCGCCAGTTTATCTTCCGCGCTCTACGAAGCAAAGGCTTTCGCCCTGAATCTGAGAGACCCCCCTTTCTATCAAACGTTTTGTTCTTTATAACAACACCCCAGCCCCCAACCAGAGAATGTGATATTTCCTTTGACCCAAAGCGCGAAAAAATCAATGACTGACCAGCCTCGTCCAGCAATTATCTTTATCTATCTTTCTGAAAATGCTCGTTTTGACCAGAGATGATTATTGCCGTTCGTCAGCGGCCCGTTAGACATGGAATTTAATACTTGCATGTCTTGCTCCCACAGGCCCCCGTTATTAAACCTAGATTATGAAGCCAGTTCTGGAAACGAAACGCTACCCTCCTTCTCCTTACATACTTAAACTTCAATTATTAGACCCCTTTTGTTTGATCTTTCCTCCACTCCCACAAAGTATGGCTAATAGGAAGTTTTTTACCGCTTACCTGTTGAAGTCTCATCCTTCTGCTCTCATTTGGATTAGGACGAGTTAGAGTCTCGCTCCCCCCCCCTCGCTCCATTGCGACTCTTTCCCCACATTGCAGAAGGGGGCAACATTTCAGGTATTACCCTTTTGAAAGCTATCCTACGGATCTCCAAATCGCCCCAATTGATGACCACCATCGTCTTTTCCTTGCCTTTCTGCTCCTTTCTTCTTAAATCCGGGTTTTCTTCAATCCTCACTATCGAAGTAACCTTCTTGGGTCGGCGGTCAGACAAGTTCCCCTTCTACTCGATTGCCGAAGCCAACCAAGCCCTAAGATTGATACACCTCCCCAATTCATCCAACGGCGAAGTTTCTCTCCCAACCTTACACATTTGTACGTATAAAGAAATGTTTTATGGGTAATTCCTCTCATTCTTCAATCCAAGTATCTGTTATCCCTCCCCTTTGCGTTTGAGAGAGTCCTGTTTCCGAATACTCCTCCTGACTGAGAAGTACCGTTCAGTACAGCGTTTATGACCGGATTTCTGAACCCTATAGTGTTTTAGCCGATTGACGGCCTGTTACATGGTATAGCATTCTTTTTTGTACATACAAACTTTCATTCCCTCATCATTCTCACCTCCTTTCGACTGCGTCAGTTTCCTAGTCCCCAAGATATTGATTGGCACCCCCTTTCCCTGTATCCTATTAAGATTAAAATTCCTCCAGGCCCGAAGCGTCACATTCTGTTGCATCTTATGCATTTTACCCCCTCTTGGATCTCTTTACGAATCGATTAATGTTACCCCCCGTTCATGTGTTCGCGTAACGGTCTGTGAGCGGTTTCTTAACTTCGTAGCCCCATTACGTCTAATACATTTATACCCAATTTCTCTTATTAGTTCCCGTTCCCCCTCTTGATCCTCTAGTCTTTGAGATTTTATTTATCACCTCCCTAAGTTTGCTCTAAATCTACTGTCAGTTTTCCGTTCTTCCACTGATTCCTTGTTCTAACTGAATAACTTCGCTTACCGTCTGGTTGTTCTTCTTTGTGGCATTTTTCTCTTTTTCCAAGAAGTTCCTCAACTTTAACCGGCATTCTTGTTTTTATTAACCCATAATTCCCTCCCCGTTTTGTTTTTATAAATGATCTCCCTTGCTGCTATTATTTTTTGTTCCTTCATTTTCGTTCTTTTTAGTTTGGGTCCCCTTCACGTTGTCCTATAGGCTGTCGGCCCATTATCTGTTTCCTGGGTCCTACCCCATATAACTGAATCTTGGTGTGCTTTGCTTCTTTCTTACTAGCTCCTTAAATCTTAGTTATTCTTTGCGGTTCTCTAGACCTTTCTTTCTTGCCTTCCGGCAGCTTTTCCACTTTTTAGTGAACTTATTCTTTTTTTTCCGTCTTTCTCTTGGCAAGATGGACATTTTGTTACCTGTTTGTTTGCTATTACCTTTTGATCCATCTGAATAATTACCTATCCATCGCTTTAAACCTTTGTTTAGCGTTCTTGCCTTTCAGCTTTATGAACATAGCCCTGATCGAGTAGGGGTCAGACTCCCTTCTTGCTCTCTTATTCCCTGATCATTAGTACCCTGTGCATTTTGTCCTTCGACATTACTGGTTCCCATCAGGTTGCATTTGCTGGTTACTCTGGCCCCCTGGTGACCGAGTCAGCTTTGCTCACATGATTTTAAATTGACTTTTTGTCTTGGTATCGACTCCTCTCCCCACTCAGTCATTTTTTCGTGTTCTGAAGCTTGGCCCCCTCTTCCATTTTATCCTCTTTTTAGGTCGTTCCGGCTGCGGTTCGTTTACCTACGAGTATCTTTGAGGATAACCAAATGAACTTAGACCCAGACCCCGGAGGGCATTGAGACTTGCCGATTTTGCCAAGTTCGTGCTTGGCAATTTACCAAATGTGATACCTTTCGTGTTCATTTTTTTTTTGCCTTTATTTTTCCCATACTACTAGTTTTTGTGAGAATTTTTGACTTCTCAAGCTCTATTATCGACACTTTTTGGTCAGGAGAACACTGGTTCCTTCATTTGAGGTGGCCTCTATACCTGTTTTTCACGGGGACGAACAATAGCCTAGGAGCTTTCCCCCCTCGCTTGGTTCGACTTTCATGTCAGACTTTTTACGTTGTTACATTCAGTGTTCCTTTCCATTTCCTCTTTTCACTTTGGCTGCCAGATTCTACTCTTACCATGTACGGAAACAAGTAACAGATAGCTCTTTTAGCGGTACTGCCCTGCCCCCCGTTTCGCTCTCGGACCCCACCCAATAGCTCTCTTTCCGTTGGTGAGGAGATATCTTTGGGGTATGGGTCCTGCTCTCCTGTTGGCCAGTCCATTTCTCTCCTTGAGCATATGTCTGGCTATCGGGACTGGATATCAGATGGTAAGGGTTGTAGAGGATGTCTGTCTGGCAGCGTTGACCACCCACCTTGCTGAACTGCTCATTCCTCCCCTTGATCCAATTATCCTGCCCCTCTTGTAGAATATCCAATTATCGAATCGATGGCGGGAGTTAGTTTGGCATTCGTCCGGTAACAGTCGACTCCACCTCGTCCGCCGTTTCTACCAATAGATTAACCGTTCTCGAACCGCGGCTCTGTAACTATGCTTGAGCTCAGCTTCCGACTTATTGCCTAACCCTATTTGATGACTCCACAAGTTAATCCGATTGCCATACAGGGAGGTCGTCATTGGCCGTCCTTTTAACTTCTTGACCCCCCTTCCACGTCCAACTGTCCCTTTTCTCACTTTTTCCAATTACGGGTTCCCTTTTTTCCCACTCTACTCTGTGTTTGCCCTCACAGCTCCGTTTACGCCATACATTCCCTTCTAACGCTCTGTCCACCGTCCTACAAGCAAAACACTTAATCAGAGCGGGAACTGCCCGAAGGATTTTCATCCATACCAATACTTCATTTTTTACCCAGGTCCGATTCAACTTCCCGGCCAGCAACTTCCAACCGGTCATTAGGAACCAGTCCTTTGCACCTGCACCATCTGATCTCATTTTCTGATCTCCCCACCTCCTACTCTGGCCAAGGAGTTATTTGATATCCCCTAATACTTGGGGAAATCATGATTCCGTTTCCCTTGCACCTTGAACAGGCTTTTTTGCCAGTAGGTAAAAATCTTCTTGCGGAATATTCGTCTAATATGATGTATTTATAGCCTACCACTTCTTTAACATCTTTTTTCTACTGCTTGGACCAATCCACTGACGAAGCAAAAAGTTCCACTAAGATAAAGGTTTTTTCCGTTCTTTGCAAGAGCCGTTGTCAGAGACCTTCGATACTCTACTGATGCCTATTGTTTCCTCCGACCCATTCCCCCCTTGCTTAAATTCTTTTCCCAATTACCCCCTCCAAATCCTCAGCCTATTAGACTACGGTGGACCCAAGGAACGCACGAACTCCATGTCCTGACCCACGAGAGATCTTCTCCCAACTGCCGTTATTCCCCATTCTTGTAGATCTTATATACTTCTGAAGTAAGCTTCCCTTTATGAAGTCGACCACTGGTTAACGGACGCCCCCCCCGGCACTCGATACTTAAATATTGCATTTCTGGCGAGAAGCTCACTGCCGTGCGAAGAAGTAACAGTCCTGCTTACTAGTTATGGAACCGTTGGTTCTCATTCCTCCCTGACCAATTCTACCCCGGGTGCTAAGCTACCTCAGTCATCCTTTTTCCTTCTTCTCAGTATCGAAGTAGCAGTTAGCCCCGCGCTCCCACCCAGACCGGTCGCTCCATTTTCCTCCTTTGCCTTCACCTATTTTACTTACCAAATAGGATCCTCGTATATGCAAAACGTTCTTCATAATGCCTAATCGGTGACGCCCTTCCCCTGTTGCTTAGACTTTTTTTTTTTCTCTTATCTCCTCCATATTATGGCTGTTACCCGTGCCAATAGTCACTCTTGAAGTCGAATTTCGCTGATCCCCTTTGACTTTCTGAATGCTGACTTTTGATATCCCCTTTATCATAACTTCCGTCCGTTTTTCTCCATTAACCCTAGATACAGACAAGTGTCAAGTCAACGTTACAATCAGTTTCTTCATCGATCAATCCTT
>Ga0179591_1374290_pt1 | contig 18332 bp, 18 predicted proteins | sample CZOMad2_1_08_16f_FD_182891 | JGI IMG/M metagenome (GOLD analysis project Ga0179591, IMG submission 182891) | Vadose zone soil fungal communities from Angelo Coast Range Reserve, California, USA - CZOMad2_1_08_16fungal (PacBio error correction) | ecosystem: Environmental > Terrestrial > Soil >... | reverse complement strand
AGTCACGAAGGACTGCGTCATGCCTCGTGACAGCTATGAAAGTTCCCATTGTTAGTCCTTTTTTCCCCTCGCGCGTTTCTAGCTTTCCTGGAAGTTAACGGCGAGCGCCCCTGGCGCATCCCGTCCACGCAAAAGAAGGGCCTCCGTGACGCTTTTCCCCCCTGCGCTTAGTTTTTTTGCCTCCACCTTTTGGGACAAAAGTCGCCAACGGCCGCCCACCTCTCCCCCCCTAGAAAAGTTTTCATCGACGCAGCACCCTCCGGCCCCTCCTAGTCCTTTTTACGTGGAGGAGAGATGTTTTCGAGACCAGCGCGGCTTTTGTTTTCGCTCGCATAGTCGATTTTAAGCGCTCGACCCCGGGTTTTTGAATTGAGCTTTCTGAAGACCAGACTCCCCTCTCGGTTGTTGTATGCCTATTCCTATTTCTCGGTTCTGCACTCGCGACCAGATTAGAACAGCCTAGCCCCCCTCTCAGGCAAAAGACCTCCTATGATCGCCCTGGCTGTAGAATCTTGTGATGTCCCCCCCCCCATCTCCCTAGAAATAAGCGCTGTTGATGCGCTAGGCTCTTTGGTATTTCTATGCTTGAGAAGAGGAGTCCTTTTTCTACTGTTTTCTTGAGACAAACCCACCCCCTTTCTCCTGCCTCCCGGCGTTCACTGAGATTAAAGGCCTTCCTGTTTAGTGAGTCTGGTCTCGATCAGGCCTGTTTTCCGCCCTTTTATAGAACCACCCGAAAAATGGTGCCTCCGTTATAGTACGGTTCCTTCGTGGAGCCTAAGAGAGTGGGACCTCCCCTCCCGAGGGACACCAAGTATGACTAGCGCCTGGCCCGGGCCTTCATCTAGCGTAGTAGGGTGAGGCGGCTTTTTCCCCCCGACGTATGCTCGTCTGAAGTATGGCCGATGTCGTCGCAAGGCAGCTACCCGATTTCGAGAGTTGAGCTGTCGGTTACCGATATTTTTGTACTCAACGACGCTTTAAGGTGTTGCATTCCTTCTTCCTTTTTTGTGGCTTTATTAAGAGGGGCGCTAATCCTTTTCGGCAGCCCTCCCTTCGTGGATCCAACCCCCTTCATTAACGGCGTCGGAATGCCAAGCGCCGCCAGAGTCTCGTTTCGTACCTTTCCTTCTAATGGATATGCCTGTGCTTTTTCCCCAGGTTGAGAGTTTGCCTGTTCGCTATTGCCCCCCTGACCCTGGCGCACGGTCCTGCGGATGTCTATCGATAACTATTTTGGATTACCCTCTTTCTTCCTGGATACCCCCACTCTGCCGAATGACCCTGTTTCCCTCTAACGCATTTCTTAACTGATCTGATTCACTAAAAGACTCCTTCCCCGAAAAAAACCCTTTCTCAAAACAGGGCGTCCGCGGGGGAGACATGAACGCTGCACTAAACTGAATGATCTTTCGCAAAAAATATCTTCTTCTATAAAGGGCGGTCTGCGGTGGCATACCCTCGCCTGGTGATACCCACGTTATTTCTGAGAAGGGAAGATCCTCTTCTCAGGTCCTCTTCTGTGAATGCTGGATCCCCTCCGGTGAGCTCCTTTCGATCCCGAATAGAAGCGTTGGCGGCAATGCCCCCCTTCTTCAGACGATCTATCATCATCTACGGTTGTTGTATTTTAGATATACAGTATCTCTTTTCCTGTGTAGCCTACGTAGTTTTTTATCCCGGGTCTACGCCGGCGCGCGCTGTTGTCCAGGCACTCTTCTCAGACGCGTCCCGTGTTATCAAAACGATTCTTTTCTTCCTTTTTCACTACGTGGCGAGCGTCTCAAGGCATTTGGTTCTTTTTTTTTTTTTCGCCTTTCCAAACGCCCCCTATGCCTGTTTCCTTTTGCACGAGAGGTTGCAGTTATCTTAGTCGATCTCGCGTTCATTTTTTTCCGCCAACAGATAAAGACTTCCTTTTTCTTGGTACGTTTCCCCCTCTTCGTTACTTGACAAATCCCTTTCATGTTTCCCTTCAAATTGGCGGGTCCGTCGCGGGACTTGCAGTTCCCGACCTCTGGTTTTTTCTCGAAGCCTCCGCTTTCCTCTTCAAGAACATCTTTAACAAAGATGGAGGCACCGACGCTTCCTACACAGGATGGCGGACCCTCTTTTTTCCGAACTTGCGACGCCACTTACCCTCCTGCCGGGGATACAGATGCTGACCACTTGTTCCACTCCTGTTAAACGACTACGTCTCCTTTTTCTGCTTAGCTGTTTGTTCGAAGACACTCCGTCCTTTCGGCGCAGCCGCCACGGTTATCACGCCCCTCGGTCACCTCCCCCACAGGCGGCCGCTGCGACCCGTCCCTCTCGTTGAGACCCCGCAAAATATATATTTTCCAAAGACAAATGCCTCCTTCCCTTTACTACTACCGTTCTGACCTTCTTCCCCCCCCCTTAATTAGACCTCCTTCGACTTAGGGACCTTATTCGAGTCCTTCTTCCCTGAAACTGGAATACTTCTTCTCTTTGAAGAAAGGTTAAAGGTCCCCGATATCGCCTTACTGGGGAGTCCCGAATTGGCTTCGTCGGCAAGAATGAAGCCTCTTCCCCAAAACCTCTCATTACGTGCTTTATCCAAGTATGTGTTTCGCGAAAGATCACTGATCTCCTGATCGATACCAAGAAAACTCCCGCTTCATGAAATTTCTCTCTTTTCCATCTCCTCGTAGAAGCTATGTTTCATGGCTCATCCCACGTGACCCTGACCCCCAGATAAAGAGCTAATCCATCCAATGCCCCCTCAGGTCACAAACGCGGATTCCTCGGCTGTTGTCAGACCTTCACACGGTGCCCTCGCGTAGAGATCTGATGGTGACTTTTTTCTTCTTCTTTTGGAGGAAGTCCCCTTTCGAAATTATTTAGACCTTTTTCACCCCGCGACTAGTCCTTCACCTCTCGGCTTTCTTTCCCCTCGAAAAGCCGGACAAAGTGGACTTCTATACCGATCTTCTCCCCCCTCCCCAGCTACTCTTTTAGGTTCTCCCTCCCCACCGTTTTCCCCCCTTTCCAAGAGAATTCTCGCGCTGTCGCTGAGGGCGATGCAAGGAGATGACGTCCTGTTGATCTCTTAGTTCCGAGTGGGAGACTTCCTGACTGTCCGGGTTTGATTTTCCCCTCCCCCGGTCCCGTGTCTATTCTGCGGTCCCGAGGTTTAGAGACAACTGGCTGCGTGCTGTTGAGGGTGGAGACGCCCCCCCCCCCCCCCCCCCCAAACCCCCCCCAACCCCCCCCCCCCCCCCCCCCCACACCAACCCACCAACACCCCCCCCCCCCCCCAAACACCCCCCCCCATACCACTACCCCACCCCCCCACCCCACCAAAAACCCCGTTACTGATCCCCTCCTTTGGTCAAAGGCGTTTTGGACCTCAGAGCGCTTGGGGACTGATGTCCCCCCTGCGTGTGCCTGCAGGTTCACTTACAGGCCCCGTTTTCCTCCAAGATATCTCTCTTTCCTCATCATATTGTGTGTTTCTCTCTTTTTTTGGATGCACGCGGCCTGGTTGGCTGCAGGCACTCGGTATGCTTTGGCCCACTCAAGCCCCTTAGCCGCGTCCTCTGAAGCCTTCCTTTCCCCTCACGGGATTCAACAGTCTTACTAAAGTCCCCGCCCCCCCCAGAAAGTGCTCCTTTTTCTTTCCGCTCGCTTTCTCGGAGGTGGCAGCCTCAGGGGCCCCTCCTCCTTTTGACCCGTGGCACGATCAACCCTCCTCGGATCCCACAATGGCGGGACAATCGCCGTGCAAACATCGCGGCCGTCCCTGACTTGACGGCGTTAAGAGTTTTCAGCAAAGCTCCTTGATTTTTTTCGGCGCTCCCCTTGACTTCAAGCGCCCTCCGGTGGTGTCGCTTGCGAGAGAGAGCCCCTTGCCTCAGCCTCTTTTGGAGATTTTTCTCCTCCTGTACCCCTTTCGAAAATTCTTATCAGAGACCCAATGAGATAAACGGCCCCTCCAGGCGCGAGACAGAGAAGGGAATCCTCAGCCTGGAGAGACGCTCCCCCTTCCCAGATTGAGTGAGAGCAGTTAGTCTTCTCCGGATTCAGGGAGCTTAGGGACGTTCTTGGGAGCCATGAACAAAAGTACAGGAGACGCTTCTTCTCTGGATAGGGTTTTTGAGCGTGTTCACGATAAGTTTTTTTTTCTTTCCCCGGAAAGTTGCTTCAGCACCAACAAACACTCCCACGTTACTGCCCCTTCTCTTTTGGGCCGCCTAGTCTTTCAATACCAGGCCCGTCCTATCCATTCGTGATGAAAGGCTCTCTCCTCCTCCTTAGGGCCTTGAGACGTTTCTTTCTTTTTCCGGAAGAGCGAAGCCGCAGACTTACCGACGTGATCGGACGAAAGGAAGGGAGAAGCGACTCTAGTACCACGCTTGAGCTTTCTCCTTTGGTTCCACTGATAGATTCTGTTTAAACCTAAAAGGGACGAGGGGTGCATGCCTAATATTGTTTTCTGATGAATAGTGATCCGACCTTTGTTTGCGGAGAGTGACCTTCGTTGGTACCCCGCGATTAAGCTCCGACGCCGCCTAGGAGGAATAGTCCTTTTAGGGCAAGTAAGCGGCCCCCTTCCTTTTTTTGTTCCCTGGGATTCCTCTTGCAACCCCGAAACCGGCGTCCTCTGTCTTTCCCCGGAGTTTGCTCAAGCTTTTTAAAGATTGGATCGTATTCCTCGTATTATGAGTCAACCATCCTTAGACAATTTTTCGGGGGTCATCGCCGATAGGAACGTGCACATTCGTTTCAAGTGTACTTCCATCGCAGCGGACTTCTTTTTTTTTTTTTTTTTTTTTTTTTTTTCCACCCAACTATATTTGTTTGATTTTTATTATTTTTTCTGGGTTGCTCTGACCCCTTCGCATCGGGAAGTAGACTCTCGACCGTCTACTCTTGCTTTAGAATAGGAATAGTGGAGGATTAAAACTTCTCCGTTCTTCTCTCTGCGACCCACTTCGCCGGCTCATGGAGCCTTAAATGAAGGCTGCCTCTTTTTTACGGATGGTCACCCCTCAGAGCGCTCCTTGACTAAAGCTCCCGCATTTATACCATCTGAAAGAAAGGAAAAACTGCTATCTTATCTAATAAATACTTTTTTTTTTTCTTATGATCCTGCCTACCTGTTCATCTTCCCTGAAGCCTAATCACAGGTGTGTGAGTTCTTTCTCATCGGCGCGCGGCGTGGTTCTCCATGCCTCTAAGCCACCAGCGAAGTTCCTTTAGTACGAACACGATGAAGTCCCTTGGCCTCCCTCCCTCCGTGTCTCAGCTCCTCACCGCCGAAGGTTTAGAGTTATGTAGACCCCAAGACCCCTTAAACTAGCTCTCCCTCACAGCGGCCGTAGGTGGAGAGAGATTTCTCTTTCCTCTTCGATTCATTGCCCAAGATTTCCTTGACGCCTTTTGTTGGTGCGTAAGTCGATTCTTACTTTCCACATGACGCATGCTCAAATTGTCAGTCTCTGCTCGGTAAAACTAGGATCACGCTTTGCGCACAGAACGTTCACCCCTTCCCTTTACAACAAAGCTTTGATTAAATTCCCTCTTCCTCCCCAAGTCTGACTGTCGGGTGGTCAACGAGCTTAAAAACCTTTCTCGGCACCTGACTTCCCCGGAGATGTCCAGTAGAAAGGAGACTCCCCCGGGTTCCTTCCCTCAGTCTCTTAGGAGCTGTTTTCAGGCTCTTCTCCCGAGGTCCACAGTTCCCTGTCTTGAGAAGCCGTCTTCGCCACCCTTGGTTAAGTCAGCAAAAAGGCGTCCGTCCATGGTAATCTCCCCTTCCTTAGCACGCCATATATACGAAGGCTCCCTCCTCGAAGGATTTTTCCTCCAGTTCGACATAGTCCCTTACTTCCCGAAGAGAAGTCCCTGTTTCACAGGATGAGATATTTATTTTTCCCCCCCCAGGTCATTTACGCTAGCTGACGAATTTTGGACGGGTTTTGGGGGGTTGGGGCGATCGCATTTTTGCCAAGCTTTTCTTGAGGGTCATGATACTTTTGCTGTGCCCTGAGCCTCCGTAGAAGCACCTTTTTTCCTATTCTTTGTGTGGGTGACCCCTCCCCTTTTCGGGAAAAATTATCCTTACGAGAACTCCCTTCCCCCTAACAAGGTTGCCAGGAGAGATAATTCGCCGTTTCTCCGACTTGTTTTAAGGAAGCCATTATCTTTCCCCAATCCCAGACTACCGAGTCTTAACTCCGCTAACCTGCGCCGCTCACCCGTTTGGCAGCTTTTATGGGCTACCCTTCTCTTTCGACCTCCCTTCTAGTAGAGCTCCTGTGCCCCCGGTGTTGCTGTCCTGGCTAGTATAAGAGAGGAATCTGGTCTCAGATGGCTCCCACTCTAGGATCACCCGCCCTCTTCCTTCGGGCCTGAGTACCCTATCTCGCCGAAAGTGACTTCCCCCTCTCCCCCCTTTCCCACGACCAGATGAGGTCCAACCAGTCTCCCCTCTATTCGGGCTCGACCGCTCGCCGCCGCCAAATCGCGCTTTCCGAGTGTTTTTGTGCCAGTAGATTTGAAGAACAGGTGCCTAGGCTGCAGTAGACCTTTCATTGTCAGGACTGTGTTCTTGTCTTCCCCTCCCCTTGCGCCGATGACGCGATCCGTCCTTTTGGTTTTTTCTTTTCATGGGACGACGTGCTCTCTTGTCCCATCCTCTTCGTCCGGCCAATGCTTCCCCCTTTCCTTACTACGAGCGGCAGTGGGGTGTAAACCTCTCTCTTCTCCCCATTAGAAGATCCAGGCCCGGGCGTCTCCAGAGTATATCTCTTTCCCTCCCTTTTGTTTTTTTTCTAGTAGAGGGCTGGTTTGGAAAGCAGGCCTGGAAGTTCCTTTCTCAGCCCGCGAACTAGCTACTTCCCCCCCTTCTCTTCGTCGCCAGAGCCCCCGCCTCTTTTCTTCGAAGAGGTGCCACGGCGATGCCCGACACCATCCATCCCTCAGTGTGGCCTCCTCCTTTGACCTCTAGAGTATAGGCGCCGCTTGCCTGACCTCGCAACTTTTTGACCTGACCCGTCGCACACGTGATCTCCCCTCCTCAGATAAAATTCCTGTTCATCGACGTTGAATTACGCGCCTCGTAACTTCTTGCGGTTTCGGCGATCTAAACCGCTCCGAGAGGGGGATATCTTAGTTTGCCTACGCTAGCAGTTGTCTTCTTGTTTCCCCTTCTTCTAGAGAGTGAAGGATAGGGCCCTTCCTGCTTTCCTCTCAGCTTTTTTCCTCCCCCCCATCTCCAAGATGCGTTTCCCTGAGGAGTATTACTCCCACTCTTAACCCGGAAAAGTCTGCGATTTTACGCGCATTCTCTGCCCTCGGCCTGGAGTTCGATCCTTCTGACCCGCCTGTGGCGGCTTTCTTGCATTTCCCTCTTTATTTAGAGCGTTGGCCTTGAGGGTCGTTGTGTGGGATAACCCTTTCCCCCAAGTTTAGGACTTGAACGGGAAGGCTTCTGCCTTTCCCGTTGACCAAGTTATGGAAGTGCTTTTAGCCTTCCCAGGTCGAAGCTTTAGAGAAAAACCAACCTGCCCCTCCGTTGTGACTTTCCCCCCCTTCTTCTAGGAGAATAAGCTTGCCAGGCCTCCCCTCCAATAAATCCCCATTATTCGTCGCGCCTCTGAGGGCTCTGCTGTCTTCCCTGTTACAGGTCCCGAGCCGAAGGCACGCCTTGTTTACCAAGAAGTCGGGATAGTAGCCAAGTTCTTTTTGCGATTTCGTTCAACCACTCCTTCCTGCGGGCGAAGGTTACCTGATAGCTGGCAGGTGTCTCCGCCCCGCAGTTAATCGGGTTGCCTCCGTGGGAGTGATTTAAGTTGGTTAGTGGAGAAACGTGATTGCTCCCCCTCCTTGCCAGGAATCCCCGCCGCGGAGACTCCCCGCTTTTTTGTGTGTGTGGCTTCCCCCCCCTTTGAGGACTCTTAGGTACCGCAGGCGCCTGCTCTGAAGAGACGGGTGCTTTGAGCCGCCCTCTGGGATTGCATCCCCTGAAAATCCGCCCCCCCCTTCTTGACGAGTCTTTGCTCATAAGGTGTATAGCTTCCCTGCTTTATATTCCGCTTCCCCCCCAAGCGTTGCGTAATCGGCCGTAAGCTTTCTCTTTGACATTAGTTCACATGCGGCCGCAAGTACGAAACCGTCCGCGGAAAAACCCACTAAAAACTTGAGGCCGAGGGGGGTTTGGACAATTCCCTTCCTACTTCAAATTAGACCTCTTCGAGTTCCTTTCCCGTTAGTAGGCTGACCCATAGACGTTCGCTCTAGAGTCCAACTGTTCTCAGTCTTCTCATTCTTTCGTCAAGGATCGGAATGAGGCCTTTATTGTTTACACCGCGCGTCCGGAATGACAACTCCGCCTTGGGCCCCTAATGCCCTTCCAGGACTAGGAGCTTCTTCCTAATAAGTTGTGTTCTCTCCGTTGAGATAGTCTTGAGTGCGGGCATGGCAGACATGACGCTGCGGAGTGGAGCCGCTCGGGAGACAAGTCGCTTATTTTCGTAGGGTGAAACCCCCCCTCGTGATCTTCCCCCCCCCGGCCCGAAACTACGCTCCTCTGACCGTGATTTTTTAATCAGTCCTTATTCCCTGCGCAGAAGCTCCTTGAGTCGGGTGTCTAAAGGCTGCTTCGTTCCTGTATCCCCCCGAGTCGTTCTGGGTTTTACTTCCTAGTCTCCGTCTGAAACTGCAAGTCATGTGACCACTTGACAGTGATTTGGTTTCCCCCAGGGCCAGACCTCTTTTTTTCCGGGCAGAATCACGGCGGTAATCCTAAACAAATCTTTACCCCGTTTTCTTAGCAAAGCCTGACGAAAACGACTGCCGGTCTGGGGCCCCTTCGTTTCAAAGAAAACTCTTCTCCCTACATGTTAAGTCGAAGCATGAGGAACCGCCCCCCAGGGTGTACCTTTACTACGGCTCAGACTGGTGCTGGTCGCTGCGGAAGACGACTTCCTATCGTGGATCCTTTGCCCCCCTGTGCACTAACGCACCGTATCCTAAGTGTCCTCTACCCACAAGAGGACGGCATGCCAGTCCCTTCTCGTTCTTGCGAACACGACCCATCTCTTCAGGTCACCCAGAATCTCTCTTTTTTTTATTTCAAAGTGATACCCCCTTTTTACTTCGAAGGGACTTCCCTATGTTTTTCAACCGGCGGCTTGATCTTTCCTCCACAATTGAAGACTACCTCTCCTCCCGGGCCCGGGGCTTCGCCTGGGCGTGTTTCACGCATGGCGGTCTTCTGGGATAATGTTAGGCGACTTTGCGCCCGAAAAGCCTGCTCCTTTACGTGGGTTCGGAGAATAACTTTTCCTGCGTGCGTCGACCCGTTCGTGAAACCTTCTGCATGTCTAGAGGAACCACTCCCCGGGAGAAGTTACTTTTTCATGAGTTCAATTTTTCTTCCGTCCCCCCCGTCGAACCCTCATTAAAGAGGCAAATCCTCCCTCCCACCGCGTTCCACCATTTGGGAAGACGGCTCCGTTTCTCCCAAGGCTCGAGAAAGGCCCTGTCTCGAAGTTTTTGACCCCGGTGCTGATATGGGGCATAGGACTTGTCGCCATATGTCGGAGGATGATTCAGCCTTCCCGCGCCCTGGATGCTTTTTTTCCTAGATAGCCTGTACCCCTTGATTCTGCTCGCTTCCAGAAGCAGCTTCCTTTTCCCCCAGCGTCCTGGTGAGACCCTCCACTCCCCTTCGCCGCAGACCCTCCTCCTTCACTCGCGGAGATTTTCCTTTCCAGTCCTTTGCTTGACTTTTTTGATTGTTTCTAGTGGCTCCTCCCCTTTGGACTAGCCGTTCCTCCCTGTGGTGAGTCTGACCAGACCCTTTTTTCTCTAACCGCTGGTGCAACTGCGGTTGCTTTGATTCTTCCCGCAGGGGCGATTTCCTTGTATCCCCCCTCGCCCGGTGAAAAGGCGCTGCTGTCTCTCTCTCTCTCTCAGTTTTTTCCGAGGCTCTCCACGAGTGCCCCTCCCTTTCTAACTAATCCTTTTTGCAGTGTCTAACATAAACGACATTCTTTTCCTCCTCTAGTGTTGGTTTTTGATTTCTCTTGGTCTCCCACGCGGAATGGAGTTATATTTAAGCCCGTTTTCCCTATCTCCCCCTCAAATTCCTCCGTCTTCGCTCAGTCTAGAGTTGCCTGGCTCCTCGGTACTTTTTCAAATGTAGCCCTCCCCCTACACAGCACCCATTCTTTTCCCCCTTCGGTTGCGTTAGCCTGTTAGCCTAGCCACAGGAAGGCAGGCTAAGTTCGACCACTTGTCGCCTTCACCCCGGAGTCATCTTCTGTCTAGAGGCGCTTAGCTTTTTCTGTTTCGCGGTCGCATCGGTCGACGACGATCTTCTCTTTTGTCTGCGGCAGAATAGTTTTCTTCTCGTCGTTCCCTGTTCGGTTTTAGATCTAGTGAACCCTGCCTCCCTCGAGTTTGAGAGTTTTTATTTTTCTCAACTTTAGTTACCCCACAGATGTCACGGCTCTCCTCCGGGCCCACTCTATCCAACCCCTCAGACCCTTTCTCGGAAGCGCGGAGCACCCGGTCCTAGATTGCACTCCGCTGTTTGCTTGGCGCATGTATTCTCTTCTCCGTCGCGTTGATCGGATTGCCGGGTTAGTCGGAGGCTCCCCCCCACTTTATTTTCCTCCCAGTCACGTACATGAGCTATCCCTATGTTTTAGGTCCGCTGGTTCTCTTCCGGGTCTATTGAAATTTCGCGCCCCACACTTCCCTGTTACGCGCACCACCGTTTTGTTCTTTTTTTTTCGCCGAGGCCTCTTCTGCTTCCTCCGCCAGTGGCCCATTTTTTTTTTTTTTTTTTTTTTTGCCGCCTTTTTGTCAAGGGAGTGAGTCGATCTCTGAAGTGCCGGCCTGTCGATAGCCTAATCCCCTACCTTTTAAGAGTATCCACGGCTTTCCCTTCCTTTCCCGACTTGCGAGAAATCCTAGTACCACGACAGATGTGGCATTTTTAATTTCCTAGGACCCTCCCCTTGGTGCAGATACGTTTTGTCCATAGTTTGCATGACGGCTCCTTGTTGGGTCTTTTCGTGTCCGTTCGTGAGTGGCGAAGTAGTTTTTCATGCTATAACGGCCCGGGTCCCGTTCGGAATTAGTAGTAATGCCCCCATTGACTTGACCCCCGCCCCCACAAAAGAAATCTGATTAATTATTTTAATTCCCGATTTTGACTGAATAGGGGTTTCCCCTGTCGTTGCGTAGAGAGGGTTCGTGGACCCTGCGTGCACCACGACCCCTTTCTCCTCTTTTTTTCCATTCGTCCCGGTGCTCTAAGCTTTTGTAACTATTGATGAGGCGTTCGTTCTCCTCTACCAAAGATGCGAATCTTCCCTTTTGATAGGTCCTGTTATTGACCTTTTTCCTTTCCCCTTACGAAAAGCCGCGGTTCAAAACCCCTCCACCTGGCGTAAATGGGGCGACATGAATGCTCTAACAACCCGCTCTCTACAGATCGGAGTGCTCTCGACAGGATTTCCTGGTTGCCGAACCCCCCTAGAAGTTTTTATTGCGGCTCCCCCTGAGTTTCGGAGCCATTGATCCCCCTTGTTTCCCAGGACTCAGTCCTTCTTTAGCGCCTATTTTCAAAGCGCGCCGTTTACCATATATACCTGTCCTCCCTTCCCTGAGTATTTCCTCCGTCCTATCTATTTACCTTACTGTGTTGTTGTTTAGAGTCGATCTCCTTCTGACTTTGCCTTCGCCATGTCTTTCCTTTTGGTATCAGTCCTTCGGCGGGGAATATGCTAGAGCGCAGTCCGGGACTTCCCTTTTTGGTTCTTTCCCTTTTGCTCCGAAATACTTTAGAAACACCCTCGTAGAGATATTGTTTTTCGCCGACCCCAGTTCCTAGAAGTCCTCCTCTGTCGATTCCGAGTATTTAAGAATCTCTCGTCATCTTTTTTGTTTACTTTGTTTTTTTTTTTCGTTCCGCAGTCGATTTTTCTCCATCCCTCAGGCATCTCTTGCCGATCAGTTCGCGGTGGGACCCACGGGAATATTGCCCTCTGTGGGGTCTGAGCATATTTTGTCATCCTCGAACCTTACAAACTCTTTGTAGTCTCCCTACGAGCCTCCCCTACACCCTCGGAGACCCGGTTTGGGGCAAGATTTTTTTTTTTCCCCTCAACCCCACCCCTTGAGTGACCCCTCTCTTGCGCCGCCTCATTTCAGACTCGAGTTACTTTAGTTTTTTTTTTTTGTTAATCATTTTTCTGGTGACAACATGTGTTTCTGTGTCAAGCCAAGCCACTTAGTTCGCACACCCTTACGAAAGTTCCTCCCCACAAGGATGCCGGCCGAATCTTATTCTGCGGTATGAGCCGAACATCTTCATGTCCCCTACCTTCGCCCGCCGAGTCTGAGTTTTTTTATTCGACCATCGTCCTTTCATTTCGACTCTAGTTATAAGTAAGTGTTTTTTTTAACGTCGGGATTAGAGACCCTTCAAGGTCCTACGGCAGGCCGCCTGCACGGTAGAGATCAATGGGAGTGGAAGATTGAGGAGGCCATGGACGATAATGATTTTAGGCGTGTCCCCTCGCCCCCAAAGTTCCTCATTGGCCTTCGTTACCTTGGAGGGGGTGCCTGACACTTTTAGGCCCAAGTTGCTTTTTTCCGCATAACGACCCTTCCTCTCCGGGAGAAGTTCCGCCCCCCTGTTCCTCCCCTGTGGGTTTTTACCCCCAACGTAGAAAAGGCCTCCGATACACCCGCGCGAAAAGGTAGAATACAGTCCTTTAACCTCAGCGGTCATGTACTGATCTTTTCATGCAGGCTGATATTTGCTTATCGTTTTGTGCGTTGGGATGTATTGGGGATATGATACTCTTCTATTTTTCTATATGGCTCCCCCACCTCTCGCGACGCTTCCACCCTTGAACCTTCGGAGTAATTGCTGACAGAGCGGACGTTTGAACCCTCGATCCCGATAAGAAACTCCCGATGCGTTTGACTTTTTACTAGCTTGCGTGAAGGGTACGTTCCACTGCCAAGGGCCTCGTCTGATTCATCTTTTGGTGTTCTTACGTTCGACACTTCATGGTGATCCGAGAGTTGTTTCCTGCACGTGGGCTCGTACCTTTTGCCGCTTTTTGAGGCTGCCCTTTGCCTTCTTGGAAACGAGAGTCTGCCCCCGCTGTTCTTTCTTGGATGGAAGAGGTTGATGCAACTCCGCTGTAGCGCACCGGGATCTTTTTTTTGATTCTGACTCCTAGGATTAATTTTGACGCAGGATCGTACAACGTTGCTTGCGTTTCTCCTTAACTTTCGGATTCTCCTTTCACTCTCTTTTTCCTGATTTTTTATATATCTTCTTTTCCATCCCGCGGGACCTTCTTTTCTATTTGACACTACAGGGCCGGAAGAGTTCGAGGAACCAATGCCGCTTGTCCCTGATCCTTCTGAACTTGAAGGAGAAGCCAGTTTTTTTTCTTGGAGGACAGCCAAAGACCACCCCCAGCAAGCGTATCTTATATCCTTTTCCTTCTTCCTCCTTCGTAACCGCGAAACCCTTCCTGACAAGTTATAGTTTCCCCCCATAGCCCCCCATGTCCGTTCATCTAATTTTAGCGCCTTCTTCCGGCGGCGGGTTGAGGACGAGAGTTTTTGAACCCAGCGCCGGAGATGTTGACCTCTCCTCTTAGTTGATTGAAGCTTTCTCTCCTTTCACGGGTCGTTTTATGTTTTTTTTGTTTCAGCCCAAGGGCCTCAGAGGCCGCGGTGGAGAGTTTGAGCCATGCGGTCCAAGACTCGTTTTCCGATCCCAAGCCACCCCCCCCCCTTCCCCCCCCCTCACGAGAGTCCTCTCAGTGCAGTGGAGCATTCTGGTTTCACTGCATAGACCTCCGGGTTTCCCTTTTCTCGGCTTATTAGCGTGCTTATGGCTTTTATTTTTTATAACGAACACTTGTATCCCCCCCGTGAGCAAAGTTGGACATGACGCTCCCGTTCTAGTGTGTTTTTCCTGAGTTTCTCCCCCCCCCGATAAGGAAGAGACTTGAACTTTCTCCTCCAAAGCCCCCTTGGATGCCGCCGTGCCGATCTTTTGTTCGGGCGCGTCCGAGGACGCATTCATTCTGGCCTCCTATCGGTTTCCTTCACTTAGTCCCGTCGTCGAAGAAGGCGGCGTGCCTCTCGCAGCCTAAGGTTGAATCGACTCCCCAGAATATTTCCAAATCCCTTCCTCCCTTTTTCCGATGGGCGCATACCCCAATTCCTTTCTTCTTCTGAGTCTTGCATGATCTCTTCCCCAGGTGCGCCCTCCCCCCTTGACGGGACGCTTGTTGCTCGTCCTTTGGGCGTGCTTAAGATTGGGTTGTATTTAACTAAGTTTTGGCTTTCCTCGCAGTCTTTTCCATCACAGATCTTTTTCCCTGTCGTAGGATGACTTCTTAGAGCTTCCCCTGGCCTTCTCCTGGATACGAACCCGAGGGTGCAATCGCAGAGTTGCGGTTTTAATTTGAACCCCCACAAGCTCCTGAGGTTTTGGTTATCCGCCGTTCTTTCCAGATTTGGAATTAGGCCGTGAGTACTTTTTTCCTGACCCCCGATACAACCGATTTTTTGCCTTCGACTAAGCAGATTGACCGTGCAAACTGTCCAGTAACTCACTCCGACTCGGAAACACCATCCAACGGGCTTACATCCTCGTTGGGCGACAATGAATGATTTTCCTTTCCCCTCTCTAGAACACTTAGGCAGTGCGCTATTCTTGCACCCGTTGACGTCCGGTTTCCGTCGATAGATGTTCTTCGCCGTTCCTATATCTGTGTTACTACAAGGACCTCTTCTCTAGTTCGGCTTTCCCCGCACGTCTAAGATGCACAGACCCCCAGCATCGTGGCATGGACAGGAGCTGCGATCTCTTCTTTTCCACAGTGTTTATTATTATATCTCTCTGACCCGTTTCCTTGAAGTAGACAGGACTATTGGTTCTGGGAGCCCCCAGGTCTTTCGCCGGCTTCCGACGATCGCGAGCCTTTTCGCTTCCGTGAAGAACACCCTTTGGCTCGGCCGGACTTTTTCTCCTGTCTGCGAGAACTGAGATTTTGGTTCGCCTCCCAGTCCCTAGGTAGACTTCCTCGTTTTCCTTGATCTTTTCCATATTAGATCTGTGGGCGCCCCCCCTCGTGATTTCTTTTCAGTTTTTCGTCTCGATTTACCTTGCCAACTGCATTTCGTGCAACCCTTTTCCGATCGTTGTTACACTCAGCTGGGGATCTTAGGAAATCCTGGGACTATAAACTCACACCTTTCCCCCCTTAGAACGCCCCCCCCCACGTTTAGCCGTAGGGGGGCAACTGACCCCCCGAACTGTTCCAGAACGACCGGCTTCTAATGCTCTAGCGACCGCGGTTATTCTGACGATTTTCCTACGTTCTGGGCGGTTTGCAGACCGGGTGACCGGGACCTTGTTTCAGCCGCCACCGTTCGCAACGCCCTCCTCCCCAAGAGGCCTGGTCATGCCAAACCGTCCCCCCTGCTCGTTCCAGTCTCACGCCCAATATATACTTTACCAGGGAAGCGACGTCCTCGAGTTTGTTACCTTCCAGTGCATCGTACATCTTACCCTCTGGACCCCCGACGGGGTCCCCGTCGGAGGATTCTGATATCAAACTTCCCCTCCTTCATCCGATTACTTCCTGGCAATGAGGGTCAGCCTCCTCCCCCATATTTTAGGATTTCATGATGCCGCGCCTGATTCTTCCGGAAGACTACGTTTCCACTCAAGGTCGTCCTCCAGGTGTAGTTTTGCGCGACCCTGAACGCTTTTTTCTTCAAAAGCCTCCAAAATTCCTTACAGTTGAGCGCTAGTTTTCCGCGGGTAGCACCCCTCTCTTTTGTTTCCCCTCAAAGTAGACAATCAGCCTCACCTCCGCTTTTGATGTTTTTTTTGAATGATAACGCCTCAGATAACCCCTGAGGCTAGGAGCTGTTGCGACCCATATCTGCGCCCTCCAAAGGTCCTTTCTCTTTGACTCGTTTCAGTTTTGTTGATGTCAAGGTTTAGAAGATTCTTCCTTGTTTCTTCTACACCCGCTCGCTCCTCCTGAATCGATATTCCTGCTGTTTTAAAGATAGAGCCGCCCTTGGTCCCCTTTCCTTCTGCTCTCTCCTTAAATATCTTTTTCCTACAAAAAGAGCCTTGTGCGAGACCGCTTAGCGCCTTTTTGTACCTTTGGGACCCAGCTTGAGAGATGAAAGCAGAATGGACCATGGTTTTTTCTAGTCTTCTACACTTTTGACCTTCTAGTTTCGAGTCCCCCCCCCGGCGCCGAATAGGCCGCACTCTCTCTCACTGTGTTGATGTACTCCTTGGCCCCCCGCTAGACGGAGACTACGACTTAGACAGTACCGTATCGCGCCTCTCCTTCTCTATCAGTGTCGTCCACGATGCTAATCCATTCGCGTTCTTCTCTCTTCTTTTCCTTTTTTTTATCTCGATGCGGTTTCCCTTGACTAAGTAATGGAGAATCCCGGCGGTGGACGAGTGCAACAAGCCGATCTTCGTCTCAGCTATGTGAAGCGAAGCTTCCTTTGTCCCCTCCGAGATGAAAGTATTCCCTACCGCAGAAACCCCTCCCCATTTGGCTCAGTGCCTCTAGATTTATTTTCTCCGTCTGAAAAAGGCCTTCCCACGCGAGGAACACGTGGGCGCCTCCCTTAACATGGTTCTCGACGTGAACCTCGAGATCCGGTGGAGAGTCCCTGCTTCTTTTAGGAAGACGAGTTCTCTCACAGATGTGGATTAGCACCGAGCACTAGGCGGATGTTACCTCAAGAATTTTCCCGAGGTAAGGCCTTCGGAAGGTGCATCACGGTTCTCAAGGAGGTGACTCTTCTCTCTCGGTGCCGAACATATGTAGAAAACACTGGGTAGCAGAGCAAAGCGAAAACCAAGGCCCCCATGCACGAGCTCCTCAGATCAAGACTTTCCCTTTCTCGCCCGCGCTTTCCTCGTCCCTTTTTCTTTCGCATGATATCTCGGGAGCGGGACTGGTAGACGTGGTCTTTGTCCGCACAACTTATAGGTCATAGAGGCTGACGTCCTTCTATGCTTTAGATAATTTTCTTTTTTCCTCCATTCGTCCGAACTTTTGTCGCTCACCCATCCACATTGTACTGCGCCTTAAAGGATAGTTTTTCAGTTCCGTCGATTCTCCCTTTTTCCTGCGCTTCCATTCCCTCCGACTGAAACCTCCAAAGTGCGGCAGGCAGGGCGTTGGCAAGAGCCTTCTTTCCTTTCATGAAGTCCTGTACCCCTGTCAGCTCACTGCTCTTCCTGCAGCATAGCCACTTTTTTCGTTTTATTCAAGATTGGGACGTCTGTGTGTAGGAATTGAGGGTGAATAATAGAGAGTTGTCTCCTACCCCCTTTTTTTTCTTTGCCTCAGAGGGGAGTTTATACCTCCTTGCAGCCAGGTCCCTGGTGGATCCCTCTGATTCCGGTGTCGGAGCTGCCCCCTTCCCCCCCGCGGACTCTGACTTTATCTGAAATTCGTACTGCTTCGTTGGTCGCCGGGCTTGCGTCCTCTCTTTCCCACCTCAACAGAGAATCCCGTTCGGTTTAGCGGCTTGGTTATCAAGATAAAGCTTTCTCTCGCCGGCTATTAGGCCGATCAAACAGCGTAGAATTGAACCGTGTTCACGCCGATCGTTCCATTTCTTTCCACCTGTTGCTGGGTCAAGTACGACTCGACTCTTCCACCAGCCCAACTTTGTCCGCGAGGGGGCTCCCTGACCCAAGCGTCTTCAGAAGATGATCACCAGCATAGGCTTGACTCGTCCCCCCCATGTGACGGCGTCGCCCAGGTAGAGCTCGCTTACCACGGAGTTCTTTCCCCGTTCCTATCAATAGGTTTTTGACCTCTGGCCGACGATTTCTTCCCTCCGGTAAGAAATAAAGATTTCCCGTTTTCCTTCCCTGACACGCTGAGAATATATTCTTTTCCTCCTTTTTTAGAGCTCTAGACGGCCTTTCTTTTCCCCTACTCTGCCGGTTTTATAGGGAGCTTCTCCCCCCCCCCTTCGGGGTAAAGCAAATTTCTCCCGAGCCACTCTTCCCTTTTTGACCAAAGAGGGATCGGCCCAGGCTGAACGGGTCTCGCTCCCGAGAGGGTCCCCTCCGCCACTCCAGATTCGTCTGCAAGCACGACGACGAGAGCGCTTTAGCGGCGTCCTTTCTCCCCCCCCCCGTCCCTGTTTTGTGTTGTTTTCTTCCGTGCCAACGTTGCATGTGCAACCTTCCCTAGTCCCTGTTCCTTGGGGGGATTCCTGCCTGAAGACGCCTGGGAATACTGCCCCCCCAC
>Ga0179591_1270016_pt1 | contig 18332 bp, 19 predicted proteins | sample CZOMad2_1_08_16f_FD_182891 | JGI IMG/M metagenome (GOLD analysis project Ga0179591, IMG submission 182891) | Vadose zone soil fungal communities from Angelo Coast Range Reserve, California, USA - CZOMad2_1_08_16fungal (PacBio error correction) | ecosystem: Environmental > Terrestrial > Soil >... | reverse complement strand
TTTTTTTCAAGCTTAATTCCTGCAAGGGGCGCATTGCTTACGATGTAGCTTTTTTACCTCCCTTTTTTTCACTTTTCTGGGCTAATTCTTCAGCGTTCGGTCCCCCCCTTTCGCCTCTAACTTGTCGGCCATTCTGCGTCCGCTTTCTCGTTTCCGGCGTCTCCGTCTCATTATGAAGATATTTCCCCTGTAGGTCTGTCAATAGTCCCTCTTTCACTCCTGCTCCAAGGGCCAACTTCTTTTGTTCCCTCCCCCTTCCTTTTCATCTAAATGGTCTTAGCTTTGCAAAATGATCTCAGAGGTTGAAGCCCTTTTTACCGTTGTTGGCATTCTTTCCTCCCTTCTTCCATCCGTTTCTCCTCCCGTCTTCAACATTTGCGTGATGTAGGGAATGACGTTTCCCCCATTTTCCTTCCGTATTTTTTCTTCTGCTTCCAAACATTCGACTTTTTTTCCTGGCACGCGACCCTTGAGATGTCCCTCCCTCCGCTTTTTTCCCAGCTTTTCATTTTCGCCTGCTCCTTCGACAGGCTTTCATTTTTGATTGGACCCAGTTCCCTCTTTCTCTTTTAATCGGGGAGATGGCGGCCCTGACATGTCCTTTTCTTCTTCCAGTTCCGAGGCACGCGGCCGTTTTCAGGTCACCCGGCCTTTCCCCTCCAACACGGCCCTCCCGAACACTTGCTTATCTTCTTCCCCTAAAATTGTTTGTTTAACTTCCTCCCCCCTGCCTGAAAGTTCCTTTGCGACAAAGCCGGCGCGCTTCATCTTTGTTTCTTTTTTTTGTGTTGGTGGCGTGCTACATCGCACCCTCGCACTTTCTCAGCTTCGTTCTCCTTCGCTTGGGATTGAACAGGTAAGCCTCTGTGTATTTGTCCATGTTTTTTTAAGACCTCTGACTTTCCCCCTGCGCGGCGTGAATATTTGTCCTCTACGGTCCTTGGCCTCTTTGGAACGCAGCTTATCTATGTCTGATTAAATGTGCTCGTACTTTCTCATTTACACAAACTTGCGGTGACATTTAGACCTTCTTTCGATCTTAATGTCGGTAGATGAGTCTCCTTTTTTTTCTTAATTTGCCTCCCTGGAGATCCCAGGGCCGCGCCTCGCCGCCCCACCACCCCCTCCTTTCCCACCAAAACCAGTACCTCCTTTTTTCTCGGATGCGATTTCGCTTTCGTGATTGAAGATGTTTGCGGTTTAGTATGCGAGCTTTGTGACCCGAACCACGGATTTTCGCTTCCTTCTCCCGTTTTTTGCTTTTCATTTGCCCCCCCTCCCCCCTCTCCCCCCTGGAAATAGGCGGCATGCCTTCGCGCCTTTCCTTAGATCTTCGAGACCACTCTCTTTCTAGCTCGCACACCTAGGTTCTTTTCCCTGCGCTCCTACGTCCATCGCCTCTGGTACGCTGGCCGGTGGACATTCTTTCGTCCTCCTTCCGCGTAATGAGCAGCTTCCCCCCCTTCGATTCGGCTCTTCAGAGTTTTCCGAAGTTAAGTCCTTTTTTCGTTTCGTGGAGTTCCCCCCGGAGCCGTGAAATTTTCGTCCCTCCCCTATAGTTATTTTCCTTTTATAGTCTTTTCCCCCCCCCCCCCCCTTTCTCTATGGTCAGGTCCCTGTTTGAATCAAACGCTTCAGGACCCGCTCGGCACTTCCCCCTTTCCGCCCACATTTTTTAGGCCCCTTCTCTTCCTTTACGAAATTGATGTGGATTTTGCGGAGGGTGTCTTTTGCATCGCATTTTGACAAATATTTTTTTGCGTGATGACTTTTTCCCTCCCGGCATCGGAGAAGTAGAACATTACCCCAAGGCGTATTCGTTGACCTCCGAGTTGCGCCTGCCTGGTTGTTGAACTGTAATTTTTTTCCTCCCACCAACGACTGTCGTATTGTTACGACGGTTACACCCCCCGCAGCCGCGTCACTTTGATGAGTTCAGGGGTTCCCTCAATCCCTTCCTGGTTAACTCCTCCTTTTTCGATTGACTATGGTCACCCCCCCCCCTTCCCGCTTAGGTCTCGCGCGCGCAACTATGTCGGCCCTTTCCTGCACCTCGCAAGATGATTCTCTCCTCGTCTCAGCGTTTTAATGATGATTTTTTTTTCCCCTGTCCCCGTCGAAGCCCCGGTGGTTCACCATTCTTCGCGCCTTATGACCCTCCTTTTCACCTCGAGGAGGCTGCCCTCCTCCGGCAAACCGGATCTCAGTAAGGAACTTGACCCCCTGACTTTTATCTTTCTTCTGCCAACCATGGTTGTTTGTTTGGTTGAAAAACGCTTCCTTTTAAGCGCATCTTCACGGAACGCTCAGAGCCCAGCAAGGAGGCGAGTTCTCCAAATTTTTCTCAAACCTTATCTTTCTGCGTGCTCCGTTCTTTTTTCCTGACATGCACGCCAGGACGCTCCGCTGGTCTTTTTTCTAAGTGACCGTAGATATCCACGCCGCCAATTCGTCCCCCCCCCCCTATTACGTAATACTGACTTCACCCTCCTGCCCTTTTCTCCCGATCCATCGAACACTTAGCCCAGTGAATTCCTGGATTTACCTTGTTTCTTTCTAGCTTACACTATTTTTGGTCAGCGTAAAGCCCCAAAATCCTCCCCCCGGAGGATTCGCTGCGAAGCCTGGGCTCGTCCACAACCCCAGCGATCCTTCTATCGCTTAGACCCCATGCAGATTTCCGAACTCTCCCAATGACCCAGAAGATTAAACATCACTCTCCCCGTTTTCTGCGCAAGGTGATAATTTTTCCCTTGAGAGACTCCTTCGGAAAGTTAGTGATTTCCCGCGTTGACTTGTGGCATTGGTTACAACAGGCCCCCCTTCTTTGGCTTATATCTCCTATTTTCTGCCCCTTCTCTCACTCTGTTCAAGTTGGATTTGCGTTAGCTTTTATACTTACCCCCCGAGGCGCATAGTTCAATACGAAGTCTGAGGAGCTCCCCCAACAAATCGAAATGACGGCCTTTTTTTCGGACGCTTGCCGACATCAACCCCTGGGGGTTTTTTTCCTCTTCTTTTCTAATAACTTGTGTTGTTCTCTCGAGTTTGGAGGTTGTGTCCCTTGATGTTCTCACTTTTTTTGTGTTTTTCCGTTCTCACCGTAGGCTTTTCTTCTTTCAAGACCTCCCGTCCTATGATGAATGGGAGTTTTTTGAGCCCGACCCCTCCCCTCCTAAAGTTTAGTTTCAGTTTTGGACCCCTTGCTTTCTCGATCTCCCACCTTAAGGCCGGTAGGCGCCAATGACCCTTTCTTCCAGCGAAGTTTATCGAGATCTCCCAGTTCTCTTACGTAAAACACCTACTCCTTGGTGTCACTTTTCGTGATTGTTGAGTCTTCTGGGCTTTTCGCCGGGAAGTTTTCTTTATATTTCCCCCCCCGTGATTCCGAGTTCCTCGTATATCATTGGTTTTTTTCTCTTCTTCTGCCGCACCCCCATCGCCCGTGATGATGTTTTGGCCCTTTTCCAAAATGGGCCGCTTGCAAGGTCGACACCCCCTTCTGCATGATTCCTTTTGATATCATTTCTGGATTTCCTTGCCCTCCCCTTCTGAGGCTACCTCGTACCGTTTTTCGATGCGTCCCCTCCCATCTTGTGACGTCGGGTTGCCCCGTTTTAGAAGTTCAAACGCCCGCTTCTTTCCCCTGTGGCGTTTATATGATGTGGGATCGGTCTTCACATCTTCACTCTTATCTCTTTTTTTTTTTTTTCGCCCCTTTCCTTCCCGTCAGGGCTCCGCTCTCGGGAGACGATTGTCCTTCGATTTCCTGTCCGCGTCCACCCAAGTACCTCTCCCCTTTTTTTTCGGTTTCGACAATCTTTCCCTCGTCCTTTTCTTTCCTGCGGACTAACGGTTTGCCCGCGTCAGCCTATCTCTTTTGTTGAACCGCGGTGACTTAAAGAGATTTCCCTTCTGGACTGTTCTCCCCTTTTTTTTCCTTTCTCCGCCTCGAAACGCGCATCAGGCTGCGCGAGTTCCCGTCCCTTACCTTTCAAGGTTAATCATGAGGTGTCAGGTTAACTCCTTTTTCCGTTCGCTGAGAGTGCTGACCCAGATCTTCTTTGTGATATTAAGTCATCCGGACGCCGGATTTTTTTTCTCTCCCTTGGATGTGACGGGCAACGCGATTCCCGCTCCTGTATTTCGGTCGCTTTTGACTTGAAGCGATTGTCTCCTGTCTTTTTTCCCCTTCCTCACAATCCGCCCCAGGTCCCAATTCTATTTTCCCTATAGCCGTGGTATTTTCTTCCTCCGCTGCCGTTCGCCTCTACGACGTTTATTTTTTCCCCCTTTTCCTATTGACCGAGTTTCCCAAACTCCGCAATACCCTCTAAATTCCCTTGACCTTCCCAGACCGCGCCTTTTGTTTTTGATGTCCTTTTTTATCTCGACGGCTTTGTTCTATCGGGTGACAAATTCAGGACACTCTTCAGTGGGATGTGAATCTCCCCAAGCCCTATCTCTTATATCCCTATTCGTGACCGGCCATTCTACTTTTCGGTCTCCCTTTTTTATGAAGCGGATCCCCCCCAAGTCTGATAGGGCATCTATTATTTTTGTAAATCTGATCGGGCTTCTGATTTTTTCACTTTTCCACTGTCTTCCGTCAACCCAAGCCTTCTCTTCAGTTGATTCCCAACCATGTTTCTTTTTCTGGTTTTTTAGTCCGTCTACCGCTGAGGTTCTAAGACGCTGCTTTTTTGTTTATGCCTCCTATTCCGGTAATCTTTTTCCCAACTTCCCTTCCTCAAAAATCGAGATCCTATTTTTGGTGCGATCCTTTCATGTTTTTTTCCGACCCATCGTTTTTCAACCTCCGTTATTCCTTTCCTCTAAACGTTCTTTTCGTTTTCCCGCTCACAACAGGCGGTCTGGTTCTTCCGGCGAGAGGCTTCCCCTGTAGCCCGTCCCTGTTTATTGTGAGTGAGGCTCATTCCTCCTCTTATCTTTGAGGGCGAAACCGATCGGCAATTTAGATTGTTTTTCGGACCGCACAGCCCGTCTTTTTGAAGAAATGGCCCTATCCCTTTTTCTAATTCCTCCTCGAAGCTGCAGACTTCTGTACGGGACCTTCCCCCCTCCTCGCGGACAACAAGATCGTCTTGCAGAGCGGGGCGTTTGCATTCTCCTTCCTTTTCTTCCCACCTTCAAGCTTTACCGGGTCGTGCTTTTTCCCTAAAGACTTTTTAGACTTAGCAGCCGTTCCTCTTTTCTTCTTATATCTGGTCGCCGACGATACCCCCCCACCTCCCCCCCTCCTCTTTAAAGATCCGCGCGCCTTCTCCTTTGATGGTTCTCTTTTTGGCTGTTTTGGTCGGCCCCTTTCCTCTTTTTTTTTTGGGCGCGGTGTCTCGATGCCGAGAAAGTTCAGGAAAAAACCAGTTGCCGGCGTGGCCATGAGAGGGCGTTCCTCAACTTCCTGTCCCTCCAGCTCCCCTTCAAAAGAACCCCTCGCTCTTCACTGTCTTGAAAAACTCTCCTTTTTCTCCTTCGTTTAATATCCGCATGTGCAGCCCGGCGGCTTTTTCGGCTCGCCATTCTTGTTTTTTTTGCCAGTTCAACGCTTCTTTCCTTTTTTTCTGCAGCCGAATCCGCGCCGTCCGTTTTTCTCGGCTGAATCTCTTATGGACCAATTTTGTCCCGACTGGTCCTGTAGTCCCTCCTCCACACCATTATGTCCCCACCACCTCCCGTGAATTTCTCCCCTCTCCCCGATGATTCATCAATGTTCCACCAGCCTCATAAACCCTCCCCAGTAAAAGGTTGCAAGTTGAGGTTGGCGCCTTTTTCTCAGATCTCTTTTTTTGTGAAATCTGACGGATACTACGATTCTATGCCAGGGAACGTTTCCCGGTGCGGGATCCTTCCACTCTCCACCTCCGTTCTCCTCAAGTTAACTGACATTTAGGCCAGTGGTGGATCTGTTTTTGACCAATCCCCCTCTCTTTCTTTTGCCAAGCTTCGTATGGGGAGTTTCACTCCCTGCCTCCTCTTCACATAGACTCTCGTGTTTAAAGGCCCTCCTTTACTGCTTCAGCTTCTTTCCTTTTCCCCGTGATATCGTTGCGAAACTTTTACTTTTTTCCGCGCCTATGTAGCGGTTTTTCTTTTTGTTCCCTTTTCCTCCCACCTCCCCGCCGCCGCTTTCTTTTTTGCCCGTCTTTTTCAGAGTGGTAGGCTCCTTTGTCTCTAGATTGTCGGCCGGCCCTGCTTTTTTTTTTTTTTGGGTTTTGGCTTTTTTTTTGGCACAGAATGACTGGCCCTCCTCTCCTTTCCTCTCCGTAGGTAGACCTTCCAGATCCTCGTGCTCTTTCCTCTTAGACCAATTTCACTCCTTTCCCTGGGACAATCAGTAATTGGACAAACTTTTTTTTCCTTTTGGAAATTGATTAATTCATCGGCTCCTTTTTTAGCCCTTCCGGTTTTTCCCCCCGAACGAATGTGGTTCATATTCCCGACATTCTCACTTGAAACCCGTGTTACGTTCCTCTCCCTTTCTTTTGAATTTTGCTCAATCCGGAGTTGCTTTTCAGATTTTTCTTCCTGAAAACCAGCCATCTCTGTTAATTCCGAGCCAACCCACTTCCTCTCCTCCCCCTGCCCCCTGTGAGGATATTTTTTCCATTTTTTCCAGGCGAGTCGTTACGGCGAGTTCACGTGAATCTATTTTATTCTTTTCTTTTGGCGTGGACGGACATGCGTTCTTATCCCATGACTCCTTCCACGCGGACGGTTTTGTCTCCTTTCTTTGAGTCATCCCCAGCAACCGGTCGCCCCGAACTCCCCCCAGTTCAGAGATCCCTAGACTTTTTTTAATGTCGGCCAGCATTTTTTACGTCCTATAACCTCCCCCTTCCTCTTAGCCAAGCCGGGCGCGCGTTTTTTTATTTTCGGTAGATTTTTTGTTCGCGTGCCTCCCCTTTCTCCCTCCCCCCCCTACCAGAGCGGCCCTCGACCTCTTTTTTTTGGATTTTTACAGGGCCCTCCGTGTACACGCTGCAATTTTCTCTCTCCTACTCGAGCGCTTCCATCTCCACACTTCGGTCGAATATTTTTTCTTCCGACTGAGTCTTGGCCCTCGGTCTTCACTTAGTCGTTCCCTTTTTCCCATGAGATGTACCTTTTCTCCTTTTCTTCCTACGGATGAGGTAGCGTTAGTTATGCCCTCTTTCTTTCTGCCCCCCTTTTGGTCATTCCCCCATACTTTTGATCACGTCTTTACGCCCTTGATCCCAGGCGCGCAGATTCTTCTGACCCTTCCCTTTCCCCCCCCCTTTGCACAGGCGGGTTTGAGAGTGCCCCAAGAAGCTGTCCTGACTGGCTTGGCTGGAAGCTTTTTTCGGGGCTTATCCGGTCGCGCCCCTCCCATTCCAATTACCTCCACTTTCTCGTCGATCAGTTCTTGTTTACTTTTCCCCCCTCAGATTAAATCGGCCTGTTCCCTTAATCAGCGCGCTGGACGCTCTTTTTGATCTTCCACTCGCGTACGCCCTTTTGGGGTCCGCGTTTTTCCTTCCCCGCGCTTTGTTTCCGTTTGAGACATGCGAATTATTCCGTCGTAATCTTCACCCCCCCCCAGAACCTTCTAATGGCGGCAAGGCGCTTTTTTTCTTTTTTTTTTTTTAAGTTTTTTCCTACCGCTTGCTCCTGTGCTTCCCCTAGATCCCTTTCCCCCCTTTCTCGCCTAAGATAGGTGTTTGATCCGTTTTCTGTTTGCGCTGATGTCCTCTCCCCTCCATGTTGCTCAAACGCTTTTCTGCTTGTTTGCGATGACAATTTCCCTTCTTTCTTTTCACCCGTGCTCTCCGCTTTGAGTTGCCGTCCCTTTTTTCATTTGCGGTGGTTTGTGTTGTTTCTCGCCTTTGCCAACTTTCTGATCTTTTTTTCTTTCCGTTCTCACCCGGTCTAGACCCCACGTCTCTTTTTCCCCCTCCTTTGTTTCCTAAGGGTTCGACTGTGGTCGTATGACCTTTTCTTTCTTTCGGACCTCGACGAAGCCGGTCATCCCTGTGCCATTTCTTTTTTAAATTCAAACTCCCGTACTCGGTCAACCCCGCATGTCTTCCCTCAAGACCAAGTAATCCTTAGGTTCGCTTTCGAAATCCTTCCCTGGAAGACATGATCGCGTGCCCGATTTCTTTTTCTCATCTGATGTCTCGGGGCTGCGTTTGTCTTCCGGCTCTCCCCAGTGCTCCTTCCCTCCTTCTCAGCGCTTCTCTTTTGGATGTCAACATCGGTCCCCCCTGAGCGGAGGTCCTGCACGGCCTAGAGCATTCCCAGCATTTTTGTCCCTCCTCTCTTTTCTGCACCACATCAAAGTTACCGGTTGTTTTGCCCCTTTTGTCCCTTCCGCACTTTTCCTTTCAGGACCCATCCGTCCCCAAGGGTCCTTTTCTAATGCGCTCCCTTTCTACCCCCCCCTTCTCTTCTCTGCCACCGTGAAGGATCTGAGCAGTTTCCTCATAATCCCTCCAGAGATGGTCGGCTTTTAAGCCGGGACACGTATCCTGAAGGGAAAGTAGCTTTTTTCCCTCCTGCCCCCCACTACTCAATGAGTTAAGCCTCCCATTTTCACACGTTCCCTTTCGCTCTTAACTTAGGCGGCTGGATCTGGCTTTCTGAACCGACCTACTTTGTCGCCATTCTTTTTTGAGTCCCAATCCCCATCATCACGTCGGATTGCTTTCCGGAGTCCTCCAGCGGCTGCTCCCCCCCCTCTTCTTCCTTAATACGCGGATCCCCTAATCAATTCTTCCGAGATTAACTTCTAACTTCTCCAACTAAACGGTAGCGCATCTCATCCTGGCGCCGTTTTTCGGTTTATGTCCTCGAAGCCCTGAGGACATTTCTTGCGTCCTCCTGTTCATTTTTTATTGGGGCTCCCTTCCTTTGGGTTGGGGGATCGCTTACTCACAGGTTTCGGCACCCGTCTTGTTTTCCAAGTTCTGGATTTGTTTTCTCTTTTCCCACTTCAAATCGCGGTTCTCAAATTAGTGCGCGCATACTTTCTTCTGTCCGAGGGACCCCACAATCGACAGAAGCTTTTTTAAGAGTTGTCCCCCCGTCACTCCCACGATTCTCTCTTTAATATGTTTTTGTTCTCTTCTCATTTTGTTGATTCCTGCAAACTGGAAGGCTTCTGTGGCGCGGTGGTGTAATTAATTACTTTTGCTGCGGCTTCTTTCCGCCTTCTCTCCTTGGTTTTGGGGTCTCTTCTGAACCGCGACGCCAGCGGTACTAGGTCTCTCGGGGTGAAGGTCTTCTTTCTCACAGTCAACCTAAGGACTTTTCCTTCTCCCCCCATGGAAATTCTTCCGATTCCTAAGACGTGTCAGTCTTTTTCTCTCTTCGTCCCTCTTACCCTTCCCCTTTGCTCAACCTGGTAGTAGATGACTTTTTCCCTTCCATGTCTGTCTCCCCTTTAGTTTCAAGTGTGTTCTCCGACCTCCGATTCTTGATTTTCTCTCTTTGTTTCGCCGCGGTCGACTCCGTCAAATCTTCCGGCTTCTTTTTCTGGACGTCTGAAGTCTTTTCCTCTTCTTTCTATTTTTTTTCCAGATGACGTAGCCGCGTTTTTTTATCAGAGGGATTTTTTCCGTCGGAGGATCTTTCCATAGGTGTTCTCTGTAGACCCCTCCTTTTTTTCCCATCGCTCTACTGGCAAGGATAGCGTCCCTTTCCTCCTTTTATTCTTTTTTTTCACTTTCTTTGGTTCCTTCCAGCTTTCTTAGAAAGATAGACGTAAGGTTTCTCATCCCGTTCTAGGCTCGACTTAGGTGATTGGCTGTTTTTTTATTTCCTCTTCGTGAGTTTCCCCTTGACAACACGGTTCCCGATTATACCTTTTCTGTTGATGGTTTCCGCCAAAGTCTTTTCCTTGTGTTACTTTCTCGACTATAACTGTGAACGTCAGCGGCCTCCTCGATGTGACCTCTGTGGGCCCTCAACATTTCCCCTCCTTGGTTTTCTGACGACTCTGACCCCAAGCATAATGTTTTCTATCCATTGAGAATTGGTTAAGTTCTCCTTCTGAGGTGATTTCCCTCAGGGTTAGAGCGCCCGCATCCCTGGGTCTTTAATCCGGAAATTCTTTTTATGTTGTCACTCTATTTCTCTTTTCCACCCCAGCTGAGAAGTATCCCCCTCTTCCCTGGTCTTCGAGTGCTACGCTTTTGCGACTCTTGTGCTTATTCTCAACCAGGAATCAGACACCATGATTTCAATTTTGAATGGGCGCGACTCTCTCTTTTTTAGTTCCCCCTCTCAACTGGAGTACTTCTTTTGTCCCCATATCTCCCCCTGCTCCACCTCCGCAACCTACCCACTACGGCAGCTCTTCTCTCACGGTTTTCTTCGACTGTCCCGCTTTTCTCTTACGAATTGGGTCTTTTTGTACACCTTTTGCTTCATAGCTTGCTCAAAAGTCTCCGTGTTCTTCCTCTTCATGGTATACTTACTTGATCCACGGTATCCCCTCCTCATGACACCTGAGAGCTGCGGGAAACCGTGCATCTTCTCTTCCAGTCTTGGTCTTGGGTTTGTATGACGTATTGTCGCCGCAAACTTGTATCCCTTTCCCCCCCTCCCTAGGACCGATTTTGTGTCGCTTTCAACCCAGGTTTGGGGCTTTGAAGAGCTTTCCCCGATGATGGCTTCTCTCGCGCCCTTGTTCGTTCTAATTCCGCCTATTCCTTCTTCTTGGCGTCCTGCCTCACCCCCCCTTTCATCCGTTCCCCTCTTCTTTTTTTGCGATCATTCGTGGTCTCCGATCTCTCTTCTCCTCACGGCCCCGCATCTTCATGCAGAAATCTCAGGTTTGTTCCCTCCCTTCCCACCAGTTCGGTCAGGTTCCGGATGTTCCTCCCCTTTCTTTTCCCTTTCCTGGGATTTCTCAGCTCCTGCCTTTCTCGAGATGGATTCGTTCCCTACGGACAAGAAATTTCTTTGTCCAGCCCTCTCCCTAATTCGGATGGAGAAAGTGCCTTTCTCCTTCCCCTATCTGCTTCCGTGCATCGCTCCTTTTTGAGTTCCTTCCGTTTGCTTTACCGTTCGCCGTCGATTTAAATTGTCTTCTAACTCCTTTTCTATATGCTGCGCTTCTCCCCCTCCCCCCTTAACCTATTCCCTAGGGTAAAGTGCCCCCCGCCATTCCCGAGTCTACCTCGTCGCTTTTGCCCGACATTTCTAGTTCTTCTCGTACCTCTTGCCCGGCCCACAAATTATAAGACTCCTCCTTCTGATTTGAGACTTGGTCCGTTGCTTTTCTCTGCCAGGGACATGTGTAGTCACCTTTCCTGATCTCTTCTCTAGTTTCGGGAGGACCGTTCCCTTTCTCTTTTCTATTTACCTGAACCACCTTCCCCTCTTTAAAGAATGCAATTCTTTTTCTAACGACATTTCGTCCGCCTTCTGAAACCCCGTCCTAAAAAGTAAGCACTCCCTCTCTGCACCTGTTCGCGCAGGAAAAACTCTGCCTTTGCCTCCTTAGTAATCTAGAGACTGGCCGCTTTCCATAGGCGGCCTTTCCCCCCTATTTGTGGAGCGTCCAGTCCCCCAGTTGATTTATGGGTCGGCATCCTCCAATCCGCGCCGTTTGCTCTCTTTCCCCTTCCCAAGTATGCTGAAATCGCTCCATTTATAAAACTATTTTCCTTTGCGCGTCGGCAGACTAACTTCTTTTTGGCCTCCATTTGCTTGCTTGCGTCGTCTCCTATTGATTAATCCATTAAATCCTCCCCAACTCCCCTTTCATATTTGAATTTCAGCTTTTCCTTTTTGCTGTTTCTTTTGGAGTCCCTGTCTGTTGCTTATGAAGGATAATAAGAGTGATTGTCCCGGGCTCTTCGTCCGTGGTCCTGTCTTTTCCTAAGGTCACTCTAGCGTCAGGTTCCTTTCTACCCAAATTCTTTCGCTTTTTGGAACGCCCCCCTCTGAAAGACCTTGTCCCTGAAGGGCAATTTCCAGCGCTGGTTTGGAGGGTTGACCCAATCCCGAAATGGCGCTCCCTCTTTCACGCGTTTGTCCTTCAATTCATTTCATGATTTTTGCAAAATTTTTACCTCCCCTAAGTTTTTTTTCGAGCTAGCGTCAGCAGGTCCCTTGAATGCACTTGATCCTTTTTTCTCTCTCTCTCGCACTTTATTTGCACCTCCCCAGCAAGGCCTGCCAAGGGCGGTCAGGATGTCCTATTAAGCTTTGTCGGTCACTTATCCTAGACGTTTCCTGCCTCGGCGTAAAGGATTTTTTGAGGATTCCCCCCCCCCTTTTCCCTAACCTTTTCACTGATCCTTATTTATTCTCCCCTCCTCCCCCCTCCCTTTCCTTTATAGTGCCAAGACTCAACTTCTTACCCTTAAATTCCTTTGTTCTAACGGGCGTGGGTCTTTTCCTTTTGCACGTATTTCGCCTCCCCTCCTCCTTCTGTCGTGGTGCCCAGACCTGCCTTTTCTGCCGACAGTTTTTCCATTTTCAACTCGTTGTAGAAGGTGCTCTTTCCCTCTTGCTTATGTTTCGGTTTCAGCGATCCCCCAATCGGCCTGACGTGAGGCTCCTCCCCCAAGGCATCATTGTCCTGGCTAGCCAACCTATGATTCTCCGCACTGCCTGGGACAGTCTTTTTCCTATTTGCCCCCTCTTTCTGACTTGCTCAGTTAGTTTACATTCTCCAATTTGAAGCTTGGCTGTTTTTCCCCCTCGTTTTCTGGGACTACTCTTAAGTCCTTCCTTGCCTTCTGTTTTTTTCCGGTTCTACGATGCTCTTCCTCGCCCTAAACGGTCGCCCAAACTAACAATATATCGCGCTTAATGGAAAGAGTCCCCTCCTTTTTCCCTTTCCTCTCCCCATTAAATCGCCTGCTTATCGCAAATCGGGGCGCCCAGCGGCTTTCTTGATGTGTTGTGACGTCTTTCCCACTCGAAGAACTCCCTTAGACTTCCCGGCACCTAGACCGCTGCGTTCGTGTGTCCCTTTTTAATACTCCCCTTTTTTTAGATGTATCAGCTCCCCTTCTGAGATTACATCCGGCGCTTTCTTCTATGTTGTAATTACCGGATCGGCCATGGCCATCGAGTCCGCATTGCCTTCCCTTCATTAATGCCGGACTGTCTCCTTCTTTTCTCGGTAGCTTTTCGTCTGCACTATCTTTCATTGTCCTTGATCTTAAGTCTAAATCCATAGTTAGCCCCCCCTTTCCTGATTCGCCCGACCGGCAGTCTACGATCAGTCGCACCCGCCGCGCCAAAAACCACAAGGACTGTTTGAGTCGTTGACCCCACGCTTTTTTTTGATTATGCGTTTGTCCTATGACTTTTTGCCGTGAGTTCCGGTCTTCTCCCTGATCCCCCCTCCTACGTGATGTTTGTATCAACCTTGACCCCAGATACGTCATATAGTTTTTTTTTTTTTTTCCCTTTGTCACATTCCTTGACCTTCTTAGGAATGAATCTTTGCCGACTCTACTCTTCTAGACATCACTTTCATCTCTCGTAATCCCCCCCAGCTGTGGGTTGCGCTCCTCTACAGATGATTTTTCAGGTTAGATGTGTGTACAGGCTCGGAGCTCGAAGCCACCTACCCTTTCCCTGCTCCCAAGCCGAGGAGTTCGTATTCCTAGAGATTTTTTTCTTTTACCGCCTCACGCCTGTTGCTTCTGTTGTCCCCCGGAGCGAACTTTTTAGATTTTTTAGAAAATGCTTCCTGCAGCTGGTTTGTGCGATAACTTTTTTTTCCCTCACTCTTGTGCTCTACAATTGGATCCCCCCTATCCCCCACTCCCGTCGAGGCTCAATTCAGTGCCTCACCCAGTGCGCGGGTTTGGTGCGGGCGTAAACCCTGCTTGTTTGAGTTGAGGTTTTTCCTTTTTCCTTGACAACTATTCCCCGCTTCTCTTAGTCGCAGTAATTTCTGTACTCCCCACGGCGAGAGGAAATCGAAGTGTTTTGAATTCTTTTTTGTATGCTACTTTTTCTGTTCTCCTTGCTTCTTTCTTTTTATGGACCCTCGCCGCAGCAGGTAAGCTGTCCCTTCCTTTCTTTTTTTCCCTCGTCTTCGCAAGCAGTTTTGTATGTATATTCCTCTTCAACCCTTAAAGATCTCCCTCATTTTCGCACCCTGTACGTCCACCTCAACCTACGATTCTAGAATTCATTTGTAGTCTCATTTATTTCCCTTCTACTCGCAGGCGGGTACTAGTAGTCATACAGTATTCTCCCCAACCTATGTCCTTGATTTCTCTTTGGGATAAGTCCACCTTTCCCCTCATAGGCGTTTTCCTTACGCAGGCAACTTTTTTGGTTGTATCGGTCTAGCCCTTCAACGCCGTTTTACTATTCTTTTCTGCACGAACAAGCACCCATTCGATGTTTCTTCCAGGTTTTCCCCCTCTTTATCACCGCGTTTTCCGGATATCTAACTCTGTTGCAAGGATTCTGTCCTCATGAAGTATAATTTCCTGTACACAACATTCGAGTCTATGGTTCTTGCGCGGATCTTCTTTCTGCAAGCAGCCCTGTCCCCATGCAGCGCTTTCCGCGGCGCGGGCAGCTTTTTCTAGATTCCTGAACTATGCTCGTCCGCCCAAGATTTATCCCCCCAATGTTTAGCCGCGCCTTGGCGCCCGATAAACCCGAGACCGTAGGCGTCGGCTCAGGTTTTTTTGTTCTTATCCCCTTTAGACCGCGCCCTCCTTTCCTTTTTTTAAGAGTTCACCCCACCCCCAATATCACGTCTGATTGGGGAAGAGTTGAAATCCCGCGGAGCGGAGTAGATTTCCTATTCTCGCAAAAACTCGTCCCCCCATGACTAATTCTCCCGTCAGCGTGCCCACATGAAAGGTCTCATCTTTTCCACATCCATCACCCCGTTTCTCCCCATGTTTTTCGTCGTGGCGGTGTCTCCTCAGCCCTTTTCGGACAGTTCGTGTTTTCCTTCCGTACGAAATTGTTTCAGCCTCCTTCCCCCTTTTCAGTCGAGATCCTTCCAGGTTCTCACCCTTCTCTCCTGTGTTTACAAGTTCTGGCTTTGCGGCTTAGGGGATCAAAGTCACTTCTTCGCGCGAGTAACAGTAGTAGGAGAAGCCGTCACGTTTTCTTCCCGGCTGTGGAACTCCACACCCCACTAAAAGATAGGTTGTTTAAGATCGTTAATCACTCCACCAGCCCAGTATCCTCCTCTAATCGTTGGTGTTGTTGAGATCCTCTTCGTGTTGAGTGGCTTTGGAAGCTAGGCGCAAAAGGCTTTCTTGGGTGGCGTCGTATGTTGGGTGTTTTCCGCGCCGTAGAACCAGGTTTTTTTCGTCCTCATATTTCATTACACGTCGCGCTTTCTTCGATGGGTCGAGCCCCTTTTCTACCCGCAAAGTCCCTTTACCCGCTTGTCGTTTTTTTTTTTCTTCTAGATAACTAACCCTGCAGGCCGGTCGGCGCCCATGACCCTTTCTCCCCTCTCCCCCCCCTTCCTGACCATGTCCGACACCGGCTTCTCACCGCAACGAATTTCCCTGCCTGGGCGCGCAACGGATTTTCCTTCTGTGGATGAAGTTCTTCCCTTGAATGTTCTCCTTTTTTATGTTGCTTCCATGTGTCCCCTCTTGTCAGCGATTATGACGTCATCGAGTTGGCGCGGTCTTCGCCGCGTCCTGAAGTGTGATTGTCGTGTACCACAGATGGATCTGCCTCTCTAACGTGTTCTACGCCCTCCTTTGACTGGATCAGAGACCTTGATCTCGTTTATAGTGTTCACATGGTTCGGAATACGATTCATTCTTCTTACTGTTTTGGGTGCCGGCCTGATGACCCCCCTCTTTTTCCCCGTATTGTATCTACTTTCCCTGGATGAGCCGACCGCGGAGTCTGCGATTCCTTGCGTGATCTGTTTCTTTTCTCAGAATCGGCGACGGGAACCCCCCCTCCTAAAGCCCTTTCCGGTTTTTTTACTAAATGGACGACGGCTTCTCCCCCTAACGCCCTTTTGTATCATCTTCTAGCGCTTGCCGGTCTTGTCGATCGCAAAAGGTTCGCTTTCCCCCCGTCTCCCGGGTGGCTTTGCGTTCCCGAAAAGATCGTGTACGTTCCTTTTTTTTTTTTTCCTCTCGTCCCATTTCCCGTGTTTGCCTCTCGTCTGCCTAACTGATGTTTGACCCCCCTGGTCTCTCCCATCGGAGAAGCTTACTCCGTGTTCTTCACCCTGAGGTCGCTCCTCTTAACTCCCGCCTTCCCTTTTTCCCGCGCTTGGAAAGGGCCGATATGACTTATGGCCCGTCGATCGTTATCGTTTCTTCCATGGCAGACTTGTTCGCTGCTCGAGAATAACGATCTGTCCCGGGGTGATATTTCGGTCATCCGTACTTCTTTTTTGCGGCTGTTGAACCTCCTAATTCCTTTGAGGCCACACAGGAGAACCGGCGTTTCCCCCTTTACCCAGGATAGATTCGCTAAGCCGTGAACAGTGGGTCCCCCTTCTACCAAAGTCTTCCACCCAGGCATGCCAAATTTAGCTCTTCTTCTCCTGGGTTCGGGTCTGTACCCTATCCGCTGCCCCTTTCGAGAGATGAGAAGACGCGGCAATCGTTTGCAAAAGTCCCCCCCCCTATGCCCGCGCACAACACGAAATTTCCCCCCTTCCCTTAGGAAACAGAATCCGGCCGCGCACTTTTTTTTCTTCCTGGTCTTCTTCCTCTTTTTGGGTTTCGCCGCGGGTTGTTAAACATTTTTCAGTCTTGATTCATACTCTTCCACATCCCATATGCTCTCTCCACACCCACCTATCTGCAGTCTTTGTCTCCCGTTTTTCTTAAGGATCGATTTTCGGCCGATTGCGGTCTGCCCCTCGTTTCGCATGTGCGGCTTTGTAAACGATCCTTCATTTCGCCTGTGGACGCCTTTGGTTGCAGCTGATAAGTTGTTGTACTTGCTAGACGGTAGAATCCTTTCGTCCATTCTCCCCGTTTTCCCCATTTCGGCGCTTGAAGTAGTTTTGACTTGTACCCCCCCCGCTTTTTTCTTTGAGAGAGCTAAAAAGCTGATGTTTCTAAGAGATCCCCGAGTCCTGCTCTATTATGATTCCTTCCTCTTTCTTCTTCCTCCTTTGTGCACAAGCGAAATGACTCCAAAAAGATCGACGTACGTAGTCTGGTGCGATCCGGGGCGTGGTTCGAATTCTTTCCTCCCCCGGTATATCCACAGGAACAACGATATTCAAGAAGGCAAAAGGTCTCCACTCCCGGCAGTGGTCCCGCTCACCCTCGGGACATTGGGGTTTTTCGGTTTCGTGTCTTTAGTGAGGTTTCTCGGTAGGGGGCGGCTGGTATCTGAGTACGCGTTTCTTAGAGTACGCCGGCGCTTATTTCGACTTCCTATCTTAGCACCCCCCGGTGTATTGCTGCGACTTGCACATCCTCCCTTCTTGGCAAGAAAATTCGCGTCCGCGCGCCTTCTGAACTCCTCCCCATGCCTTTTAAGGCAGTGCCTCGCCTAAACGTTTTCGTCGATGGAAAACACGTCTCTTTCCCCTCCTTGGGGCGAGATTATTTTTTTTCCTATTTCTGGAAGGGTTTGACCTAATTTAAAGCTTTAACCGAGGCTTTTTTCAGTCGTGAAAAGTCTAAGCAGAGGTTCTCATTCTAAGAAGGCTTAGTTAGGAGTATCTTCTTCCGTTAACCTCCCCCACCTAAGATTCATCCTCCTTACAAGGATTCCGCATCTGCGGCAGCTTTATTTTCTTTTCCCTTTCCCAGTGGACAGTGACGGCCCTTTCCCTGATCTCGATATCGTCGGGGCTGGGACTTTTTTTTTCGTTCGTTTCTACCGGACAAAAGGGCGCAGTACCCTGCAATGAGAGAATTGACCATGGAAGTTTTCCTCCTTTCCCTTGATGAAAGCCCTCGACTCCTTCCTCGCGGACCCCTTTTTGCGGGGCGAATTTCAGATCGCAAAACGAAGGCCTCCAGGCGTCGGCTGAGATAGCCCCCCGATTGTGCGTGTCCTTTTCGAAGGATTTCTGTTTTTTCTTCCTCCGTCCCTTCCCCGCGCCGTCAGATTGCGCATTCCACTAAGAATGCTGGTCGACCTCTAACACTTCAGGGAAGCCGCTTTCCAGTTGTTGTTCTGTGCAACCAACCCCCCACCCGGCCCCTTTTTTTTTGCCTTCCTGCGCGGCGCCGCATCTCATCCCTTTCCCCCCCCTACCCAGGACCCTGATCTTCAATTTTACCTTTTAAGTTCAGTGGAAGAGTTTTTATTTTCTTGAGAGGACCGCCTTTTTTTGCTGATTCTGAAGGAGACTTCTTTCCTTTTCCGCTTTGTCCAGGGGATGCGGAGGGGCCTAAGTCCCC
>Ga0179591_1159652_pt1 | contig 18332 bp, 28 predicted proteins | sample CZOMad2_1_08_16f_FD_182891 | JGI IMG/M metagenome (GOLD analysis project Ga0179591, IMG submission 182891) | Vadose zone soil fungal communities from Angelo Coast Range Reserve, California, USA - CZOMad2_1_08_16fungal (PacBio error correction) | ecosystem: Environmental > Terrestrial > Soil >... | reverse complement strand
TTCCAGCTCCACTTTTAGTTTTAATTTTTGCTTACACTCATTTCGGTCTTCCCTTAAACGGCCCCCCTCCCCCCCCCCCACACGCCCAAAATGCGTCCAGCCCATCCCCCCAGTTCCTTGATAAAGGTTCACTTACCAAACTGTTGGTCCTTTTACAGGGGGGAGTGTTGACCCGGGTGTCTTGAACATCATTTTTCGTTCCCCTGATTAAGAAACCCCAGGAGTTTCTTCTTCTGCTGTTGCCGACAAGTCGTTGTCGATAAGTTTCCAGTAATTTGCCCCTTCATAGCTTCTGGCGGCCTCTTTTCCTTTCCCCTCATTCCCTTTAAGCGTCCCTTTTTCTTTTCAACGTGTGAAAGGGGACCTTAATCTAGAATTCCCTTTATGCCACGTCCCCGACCTCTTCCCCGTCTTGCTTGGTCCCCACCCTTGTTTGCCAACCTTCCCCCCCCAGGGCACCCGTTTCCACCGAATGGCCCCTCTCTGTGGTGGTCATCACCGAATGGACGTCTACGTTTTGGACCAGCTGACCTGTTCCCACCCTGAAGGCCACGCTTCCTTCTTCACTCCCCAAGGAAGACCCCAACACAAGACGCTTCGATTTTCTTTCCCCCCCTTTCCGTCGTCCGGCTCCGCTCCCTGGGAGGAAAGTTCCCGTTTCTTGGCCTCTTTTTTTTTTTTTTTTCCCCCCCCCACTTTTTTTGAAGATCAGTTTGATCCGTCGAGACGTTGGTTTTCGTTTTTTTTCCCCCCTTCTCTTTTGTTTTGAAGGACTGGTTTTTTTTTAAATCGCACTTTTAATTTTCCCCACCCAGGTTCTTCACTTCCTTTCGCTTGATGAGATATCAACCCCCCGACGTTTCCCGCGCTCGTGCACCTTTTTTCCCCCCAGTTCTATTTTACCCTTTACTCGACCTTGTGTGGCCCATATCTTTATGAAGGACTACTGGGTCGCCGCCTTCCCTTCAGTGTCTTTTCAACAAGACTGTTCGCTTCCTTTGCGGGAAGAACTAAAAAGAATATTGCCCTCCCCCCCCCTCGTTGGACTACCTGCAGACGGACACGTTTCTGTTCTCCTCTCCCCTTCCCCTCCTTTGACGCAATTTCCAATTGTTTTTTGATCTGGTCTTGCCCCCGTTGGAGGGAGATAACCTTTCTGTGACAAACACTTTCTCCGGTTGGACAATGGATCCCCTCTCTATCTCCCCATCGAGCTTTCGCAGGTCGGTGTTTTTCCCTCCCCGGCGCCTCCTCCCCGGCCACCAAGCCGGGCTGCCCCGCCGGTTGAATTGAGTCTTCACCTATACTACTACGAAAAGGTAAGCCCAGTGCACCCCCCTGAAACCTTTTTTTCTGGTTCCCCATCTTTTTCCCCCAGAAAAGTGATTCAAACTGCCGCCCGCACGGTTATTTTCTTTCCACCCCCCTTCTTGGTTTTTTCGCAGCAGATGGCGGGGTCCTCCGTTTTGTTCCCCGACCTTGTCCCCCCCCCCTTCCACAGAAACGACCCCCCAAATCTTATCGGGCGCGTTTTTAAGGGAATGCATTTTTCTTTTTTTCTTTAAGAAGAAGGGTGCACCCCCCCGCTGCCCCCTTCAGCAAGGAGGCCATCAGTTAGTTCCCCTTTCCTTCCCTTTTCCTGGGTCCCCGGTACCTATCAGAAACCTTCTCCTTGTGGAGGTGGAAAAGCAGGCGGTGCGTTTTTCAATTCTATTCTTTTTTTCCCCGGATCCTGAATTCCGAACCCCTCCTTTTTGTGACTTTAGAAGGATGTCAGCGTTCCGCGTTTTAGATGATTGAGTCTTCCGGGTCTTGACCTTTTTCTTATTCCCCCTTCTAATCTTTTCTTTTTTTTTTCCCCAGGGGATGGATGTCTTCGTTTGCTCCCGGTCAGCTTATAATGACCCTGGTATTGTTCTTACCAGAGCTGCATAGGAAACCAAAGCACCAATTCTTCTCCTACACGGAATGTTGTGGACTTCTAGAACCCCCCCTATTTTCCCCCTTTTTATTTTACGGCGGACATGCGCATGGGGACCCATCGTCAGCTTATCCCTTTAGTAAGGGCAGCTTACCTCCCCTGTGGCCCAACCCCCAATTTTTAGTCTTCAAAGGACCCCCCATCTTTTACAATTGTATACCTTTTTGACGGATGATTACCACCCTCGGCTTGAAGAATCCTGGACTTCTTTCCTCCCCCGCTATCACGGGAGCTTTCGTTTGAGCAATTTTTTTTTTCTGTCCCCCGCGCCGTGCCTCGTTTGCCATTGACTTCCCGTTCACAAAATTTTTAAAGAAACTTCCATCGTCGAATCTCCTTAAGGGTGGTGACCCCTCTGTACCCAATTTTTTTTTTTGTCGTTCTCCGAACCCTCTTTTTTTCGCCCACTTGTATGAACCCCCCACGCGGTGTCGCTTTCTTCCTTCTTGGCTTTGTTTCGCGCCACTTTAATTATTTACTCCTAAGGTTTTTTTTTTTTCTCGAGGATGGTTTGGTCTTGCTTCACCCCCCCACGCTTTTTTTCGTGGCGGCTTCCCATTTCCCAGGGGGAAGCATGTTCTAATGGGCACACCAGATTGGAGTTTTTTTGATGTCACGGAAAAGTTTGATTTACCTTCGACTTTTTCTTGTTCCACCCGATTGGTTTTTGTCCCCTTCCCTTCTTTCGTGACGGCGCGTTGTGCTGAATACGGCGGCCGAAAATTCTTTGTTCTTCCTGGTCGCCCCCCCTCGAAAACATTTATTTGCTTCCAGACGAGGACGACCCCCCCTTCTCTTTCATTATTTTCCCCCTAGGTTTTTCGGTTTTTTTTTCAATGTTCCGACCCCTGGTTCAAGGTAGCCCTTGGTGTGACGAAAGCTGCATCCTTGACCTGATTTTTTTGGACCGCGTTTCCCTGGCAGAACGAACCCGCAATTTTTTCCTGCTCGCGGGTTGAGCTTTTTCCTTCTTTTTTCCCGTCATTTTCAAGGTTGTCTGTTGATATGAGTTGTTGCCTACCCCCCCATCCAATAATGAGATCCTGATTTCCCCTTCGCCCCCCCCTTTCCCCCCGCTTGCACCCCCGAATCTTCGAAAAACCTTGTGATGCCGGTTCCAGACTGGACAATGTAGGATCCCTTTTTTCCCTCCCCTACCCTAATTTTTCACGGATCAGCGTCCTTTAAAAAGACTTGGTTTTTTTATCGGTCTCCCTTTTCCCCCCCCTATTCTTGAATTTTTCGTGCACCGGTCCTTTTTTTTTCACCCTCCCAGGCCAGAGGTTCGAATATACTGGTCAAATGAACTTTGGCCCACGCTTTTTTTTTTTTTCCAAGTTGAGAATGTTCACTACCTTTCTTCCAGATTCCTCTGGCCTTTTTTGGAGTCTCTGAACTTTTTGCCTTTCCAATCGGGTTTCCGCGTCTCCAGTCCCTTTCGGTGTCGGTTTTCCTTTTTCTTTTAGGGTGGTTACGGCGGCTACCCCAAACGAAAATAGCTTGTCACCCCACCCCCCCTTTCCCCCCTGACCGGTTTTCCACCCCAACCCTGGTTTTTCCTTCTCTTTTTTCCAGTTTTCGGTTTTTTCTTTGTTTTCTCATGGTGAAAACTCCACTCGTTTCCCCCCCCCCCTGTTTTTTTTACATGTCTTAGTAGTAATCTTTATCAGAATTACTGACTTTTTGCAAAGCCCTCTTTTCTTGCCCCCACGGAAGGACTTTGGTTCTTTTTCTTTTTTGCACCGCCGTTCGAAAGCTGATGCCAGTAGAGAATAGTTTTTTTTATTTCCATGTCCTGCCTTTTTGTAGTTTTTTTAGGGCCCGTCCCCCTGCCCCCTCCTTCAACCACGATGTCTCCACCTTCTTTTTCTTTTTTTGAGTGCCCGCTTTCCGAACATGCTGTATGGAATTCGGCGGTGTAATTAGGTCGTCGTTTTTTTCTGGACACCTTCTCCTTTTCCGGCCCCCTCCAAGCCTTTTTCGATCCTGGTTTTCTTTTGACATCTGACTTTCCCTTTAATCTGCTGACTTGTTAGTCTTGTCCCGACAACGCCATCCAATTTAAACGTCGCGAGTTCAGAATTGCTTTTCCTTCCTCGTTCCAAGATGTTTTTTATCTTTGATTCAGTCTGTTTCCATGTCTGGGAATTGCTTTTCCAGTGTTGGTGAAAGATGTAGCCTTGTAAAACGTTCTCTTCCGGTAATCTGGCTTTGAACAATGATCGTGAATATCATTCTTCCTCTTTCCCCCCCTTCCGGCGAACGGTTGACTGCCCCCCGCCCCGGACCTTCGGCCACGACGAGTGAATATTTAGATTATCGTTTTGATTCTTTTTTTGAGTAATTTTTATTCCGGCGAGTTTGGCAGTGGAACTTTGTCAACTTGTCCCGGCTTGCCCTTGTCTGTCTGGTGATGGTCACCCACAATATCTTCTTTGTCCTTAGAAGGTCAATTGTGCAAATGGTGTGAATTATTTCCCCTTTCACCATGAGCCTTTTGGACATGTCTTTTTCCGGTTGCTTTTTTGTTCAATCTTTCTTCGAGGGGTTCCCCGGACTGGCCGTAGACAGTGTTTTTTTTTAGCTTCCCTTCCCCCTATCGTCGGGAGTATTTATTGTTTCCCCGCACCGATTGACTTCCTTCCTTTTCCCTCGTATCCTGACGTTCTCACATCTTCCCTATTGGTCTAAACCTTCCCTTCCCCTCCTATGTTTGCGCTCGTTCATTCCCGGCATTTGGAATTTTAGTTTACTGTATTAAGGAAAGTTGCAATCCGTTTGCTGATTTTTTTGACTCCCCCTTGGCGTGTTTCTTGCGTTGTCCATTCCCCCCCCCCCGTTAAATTCTTTTTTCACTTTTTCAGTGTAGATGCCTGATATTTTCCCTCCGGGTGGAATCCTCTCCGGTTTTTTTTTTTTGGGAGACCTTTATACCCCCTTCATTTTTTTTCCCCTCTGCTTACCCCCTAATTCTCTTCCCCCCTAACGGCCGACTTTTCCCCCGACCCCCGGGTAGGACGCGCACCTCCTCCCCAATCAGTGCCTTATTTTTTGACGGTGCCCCCCCAAAATCGTTTCCCCCTTCCGGAGTTTGTCAGCGGCACACTCTCATCGTTTCTGTTGCCCCCCCCTCTCCCCGATCAAGAAACGTTGTAGGCGTTCTCTTTTAGTTGCCACTGGAGTCTCCCCTTTCAAGGGACATTTTCAAGTAATCTTGCCTTGGTGTCCGGCCTTTCTTATTTGACTCCGTCTTCCTGAATCTCGCCCTTTTGATTAGACCTTTTAAGACCCCGGGCCTCTCGACCGCCTATGCAGTCCCTGGGTGACCCTTTAGGTTTTCCCTGATTCGTCCTTTCCTTTTGGACAAGCTTCAACCGGGCCCCTTTCAACTTGCCTCCCAAGGGGATGTCGGTAAGCCACCCACTGCGATCCCCTTGCAAATTCCGGGCTTCACCTTTGAGATCGGGAAAGGCCCCCCCCAGGCTTTTTTCCAGAACCCCTCTCTTATTTCCTCAATCGGGTCACTGTATTGTTACGTCCGCGTGGCGGGCGGTTTCCAAATGTTTTTTAGTTTCCGCCGCCCCATGGACGAGAACCCCCCCCCTCCTATCCTCCTTTCTGAGGCCGGGGATGCCATCCCACGCCTTTTGTTCTTGGGGGTTTTTGGTCGCGGACACCAGTTTTGACCAGCTGACCTGATCTAAGTTTACCAATAGACACTCCCCCCCTCCAACTCCAACGAAACATAAGTCCCTGTTTATCAGCTATCCAAACCCCTGGACGTTTTGCTGGGTTACTTTTTTATCGGTTTCAATGCCCAGGTAGTTAAACCGGTCGCACTTTCCTGGCCCCGGAAACCGCTTTTGCCCAGTTCGTGGCCTCGCCCCCTTCTTCTCCCCGGGCCTTCAAGTTAACACGCTGTTCCCAGTGAAAGTGTCTCGACGCTTTCTGCGGAAGAATATGTGCGACCCCCCCCCCGGACGTTTCACTTCACCAGAGCCGTGTCCCCCCCCCTGTTAGACAACCCTTAGCTTCACCTTCCCAAAAGCAGGTTAAGACCCACGTTGTTTATTAATTTTTTTTTTTCCTTTTCGTGCTTCGCTTGATTAAGATGACAAAAATGTTCTTGTACCCCATTCTCGAAAGTTTTTGTTTGATTACTGTCACCTCCCGAGATCTTTTTTTTACGGCTTTGGCAACATCCTCCCCCCCTGCGATAGAGCCAAACATTCTTCTTCCGGTCATTCCAAAATGTCGCCGAAATATTCCATTCCTCTTCCCAGACATTTCCGTTGCCACCCAAAGTTTGTTGTTTTTTTAACGAGTGGTTTTCCCACCCAGAGCACTAAGTTTCTCTTCCCAAGCGACTTTCCTGTCTTTCTCACCCTTGCGCGTTTTCCGTACCGCTTCTTGGTCGTTGGTTGTAGACGCTTCACCCATGTTTTTTGGCAAAACCACAACCCCTACCCCCCCCCCTTTTCAAACCCCCCCCCCAAATTTTTCTGATTCTTTTGCTATTGGTGTAAGCATGGATTCGATTTTTTCCCCCTCCCTACTTTTAACCCCAACCCCATGCGATTTTTTCTTTTTCACAGAAAATGAGGATCACCTTCTGCTTGTCACCCTCATTTTCACTGAAATTTTCAAGGTCTTCTCTACCCTACTCCCCCATGGTTTCCGGTGGCGGTCCCCCCCTCGGACGCTTTGTCCCCCCCTTTTCCCCCTGTTTGCTCAAAGATCTTTTTGAAAAAGTGGACCTGTCTTATCCTCGCCGTCCAAAAAATCTTGCCCCTCCTTGTCCGCTTTAGTGTCCTTCAGTCTGCTTTGTTTCTTTTCTCAATTGCCGGCCTTGGTTGACCACCCTGTGAAGTTAAATAGGGTCGTGAAAGAGTGTCTTCTTTGCCCATTTTGTTTTTTTTCTTGCTCCCTTCTCAGGCCGCGTACCTTACCCCCCCCAAGGGAGGGTCGTTTAACTCCTCTCGTTTACCCACAGACCCCACCAACTTCTCTGACTTTTTTGAATTTCCCCCCTTGTCTCTCCCCAACCCTTTTTCCCTTTTGTATCGCTTTGAGGCCATGTTCGGCGGTTTACCCAAAGGGTGTAATTCTCCCTCTTTTTCCTTCCCGGGGCTTTCTTTTTCTTTGGACCCGCCATTGTCTGGACAACACATGGCGCCTTTCCAATTGAAAAAAAAAACCCCCCCCTCTTTTAAATTATGATATGGGCTCTTCTTCCTCTGCGTGTGTGCCTGACTACTTTTTTAGTCTCCCCTGAGTGTTATCACGGCTCTTTTTTTTCGGTTAGATGTCGCTTCTGCGCAAACAAAGAGCCCAGCTGCCTTTCCTTTTCCCCCCCGTCACAACCAAATGTCCACAATCACCCTTCCCGGGCGACTGAAGATTTTTTTAATTTAATTTGGAGTGAATCGTCCAAAGGGTTAGTTTGCCATAACGACATTTCTTTTACCATGGGATGAAGCTGGCTCTATCTTCTTGGAGCAGCCCCTCCCCTCTCTCTTCTTTTTTTTCTCCAATCCCCCCAGTTTTTTATTAGGATGGTTTTATGGAGAATTAAGGGCTCCTCTTTTCACCCATGGTTTGAAGTCATTTTTCCTTAATGCACGCGGGGCGCCCTTTGCACGTGTTAAAGCCGGCCTTCTTTCTTCGAACGCTAGTTCTTTACCACCCCTGTCTTTTTTTTGCTGCTGGGAAGGGCCCACTCCCTCGGATTTTTTCGTGAGGTTTTTCCTCCCTTCTTTCCCGTTCTTTTTCCTCCTGCTCCGTTGCGTTCGCCGAACCCCCTTATTGGTGGCCGAGGGCACTCCCGATGAAGGATCAATGGATTCCATAGGGGGTTTGGCCCGTGAGAAACCCAGGGGTCCTACCCATCTGTCAGTTTTTCCCCCCCCTGGTCATTTTGAAAGCTTTCAGCTGAAGCTTTTGTGACCCCCCTCGGAACCCTGTTTTACCCCCTTTGAACTTTTTTGCCTTTTTTCCTCTAATGAGTTTGTTTTTCTTTTGGCAGGGTAATTCGTTTTCCAAAGTCATACGCAGGTTTGTCTGGTGTGCCGATCGCTTTTACCCTCCCCAACCCTTGTCATTGCTCCTTCCCATTGATTTTTCACATACATCCTTCCACACCGGACCCTTTGAACGGTATGGTCTTTGTTTTTGACCCAAATCCCTGGTTTAATGGGACGGATACCAAAGCCTCAAACCAAACTCCTGGCTCCAAAGTTCCTTTAAATTTTCACTCTTTTTTTTAGGAAAGGTAATCCGTAATATCTTTTTCTTGATCTCTTGTCGGCACCGCTCTTTTTAACTGCCCATGCTCGGTTGGATAGACCTGACCATGAAGTTTTACCCATGGGAGTTTTACCCCAGCGCCTTCTCTGGGTCCTCCTTTTTAGGGAAAATTCTTTTTTCCCCCGCGTATCTTTCCCCCCATGCCTCCCCAAATTGGGTGTTTTCCGATTCTTTTTGGTTGTCTGGTGTTATTTTGCCTGTTTCCGTTTTTTTCGAAACCGCCACTTCTCTTTCTTTACCCCCCCCCCCCGCCGGATTTTGACCCCCTTCTGTGTTTTTTTTCCCTTGTCTCTTCTGGTGCGGTTTCCAGTCCCCCAATCTTTCCCAACGAGGGTTTTTTTTTTTAGGTCAGTAGTTCTTTATTCACAGGTCGTCCCTTCCCCATGCCGGGCAGTTTTTTGTTTAGTTTCCCCCCCCGCCCCCCCTTTTTTTTTCCTTTTTTTTTTTGCCCTGGGTAGGATTTTGCTCGCGGTCGACAACGCGAGATTGGGCAGTAGAGTTTTTCGGATCCCTGTTCCCCTTTGAAGTTGTTCAAAACTTTTTTGTCTTTCTCTTTTCCAGCCCAGATCACCAACGCATGATCTTTGCGTCCCTTCTTTTTTAAGTGAGAGTGAACATTTCTCTTTCCCCCCTTGAGGCGGTGAGTTCCCCCAGTGGGTGGTCGGCCCCACATATTTTTTCCGGCCCGCCAGTCTTCCTAGTAGGTATTTTGCCAGCTCTTTTTCCCCTTTTCATGTCTGCAGAAGTTCTTTTCTCGCCCCTAACGGCATAGTTCCCTGGGCCCGGCGCGCCCAGTGTCCCGCCTTTGTCTTGCCGTTATTCAGCAGTCCCCCCAGATTGGAGATTGCATCCCCTCCCCTCGGTCATGGGACATTGTTTTCTGTGTAAGATGGTATTCGATTCCAATTCTTCCTTCCCTTGTAAATGGTCGCTCCCCTCCCGGCTCGACATAGGATCTTCTTTGTTCCTTGGCGGCCCGTTTTGTACCTGCAGTCCGCTGGCCGACTACCCCGACAGTTTCAGATGTCGCTATTCTTGTCAGTTGTAGAAGGTTATGCCTTCCTCGTTTCTCTGATAATTGGACGTCCTTCTTGCCCTGATTTGTTTTTTTTTTTATGACACTTTATTTCCTTGCGGGACGTGAGGTCTTTTGTGAAATGGTGGCTATTCCATCCATTTCGTGTTTCGTTTCCCCGGTTATGCTCGGTACTTGATTTCGATTCAGGGCAATTTTATGCCGCCCGCCAGTTTATGATCTCCTCTTCGTATTTGGTCATTTCTTCGGCCGTCCCCCCACGAAAGAGGACTCAATTTCTTGGAGCAGTAGCCGACGTTTCGCCAATTCCCGAACGATGCAAGTTTTTCTGCTTCGGCCTCACCTACAAGCACTTTTCCCCCCTTCTTCCTAAGTTTGTTTTCGCGAGCCCCGGGGCCAATGTCCCAAGCAAAACACCACAAGGTAGTGTCACCAACGGATATCCTGCAATTGTTTCTCTTTTTGCGCGGTTTCCTTCCTTTTTGGGTTTTGCTCGGCTTTCTGGCCTGACAGCCATTACTGCTAAGTTTCATTTTACGTTCTGGCCTTTATTCATGCTCTATTTGCCCTACCCCCCCCCCCTTTTTTTTGTGAAGTTTTAGGACTATCAAGGCCCCTCCGAACTTTATGTAGTACACACTCATTCTGATTTTGACCTCCCTCCCTACGAAACGGCACGATTGTTCCGGGCGCACTTCTTTTACTGGAGCGCCACGGACACCATGTCTGTGCTTGCCGGTGTGATTCTCGCACCATCTACTTCATTGTGTGACACGTTTTTGCCCCCCGTCCCTCCCCCTCCCCCATTGAACCCCAGGGAGACTTTGCTCTTGGTGCGTCCAGTACTTTCCTTTCTTTCACCAGGAATTGTTTTTCCGTCATATTCTTGTGGACGGCCTTTGATTTCCAATTAAGACGTCCCTTTACTTAATCTTTTCCTTCCTGGGTCTCTACGTCCCCCGACACTGTACCTTGGGACTTCTCGACCTTCCTCTTGTGCCAAAGCATTTTCAGTTTCCCTGCCTTGGCTGCATTTGACGGTTGACTATTTCCACCAAACTGGGGCAAAATTTTACACCCTCGCCGGTCCGGCATTTTTTTTTCATAGTGTTCAAAACCTTTTTTTTCACGCTTTTAAGTGTTTTGCCAAAATCTTTTTTGGCCTCCAAGTTAGTCTCTCGATTTTTCCCAGCATATTTACGCCCCCATCCCCCGATAGCAAATTTCCCCTTCTCGTCCGGTTAGTCGTGGCGGCCCCCCCAACTTTTTCCGTGAGTCACGCCCCCCCAGCCACCCGCGAACCCCCCACCTCTCTCCCACCCCCAATTGAAACGCCAACCTGACCCTCCTCCGTCGTCCCCGCCAGTCCCCGGGCTAGTCCCGCGGTTTGTTAGAGTTGAAAATACCTTCCTGAGAATCTCAGTGTGTCCGCTTACTCCTACATTTACGCACCGTCCTGTCCCCCAATTTTGTCGTATTCCTCTTCCCCCCCCCCAGCTGGGTCGCGATTGGCCCATCCACATTGCTCACATTTTTTGCGGGGACGTTTTGCTGTTTTCCCCAAATTCCTATTCTTCTGCCGCTCCCGTTGGTCGCCCCCAGCACCGTTGTAGCCTGCTTGGCCACCGACCGGCCTTCCTCCTCCTTGTAGGTTCTTCGGACACAGACTCTTTTACATATTGTGCGACACACCAACCCCACTCTTACTACACAGTCCTCCGTTTTCCCTAGAATTTTAGGAACTCTCTTTTCCCTCACCCCTGTGCCACCCCAATCCGTTGTACTCACCAGATAATTCTTGGGTTGTCTTGTTTATTTGTTTTTTGCTTGTCTGTCTCTCAGATTCACAAAAAGGCACCCCTTCCCTTTTCTTTCCGAAGCGCCATACCCCCCCTTCCCCCTCGATCTTTCGACCCCTGTTCAACCTCCCCCCCCTCCTTTAGATTCATTACCCCCCCTCTTCTGGCGTTCCCTTTTCCAGCGTTGAGGACCTTCATTTTCTTAATACCTCCGGTCAACCTTAAGCACCAACCACCCACCCCCCCTTAAAAAACCCTTTTTTGCACCGATTTTCTTATTTTGTACTAGTCACCATCAAGTATCCTTAAAAAAAGCTTCTTTACGTCCCACTTCCGGCGGGTTCCCTTCCCCGACTATTTTCGTTTTTGTATCCGCCACTTCCCCACTTTTTGTAACAATCCCCCCCCCCCTCCCCCCGCACCCCCAAAGGTGTTCTCGTTTTTTTTTTCGTCCTTCTTATGGAAGGACCCTTGGTTTTTTCTATTACTGCGTCCCATTTTCCCCGCGATATTACTCCCCCATTCTTCCCAATCCAGGCGCTGCCCCCCCCACCACACCTCCCCCTTTGTCCACTTCTCTGACGAAACCTAGGTCCCATGGTTCTTTGCACACTCCGTCCCTTTTTCGGTGGATCCAATCCGAGGACCCTTTCTATCCGATCAGAAAAACAATTTTTGAACTTCCTATCTTGTCGGTTTTCGTTTCTACTTCTTTGTACCGTCATTGCCAGGGCCTGTGAACCCCTTCCCCCACTTTTCGCCGCAGGTTTTTGAAAAGCTGATGTTGATGAGTAGGTTCTTTTCATTAAACCCTTCATCCCCTTTTCCCCCCAAGGGGAGTTCTTCTTCTCAAAAAAGGTTGGTGCTATTCGCAAAAAAGTACAAACCCCTCCTCGTGATTCCCTAAATCACCCTTGGTCTTCTAAACCCCTCCCAGATGCAACATTCCGGGCGGTCAATTTTTATATTTTTCCACCACAAGCCGTCCTTGTGCCGACTTAGGCTTTTTTCCCCCAGTGGTTTTTTGCCCTGTCTTTGATTACCCATTTTTTTTCTTCCCCCACCTGGGTTATGGGGACTTACTACAACCCTATTTCACCTCATGTTCTTCCCTTCCAGTCTGGCGTCCCTTAAGGTGCACCTTGAAATTCCTCCCCCTGTTTCCTATGGGATAACTCTTTCTTCCCCCCTGGATGCTTTCGGCGCCGCTTTGAAACCGGCCTTCCTCTGGTCGTGCCTTTGGTTTATAAAACCTCTTTCCGTACCCTAATCTTTCCTCCGGGAGACGTTGTTATTTTCCCTTGCACAGCCCCCTGCTTTTTGTTTATTGGTCCCATTTACCCATGTCCCCTGCTGCGCCCGCTTTCAGAGGGGTTTGAGACCCTTTTTTCTTCTTTGCCTAGACGCCCCATCCTCTCCCCCTTTTTTCCCTTCTTCCGGTTTTTGTTGTTTGGCGACTGACCTGTTTTTTTTGGGTCTTTTTTTACTTGATCAGTTAAGCCGTTTCCCTCCAGGGTTTCTTTTCCTCCTTTTTCTTTTTTTTTCCCTTGACAAGGACGTTGATTTGACGTTTTTCACCGTCCCCCCCCTCCTTAATTTCTCTCGAAGTGTCTTTTTTTTTTCCCCCCCACATGATTTTTTCTTCCTTTCGTAAACGGCCGAGGACCAGTGCCGATTTTTTTCTACCTCCTGCGATAACGATTTACTTTCTCCTTTCGCCATTGAAACCCTTTATTCCCCTGCGTCCGGTTGGGTACGTTTTCTCTTCCCCTGTCTCTTTTCAACTTGGAAATAGTGTTTTTTTGCCGGCGTCCCCCCCTTTGTGTCCCCTACAACCTTTCGGTTGCTCTCCCCTGATCAAAGCTTGCCTGGTTGCTTGGCACTCTTTTTTTGAACCTTCGCCCTTGGGACCGGCCGACTGCGAATGGTACAAGCTACGTGTTATTTCCTGACTTGTATTTGTGTTTACTCCACCTCCTGACCGAGTTTTTTGCCTGTTTTCCCCTGCCTTGTTTTTTTTCCCACTTCCCCCCCTTTCCCCTTCGCGGACTATCCCGACGTCCCCCTCCCTTTTCCCCTGTTGGAACATCTCGTTTTCCCACACCCAGGACCTTTTTCCCTCCGGGTCAATTCCCCTTGCCCACCCACTGGCACCTTCCTTTTCCCATCCCACAGTCGTCCAATTTCGGGACTACTACCTGTTTCCGTCCCACGCTTGTTTGGGTCTTTTGAGTTTTTTTTCTATTCATGTCCTCTGCTTCTTTGATCTTCTTCACCTGAGTTTAAAGCCATTCTCTTAGGATCCTTTTCCATTTTGACAGTGGATCCCCCATTTGCTTTCTGACCGCGCCTGGGTCTCTTTTCTGTCCATCTCCCATTTCTTGCCTTCGGCGTATTATGACCTTCCAATTTTTCAATCCGTCCCCTCTTTTTTTCCTCTCTTTTTGGGGTGTCTGGTTTTTGCCCATTTTTTCCTTGCGTTTTACCACCTTTTTTCATTCGCTTTCAAAAACCCCTCCCCGTGCTCCCTCCTTCGTACCGCGTTGAGCTTGTTATGTTTCTTAGGCCCAGAACCCCCTTTTCCCTTTTTTTCCCCCCCAATTTTCTATGAATGAGCCTTTCGTCCCAGGTCGCGCACAATTTTGGGGCAGGCCCCTTTTTCTGTAAGCTTTGTCTGTCTTTTGAGTTATGTTCCATCCGGTCGCCCAACTGTCTTCCCCCTCTTGTTTTTTTTCGTGGCGCTTTTTCCCGGATTAAACTTTTTTTTGCGTTTTTTTTCCTCTGACTCGACACAGACCTGACAACTATCCAACTCTTCTCTCCGTTCCTTCTTTGAGTGGAGTTTTGAGTTCCCCCAGTGCCTGATGCTTCCTTTCTGTGAACGTAATTTTTTTTTTTGTCTGTCCCCTATTATTAGAAAGATTTCTGAGCCCCCTGTACCCCTTCCAGTTCGATACTGTTTACCGTTTGTCTCCCCTTGGCGTCTTCCTGGCCTTTTCCACTGAGGTTCCCGTGGAAAGGCCTTTCCTCAGACTTGTTTTTGTAGTCCCCCTTTTCCCTTTCTGCCGATTCTCCTGCCCCCTCTTTTTGGTCGATTCGCCATATTTTAGGTCCTGCGGAAGGTGTTGTGACTCGATATTTTTTCTGATTACACCTTTCTCGCGGTAATCTGGTTGACCCTTCTATTCCTTCTCTACTCTTTTAATTGATCTTCTGTTTTTTTTTTTCCGCCCCCTCCTCCCAATGCAGTTGCAACTCTTCCCTTCCATCAAGTTCTTGCAGGATGTTCATCCACTTTTTTTTTTTTTGCTTTTTGTTCAGTAAGGAGTCTGTACGAGACCGGTCCTTTTTGTGCCAGGAAGGATTTGAAAATTCATAGTTGTTGATTTCCACAAAGACCTATTTTGACTTCCCCCTCGCCTTTTTTCCCCTTTTTTTCCCATGGGGTGGAATATTACTTTTTTCCCATGCGACGGGCCCCCTTTTTTCTCCCTTTTGTCTGTCTGGTCCTCGGCTTCGAGAGGACCGTATTGGCGTTATCCTTCCCGGTGGTCTTTTTATTTATCTTCTTCTTCAATTTCTTTTGGACTTTAAACCCCTTCCCCCCCCCCAGTCATCCCTTGCCTTTCATTGACCAGATTAGCTTACGTTTTCGTCCCTGCTTATTTTTTTTTGATCCTTCCCCGTTACCTTGATATAGTGTCAAGACCCAGCACCCCTTCACACTGAGCATTGTTTTGTTGCCAGCTCCTCATGAACTTGCTCTGTTTCGGACTCCTTTGAGGTGGTGTCGTCTTGCGTAGTTTTTTACCCCCCCCAAAAAACCAACCACCGCAATTTCTTTTTTTTTTTAAAAACGAATTGATGCGCTTTCCTGTATTTTCTCTCTTTCATCCTCCGTGTTTGTTTTTTTGTTCTCATGCACAGCAATAGACATTCTGCTACCCCTCATTTCTTTTGTTTACTCCTCTTGGTACTCCCCCTTTTTCCAAATTTTCTTTTCCCCTGAGACACATCTCCAAGTGTTCGTGCATTTTTGGATGCTTAGTTTCCCCCCGTGAAATGGATGCTTTTCCGTTTTTTTTTTTTTTGTTTCTTCGTTTTGATTTCTCCCCAACCCCCACTCTATACTTTACTTGTCGGCAGATTCTACTTTTCCCCCCCCCAATTTATGGCTTATTGCTGTCGACCCTTCTGATCCTCTGTCAATTCGTCCAGTCCATTCTTGCTGGGGCACTGGTTTTTTCCTTGACCTCCATATCTGACTGATTCCGTACCACTGCTAACTTTTAAGTTTGAACCGTTGCAGCCTTTGAGACTTGCCCCTTCCATTGAATTCCGGTGATTTCGCATTTTTGAATTTTTCCGCGTGTTCCCCCCAATTTCCCCCTCACCCTCGAATGTTGAAATTCTCCCCCCTCCGTTTGAATAAAACACCCAGGAATTTTATTTCATTTTGTTTTCCAATTTTGGGGTTGCCTTTTCCCAAAGGCCCTTTCCTCCTTCTCCGGAAATTCCCAGTCTCCCAACAAACATTCTCCCCTCCCTCGGAACCCTTCGTTCTTTTAGAATTCCCTTTTTTTTGGCGTCCTTCCCTTTTTTTTCGCCGCTTTGGGGATTCCAAACAAGTTCCTTTCCCGTTTCTTTTTTTCGGCGGCGTTTCCTTTTCACCACGGAGTCAACTTTCCCGATGGTAATGGGTGTTTTCAAACTCTCTACATTCTTAACACAGTTTCCTTTCCACTCCTCTCATTGATGAGACTTCTTCCCACCAGGTCTTCTCCCCTGTGCCTGTTTTTTTTGGTTTTCCTATTAGTACACGCCCGTTGAGTACACTGTTACCTCTGTCACAAGCTGGCAACCCTTGCCCCCATTTGATTTCGTTTTATTTGACTTCCCTTCTCTTTCCCTCCCGTTTGGTCTCCACAGGGACGCTTTTCTGGCAAGGACCCTTTTTACTGTGCCGAGATGAGTTGCCCTGCTGTTACTTTTTTCCGACACACCCCCCTCCGTCCTTCCCCCAGTATTTTCCCCCCCCCCCCCTTTTGCGCCCTGTTGAACATCTTCTGGTCCACTCCCTTTGTGACCAAAGTCCATCTTTGTTTTTATTTTTTGTGCTTTTGTTTGACCTTTTTTTTCTGAACCCCCCCACTGAATTACTTTTTTCCTGACGAGCTTTCACGGCCCCATCGTTTTAACGTTTTCTCCACCCCCCCCTTTTTTTTATCCTTTCCTACAAGGCTTTCTGCCCCCCTGTTCTTTCGCCAGGCGCCGGGGTTAATTCTTTCCTCCGACCTATCCCACAAAACGGTGGTAAGAGTGTTGTTTTTTTAGTGTCACCTCTAAACCAGCAGCTTGCTTCAAACAGCTTCCCGGCTTTTTCCTTCCTCTTGCGGGTTTAAGAGATGGCTTTCGTTTCCGACTCCCAAGACAAACCCAAATACACCCCCGACACCGAAAAGGTATTGATTCGCTCTTTTTTTTTTTGGGCCAGTTTTCCCCTTTTTAAGTTTTTTCCAATTACGCCAGCCCAGTTGACAAGATGATTTTATTTCTTCCAACTTTCAGTGGGGAGTCTCTTCCCCCCTGGTTTCCACTCCTACACTCAGGGTTCCTGTTTAGTATTGCACAATACGGACCGTGTTCCAGTCCGTTTTGTGGCTTCGCTCAATAAGATGTGAGGGACATGGATATATCTTTACACCCCAGTCCCCTGGGCCTTCCAGAGTTGTGATTCTTTCCCCGGATTTTTGATTTTCTTCCCCTTCCACTTGCCGGGCTTTTTTCCAACATGGAACATCCATTACTTCGAACGATTTCTTTTGCCCCCAATTTTTTTTTCTGTAGTCGTTCCTCATTTTTCCCGTCTTTCCCCTTCTTTTTTCAGTTTGCGGCTCTTTTAGTTCAACCCTAAACCCCCCTTTCTTTTTTTTTTTAGTCGAATGTTCCCCCCATTTTGATAGACAACCCCCTCCGAATCGTACCCCCCCCTTTCTCCTGAGTTCCTGGTCCAATGTTGGAGTTCCCAAGCGTCAGCCCCTTAGATTTAGCCCGGTTTTATTTCTGTTCTTCCCCCTTCATGTCTTCACAAACTTTTTTTTTTTTTTTGCATCAATTCACTGACCACCTATCCCCCTATTGAATCTCGGGGGCAGATGGGTCGTCACTCCCGTAAGGTAAGTAATTAGTAGATTTGTCTCCTCTATCCCTTTTCTCTTTGTATGGTCGACGCTGCGTGCCCCAACATTTGACGTGACATAGGTCCCGTGCCTTCCCAAGTTCTCCCCCCCTTTTTTTCTTTGTTCAACCCAGAAAGAGTAGGCATATAATTTTTTACGGCTTTTTCAATTTTTTCCACCATAGTCAACCACGCGGCTGTGCATTACTTCCCTTTCTTTCCCCCTGACCACTGTATGGACTCAGTGGAGAGATCTTCTTTTCCTCTAGACCCCCCACCCATATCCTATTTTTAAAAGTTTTTTTTTTTTTTATAGTTCTATGGGACTTGCGAGCCAATCAGATCTTTCCCTCCCCTCTTCCATAACTGGTTCTTGAAGAATTTTTCTTCCTTCCAGACTTGCTTTTCGTCTTGCACCCTTGTCAAAGCGGGAATATGTCTGACCTTCTTATTTTCGGTTTTTCCCCCCCTTTGGGTCAGATGTTTTTTCAGGCCCTGCCGTCCGGCCGGTTCTTTTCCCCCAGATGGATGCCGAACTTTCTTCCGGTCCCTCTATCTAACCGTCTGTCTGACCGCCGGAATTTTTTTTTTTCCCTTCGATCCGGAGATTAGAGTTTTTCCCTCTGGTGTTTTTTTCTTTTGGTTTTTTTCCATTGGTCCCTCCCCTTGTGGCGGTACTGTCGACAGTGGACTACCCTTTTTTTCTTTTGCCCATGGTTACGTGCTTTTTTTAAGTTTTTGCCATGGGCCTTCCCCTCCCCTGCAATGGTTTCAGATCGCGGTTTTTTTTTCCGCCAGGGGTTCACTTCTCCGAATGAGAAGGTTCTGTTGCCGTCCTTTTTCGCTTTCTGTTGCGACCCAGAAATTTATAATTTGTTTAGTCGAACACTCTTCCCCCCGCGGCAGCATCCCACTCTTACCCAAATCCCCGCTTTTTCCTTTTGCCCCCAGTTATTAGTTTTCCGGGGTCACAACTCCGGCCCCTTCCCCTTTTTAAAATCGACGGACGGTCCGACTCAGCGTTATTACTCA
>Ga0179591_1333280_pt1 | contig 18333 bp, 22 predicted proteins | sample CZOMad2_1_08_16f_FD_182891 | JGI IMG/M metagenome (GOLD analysis project Ga0179591, IMG submission 182891) | Vadose zone soil fungal communities from Angelo Coast Range Reserve, California, USA - CZOMad2_1_08_16fungal (PacBio error correction) | ecosystem: Environmental > Terrestrial > Soil >... | reverse complement strand
TTAACACGCGGAGAAGTTGGCTATTATCCCTTTTTTTTCCATTTCCCTTCCTTTGCTTGATTGCCACTCCCGATGAACAGCTTAGAGGTGATGTGGCGTAGCCTTCAGTGGGAGCTTTCCAGAACCAGGGTAGAATTCCATTATCTGTTCTCAGAATTTTTCGTTTTCCACCCCTTGGTGGGGTTTTATTTTTACGGCCGGAAGCTCTTGCTCTCCTTTTCTTTTCCTTCTCCCCCCCTCTTTTGTTGGGTTAGTGGCGGTTCTGGGTTGGAGTGCTGGTTCGCTTTGGAGCGCCCTTTGTAGACGATTTTCCATTTTTCCCTCTTTTAGTTCTTTTGCGCTGTCGGTTTGATGTTGGGACAGCCAGGGCGAGAGTTCTTTCCTTGACGTCTTTCTCCTGGGTAGGTGGTTCTTCAGAGTTTCGTTGTTTTTTTCTCCTTTCCTCCCCAATTCCCCAGTTTTTCTTTCTTTTTCTTTTGCCTCAGCCCCCCTTCCCCCTCACCATGAGTTTGAATCTTACGAAGGGGTCCATAATTTTGGTTTAGCCCGCCAGGTGAGTCCATGTTCATTTTCCCCTTATATTTTCGGTACCGTCTGTGTTGTCTGTTTTTTTCACGTTCTTTCTCCGGCTTTTACTACGCCGCGTGTCCATCGTTTCTGTCTCAATGAGGAAGAAGGGGTGAAATGGGAGTAAACGCGCATTTCGGATGGGTCTGCCGAAATTAAGGGTTATTGTTCTTACCCTCCCCCTTTTTCTTTTCCTTTCCTTTCCCCCTCAACTCTTCCCAGGTTCTCTACCCCTTTTTTCTCCATTCTCTCGCTAATCTTTCTTGTTCAGGAATTCCCCAAAAGTGAACGTTTGAGGAGTTCTATCATTTAAGGTTGCCCCCTCTTGCTCCCCTCTTTTTCCTCGCTCACTCTTTCCACCCGGCCCGCCAACCCCCCCCTCCTACTCCAGGAAATCAGGGAAATGCCTAGTACTGTGAAAGTAGCGACCGACATTCTACTGGTACCTGTTCCTCTTTTTTTGTCTCTCACACTTTCTACTTTCACTTCCCTCCCCCCCCCCAGGCAATTTCAAGAACGTGTTTGGAGGGGGAAGCTTCCTTTGGATCCGGAAGCGCCCTCCCTTGTATACCAAGTCCTCTTTGTTCCCCTTTCCCCTTCTCTACCCGCCACCACTCTTGGAGAGCACTGTACGCCACTACACCTCCAGCAGGTGTCCGACTGCTCATCCGTTTTAACATTTCCCTCCACTGGGTTTCCCCCTTTGAAATAATGACATCGCCACGCTACCGACGTTCTTCAACCAGTTATCCGTTCAATCACGTTTCTCCGATCACGTCGCTTGTTCCCGTTCTTTCTTCCCTCTTTCAAGATTTCTGAATTATGCCTTCCTTGATCACTTAAACAGCACCTGAGCGCTTCACAAGACGCTTCGGGCTAACGACCTTTAGCCGGCCCTGTGTTTAAGGTCCCCTCTCGGCTTCGGATCGCCCCCCCAAACATCTCCTTTCCTTTTTCTTCAGTAGTCATCGATAACGTAGCCCCCTCCCTCCTCTAAGCGGACCGCTGACAGTTCTTTTCTGCGTGAATCCAGTATCCGCGATCTTTTACCCCTGGTTCCCCAGACTCCTCCCTCCGTTTTTTTTCCCCCTTCACCATTTCTTTTTCCCTGTCACTTCAGTCCTTCCTCTTGTATCGGAGTTTTAACAGTGAAACCCCCTTCTTTCACGAATGCTTTTGGTCCCCTTCAGCGCAATTTCTCTTGTTTTTACTACCAAATGACTCTTTCTTTTCTCCTTTACGTCCCCCAACTTTTCGACTGAGGGACCACCCGTTCTCTCCCGATCTCACAGATGGCGACGCTACTTTTGCGCATTGGCATCATCCTCTCCCTCCCTGTGGTGATTCTCTCTTCCTCCTTCGCAAACCCCCCTCTTGCCCTAGTTTTGACCTTCTTCTCCTTCGATCGTGGTCTCATCGTGGGAAACAGGCTTATTGAAGCCAAGCAAACATTTACAGTTTCTTCTCCTCTTTTGCTATTTTTCCCTGAGTCTTTTCCCTCTGGGCCCTTTTTGATTCAAACTCCGTCCTAGAAAGATGATCGTTGCCTGAAACAGGGACAAATTGACAGTGACACTTCCTTTCGATGCCGTCTTTTCGTCCGTCCTTCCTCATCGCTTTCTTCTTTGTTCTCTTCCCCCCGGAAAGCTCAGTCACTGTCCAGCGCCCCCCTACGTAGTGGGCGTTTGACGATAGGTTTTTTCCTGGCAAAGCACATCAAGAGGTTATGGTGCGCAGCTTCTCCCGCGATTGATCCTCCCCTGCCAGTTTTTTTGTTGGCGGGACGCTTGGTGCGTCAGCCGTCTGCATGGGGGCAGGTCGCCCCCAAACCTAATAAACCTTACACACATTCAATCTCATCCTTCCACTCCCCCCTTCGTCCGCCTTCTTATGTGAGCACTTTTGGCAGGATGTCTATAAAGTTGCCCTTACACGAGCGTCGTGGCCCTTTTAGCCATCTCCTTTCTCCTCTTTTCTCTTCCCCCTTTGCCATCCCTCCCCCCAACTTGCTTTTCTTGGGCGCGTAGTAAAAGCCAGGTCTCAAGAGAAAGCTTTTCCATCATCTGTACCACAATGCCCCTTTTTCCTACCCTTTATTTTCACACAAGCTCGGTGACCAGGACCAGTCCGTGCCAGCTCTTCCCATTGGCCCCCCTCCCCCTTCTCTTTTTTTACTTTGCCTTTTGTCTTTCCAACAGTTCCCCTCCCTTTCCTTTAGGGGGTCCAAAACACAGCTATCAATTTGTCAGGTTCCGCTGCATCCACGCTCCTTTTCTAACGCTAGGCATTTTTTCCTTGTTTCCCTATCGTTTTTTTCTTTGTTGTCCCTTTTTTGATCTGCGTTCTCTACGGTGTGGAACCTGTACTTTTGAGTGGCCTAGCCCGCATAGCGTTTCTGTTCTTCCCTTCCCCTACCTTTTTCCCCAGTAGTGACCCTTTTCTCCCTTTAGGGATTGGGAAGCGGTCGTGTTAGTGTAAATCCTCTCTCGTCGTCCAAAGATATCTCGTTTTTTTCCCCTACCCCTCCCCTACCTTCTTTTTCCCTGGTTCCCCCGTTCCCCTTCAACCATTAATTTTTGAGGCCACTAGGGACAGACGCGGCTGAGCTTACTCATAGATTGAGACGTCCTGCCAAAGACAGACTAAAGTTTACCCTCTCCCCGTTGCCCTCCCCTCGACTTCCCCCCTCCCCCTTTCCCGGCCTTTCATCCTGCTTACAACTGGCAACTAGCCTTCGCAAACGAGATTCACTGAATGCTTTTCGTCCGACAAAAATTGCCAACCCCCCCCTTTGACTTTATGAGTTCTCACCTCCCCCCCCCCCCCCCTTTTCCCCCCACCCCTTACCCAGCCGCTCCCTTCAAGCCTCCAGGCCTCCCCAGCAAATTATCAAAGAAACAATCACTCGACAATGATTCACATCCCCGTGTCACCTGTCTCCCCACCCCCCCTCCCCTCAGCCCTATACCTACCCTCCCCCCCATTTCCCACCCTGACGGTATATAAGACCGTCACATCGCTCCCCCAAACATGATTTAATTGCTCCATTTCTTTCCCAGCTTCCTTGCCCTTCCTTCACCTTTCGTTTTCGGTCCCCAAAATCCATCATGCCAACACATAGAACTATCTTTGCTGTAGGCGACCAGCCAGCACAAGCCCCGAGTCCTCATCAGTATCTTCGTCCTCTTTCGACCAACCTGTCTCCACCCGGCATATCCGAGTATCGCTTACCGAAGGGGACTTCCCTGCATTAGTAGCTGCTCCCACCCTCTCCCCCCCCTCCCTTCTCGTAGATTTTTGAAGAACCCCTCCGTCATACCCTAGATTTGTCTGATACCCCTATCCTCTCCTCCCGGTTTTAATCTCCCCCCCACTTCTCATGCAACCTCCCCGCTTCCCCCCACGGACACCAACCTCCCTTTTTACGTCGTCAAATTTAAGGGATCTATAGCACCGAAGTTTCAAAAAAGCCCAACCTCTCTTCCTCACTTTGTTCTGTTTTTGAGACTCTATCATTTTGCCCTTCTGCAGATCTTTTTCTTCTTTTTTCACGTCGGTTTGAGTAATGGGGAGACCCGAGGATTATGGGTTACGTGCGCAGGCTGGTGAATATAGGGCGTGGAGATCCCCCACTTGTACCAGGCGCGCGGGGGTTCTACGTGTCTTCCGCCACTTTTATTGTAGTCTTAGTCTACTCCTCTGTCCCCCCCTTCATGGGCGTGTTTTTTCTCCGGTCTGCTCATCTAGAGACGACAAGTTAAGGCCTCTATGTGGTGGGTTGGATCTTTTGACCCTTTTGTTCCTCTTCTCCTCTCCTTCCCTCTCTATACATTTGTGACATTGCTTGATGTGGGAGACACACTGAGGTTCCATCTGTGGCTTGTTAAGTAAATTGTTTTCCGCCCCGTTATTCCCCCCTTTGACTCCCCGTCCAGTCAGTTTGCTACACGTCAATTCCCGGACGGTGGGGGTGTGTGGTCAATCTTTTTACTTGACGCAAAGTCCTGTGATGGATACCTTTTATCAGTTTCTCTCCCTTTCTTTGTCTTTTTTTGAGCGGGCTTTGGTCTTCTGGATTGGACGCCTTGTTCCGTTTGAGTATGCTCGGCTTCAGTTCCCGTGTCTGCTGGTTCCCCCCCCCATTTTTTCGTTTGGACTCCTTAGATTCGGCTGCGTCTTTTTTCCAGTGTTCCTTTGGGAATGGTAACCCCCCATTTGTTTCTTCTCATTTTCCCCCCTCCTTCCCCTCCCCCTTTTCTCTCTGCTACTTTTTTTCCTTCGAAGTCCTAACCTAGGTGACCCCCCCCTCGGTGAAGAAGGGTCTGCGAGGCATTCTCTCAGAAGCGGTTGACTTGAGTCATGTGGTATACCTGTACTGGGGCTGTTATGTTTTCTTTGTAACCCCTTCCTCCTCTCCCCTGATCTCCCTTTGCGTGTTCCATTTCTTTTTCTCCCAAAAAATTAGAGAAGGGCCACTGTTAACACAGCTTGCCACTTCAGGGGAGATGGTCAACTTTCCTTTTATTACCTCCCTCCTTTCGCCTCTTGTATCCACACGTCCCCTGATCCGAGTTCTGCCCTTTCAGAACGCTCGAGTCCAACTCTCTTTTCATTTCAGGAATTAATTAAAACGGATTTGGTCCCCTCTTCCCCCTGTCCCTTTTTCCCTGCTCCTCCTCTTCCCGTAGTATTCCCCCTTCTGGTCCCCCCCCAGGCCACCACCGAGACACGGAATCTAGGCGTATAGCAGGCCCCCCATTGAAAAGGAGTTTAGATCACTTTCCCGTCCCCTTCTTTTTTTTTTTTTCGTTCCAATCTGCTTGTACGTAAATTTAGAACACACTGAAACAACGGAGTTAGGAAGTGGCTTCCTTCAGTTTATAATTTAGTAACCTAGCTCTTTTTCCCCCATCTTTTCTCACTCCTTCCCTTCTAAACCTCTCGAGCATTGGTTTCTTCTAGAAACTAAAAAATCCAGAAGTTTTTCGAGAAGCTCTTAAGCGGGTGGAAAGAGGATTCGGATTATTTTTGCCCTTCCCTACTACCATCCCCCCCCCCCCCCCCCCCCCCCCCCCCCCCCCCATCCCCCCCCCCCCACCCCCCCCCCCCCCTTCCCCCCCCCACCCCCCCCCCCCCCCCCCTCCCCCCCCCATCCCCCCCCCCCCTACCCCCCCTACCCCCCCTTTCCCCCCCCCCCCCCCCCCCCCCCCCCCTCCCCCCCACCTCCCCCGCCCCCCCCCCACCCCCCCCCCCCCCCCCCCATCCACCCCCAACCCCACCCCACCCACACCACACCCCCCCCCCCCCCCCCCCCCCCCCCCCCCCCCCCCCCCACACACCCCACCCCCCCCCCCCCCCCCCCCCCCCCACCCCCCCCCCCCCACCACACCCCCCCCCCCCACCCCCCCCCCCCCCCCCCCCTCCCCCCCCACACTCCCCCCCCCCACCCCCCCCCCCCCACCCCCCCACCCCCCCCCCCCCTCCTCACCCCACCACACCACCCCCCCCCCCCCCCCCCCCCCCCCCCCCCCCCTCCCCCCCCCCCCCCCCCCCCCCACCCCCCCCCCCCACCCCCCCCCCCCCCCCCCCCCCCCCCCCCCCCCCCTCCCCCCCCCCCCCCCCCCCCCCCCCCCCCCCCCCCCCCCCCCCCAGTTCACGTCCTTTCTCTTTTTCAGTTCTTCCCGGCTCCGCCTTCCTGTCCCCGCGTCTTCTATTCCCCTTCCCTATTTTTTTATTTTATCTTCGATTGAAGGGTATTAGATTTAGGTGATAGAATGGACAGACCCCCTCCACAGCTTTGCTGCGGTTCTCAACTGCGTTCCTGGGGGCTCACGCCCGTCCGTCTTCCCCTTTTTTAACGCCTCCAGCTTTTTTGGAACTTTTAGAACCCAACCTTTTTAAAGTGTTGCCTCGAACATATTGCATCCCCCACCAAACGACCGCGATAGACGCAAGTTCCTGCTCTTCCTTTTTGCACAGACAGAGCCTCCCCTCTCTCCCTTCCGACCCATTCACTCCTTTCTGAGGAGACGTTTGTTCGTCCGGGTACACCTTCAGCAGTTATTTATGAATAGCTTGACTCCTCCATTCCACCTCGTCTTCTCCCTTTTTTATAGAACTTACAATTCCCCCCTCCCTCTTTTGTGAAGCCTTGTATGTGTACGTGGTCTTGCCGTCGTTGCAAACTTCCATTACGCGCATTCCCCTTCTTTTGCTCCCTTTTTGGAATCTTTTACAATCTTCTCTTTTAACTAATACATCTGGTGTTGTTATTCCTTTCTTCACCCTGCAGCAAGATTCTCAAAACCTTTTCCCTTCGTCAACTCCCGTTTTTCCTCTTAGTGGACCCCCCAGTTTGTTAACTAATTCACCAAGCACTTCCATAATCAGAGTGACGCGATGTATTCTCCCCCGGTCATTTTTTTTCTGTCCCTCGGTTTGCCTGGATGATTCAACCTGATGTCAGACATTCATGGCTTAATGGACCCGCACGGAAAATTTCCTCACCCCCCCTTTCCTCTGATTTTTTCCGCCTTTCTAATCTCGCTTGATGTATATGCTGCGTCCCGCAATCGTCAAGGCCACGATTCGGTAGTGGTGGCTACTTTTATTCCTCTCTGGTGATGATTCCCCCCTCCCCCCCTACGTCTATGAGGTTTCCTTTTTCCGTCCCACTCGCCGTGGAGATTACCACCTGAAAGGGCCGAGCTCCGTCCTGACCCCCGGGAAGCAGTCTTGTACTTCTCAGCCCCCTTGCCTTTTTGCCGTTCTTTCCCCCAAACCTCCCCACCCCCTCTCCCCCATACTTCCCCATCGAAATCGAAACATCCAAAAAAGGGCACTTTTTGATAATCGTGCCCTTCTTGCGGTTTTACTCCTTTCACCTCCCTTACTCCTTGCGTATACGTGGCATAGTCTTCTTATGACACCAGATTCGCACGAGTCTATTTTACACCCATTCTAATTTTCCAAAACCTGCTTTGATGGTGTTCCTAGGTTTAGTAACACTCATGCTTGTTTTAAGTATCTAATAATAGTTCATTCTCCACCTTCTCTTCTTCCCCCTTCTTTTAGTCTTGATTACCCCTGTAACCTCCTCCCGACGCGGCACAAATGGAATTGTTTCTGTTTTTGTGGGTCGTTTTTTCTCCCTTCCCCTTACTCTCTTCTTTCCCCGCTACAACCCCCTCTATCCCCCCAATTTCCATCCACTCCCTTAAACGTGCTCTTCTACCGAATATAGGTGGGATTTCGTTTCCAGACGTTGGTTGGTTTCCATGCATTCTCTCCTTCCCATATTCCGAGCCCTTTTCCCCACTCACTGGATTAGTTCGGCCTCAGCTCCGCATCGTTTCTGTGTTACTTCACAAGCCCCCCAGATGTGACTCGCGCGTGCCCTTCTGACGTTGCAGGGTTTTGACGTCGTTTTTTTCTTTTCCCCCACCAGGAGGTCATTATTCCGTGATACTACCCTGCTAACATTTTTTTTCCTACGTACTCCTTTTCTTTCCTTCTTCTGCTGACACCGGAAGTTGAGGAAGATACTGGATCGGTTCTGAGAAATTCTACCTCCTCTTTCCCTTTACTGTTTCCTCTGTCCCCCCATTCCCCCCAAATCTTTTCCCCCCATGTCAATCTCTCTTCCCCACAACCGCCAATTATGAATCGCCCCCCCAGCGATCATATATGTTACTTGCTGATTTGACCCCCCCCATTATCACCTAAACCCCCCCTTGTTCCCCCTTCTTCTCCTCCCCCCACACCTTTCCACTTTCCAAAACCTATACCTCCTTGCCAATACCAAGCTTGAACATAATTGCAGAAATAGAACCGTTGTCCACAATCCCCCCCCTCCCCCCCACTCCCCCTTACCATAAGCCCCTACTTCTGAAATCGTAATAATTCTAGAATCCCCCCATTAAGCGCCTGTAATACCCTCCCTCCCACCGTTCCTCATTCCTTTATAACCTGTCCTCTTCTTCCGACAATAGTCCCAAGAGGAAATTCCTACCCTTCCAAGCTATATGTTTTAAGTCCCCCCTGTTCCGTTCTCTACCCACCCTTTCTCTCAATCCCCAGTTCCACCTAGCTTTGGACCTAAACTGCCACGCATGGTCCAAAATCTTGAAGATAGAGTGTCTATTGCAGATTTCTACCACCCCTTCCCCCCTCTACTTTCTGCCCTTCCCTCCCCTTTGGTAGTCTGACGAGCAGCGGCGCCAACCGCAGCCTTCTGCTCGTCCTTTTTTAAGCCCTTCTCCCTCCGTACCCCTTCCCCTTCATTCTGTCTAAAGGAACCATACCCTGACTGGGACAGTTGTCTCACGCCCGATATGAACCCCAATCGACTTTACGTATATCTTCTCTCCCACCTTCTAAGTTCTTCCTCTTTGCTTCCCCTAGCCTCACTCCCTAGTCAAAACAAAATAGAAATAAACTACCAACTAATGTAAAAAAACAACACCCAAACCACCTATTTTCCTTTTTCTACTACCTTGGTTACTTGCTGTGAGGGACTTTAATGCTAATGTTTGGCAGCTGGATATGGGTTTTCTTGGCTTTTCATCTCTTTCCCCTTTCGTGTTCTCTTCCCCCCCCCACGGTCAGTTTTTTCCCGTTTGGATCCTTTAGTTACGCAATTGAGGTATGGAGGGACGGAGGCGAATTAAAAAGGTACTGCAGTTTTGGGGTGGGCGACGGCTGATAGAATATCGCCGTTGACTTCCCCTTGCCTTACATTCGTCTCTCTTTTCTGCTGTTTCTTCCACCCAGGTTTTGGTTTTCACACTCGGGCTAAGCGGATGATTCATCTTTGGGACCTTGCGGTATGGTTTCGAAGTACCTTATCTTTTATCCTTTTTTTTTCTCTCCTCCCCCTTCTACAACAAACCCAACAAAAACCACAAAAAACACACCCGGGGGCCGCTACTCCCCCCCATGGTTTTTTTTTCCCCTTAGTTTCTCAACCCTCATGTTCTTAATTCTTTGGACTCCTGTGGGGAGAGATTGACGTAAATGAGTTGACCGGGCGAGTTATTTAACCTTTGAGTTTTATGGGTTCTTTTTCTCTTGCTATATGTTTAGTTTGGAGCGCCAGAGAAGCGCTGAAGTTATCTCACCGTTTTAGTGGGCGTTTTTTGTTCTTTTGCTTTTTGACGAAGTGCTTCTTCTTTCTGTGCTAGTTTGCTGGGTGCGCTTTTGGTGTTTCTCCGTGTTGGAGAATCCCTAACTTTCCCTTTTTTTATTCTGCTCCTTTTTAGCAGTCCGCCCCTTCCTAAAATTTCCGGTTGACTAATGTGTCCATAGTTGCTGGGTTGTAGCAGGAATTTCCGACAGGGTTTGTTTGCCATTCTTCAGTCTCTTTTTCTTCTGGATCAATGTATATCGTTTTTTCGTCTGTCACTCCCTCCTCTCTGTCCTTTCTTCCTCCCAGCCTCCCCTTCTCCCTTGTGGCTGCATTCAAAATTATTAAGAAGGGTGCTGGTAACTGGTAGCTTGCCACCTGGGTATTTAGATGTGTTCTCGAACTTTCATGCTTTTATTCAGTTACCCTGTACGCTCCTTCTTAACTGAACCCCCACGACCCATTACCCGAGGCCAGCCCTTCAGACGCTCGATTTCCCAAATCTTCCCATGTTCCTACAGTCCCCCCCCCCCCTTCCCCCGTCTGTCTTCTTCCCTCTCACATACAAACAATAATCTGGCGATGGACGCAGATCACGTGCCACGGAACGCCCCAACCATAACCTCCTGTGCCCCCTGCCAAATTCTCGGCAACGCCCCCCTCCCTGTCGAATGTTGAAAAGGCCGTTATGAGCATAGTCTTTACACCCTTATCGCTGGGTTGTATGCCTTACATCGTGATATATTCCTTTTTCGCCCCCCCCCCTTCCCCCCTCCCCCGGTCGCACTGTTTTAGTCCCTTGGGAATCGTCGCACCCGTAAGTGGGTTTCTCTAGCTTAAGACAGCGCCGTCTCGCAACGTCCAGCTTTGTTCGACAAGGATCATGAACCTACCTCCCCCTTTTCTGTTCTCCTCCCCCAGCCCCCCCCATGAGTCCTTTTTCCCTCTCTTGATGAACGGTGGAACACGTCACTGCTTCGTTTTGTGGCGGCATCAAATAGCCCTCTTCTGTGTCACTTGTACCCCCCCTTTTCTTCACTTAACCGTTTCCTCTCCGCCTTCTTGCAATCTTTTCCCCCCCCCCCCGATTTTCTTTACCTGAGTATTTGGATTGATTTTTCTGGGATTCGATTGAAGAGGATGAATTGGTGATTTTGTGCTGTCCCACAGGCAGTGTACATTTTTTACAAAATGCGGCCCTGTTTTTCCCCTTTACTGCCCCCCCTTATTCTTTCTTACTCCCCCGCGTCGTGCTCCGCGCGCAACAATAAGACCGTCTGGTTTGCTTGCCAGCACCCTCGCACCACTTCACCATCGCCCTCTACCTCTTTCCTTCTCTTTCCTGCCTCCCCTTCCCGCACCCAGTGCATTCCCCCCACGCTCTCGGTAAGACCCAGACGCTTTGACCCAAGTGTTCCTGGCATTCTGTCCGTCGTTGTCACTTTTTCAGCCCCCTTTTTTTCCCCCCCCGGAGTTTTGCCTCTCCCCCCCATCCCCCCTGGGCAAAAAAGCGTTCCACCAAGAAGGTAATACTCAGCGCAGCCTTGGCTACGGTGGGCTGCATTTTCTTTTTTCCTTTTTTTATCCTTCTTCCTCCCCCGGTTTTTTTTAGAGCCTTCCCCCTCTTTTTCGCCGTTGCGGCATTGCTGAAGATCAATCCTATTTCCGTGTTTTGTTGAGGATCTCTCTTTTTCTAGCTCTCCCCACCCCACTCCCTTTTCTTCCTTTCTGCAATCTATCCGCCGGTGATTGGGAACCTCTTGAAACCCAATGTCAGACGAACGGTTTCCTTTCCTTTCCCCTAGTGTCTCTCTTGATTCTATTCTCAGGAATTAGTACCACTTCTGTTGGGATTACCCCCCCTGCGAGTACTCAACATATGCCGATCCTGGTCCCTGTCCTCCTCATACATCCACCCATCGTTTGTGAGAGTTTGTTCTCCGTAATATATAGCTCTGCTTTTTTTTCTTTCATCACCCCTTCTATACTCAGTGTTCTCTTACTTTCATGGTGATAAGTGATGCAGTAGTTTCCCGCAACAATTTTTTCATGTTTTGTCCAGGTACCGTTTCTTTTTCCTCCCGTTCCTTTTCTCCCTTTCCAGTTCCTTCTGGCCCTTCCGTCTTAGTTTAGACCCTTTGGAAGCAGTTTTGTGAAAGTCGACCTCTCGTGGGCAGGCGCCCCACACAACATAACCTCCCATTCATTCCCCCCCACTTCCTCCTCTTCTGTCAACTCCCCAAATAGCCTTTAATCCTCTTAGAAACCGGATTGCAGGAAGGCGGATCCCCCCGGTGCACCAAAGTCTTACAACGAGCCTTAGCTTGGCTTCTTCTCGCCCCACCTCTTAACTTTCCCCCTTGTTCTGGTCTTTCCCGCGCCCCCCCTGCTGGGTTGGGGGAGTTAGGCCCCGCAGCATGCTCTCTAGACCTGTAAGTTCAATGTTTTCATTTGTCTCCCCCTCTCCTTTTTCTTTATTCCCGGCGCTTTCGTCTCCGGATTAACTGACGGCGCCGGCACGCCCCCTGGCCGTGACCCTTCCGTGTGATGGTGCCCCCTTTTTTCGAAGAACGTAATCCCGTCTCATTTCCCTCAACCCATTTTCTCAAACAGTTTCCAGGTTCCCGACTATCCTTCATAAATCTCTCCCCATTTCTCCCGTCTTAGGCCCTTTTACTCCTCTTTCTCCAGTGCTTTCCCCTTTTTTTGCTAGTCCAGGTCCATCCTTGATCTGAGTCAGCTAGATTTTCTGTGGACCCCCCTTCTTTACGTATATTTTCCCTCAGTCCCCTCCGTCAATGGGTTCCCTGTCCTGAATTTAAGGAGGCCCTATGTGGACTACGCTTAAATATTCAAGGGCAGGCCTGGGTTTTTGTAGCTTCGTTTACCCCCCTCTTTATCCACCTCCCCCCTGTACCCCTGTGTCCGTTTCTCCCCCCCCCTACCCACCTTGAATCGCTGATATCACACATCCCTTCATCGACCTTTGCCAAGACGCCCCGCTTCTTATTTCTCCTTTCATTTTCCTTTTTTTCTTCCCTGCTTTACACTGACCACACATCATCCCTTCCCACCCCCAAAAAAAGACTAGACCGGATGAAATGGAACCCTCCCAAGTCACGCCTGGGTTTGAAAAGAGAATGACTTCACACCCTCCCCTTTTGACCCCCTCCACCTTCTCCCTTTAATGCTTCTGTCCTGCCCCCCCTCTCCACCAACCAAATGTGTGTAGGGTCAACGACACCACTATCCTTCAGGCCTGACCTTAGGACACTCCTCCGTCCTACCCTTCCCCTTCCAAAACTTTCCCCCCCCGAACCCACACAATCCCGTGACTACGAGCATATCCCCAAGGTCCCTTTCCCCTGAAGGCAATGACGAAATCTCCCATCCCCCGGGTCCGCCCCCGGTCTCCTCCCGCTCTTCCTTTTTTGAAGTACTTACGAAACCTCCTTTTACACAACGAGGAAAATTCCTCAAATTCTATAAACCTTCTCCGTTGCCAAGTTTGCGTTACCCCCCCCCTGTCCTTTCCTCCTCCCCCCGCCCCCCTTCTGGACCCTTTTCCGTTTTTTTCATAGTAGACTCAGAAGCTTGAGCTGGAATCGATTTATACCTCTCCCCCGTTAGTTTTAACCCCCTTTTCCCCTTTTTCCCACCGCCCCCCAGAGTCGCGCTGGGTTAGTCTTTCTGCTAGTATCAGCCGTTCCCAACCGGAACCGCCCTGCTCTTCCTTCTGTTTCCTAATCTCTCTCCCATTCCCCCCTTCCCGTGCGGTGTAAAGTGCCACTTTCCCCATGCGGCGTTACGTGGTGACTCCCTTATGCAACATGCCTTGCCAAGGCCATAGACCGTCTCCCCCCTCCTCGTGCTCCTCTTTCATTCCCTCCCCCCCGTCACTCCTGACCCGAAAACAAATTTAACACATTTACTTTCTCTACTAGTTGTTTGTTAGCCCATTTTCCTTCTGTATGATGTATCTTCTCCCCTTTTCCCGCTGTACTTTTTTGACTCTGACATATTTTTTCCTTTGTGGAGAGAAGGTTAGCTGCCCCCCTGTGGCGTGACTTCCAAGGCGCAGCGGAGCATGTGATATGTCCCGTTACCACTGAGTTTCCTGCTCTATTGTTCTTTCCTTTCGACTCTTTCCTCCTTTCTTGTGCGACTGATTCTATGATGCGATGACGGCTGTCACCGTTACGTTGTTTATTTGGTTCCCCTTTTGTTTTCCCCCTAGGTTAATGATACGAGATTCTACCTGCGGTGACCTTCGTGGGTCTACCTAGAACCGTATAGTTTTCCTCCCCCTTTTCTTTTCTTTTCCATTGCCCTTTTTGACCTTACCACCAAGCGTCCCCCTAAGCTCCCGGAGCTGGAGGTCATGATGTTTCAGGAGGAGGCTATGTCCTCTAGTTTCCTGGCCCTTCCCCTCCCTTTTTTATCACCCTTCTCGGTCTTTTCAAGTTGGTTTTCTTTTTTGGGGGAAGGGTGGCATGGTGCTGGTTTGGTGTAAGCGGTTAGCAGAAGCTCAGTAGGCTCTGCTCCTTCTTTTATTGTTTTTGTTTTTTTTTTGGCCATCCTTTCTTTTCTGGCCCTTTTTTTCTTTTCCTATGTGTCAGCGTATTGGTGGTTACTGACAGTTTAGTGGGTTGTTTGATAGGTTGAGAAACACTTCAGTTTTTTATGGTGGTATTTGTAATGACTAAGCACCCCCTAGGTCCCCTCGGTGGACGACTTTTCCCCCCCAGTTGCTTTTCTCCCTCCTCTTCTCCCCCTTCCTTCTTTGTGATTCCGGGTATATTTCCTTATCATATAGAACTGTTGTCGTGTATGTCGCTGAAGTTCTACTATGACTTCTTAATCACTGCCTCTGACCAATAGTGTTCCCTCCCCAGTATTCCGTTCCTTTTCTTCCATGTTTTTTACATCTCCCCACAATTCTGTTTTAGAGGGATGGGCACGTCAGGGGAGTTATTCAACAGGTCCGTCCTTGTATTACGCCTTTTTGAGGACTCGCCCCCCTCTTTTTCCCCCTCCTTCGTTTCTTCCGTCTATGTCCCCACACTTTGCCAATCAAGGACAGACCCCAAAGTGCCCGGTCTCGAGGCACACTCCTCGCACCCACTTTCTATTTACGCCAGCTCACTCTTCCCCCCTGAACCAACAACCTGAATGAAACTTGTCTTAGGCCCCCATCTGCGTTGACATGGACCCTTCATTGCTGGCATCTTCTTCCCCTTCAATTTTTTCGTTTTTTTTTTTTCTATTCACCCGCTTTTCTTTTTCCCCGTCACTTCCTCACAAAAACACCTTCAAAAACAGGTTGATGGCAGCTCTGGCTTGTTCAGTGGTATTTATCCCACATCCCTTTCTTCACCCTTCCACCGTTTTTCCTTCAAGGCATGATCCTACTTCAGACCTTAGAGGGCTGCTGTACGAGACTCCCCCCGCAGGAGATGTCATAAGGTTGACCCCCCCGCCCCCTCCCCTCGCTTTTGTTTCCCCAGTCACTCCCCTCCACCGCCCTCTTTTTAAGACCTTGATAGGTGGAAGCTACGCCCTGCTTCCTAAGGTTATTTCCGGCTATTGGATTTTCCATCTTCTTCTCTTTGAACTAGTTATGATTCCTCTTTAGTTATATGTCATTTGTTCTACTGACAGGAAATGAGGGGCGACGTTTCCAGAAGCGGTCCCTGACCTCAGGTACCCCGAGGCATTTCGCTTTACTTCTTCCATCGTGCCTTTTCTGGTCTTCCACCCCCATCTCCCCCCGACAGTTAATTTTTTGCCCTATAGCATTGCCTCACGTAGAACACGGACTGAGAAGTGCCCCCGTGCCTTAGTTTTCCTTCCCTCTCCCAGACCTAGTAACCTCCTCACTCCGATCTCTTCCGGAAGAAAAATCTAAGAATTTGTTAGAAGTCCGGGTAAAGGTAATTACCAGCTATCCCCAAGAGGAGTTAATTCCTCACTTTCCCACTAGCGTCACAAGATCTTCGCCCCTCCCATTTCCCCCTGCATTGCTTGGAGCCCCTTCCCTCAGGAAAAGCCCGCTTCCCTCCCTCCCAGCCTCTGCCCCCTTTTTATCCTCTTCAGCGCTCCCATTGACCCTACCCCCCACACTCCCGTCCCCCCCCCACCTCCTTGCCCCCCAACTCCACCACCCCGCCTCACCGTCCATCACCCCCAACCCCCTCTTCCCGTCACTGTCACCCCCCCCCCCCCCTCACACCCCATCCCCCTTGCATTGGGGGGCTGGGGTACTAGTTGTTACTGAGATAGACCACCCTCTTGACCCTTCATTTTCCCTTTCCTCAGCATAATTGTTTTTGTAGGACATGCAGTCCAAGATCTCTTCCGTGTTTAGAGGTTCGACAGACTATTGTTCACCCCCACCTTCTCCCCTTCCGCCCTGTTACTGCCGTATAGGTGGTATTTGGCTCCACCCAGCTTTGAAAGACATGAAGACCAAACTTTTTTCTTCCCATTTGCCCTTCCCCCCTTTCTTTTTTGATTTCTCCTGACGCGGATCTTTTGACGATTTTTTCCTGTTTGATTATTGATCCATCTCTTCCTCCACTCTTCTGCTGACCCTTCCGGTGGCCCTCCTTGCCAAGTATGATCCACCCCCCCATTAGTCGATTAGCGAGTGGGACTTAATTCCTCGCAGTTTTCGCTGGTGTAAGTGACATGCCCTTCCTTTCATGTCTTTCCCCCTTCGATCTATCTTTCCTCGGTGGTCATAGTGGAGGCTATATGTATTGAGGACGAATACTCTTTTTCTTTGGTCGCCCCCGCTTCTCATTACCACGAAATTTGCCCCGTTGGTGTTCCTACGTACTGCAGCATGTAAACACCCAGTTAGGCATTATTCATAATTTTGCCTTTTCCGTCCCCCCCCCCACCATCCCCCCTCTATCCATCCCCCCCCCCATCGACATCCCTTAAAATTCCACCCTAGAGGTTCGAAAGGACATGGGGGGATCGACCCTGGCTTTCCCCGATTTCTCTTTTTTTCTCTTCTCCGCAACAAGCTTTATATTTTCTCCGTTTCCCCTCCCCTCCCTTCGCACCCCACGGATGGGTCTTTTTTGCCTGGACCATTTGACATGCTGTCGTCCAATACAATTGCGCCACCTATGAGCATCCTCTCTCTTGCTGCTTCTACCCCTTCCCCCTTCCCGGCAATCTCTTTTGTCCCCTGTCCCCGAATCCAAGTATTCCTGTTGTGTCATCCAACAGTACTCCCCTTAGGGACTTTAACAACCCCCTCTCTCTCAACCCCAACCATTCCATTTGCCCCGTCCCATGTCCTAATACCAGACTTTCCTTTTGGTCCACCAATTTCTACCGGTTATAGGAATGCTACAGATTCCGTTTCCTTCTTTGTTTTGGTCCTTGTGTCCTCTTTTCTTCTCTCCAGATCGAGCGCAGCGGTACCCCATGTAACTGGTTTCCTTCATCCAGCATCGTGTACCCTTTGGACTCAACTGTCCTTCCCGATTGTTGTCCCCCCTCTCCTTCCGCCAGGGCCTTTTCCCTCTTTTGTCCTGCGTACAGTCTCGTAATACAATTTTGGTCACTTTAGGTAAGACTCATCCCGTGACGTTTTTCGACAATCTAAATCCACTTGCCTTTGCTTTTTTACTCCCGTTAACCCTCCCCTTCCCCTCATCTTTTTTCACTGTTGAAGCCTGTTGAGGGCGATCCGATAGATGATCGAGTCCACTACCCAGGAAACAGACACATCCCCCCTCCTCTCCCCTTGATACTTCCCTCCTCCCCACCGTCACCCTGTCTTGACTGACCTTCCCAAAACGGTTCCAACTATGGCCCTTTTTAGTTCAACTAGATTCCCCTCTTTTCTTCTCTTCCTTCCACATTATCCCCCACCTGCAAAAGTTCTTTATTCCTTTTCCACCCTTCTAAGACAAACAACCCCAATACCTCTTCCGCCCTCCCCACCGATTCCAGCTAACATCGCATCAACACTAAACAATCACCCCCCCCCCTCCCCCGTCCTTCTCTTGCCATACTCCCATCTTCTTCTCCCCGTTGTCTCCACCGCACCAAGAAACCCTACCGCCTTTTCCCTACCATGGGGAGAAGCCCCGTCCGGATTAATAATCCCCACTTTTCCCCCTTTTTCTTGACATCTTTCCTCCCCCTCTTTCCTCGAATGTTCCTGTTCTTCGTGCCAAACGTCTTTAATCTGTACCGATGCACCGCCACATTTCTGTCACCTACGTATGCTTGACCCCAGCCCCAGCATCCACTTGACCCAGTCTTTCTCCGTCTCTTTTTCTTCGCTCTCGGGACCAAAACTTGTTCTACAACCGAATAACCTGCTCTCACCGCCCGTTGCGTCTTTATCTCAGCGTCCTCTTCCTCCACCCTCCTTTTTTTTTCGTGACGACTCTCCCTCCTTTTCCCGACATACCTCAAGTGCTGTTAAACGCCACTATTCATGCTCCTCGAGTTTTGCAGTGGTGATATCTTTCCGAACCGCTATGCGACACCTTCCCCCTTCAGTCTTCGCCCACCCCTATTTTCACTCGCTTTTCCTCTCCAGCCTACCCCCGAATGTCCCAAAAAAAACCAAAAAAACCAAATCTACCAATCCCCCCGATACCAAAATCCTA
>Ga0179591_1296582_pt1 | contig 18337 bp, 24 predicted proteins | sample CZOMad2_1_08_16f_FD_182891 | JGI IMG/M metagenome (GOLD analysis project Ga0179591, IMG submission 182891) | Vadose zone soil fungal communities from Angelo Coast Range Reserve, California, USA - CZOMad2_1_08_16fungal (PacBio error correction) | ecosystem: Environmental > Terrestrial > Soil >... | reverse complement strand
TTTTCCTTCCTATCTTTTCATGCTTTTATGGTAAGAACTTTTTTGTCCTTCAGTCTTTCAGCTTTCCCTCTCCCCCCACTTTTTTCGTATCGACTTGAAAGGCTTTTACGATGAAGTCCTGCCGGCTGATCGCAGGCGTTGTTGCCGTGGAGGAGATACTTCCTTCAGGACTTCTCCAGCAAGTTTTTCATCCCCCTTCTAGAAATGCTCAGATCCTTTTCACCCTGCGCCCATGCGGTTGGACATCTTTTCCGTCAGGAACGTTTTCGAGAGACATCCCCCTTGTCATCCCCTTCCTTTTCACGTTGTCACTTAATGCTTCGCCGAAGACTGTTAAAACTTTCCCAATGCTTCTTTGTGAGTGGGTTTTTTTTCCGCGTCTCTCCCCTGAAACCGGATCGCATGCTTGTATCCAGGCACTTTCCTGTTCTTCGGGCTGTCATTTTGTCAGGATTTCTCCCAGCCTTTTTCAACTGCTCTTTTTTACAATCTTTTCCTTTTTTTGAATTCTCTTCCCGGTCTGCGAGAAGCGGCCGAACCTCTCCGTTCCGCCCTTGCGTGCTCTTCTACCCCTTTCCGGTCCTTGGTCAGTCCGATTTAGTTCAGGAATGTGTAGTAGTTCTACTGCTTTGTTGTATGACTTTAAAAGAGTTTTTCGGACTTCCTTTTTTTTTTCTTTCTGCCCGTTTTCTTTTGCTTCGTAAGCGCCAGGTTAAGATCATCAGGAGGTTCGTTCTCCCCACTCAATAGGTAAGGAAATCCTGGTGCTCCCAACCACCGTCCCCCTCTTTCTCTTTTCAGAAAATGAAGGGTTTAGGCACCTCCCCTTTTCCGAAGCGCTTTTTTTTTTTAATCTTCCCCGACTGAGTTCCCCGATGGTTTCCCTTGACCTGTCCTGACTTACTGGAGAAGGATTTGCTTTTTCCGAGCTCTGGATCGGTTTGATCATATCATGCTTCCTCTTTTTTCTCTCAAAATTCTGAGACTCCCCCCGGTCGGTTCTTCTTTTGATTCTCTCCTTTTCGGGCTTGAATGGTCTGATCACCGCGCTCTTCCGACATGAGAGCTCTTATTGTGAATATGGACCCCCTCCCTTTTGCCCATTCTTATCATCTCTTCGTTCTCCACATCCATTTCTTTTTTTGATTTTTCCATTTTTTTACTTCTAGTCAGAAGGAGGTTGAGGATGCGACCCCTTCCTTGATTGCGTCGACGACGATTTTTTTTTTTTAGCTAGTTAAAGCCCTCTCCTTTGTCGATTTCTTTTCCTCTTGTCTTAGCGCTTTTTCCTCCTTTCTTTTTAAGTGTCTGTTCCCCCCCTCGCTCCTTTTTCCGATTCTCTTTTTCACTGTCTCTCTTTTCAATCATAATACGTTGGTGTTTTCTCTTTTCCCCGTAACAGCTCGGAAGTCGCTTTTTGAAATTACAAAACCCTTCTCTCCCATCGCGACGCCTTTCTGGAAATCCCTCCCCTCTCCTCCCCTTTGTCTCGGCTAGGCCCTCGACCAGTGCGGTCCCTAAACCGCTCGGCTTCCCTCTCGGCCTTCCGAACCCGAGACGCTGGTTTTTTTTTGTAAGAACGAGAACTCTCTCCCTCTAAGGCATTTTTTTCGATTCCCCTTTTACCCCGTTTTCCCAATGAGCGCCCCCCTTTTTTACGACAAGTTCATCCCGCGACAGATAATCCTTTCCGCTTGACCATCACGGCCTTTTTTTTTCCGAACACTAGGACTTTTCTCTTCCACGCCTTCCCCAAGCCATTCTTTTCGACTCGGGAAATCCGGCGACAAATTCGGAATCCCCTCGTCAGAGGAATTTTTTTTTCAGTTGCACGGACTTCCTTCGACGACCTTCTTTTTTCTAGCTTTTTACCTTTTCTCTTATGCCTCCCCCCAATGCTTAGGAAGTCGCCCCGTGCGCCGGCGGTGTTCCCCTCTGGACATACCCCCCTCTTTTTTACGAGACACTTTCCCCTCTTCCGTTCCCATCTCTCTTCTGATTTCGCAGGAGCTTTTTTTTTTCCCCTCCCCAAATCCGGCCCGAAGCGACGCTAGTGGGTTTTTTGATCTCTTGGGCTTTTCTCTCGACTGCATTCCCTCTAACGACTCCTTGCTCCGTTATCCCAACGGGATAGTCTGCCCCAAGGTCGCCCGTTTGACTGCGCCTCCTCAGCTTTTTTAAGTTTCCCCTTTTCGGCCTATAGTTCTTCTGTGATTTTCCTGGCGACTCATCGAATCAAGTATGCCTCTATTTTCGCCTTTTTTCGAATGTTCTTCCCCAGGTTCTACTTTCCGGCCATCCCCTACTCCTCACCTTCTCACTGTATGAACAGAAGAAGGTCTCGAAACACAAGCTGTCACATTGAGCCTTTTCACCTTTTCCATACAAGCCCTTCAGAAGGTGTCACCCTTCCTTTTTTCTGTTTTCCCCGACGAGCTTCTACTACGGGAAGGCATTATGAGTCCGATTTTTCTTCTTGACGGCTCCGAGATGAGGCTCCCCCTTCGTCCTCTTTTTCAGAATCTTTTTCCTGCCCAGAGAATGCTGGAGAAGCTTCCCAAAGGACTTTTCCCGTTGACAGTGTTCGGTCAACCGCTTTTTACCTCCTTTTTTCCAAGGGCGCATATGACTTCTACCATTCGTTCAAGTCTCCCTCGGTTGATCTTTGAGACGTCTTCAAGCTCCTCCTTGCCTTTTTTCCCGTTCTCCCCCCTTCTGATTATGACGTACTATCCGGCCTCCCGGAACACCCGATTTTCCTTCTCTTTTATTTGAGATCTTTCTTTATGAATTTTTTTTCCCTTCTCCCAAGGCGAAAGTGATTTCCTTCACTTCGCAGATTGTTTCTCATAAAGACTTCCGACATTGTATCTTTTCAGATTTTTTCCCTTCCGCATTTTTTTTTTATGGTGACCGAGGTCTCGATTGTTGCATTTTTTCTGAGATAATTCCCCTTTGCACGTCTTTGATCTGTCTCCACCCGTCGAGCTTGTTTTTCCCCCCCCATCCCCTCTTGATTAAAGATGAGCGAAGGAGTTCCATCTCCTCAGCCCGAATTTGAGAAGTTTTTCCCCCCCCACCTTGTCATCAACCTACTTCCTTCTTCCCCTCCGAATATATGATTAGCTCGTCAATGGAAATGTTTTTTTTTTTTCATTTGTCAGGTTTCCATTTTGGTCGCTTATTCCTTTTTGTTAGAAACTGCGATTTGTTTTTTTCTTCCTAACCCTGTTAGATTAGGCGGATGGAAGGATACGGCGAACCTCAAACCGCATTTTTTCCCTTGGACCCGGGCTTCCTCCTCCCCTTGAGTTCTTTCCTTTTTTTTTTGGTATCTTCCCACCTGCGACCCTCCGTTCATCTTTCCCCCCCAGCCTCACGGGGCCAGAGTAGTTACAAATCGCTCCAGAAGCGGGCACTTTCCTTGGGTAGGAACTTTCGATAATCTTGGTCTTCTTCTTCCTTCCATCCCATTAAATGATGAGGACCTGGCTCTGCGTCGGCTTTTTTTTATGATTTCTCTTTTTTAGCCTCCTTCCCGGCTTTCGCCCCTCATCTGGTTTTTTACGTCCCCCCCCCGATTATAGATTTTTTGCCGGACATTCCTCCCCCCCCCCAACTTCCCTTGCAAGACCCCTTTAGAGGCCTTTCAATTTTTGCATTGCTTTTTTCCCCCTTTAACTCTGTCGGGGACAATAAGCTGTCGACCTTTTGCCGGCAAGATTTCTCGCCTGATTTCTTTTTTCTTGAACTCCTTTTCGTCGTATCCCCTTACTTTCGAAGGCTGAGATGTAAGCGGATCTTGATCCTTGGGCAATGCGGCGGTCCGTACCCAGGCAGATTTTCGCTTCTTTCACCCAGGTCTTTCTTTGATTTCGTTTCGCTTCTTTATGCCTTTTTTTTTGCTCCCTCTTTTCGACCCTCTTTTCCCCTCATGGCCTTTCCTAATGAGTGATTTCACGGCCCAATCCTCTGCGTGCCTTCGACGCCGTTCTCATATAGTACCCCTCCCCTCCCTCTAAGCGGCTTTTTTTTTCTTCCTTCTCCCTCTCAGATTTTATTTGTTCTTCTTTTCCCCCCCTGTTTCTTTTCCTTATATCCATTTGATCCGGCGCTAAGCCGAGACAGAGCCCTCCTTTTCCTCCCTGCGGCGTTCTGTCTATCTTATTTCAGTAGATCTTCCTTTCTTAACCTCTTGTTTTTCTTTCGAATTCGACTTTTTCGGTCTATTTCGTTTTTTTGTTGATTCTTCCCCTTGATAGCGACACGGGCGAAGACTGGGAAATCCTTCCTCTTTTCCCACGCAGTAACTGCGTATTTCTCCTTCATCAGAAAGAGATATTCTTCCTTCCTATGAGGTTTTTTTAGAGCTCCTCTTTCTTGTCGACGCCCTTCCCTCTCCCCCTCCCTTCCAAGTTTCTCTGAATTTCCGAATCGAAGACGCTGGAACATTCTCGGATGTGCTGTCCGAACTCTACGCGCTTGGGACGAGAGAGATCTCTTTTTGCAGGGCCATTCCCCCCCTTTACGGCCCGTCCCGGTTTTCCTTCTTCTTCGAAACCTTCCTCTTTCTAAATAATTAATTTGGACGACATCTTCCCTTGTGGAGAAGCTCCCTTTTCTCCGTCTTTTTTTTTCCCATTTTCCTTCCACACTACTTCCCGAATTAAGGAGTCCCTCTTCCCTGTTCATCAGCGAGGCCCCTTTTTCATCGCGCAGGGCAATCCCCTTCTGTTTCGACCCCCCTTGCTGTTACCCCTCAGCCTCCTCTCTTCTACAGTTGGATGCCGAACCGGTTTTCTTTTTTTTTTTCTCTGCCGTCAGTCCTTGGCATCCCGGTTTTCTCTTTCCTCCGCCCTTCAAGTTCCTTTTCGTTTCGAACCGTTTTTTTTCTTCAGGTTTTTGACCATCATCAATGAACGGTACCTGACGAGCCCTGTTTTATGACTTTTTAGTAATCTTGTCGAAATCCGACATACTCCTCCTAGCCAACGGTATCCCCTTTCCCCCCCAATTTCTCCCCCGTCCGCCTTCTTTAGAAATAGTGAAGCCGCGCCCCCACCCCAAGGGAACCTTCTTCCTGGCATAGTTCTCATAAGCCCCCTTCAAAGACTTTCTAACCCTAGGATCCCCTCTTTTTTTCCATCTCTTGGCGCCTTGTGCTTGTAAGTTAGAAGTATCACGGCCCCGTCCGAAAGCCTGAAGCAAAGTTTTTCCTTTTTCCTTTGCGAAAACAGAGAAGTTTTTCCTCCCCTAGTGGTAGGTCCCCCCTTTTATACCGCGACCATTTACTTCCCCTCAAAAGTCAAGACAGGAAAGGTGTAACCCCTGTCTTCACCACTTGATTTTAGACTTTTTTTCCTATTTGAAATAGTTGCTGGTTTTTGATTTGTCCCGGGGGGCTGCTGGGCACTGTTTTTTTTTCCTTTGGCGGGGTTGGCGGTTGTTGGGGGCCTTCTTTTCCGAGGTTTTCTTTCGAGGTCCTCCCCCTCCTTTTGATTTTTCACAATCCCCGTACGATATGGTGTCCTTGTCTGCAGGGGCTTCGCAACTGAGGGAGCCTTCTCAAGAAGTGACTCGGCAACTTCCCACCTTTTCCCTGACTCTTTCTCCGCTTCTTCCCCCCCTATCCCCTTAAGCGTTTCATTCTCCGGCTGATCCTGGTGCGTGGGCGCTGGAGACGTCCCTCCTTTTTTTGAAGGAAATGAAGCCCCTTTTCTCTTTTCGATTTTTTCTCCTCTTACAAACACTCCTTTTTATTCCTCCTCCGTTTTTTTTTCTCTCATATTCTCCTCTCAGGAACTGATGGACGTTAAGGTTTCCCTAACGCTAGACGCCGGAGTTTCTCAGATTGAGCTCCTTCCCTTTTTTCGACCACTTTCCTCTTTTTTTCGGCATGTTTCTCTTTAAGTCCTCTTCCTCCTCCCGGCTTCCCCGTTTTCCTCTTTCCGGGAAGGGAGATAATACACCATTTTTGTCTGGCGGTCCTTTTTGATCTGATAAAGCATTCTTTTTTTAGCCAGGAAGACCCTTCTGCAGGAATTAATCATCCTTCTCTCCTCTTTCTTTTCCAATTCACCCATTCTAAGAAAGCTTTTCCCTGACCCAAGAATAATATTCTCTCCCCCCCCCCCCTCAGATGTTTCTTTGTAAGTTTTCCTTCTTTTTTATTTCGTTTTCTTTTTTCCTGTGGTTTTATCCCCCCTTTCTGACCCCTGGCGTGTTCGAGCCCTGATCTTTTGTCTACGTGCGGCTTCCTTTGATTAGGGCTTTTTTTTTTGGTTGACGAACCCCTCCCCCCTTCCCCCTCCCCAGCTTTTTTCTTTGTTTTTTTGGGATCATTGAGTTCGATGACTCGCCCCTTGTGTCTCGAGTTCCCGACGATATTCGGGTGCGCAGGGATCCAGCCTCCACCTTTTCCCTTTTTGGATCAGATAAACGTGTCGAGCCAGTTATCAGGGTGTCTTTTCGTCTCCTGCGCTATCGATAAGACCTCCTTACTTCCTTCTCAGACTCTTTCTATCTTTTTTGCTTTCAGCTCCCCTCGAAATAAAGAAGGAAGGTAAACTTCCGCTGACATCGTCCCCCCCCCTGATATATATGACCCCTCCCCCCAAACAGCCGGTATAGGAGACGTCCTCCCCCCCCCCTCCATGAATTGTTTTCCTTGAGATTAACTCTTTTCCGAAGCTGTCCTTTGACTCCCCCTATTCATTCTTCCGATTTCCAAGTTACTCAGATGAGAACTTGCAGCGCTCCTTATTCGTTCGGCCGAGCTTTTCTGTAGCCTCTTCTAATTTTTTTTTTCGGTCTACTTTCCAACTGCCTGATTCTCCCCTTGAACCATCGGTGAGGTAGTTCCCGCGTTGATGATTGTATCTGTCGAGGGATTGGAATTTTTTTCTTTCTCCCTCTCCCCTTCAAAGCCACTTCTTTTTCTTTTTCTTCCTGCACCAGCCGTTCGGATCTCTGTATCCTTAATATAGTATTGGGGTTAAGGAAAATTTTTCCTTAGGTGAACCTCTTCTTCCTGGCCGCCTCGGGTTTCTTCATGTTATTCCCAGGAGGCGTCGTTGCCGGTTTTTTTTCTAGACGAGAAAGAAATGAAATCTAAGCGGCGGACTTGCTGGCGCTTCGCTCAAACGTTTTTTTTTCCGACAGTTACTGTTCTTTCCCATCCTCCTCCTTTTCCCCTTTTTTTTTGGGAAGGGCCCCGATTTTCTTCTCCCATTTTTTTTCGAAGTTTTTTCTACCTTAAAAAGATAGGAAGGAGAAATCGCTTTTTTTTTCCCAGACCCTTAAACATACTTTTTCCTCCCCCTTAACAAGACCCTTTTCCCTTCCCTAGATCTGTTTCTTGTACTGCCCCTGACTTTCCCGTTGCATTTTTCTTATCGCCAGGTTTCGGCATCCTAAACTCTTTTTTTCAAATTGATCGGCATGTTCTTGAAAAGCCTTTTTGCAGAACCTCCTTCCGTCGCGAGGAAGACACGAGCTCCTTTGGTTTCCAGACCCCCTCCCCGTTTTCCCTGAGACCCTTTTCAGGTAACTTTCTTGCAGACCAGTCCATACCAGTTACCGCTACATAATCAGCTTGACCTTTTTTGAGGATCTCTTTCCTGGGGCCTCCCTTTCCCCTGAGTGATTCAATAATCCCCGCTCCAGCTCTCCGTTTTTCTGAATAGAAACGCAGTCATCCCTCGAGGAAAAGTTTCCTTTTTCTATCCTTAGGACAAATTCGCCCCAAGGAGGAATCCTCCATTCGCCCCCTTCTTTCCAAGTCTTCGATAAAGTGAGGGCCGCCTTTCCCGGTACGGCACGACATCGATATAGTGGCAGAGATCCCCCCTCATGGTGCGACAGTTCTTCCCATGTTCGAATTTTGCCCCCCCTCCCGCCTTCCCCAGATATGGTGAGCCTTAATTCACTTATTAGTGCGTTGCATCGCCGCGAAGTACCTCCTTCATGACCTCGTCAAACAGGTATCTCCCCCGGTCCCCTTGGCCCCTTCCTGGGAAAGTCTGTGCACCCCCCTTCCGTTTTTTTTTTAATTTGAGCGTACGGACAGAGTTCCCCTCGACCCTTTCCGGCACGCCCCCCTGGATGAAGACCCTTTTTTCCCGTCCCCGTGGCTCTTTCCTTCCCCCCCCCCCCCCCCCCCCTGTTTCGCCTCAGGAAATCCTTCCGTCCATCAGACCCCAGAGAAGTAACAAAAAAGAGTCCCTCCCGACACAAATGCTACAACCCTCTCCGTTCCCTTTTCCCCATGAACCCCCCCCCCAAGAAAAAACTGCAACTTCACTTCCCAATGGCCAGTGTTTCCCCTTTGACTCTTCCCCCTTAGTGCCTCTTCAGGCAATATGGAGGTCCCTATTTTTTTTTCCCACGAGGATTCCAGAGATTTTTGGCCTTTGTATTCCCTCTGTCAAGCATCGTCGATCCCCGGTTGAGACAAGCTCGACCGGGCTGAAAATTCTTTTCGCCTATCAAAAATGCCGTGGTTTTCTCCCCTGTCCCTTCCGAGCGCCTTAGAGATCAAGCTCTTTTCCCCCCTTGACACTAAGTCTGAAAGGGGACCCTTTTTTTGGTGATTAGCCAATACTCGACGGAGCAACTTTTTCCTTCTCCCTTTTTGCAGGACGAAAGCTGCATAACCCAGATTTCTTTCCCAAGTTGTTGCGCCTCATTTAATGAGGATCGTTCCAGCTAACTGGGAGCAAAGTGGATTAAGTCCCCTCTCTTGAGCCCCCCCCAGCGCCCCAAACCCCCCGCCCTAATTGAACGGCTTTTCTTTCGGCAGCTTCTTATCTCGGCGACAAGAGGTCCTTTCCTTTTCTGAGATAATCACCCTTTTCCTTTTTGATCTGCCTCTCCTTCGCGCCCCAAGGTCGAGAACACCCCCTTCCGGAGGTTTGACCCCCCTTCATTTTCATCGGTCTGTCGCTCCCGCGGACAAACTGTGCCGGAAACTCTGAAATCTCTTCCGAATGTCACTGGGCCTGGTATTGAAGTTGCTTTTTGTTTTTTCCTGTCCTTCCCTGGGTATTTAGTTACCGGATCACCTTGTTTTTCCTCACCCGAATTCTCTTTTGTTTTTCCTTCCTTGCTCATTGCTTCGGACCTTTTTCCTTATCGGCCCCCTTCCCAGGGCAACCTTCAATTGAGACCGTATTTGCCGGGAGGAAATAGGAGAATCCCTTCCGAACCTTTCCCTCGCCTCCCTCCCTAGTCACCCCCCTCCGTGTGCCACACTTTTCCCTTTTTTCCATACGTCATCAAGAGGGATAGGATTCCCCTAGAAAGTTTCCCCCTCGCAGTCCTCTTTTCTTTTGTAGTCCGTTCCTTTGCACGACCCCCTCCGAAAACTGCCCCTTTTTCTCAGCTCTGAGAGTCCTTGATGTTTTCCTATCCGGCCGGTCGAACTGCCCCCTTCTTAGGGTCCGATTTCTCCCAGGCCCCTTGCGGGAACGAACTTCATAAAACCCCTCCTTTCCTTTGTCAAGGTATCCCTAGCCCCCCCTTCCTTTCATCCGGGCGCTTTTAACATCGTCAGACCACCCCCTCCTGTCGAATGCGCACGATGTGTCAAGTGACAATGTCCCTCATCTTTCCCTTGTCATCGTATTTGAGAAGGTATGTTCCTTCCTTTTTTTGATAGGTTTTTCCTCTTCTTCCTTTTAATGATTTCTTCCCAGGCCTAGGTTCTTTTTCTCCAAATATTGTGATGTCGTTCAAGAGTGATGATGTTCTTTCCTTGACTGGCTCTCCGTGGACGGACCCCTCTTTCCTGTGATCGGGACTCGACATCTTTTCTCTGAGCTCCCTGTCTTTTCCTGTTAGTTAAGAACCGAGAGCGGATGGTAAAGAGTTCTTTCATTCCGATAAGATTTACTTATCCTGGAGGCCCCCTTCTGAGGCCTTCCCTCTAAGAAGAGGACACAATGATCTTTTCCTAGGCTTCTTTCTTCTTTTTGCGACAAGTCTTCCTGCGTCAGTCTCTGCGTCCAGTTCCTTCCTTTCTCCTTTGGTACTGATCTCTTTCTTTTTTTTGGTGTTTTCTCTCAGATCCTTTTCCATCCGGATGCGAGCCAGACCTTCAAAAAGATGCTCATTCACCTTGCTTCCCCCAGCGCGACGACTATCTGATAGAAAATTCATCTGTCCCTAGAGCCGGCATTTTGTAGACGCCTAAGGAATGGTTTCCTCCCTGTAAACGAGATTTCATGCCGAATCCTAGACGCTTACTCCCCTTCTGTGATGCCCTCCCTCCCGAGAGCTTCCTCCTTTTAGGCGCCATCTTTTCCCCCTCCCTCCGTCAAATGAGCGGCCCCTCTTAAGGATACAATCGCCCGGTCAGCCTCCTCACGCCTACAGACCAATCACACGCGACAGAACATCACCTCCTGGTTTACTTATGCACGCCTTCAGCCCTATTTTCCTGGGATCAGAATTCCTCTCTCCATAAAGCTCTCGTACTCCCTCCCAACCCCCGGCCCCACTTCTTCAAGGTAATCCTCTCCCCCTTTTCCATCTTCTTTTTCTTTGAAGGACCTTTGGATTCTGACGTATTTCCTCACTTATTCCGCCCCCATTTTCCAGGACGCCTGATAACGGCGTTCTTTTTTTTTTGATTCATACGTGATTCAATCCCCCTTCTCTCAAGTTCGACCGCCCCTTTCCCTGGCGCCTGACCAACCCCCAATCACGAAGATCGAGAAGGTTACGAAGGACTACCCCTTTTCCTTTTTCTTACTCGAGCAAGGAGATCTTTACGTATCGCCTTCACGACCAAGGTCTCCCTTTCAGCTTGCCTTTTGAGACCCCCTCTGCGGGTCACCCGCAAGGGCTGGGGATGCGATAGTCTTCCTTTTTCCCCCGAACTCGAAATCAAGTCCCGGGAATTTTTCTTTGTTTTCGGTGCGCCGTTCTTCGCCCGAAAGCCGACTCCCCATTTTTCCACCCGACAGTCTCCGGAAACCAAATCTTCCTTTCTCCCCCTTCTGCCGGTATTTCCCCCCGAAAATCCCCTTAATGTCCCTACCTTTTTTTCCAGTGGACTTCTTTTCCCTTTCGAGATATTTCTCTGTGGGCCCTGACGGTTTTGTAACGCGGATTTTTCCCTAGATTAGTTGGTCTTGCAACCCCCCCTGTCCGACTTCTTTTTTTTTGCAGGGCTCCACGCTCGTCTTCGTGGGAGCAATCCACTTCCCTCGTTTTTAGGAATCCGGCTTCCCACATCCGATAACTCCTGTCGAAGCGATTTATCTCCTAAGTCTCCCCTTTCTTCCTTGACAGGCTGATCCTGCGCTGGAGATCGACTAAAGTCCCTCCCCCTTAACAACTTGGATCCGGCGGATAGAGGTTCCCATGAAAGGTTCTAGAAGCTCCTTCCCTTTTCCTGACTTTTTTTTTGAGATCCCATTTTATGAAGGATCGTCCCTACTCTAGCCGCATGCAGTACCCTTCCCATTATTCGGCTTAGCTTTTGGTTCGCCACCCCTGGATCTTTTCCTCCTTCCCTCTTTAGTATGTTCATAGGCGCAGCGCTGGATATCCTTCTCTCATTGGAAGGAGCCCCCCCCCTTTCACGTAGTCCCCTTTTCTATGTCCTCAAGCGTGCAGTTCTTTTTTTGAAAAAAAAAATCCTGCAGCCAGTCTTTTTTTTTGCCCCCCCTTTCCGGCAGTTTTTGGCAATCTCAGTTAAGAGAAATTCCTGTCCTCGCGGCAGTCAAACCCCCTTTCCTTCCTGTCCCCCCTCCCCTATCGCTGTCTTTTTCTGAACAATCAGAAATGTCCCCTTCCTTCTTGTCAGTTTTGCCTTTTGTTTTTTGTGTCCTTCCCCCCTTTCTTCCATTGTACGATTCCATCAAGGGTCTCCCCCTTGGTCTCCTGCTTCTTGTCTTCTTTTGTGGTGGATACGGGCGAACCTCCCCCTCTTTCATCTGAAAGCGAAAAGGAGGCATACCTCTCCCCCTTGCCTCAGGCAGAGTGGATCTCCCTGTAACGGTGTTTTTACATAGGGCTCCAGCGCGCGCCTGGGTTAACCACGCGATTACAGTTTGTCCTACCTTCTTTTTTTTTTCTCTGCGCGGCCCTCCTAGAGACAAGTTCTCCTTTTTCGATACGCTTGTGATGATGTTGGTCAGGCGCCTCCTTCGCGAACTCTGCATAGGGTCCTGCTGATCTACCTATCTTCTAGGTAGGCTCACAAAAAGCCCCTCCAGGTCTCCCTTCCTCTTAAATCCATGACGGTCCGGCCCCCCTGGTTCCCTCAGGCCTTCTTTCCCATCAGGCCTGATCTCTACCCCTGAAGCTCTTTCCTCAGAAGATGCCCCCTCCCCCCTTGCCGAATTTTTTTTCGGCGAGAGATGTCTACTTTTTTATAGGCAAGGCTTTAGTGCGCCCTTCCCCCCCCGGCCGCTTTTCTTTCAAACCCTCAGCGTTCTTCTTTTATTGACTGTTTCTTTTTTGACCGACCTCTTTTCACCTCTTTTTTCCGGGTCATGGTGATGGCAATGCAAAATCTCGTTCCTTTCGCGCTCCCATCAGAGCGTCTGCACATTTTCCTCCCTTTTTCCCCCCTTAGGCGCCGATCCGTTTTTTTCCTTTTTTTTTTTTACCTCCCAATTGAGGCGTTCGACGCAGATTGATTCCCTCTTACAGCAATGCCTCTTTGAAGCGGCGGTCTTGCGATGCCTTCCCTTCCCGGACTTCCTGGTTTTTCTTCCTGAAAGGTCGAATTTTTTCCCTCTTTTTTTTACTCTTTAATATCCGGTTGTTGTTGTGATCTCTCCTTTCCTCCCCCTCCGGAAGTTCTTTTCCCTTTGCAAGACCCCTAGGAACCTTTACCCTCCCAAATTTCTCCTTCTCTGATCGAAACCGCCTCCCCCTCCTTTTTGTCTGTAGCAGAAGGCATCATCGGCTCCCCCCCCTTTCCTCCACTCAGGCCTCCCGAGACGGCTCGGCCATGTCCTCCCCCTCTAAGCTGGCCCATTTTTTTATGTTGATGCCGAACTCGACCCTTCCGATTCGAAGCCTAGTTTTGCAGGCCCTATAACTTCACGATCTTCTCAGAAATCCCGGAGCAGCTCCCCCCTTCACCGCTCCCTTCCCTTTTTTTTTCCCAGACATCACTTTTCCGGCGGCCGCGCACTTGCCTGTTTTTATTTAGACGACCCCTTTAGATAAAGACATTTCCCCTATCCATTCCCTCAGGCTTCTTCATAATTTTTGCTATCAAGTGCACGGACACCCCTCGGTAGACTCCCTTAGTCTACCTTCTCGCGCTCCCCTCCCTAAAAACGGTTTTCTACCTTTTTTCGCCTTTTTTGATGAATTTTAGTTGCAGCTCATCGGCTAGACTCATTAGGGCACCCGGTTGGTTTCGAACGTTTCCTTGACACCCATCCTTAACGAGAACTCCCTCCCCCGAGCAGGTTCTCCTCCTGTTGGTTCCGATGTATAGCCTCTCTTGAGATCTTTATAGACACTCTTTTTAAAGGTCTCCTGTTCCGTTGCTGGGATATGTGGGAAGACCTTCAAACTTCCCCTGGGTCTGTCGGCCGCCTTTTATTTTCATGTCCGCGCACCGTCCCGGATGGCCTTTCTTTTTTCAGGCCCCTCCTTTGAGTTCCGTTTGTCCCGAAGCAAGGAGCTCCTCCAAAAAGAGCCTTTGCTTAGACGTTTGAAACCCCCATTGAGGCAGGTTCTTCTCCCCCCCATTATCACTACCTCCATGAAACCCACCACACCCCCCACTTACTTAGCGCCCACAGAACGGTGGTACAACAGGTTTCTCCTCAAACCTTCTTGATCTTGCGAGAAGAACTGGACTCAGCACATATTTAGGAGAACCATTGAGGGGACAGCGTTTTGCCCCGGCACAGCGTTCGGCGAAAACGTTCGGAGTGAAGTTGACAGTACTTTCCTCTTTTTCCATTGGAGAATTTTCTTTACAAATTTGGGCTCCAATTTCCCCAAGTCCCATTTTGAAAGTTTTTCCTCAACGGGGAAAACATCTCGCCTCCCCTCCAGAGCCGGCTATGACATCATCGAAAAGATTTACCTTTTCCCCTTCCTCTTCCTGTGGCGATCTCTGAAGACGTAAAGTTCCGCAGGACCTTCGTCTTACGAGGATGCTTTTTCCTTTTAAATAAGCCTGCCTTGTCATCTAGTTTCATCTCCGTTGTGTTTTTTTTTTCGAGAGATCTTGTTGACAGTGTCTTGCTTCTTTCCGGTCAGAGCGCCAGTTCTCTTTCTTCAGCCCCTTTTTTCTTCGGGTCCGTTTCTGTCGAAAAGTTCAGCCTGTCGACTTGAAAGGATTTCTTCCCCTTCTTGCGCCGTCTCAAAGACTCGTTGCCTTGGTGGTTTCCCCCCAAGGGCCCTTTTTTCTGTTCCATGGTCCTTTTGATTTCTTCAGCGTACGCTTGTAGGCCATGCATCCTCTTTTCCACACCAGATGCGCTCTCCTTAAGAGATGGCGCACTCCGCGTGACCACACCCTTTCCGTCATGCCCTGAAACTATTTCCCTAATATCTCCGACAAGAAGTTACCAACGCTTGTCTTCTTTTGTGGTTCCCTTTTCGTGATCATGGTACTCAGTCTACCTCATCAGAAACATTTGACCTTTTGTTTAGGAGCCCTTTTTTTTTTTCCTTCGGTCTTTCGGAGGCTTTTTTTTTTTTTCTTACATATCTTAGATGTGGACGGTGCGTTTTTCCCGGAGGCATCCTTTTTTATTTTCTCTTCTTACCTCCCATGGGCTTCCTCATTCCTTGCAAGACCGTTCTGCAAGGTGGTGCACTGTTTCTTCGGACATAGGGCGCATCTCCTCCCTGTCCTTATTTCGATCCCCCGTCTCTTTTTCCTGTCGTCGTTGCGATGTCGCATACCCCTATCCTACCCCCCGGCCCCTGGATTTTTTCCCCTCGCTTCTTTCTTTTTTATTTTTCCTGTTTTCCGGCGAAATAAGAAGGCCCCCAGTTGGGCGTCTTTGCTCCGGCCACCTTCTTCTCCCTCCAAAAAATTACTTTTCTCCTCCTTTTATCTCCCTCACGGGTTTAGGCCTTAATTGCGCCTCCTCCCTCCTCCTGATCCCCCCTTGTGTCAGTTGCACTTCTCTCCTTATGATGAAATGCACGCCGCCTTGTTGCCGTAATCTTGACTTTTTTTCAGCGGATTGCTTTTCTCTTTCAATGCGGGTTCCGCCTGCACTCGCCGAACCAGGTGTTTGTTCCCCAGCGTGATGAGTAGCAGGGATTGATTTCTCTGACGAAGACGGGCAGTAGCGTTTCTATTGACCTGGCGGGCATCATCCGTTTCGATCCCCCCAGATTCCTCCTTTTTGCGGCTTTCGGATCGGAATGGAAGATCAGGCTTTTCCCCTTGATGCAACTTTCGGCGTAGAACCTACTTTCTTCTGTTTATAGACGCCTGCGCGGCTCTTCTGCGATAAACTCTCTTTTCCCCCCGTTTTCTTTTCCTCTGCGGTTACTCCCCTAGGGCTTTTTTACCATCTGACGCCATTCGAAATGCCTTCTCCTTTTCTTTTTGAAATTCTCTCATATTTCTTCTCCCTCCCAGGTAACCTTCCCCCCTCCTTCCCCGGAGAAGATGGCATTGACCCGATGACGCAGGCCTTGTTTTCCCGATTCCACCCCTGAAGACAGCCGAAGCAGCTCCTCTCTTCCCCCTTTTTTTCCTTTGATAGGCAGAGATTCTGCCGTCCTTCCCCGATCGGCTGAAATCTTCTTTTTTTCGAATCCGACTCATTCCCCCTTCTTCGCGGGCGCCCGAACTCGCCGAGATTCTTCCCAAGCGCTCGCACTCAGCTCGGTCCTATAAACTTCTTAGCGCACTTTTCCTTTTCGGAGCAGCAGTTTCGACAGCTACTCTCCTTCCTAGTGGTTTCGTTCGCAGCGTGAACCTTCTTTTGGCCCGGCGCCCTCTTCGATCAACTGGATTTTCCACCCCGCCCTCCACGCATCCGGCCGGAACGGTCATACTCGAGGCCTTTTTCCATGAGCACCCCCCAACAACCCCCTCCCAAGCAGAACCCCCCTCACCCCCCCCCTACCAAACAACCCAACCCCCCCACCCCCCCCCCCCCCCCCACAAGTCCATTGCCCCCTTTGCTTCCTTTCTCCAAAGGTGTTTTTCGACGAGTTATTCCCCCTCCTCTTTTCCTCCCCTTTGCAGAAATTGGAGGGCCTTCGACCTCCTGGAGGTGTTTCTGACTTTTCTGGGCTTTTTCCTACCGCCTTGATAAGCAGGACCCAGAATGAGGGTTCCCCCTCCGCCTTCTTGTACCAATACCATCCTTCTGCAGGCGGAAGAACTCCTGTTTCTTCTCCCTTTCATCCCCGAAGAGCTTGAGCCCCGATCTTTCCTTCCCACGGTATTCCTCACCGTAGCCCCGTTGGATCACATGTGACGCAGAGGCCCCTTTCCACCGGTCTTTCTTCGGAAGTAGACCATTTCGTCGCATCTTTCCCAAGTCTTCTCCTCTTTCCCGCTCGGGAGAAGACGGTTGCGTTCGCAGTATCAGGCAAGCTTTCCTCCTCCCTCCCAAGTTCCTAAACTTTTCCCCGAACCCCACTTTTAACCATGCGCCTTCTTGACCAATGATTAACGTCCCCCCCCCACTTTGATGACAAGGACAGGTTCCCCCCATTTCAAGTGACTTTCGACAGACCCTTCCCCCTAGTTGTTCGACGAAGGTTTTTCCTTTTGACTGACTGCTCGCTCCCGGGAAGGTTCCTTCCCACCCCAGACTATGTTGGTGTCCTGGATCCCCAAGCCCGCCTTCCCCCCCTTCTGATTTTTCCCCCAAATGCCGACTTCCCTTTTGTTTCCCCCCCCGGACCCCTCTTTGAGCGCGGTCGCCGCGAGTATAAAGCTCCCTCCCTTCCTCTGAACAGACGTTTCACCTTTCTGTTTGGCTTTTCTTTCGACTTTCCCATCCCTCCCCTTCCATGAAGCAATGTTTCTTTTAGCGTTCTGACGTGGAACTTCCTTTCGCAACGATCGTATTTCTTCTCCGCCGTGGTGGTTTTTTCCCTCTTCGTCGAAGATGGTTCTCAGGGGCAGGTTCGCCAGTTGCTTCTTCCTTCTCTTGAGGGATTTCCTGGTCGCCACCAGGGCTTTCAGCTTTTCGTTCTTTTTAGTGAGGTTTGCGCCGCTTGATAGATTGCCTTCCCTTTCTTGCCAGTTTTCACACAGTCCCTTCGGATTCCACAGAGTTGCAGTTTTCTATGGCTCCCCCTTGTCCGGCCCTCTATCCCCACCCGCTTGAGAAGGTTGGCAAATATCCTTCCTCTTCCGCATACGCTCTCGAGAAGTCAACTGTCCTCAGAATGCCTACGATTCCCGAATATAGGAATGTTTCGTAGTAGACCCACCTTTCCCTTTCCATCTAATCTTTTTCGTTTTTTTTCATCATTGGTTCTTTATCACGGTCAATGGTTTCCTCCTCCTTCTCCCAAGCTTGTCCAGGCGGCGGCTACTTGGCTCTTCCTTTGTCTTTCTGCTTAGAGAACTCCCTCCCTTCCGCGGGCGGTCCCTCCTTTTCACCTTTTAGCGGCCGCCTGTAGCAACCGCGCGACGATAGAAAGGACACCTCTTTTTCCATTTCGTACTTAAATCCCCTGAAAGTGGGAAGTCCCATACGTTGTCGAGAACCCTTCCCTCTTTCAGTCCTTCATCATGCTTCGATGCCATTCCCCGACCCGCCAAGTTCTTAAGGAGGTTAAATTTTTCTAGTCTTCGGTAGCTTGTTGATGCTGCGTACCTCACCGCCTTTTTTTTTTGATTCCATCCCCTAGGGCGGGACTCCTAAACCCAAAAAACACCTCCTCTTTTTTTTATAGGCTCTCTTGTGGAGGCCGATTCCCCAGACTGATGTAGTTTCCCCTTGAAGACACGATTTTCCCCCTGGCGCTGACCCAAATTGGACTGTGATGATTCTCCCCCCCCTTTGAATTCCTTTTTTTATAGGGTTTATTCCCTTTCTTCTCCGGTTCTGGCTACGTAGACAAACAGGCCTCTTTGGATGCTCGAAAACTCGAAAGCTTTACTCCTTTCGAGGGATTGACTTGTGTCTGAAGCCTTTCTATCCATGGATTCTCTGTAATTTTCTTTGAATGGCCTTTGCACTTTCCCTCCCCGGTATTTCCTACCCTTCGGCAGAACTTCTCGTTGGTCTCGGATCTGGAAGGGTCCCTTCCCTCCTCCTAGCTAGTTGAGGCCCGCCTTTCGATAGCATTGAGTCCCCACTGCCTCGAGGAGCGGCGGCTTTTGTCCCCTTCCGTTCGTGAGGGGTTCCTTTCCTTGTGGCGT
>Ga0179591_1264231_pt1 | contig 18337 bp, 23 predicted proteins | sample CZOMad2_1_08_16f_FD_182891 | JGI IMG/M metagenome (GOLD analysis project Ga0179591, IMG submission 182891) | Vadose zone soil fungal communities from Angelo Coast Range Reserve, California, USA - CZOMad2_1_08_16fungal (PacBio error correction) | ecosystem: Environmental > Terrestrial > Soil >... | reverse complement strand
GGCACCACCCCCCCCTCAACGAGATTGACGAGTCTCTCTCCTGATGTGCCGGCGTTATTCATCAAAGTCGTTTGGTGAAGATCGAGCCGAGCTTAGCCCCTTTTTTTTTCGACTTTTACACTCTGTTTATTTCTTGCAGCTCGGTTGATCTCGCTGCTTCCTTTGCAAGCATTCTCGTTTCCCTTAAGGATCGCCATGGTCTACCTCCGACAGTGATAACGGTCCCGGGAGTGTCGGCGTTCCTTCCCGGCCTCCGCTCAACCCTTTTTTACCCCAACTCTTTTTCCACGTCCGAAGCGCCGATGCTTAGCCTCCAACGGAGCACAATGTCTCTCAGTACAGCGGTATTCCCCCTTAGAAACCAGTTTTTTTAGATAATCTGAGTTTTGGTCGCTTTCCAGCTAGGGACGCTTCACAACCCTGTCTACGCTTTCTCCGCCCTGATTCTGGCGGTCTTTCTTTGGACGAACCGAGCAGGTTTCTCGTGGACCTACTGGGTCCTGCTGAGATGAACCGGCGAGGTCGCATTCACCACTGTAACTTCCAACGACTTTATCGGCCGCTTCGGGAACTTCGGTTTGGAATTCCCCCAGCGGACATTTTTTCTTTCTTTTCAGGAAGCACCTGAAGGGTTCTGGAAGTGGTTCTTCAACGATTTCAGCTTTTCTTTCTCTCCTATTCCGATGAGGTATCACTCTTTCTGGGTGGAACGTTTGACTGCCCCGCCGACCTTACAGGGCACGGACGCCTATCTTCAGTTTCTTCGCATAAGAGGCGATCTTCCTTTCTCCTGTTTTTGTTCTTTCCTGATCTCTCTCCTGAAGATCGATGAGGGTCTCTTTACTCTCCTTTCCTGGGTCCTCCCCCTACCGAAGAACTGTCTGGAGGTAGAACTGCTTGAAACGCTCCTTCCTTCTTCTTTGATTCCTTCAAAAGTCCGTCGCCCGACGGTGCGGAATCAGACTTCGTATGTTCCGTGACTTTTCTTTTCTCGTAGTCCACCGCGTGTCGCGGTGTCCACGTGTAATATACGCTCCTGCAGGCGGCGGGCTTTTCAGGTCACCTCAGCTCGCCTAGGCCTCTAGCTCTCCCTCGCTTCCTCCAGAAACCACCTCCTTGGCGGCGGTGATTCCCCCCCTGTGGTTGGGCCGGTTCCGTTTGCCCCGTCCACGTCTTCATTTATTGTTCCGTGACTAGCCAGGTTTTACCTGTTGCGCCTTTGGTCGACCTCCTCTTTGGTCTGTTTTAAAGACGTCCTAGGGTCGCATCTTCCAATATTTTTGAGAGGATTTTTGAAAAGTTCTTTCTCGGGATCAACTCTGTACCCCACCTTGGCCACAGGGTTTTTTACGGCTCCAAATTCTTTACTCTAGTCCTTTCGAGACACCCTCAGCCGGCAGGGTTAGGTTTGCTCCGCTCCCGAGTTAGAGATCCCTCAGGCGAACTATGAAGTCTGGTTTCTCCCTCTTGCTTTGTTCTAAGCCAAGACCGATTGAATTAGGCCTGCTTGTGCCTTTCCCCCTCCCCTGAAACAAAAGCCGGTGACGACCATCAAAACAAACTCCCCCTTCGGGCAGTCACCTTTCGTTCTTCCTCCTCTTTCTACGCAAGTGACTCATCTCCTCGTTCAGCCGTGAAAGCCGTCCTCAAGAACGGTAACCGGAGCTATTTTTTTTATTCCTCTTTGCAGCGCGTCCCGTATCCCCGTGTCGTTCGTTAGTTCCATTCCTGCCTGGACTCCAGACAAACGCCCCTAGCATAGTTACTTTCGACGGAGGCCAGCTCCGTTGTGCCACGGACCCCCGGGCGTAGCGACTTCACCACCTCCGCTTGACCCTTTTTCGCGGAACTTAGGCATCCGTCACTCTCTCGGTCATTCTCAAAGCGACGCGCTTTTTTTTTCCTGCGTGGTGTCTTAACGAAGGGCATCTGAATCCAGCACCCGGCTCCTGTGCGCGGACCTTTACAGGGCGGGAAGACGACTTTCTGGGCAAACTGGTTTCTGGCGCGCCGTCTTTTTCCCAAATTGGACCCGACTCCGACCCTTTACGACTTCCGGAGGACCTCTTTTATCACTGACCCTCTGACTCGCACTGTGGAGTAACGCCTCGTGCTTTTTCTTAGTCATACTAGCTTTTCAAGTTTTTTTTTAACGCAGAGTACGGATTTCAAACGTTGGTAGCGCGCGGGATTCGAACCCTTGCTGTCCCCCTTTTTTCCTTTCTCCCCCCTCTTTAGTTTTTGGTTAACTTGCAATTCTTTGTGAATAGGTTCGTCTTCCCGGCAGCGGTTGATGAGACGCCGACGCCTCAGTGACCTGATCATGCCTTTTGCGACGGCTCGCCCTTTCCCGAAACACACCCTCTGGCTTTCTCTCTTGGGATCGACTCTCTTGGTATAGCGGATTCCTCCTGCTTCCCCTTAAGCCGAGATGCTTCCTTCTCCCTCGAGCCCAACGTTTAAGCAGCTCAACGTGGGTCTCACCTTTTACATACTTTGCTTCTTCATTAAGTTTTTTTCTTGGCACGGCAACAGTCGAGATTTCAGTCCTCTTTTTAAAGTCGTCCTTCTCTTGCGGGTTTGTTTTTGACCTGATGCTCCCAGCCGCCCAACCCCCCGTGCCTTCCGAAGACATCGCTTCTCTTTCGCTTTAATAAAGATATTTGCACTCGACGTCCACCGTGTACCGTGTAGTCATCCCCTGGTTTTTTTTTTTTCACCAGGCTGCTTCATCTGATCTTGATCCGCATTCCGTCTTTTTCGTTACCTCAAAATTGCTTTCAGAAGTTATCTCTGTCCCCCGCGTGTTTTTTCCTGAGCTTCCAAGAAGCTGCCTCTCTGTCCCCCCCCCCTTCTAAGACTTTCTCTACTCTTCGGAGAGCGCCCAGGTCTAGCCCCTTCCCTCTTTTCTGTGATTTCTACTTCTTCCTCATCTGCTAGCACGCCGAGTTGCTCGTGAAAGACGGGTTTTACAGGATCTGCGTGAAGGACTCGTCTTCCACATCCGCTACACCCCCCGCTCACGCTTTGACAAGCCTATCCCCATCTTAACAGGACCCAAGTTCGCGGTCTCTTCTTCGCGTCCTCAAGGATTCTGATGCGGGAACAATCGGGTTCTCCTTAATCCTCGCCTGCTCAGGATGGTGGGACGCGGCCAGATAGTCGCCTCCCCCCTCACCCGGAACAAGTGATCTTAAACCATGAGGTTAGCAGTCTATTTAGTTTCACTTCTTCCTTCCTATAGCGGTCGTTCTACATAGGATTTTTTATTCTCCTCTGGCTTTATTTAGCTCTTTCTCAGACCCCGAAGTTTAAGGTCCTAACGGTCGTGCCTACCCTTTCATGGCTCTCCTTTCGTCGAACTTTTACGGAGAGTACGCTTCCTCCTGCTTATCGGTGGTTAGTCTTCCTTCTTTCGTTCCCGATTTCGGCTCGACTACTCTCTTCTCCCCGCCAGACGAGGGACGCTCGTGAACAAGGAGCGCTTGATATCTTCCCTTTCTCTCGTCTGAAAACACCTATTTTTTCGGACCTTTTCATCTTTTTTCTGAATCCCGTCACTTTTCTGAGGATCGTCGCGTCCTTCTTACGGTCCAGATCTTCGCCGATAGAACTCTCCCGTCGCCCTCTCGCTTTTTTTTATCTATTTTTCCTCCTCCCTCCTTGATTCCTCTAACTCAGAGTTGCTCTCGCGTAAGCAGAAGCGCGCCTCTCCCCGTAGCATAGGAGGCCCTTAACTCGAGCGGACTTTTTTCGGATCCCCTGACGACCCTCGTCGACTATTTCGTAGCCGTTGGTCTTAAGATAACGACTCTTAAGTCAGTCCCTACCGTGAACGCGCGCGCCGCTGTGAGGTCAAGCGGTTAGATTCTTTTTTCTCTCAGCTCGCTATCTTGACCGAGGACTTTTGAAGAAGGAACCCCGCGAATCCTCATCGCTCCTCGCTCCAGTACGTGTACGACCGTACGAGAGGAAATTGTTTTTTCCTTACGAGATACGACCTCTTGCTTTCCACCTGCTCACGTCCGTTAACCCGGAGGTTCTTCTCCCTTGTACCTACGCGAGCATTGAACCCCTGTAAGCAGTTTCGGATTCCCGCGTAACTTTCCTGACCCTCTGTACCTTTTTCGCCTTTTGTCACTTCGCATGAAGACTCCCCAGTACCACCCTCTTCCCAAGTAGCTCGCGGCATGAGAAAGGACTCTCGCATCAGATCCTGGACAGGACGGATCGAGAAGACAAGGCTGTGTGTCAGATCACTTCTTTGGACGTTCGTGAGCGCGCGTGCTCCCTCTTGGAGGTGCCTTATATTTTCTCCAGATGAGACGGCTAATTCCCTGACTTTGCCCCTCTATTATCGTTCAGCTCCTCGATGCACGCCGAGCGCGCAGAGTCAAATCCCGGACCGGTGGGCCTTCTGAGGTTTTTCTAGTTTACTTTACGCATCCTTGTGGCAACCTTACCCGAGTCGCTCTGCATCACGATAAAGTATTTCTGACGGTCGTTCCCCATGTTTAGAGTCTTCTTCCCTTGTTGGAGATGCAGGCCTGCCCGACTGGACCATTTTCATAACTCGTATTCCCGTTCCACACTTCAAGACAATGGGCCCTGATCTATACCCGATTCTGTTATTCTTCTTTTCTTCTCTTTTTTTTTTGCGCACCCCTGCCTACTCCCTCTCCTTCGAACGAGGCGGAGTGATCGATTTGTACTGATCCTCCAGATAGTTGTCTGAGGTGACGACACTTTTTTCGTATACTTCTTCTTTTTTCGAACGTACTGGCGGCTGTCCTTCGCTGGGATCATTCTCAGCGGCTTCACTGCCTCCATGTCGAGGCCGGACGTGAAGGTTTTTTCCGTGTCTGTCGGCGTAAGCCGTCCCTTCCGTAGTCCTATTTCCCTGATTTTCTCTTGTTGTCGCATCGTGTTTCTTGCAGAGTCCCCCCCCCCTCCCCCCCTTTTCCACGATGAACTACCGCACGTCCTGCTATTCCCGCATTTTCCAAAGCGCAACCCGGTTTTACTTTTTCAACCCTTTTTCCCCAAACTGCCTTTCCTCTTTCGTCTCTCCAGGCTCTTACCTTCGGACGAAGCACCGATCTGCCTCTGCGATTAGAAGGTCGGTGCTTTTTTCAAGCGCCACTTCACTGCGGGGATTTTCCACTCTTTAATCATTTTAGCCTTGATCTTCTCTCCCAGTTGCGTAAGTACCCAGGAATTATCGCGAGGGCTCAGACTTCAGTGCTGGTAGTCCCACTGCCGTAAACTTCTGCCTTCACGTCGGCCTTTTGAGGGCGATTTTCGTCGGTCCGATGACGATCGCCCCTGAAGGGATCTGCAGTCTTCTTTTGGGACTTGTTCGACGTTGAGTTTCGTTGGTTTTCATTTCGACTCTTCTAAAGATTGTTTCTAGGACGCGTAGATTTTCAGTCGCGAATTTCACTCCCAGAGGCGACTTTTCCCTGACAGTTGTCGGTCGCACGCCTTTTCTTGATCCCGAATGTTCTACTTTCTCCTTTCTTTCGTTGCCTCTGACGGAACGTTGTCCGGCTACAGAGAAGCGTTTTCCTTAGTCTGAGCTCTCCGCGCCTCCAACTTCTTTCGTTTCGTACCCCATTTCCCGTCCGATGTAAGCCGGTGCGAACTCCTCACTTGCGTGATGTGGCCAGTCCTGAACGTCGTCACCGTCGTGTTCTGTAGTGACGGTCATATGCCCCCGCTCCGAGAATGATTTCGAGGGCTCTGCCCTGTGATTCCCCTCTACTGCCTGACAATTCCGTTTTTTAACGCTTCTCTTAACTACTTTGTAGCCTTCTCCCTCAGAGCCGGCGGGGTTCCCGTGCAGTTCTAGAGAGCAGTTCCCCTAAGGGGCCGTCCCCGCTTTTCTTAGATTTCTCTTTCCTCCAGGTTCTGGCCCCCCTTTTTCTGTTGACTCTTCCCTTTTGATTGCCCAGGTCGCGCACATGATGTCCCTCCTTCACTAATACGTTTCTTGAGAGATGGCTCCCTTGAATTTTTATTCTCGTATGCGATCATCACCAGCGTTTCAACCATTTCCCCCGGCACAGGGAGATCTTTGGAGTCCCTCCCATACGTTCAACACGTGTTCTTTAGTAGTACCTTGTCGCTCCCCACGACGCCACCCTCACCCGCTCCAGGTGGGTCCCTGACAATTCGCGCGATGGAAAGAAGGCACGCCTCTGCTCCCCTCGGGGCCGCTAAGCCGCAGAGCCCCTCACTTAAGGAGTGCATATTTCTAACCGGACACTTTAAGAAACACGCCCCTTTGAAGCACCTTTAACGTTTGTCCCCTCATTTTTTTTTCAGTTAGCTTACAGTTAATCGCTAACCTTCCTGCATTCTCCAGTCCCTGTCTGAGCCGACGCAGCTTCCCTCCAGACGACCGTTCTCGGGATAGTACGGACCACCTCCCGCGCCTGTCAGTCTTCCGTTCCCTCTTTTTTTGAAGCCGGGTACCTCCTGGTGCGTCACGCGTCCCCGGATCCTCTTTCCCCTTTGAAGTGCTGCTCTTTCCTCCTCTAGCTACGGAAAAAACTGGTCGGCGATTTCGTTCCACCCCGGCTTTTCCGCGTTCCGTGCGACCGATCCAGGCAAATTGCACCGTCGAATCTAGTAATAGTTCTCTCAGACTAGACCGTTCTCTCCCTCCTCTTCACCGAACAGTTCGACCTGCCTCCTGTTTCTGACCTCCATCCCTTCTGAGGTTCAATTAACAGAGAAGGCGCCTATCATAAGACGCGTTTAGTGGCTGACGGCCTTCGCCGTGTCATCCTTCCGGACCCATCCTTTCACAACCCACCTGTGACGCGTTTTCGCTTCTCTCACCGCCCCCTTCCTGAATCGCACTTTTTTCTAGCCTCGGTCAGGGGGGGCTTCGCCTTTTCTTTCACGAGAACGGTGGGCGGAGACTCTCTTTACCCTTTTGCACCCCTTTTTCGCGCGGGGCTCTGACTCTCATTTTGTGAGACTTTTCTTGTCGCTAGCATTCGCGCTCGGGGGACACTGGTTCCGTAACTCGATGTTTTTGCTTATCTTTTCGACGCCCGCCCCTCCTTGACCGTGCTTCTGCGCTCTCTGCAACTTTTTTTCCCGACCCTGATGGCGATCCTTCGGTTTTTCAATCGACATGGATTCCCCCCTGCCGCCGAGTCGACCCCCTGAGCTCGAACGTCTTCGTCACCGTCGTTCAGTTCCTTTTCGGTCTTTGCCGGCTCGAACGTGGTCGCCGCTTTCCCCCCACTCCTTTTGCTCCAGTACGCCGGTTTTTTACATTCGCGTGTTTGCCTCGCCGTTCCCTGCCCTTTTTTTTTGTTTTTTTTGCCGCCCACGGTCCGTCCCCCCCTACTCCTGACTCGCTTTGGCCGCGGCACCATCCCCGCGCTTTTGTCGAAACTTGTTCCCCTGAGAGATCCGAGTGGCCCGTTTCTCGCATTTTTCTTTCTTTTGGTTGGCGAGCTCGGAGACCCAACTCAGGCCATTTCACCTATCCTGCCCCACCTCCACCACTCTTCCCCACCTGCCTTCTCCTCCTCGCCCGGCCCTCTAATTGTTTCCCCTCCTCTCACCCTCCCGCCCTCCCCCAACCTCTCCTCTCCCCCTTTCCCCCCTCCTCCCCCTCTACCCACCACACCCCCCCCCTCCCCCCAGTTCACCCCTCCGCAGTCATCCCCCGCCTCTCCCCCCTTTTCCTCTCCCCTTGCCCGCACACCCCCCCCACCCCCCCACCCCTCCCACCTCCCCGCCTCCTCCCTCGTTGTTTCTCCCCCTTCCTCAAGCTTAGACCCCCCACCCCCCCCCCCCCAACCCCCCCCTCCCCACACCTCTCCTCCTCACCCGCGCCCCCCGACCCCCCTCTCTCCCACCCCCCCCCCCCACCCCCCCTCCCCCCCCCCCCCCTCCCTCCCACCCCACTCATCCACCCCCCCACTCGCGTCCTCCTAACCCCTCTCCACTTCCATCCCCCTCCTCTCCGCCCCTCCCCCTCCCCCCCACCTCCACCTACCCTGCCCCATCCTTCTCCCCCACACCTCACTCCCCTCACCCACCTCCCTCCCCCCCCCCCCACCACTTCTCCTCTCCCCCCCCGCCTCACTCCACTTCTCCTCTCCTCGGCCCTCCCCCGCCGCCCCCCCCCCCACCCACTCCATCCCCGGCCCCCCCTCCCTCGCAGCCTGTCTCCCCCTCCTTCTTCTTCCACTTTTCCCGCGCGTCGGTCAATTCATTGCAGACTTTTCTGAAGCCTTTTCGCCTAGCACGTATAGACTCCCCGTTTTCCCCAAGAAGTAAACAACACTCGGACTCTCCGATGCCCCCAGTCCTGCGTCGATTCGAGACTACTGCACTTTTTTTCTTTTCTGCATCCTTTATCCTTCCCCCTCTCTTTCTGAATCTTAGTGACCTGTATTCTCTTTTTCGTTAGTGTCATGAGGATTTCCCCATTACGATAGTGTCAGACCCTTGTCCTCCCTACCTCCCTTCGCCTTATCGATAGTAATGACCTTTCTTTGATGCTCCCTTCCTGGAGAATGTAGGAAAGCTCTTCTCTTTTGATGGTGGGACTGTGACTTTCTCGTCTCCTTCGACAGTTTTCAGTTCACCACGTCTCTCGCTGGTAGCTCTCTACCTAGGGAGCTCGTTTTCGGTTGGCTCGTCGGGTTATGACCTCTGCTCGCGTACTTTCATTCTTTGATTCTCGCGATTCCGTCTTTTCGCGGAAACCATCTCGTGGCTCGTGGACGGTCTCTTTTTTCCTGGACTCTCGTTCTAAACTTTCCGATACTCGTAGTTATCTTGTACACGAGGATTCTGCAACTTTTTTTCTTCCTTTTTTAGCGGCAGGAGGTCCCGCCCCCCCTGTCCGACTTGACGAGCGAGCTTCCCCCCAATTCGCTTTTGACGCACCGCATTCTCAAACGGCGAGCTGCTATCGTCGTAGTTTCTGACTTTTAGTTTGAACCCCCCTCTCGACCCCGCATCGTATACCTCTTGCGGCGCCGAACCGGCTCCGGAGGTGCTCGTCTCAGCCGGTTACGACCCCCCATTATTAGCCTCTTTTCCTCAAGCAAATCGCTTTGTGTTCTCGTTCCCCTTTTTCCTCCGGCGGTGTTGTTGTTATATCCTTCAGCAGTGAGACGGCTGATCTTCTAGTGTAGCCGCAGAATTTCTCTACCGCGTATCATAGACTTTCGCACCTCGATGCGTCCTTTAGGCTCTCTCCCTACCGTATATGTGATCGTTTTTTTTCGCCTCTCCCCCCTCCTTCATCAGAGGCCGACGATCCTTTAACGCTGTTAGTCCCCCTGCGGGAGTCCCGCTTATATGTAGCTTCCTGCGCTAGCTCCTTTTTTAGCTCGCGAGGTGCGGGTTTATACCTTCCCCGCTCTCCCGCTTTAGTTTCAGTGTCGAACACGAGCTTCCTAGGTCCTTGCTCCCCGCGCCGTCTTTAAGTTGTAGTTTCAGCTCATTACGTAGTGAACGAGCTTCTCGGTAACTCCTGATTTACGCGTTCCTCTGCACCTTTTCCCTTTTGTTGATCTCTTAAAGCATCTTCTTGGTTTATTACGCAGCCGGCCCATCCCCGGTGGCTTCCACCCTACTTTCCCCCGTCCCCCGACGTTTTAGCATCCTTTGACCCCGCCACGTAGTCACTCTTCCCCGGCCTCTCCATCCCGCGACCTCCGAGCAAGTTGTTTTTTACTCTGATGCGCCGAGCAGTTAATCAGCCAGTTCCCACTTCACACGTAGATCGCATGGAAGATGCGCAAGTGTTCCTTTTCGCCCTCCATCACGGAAGGAAGATCTTCTTAACGCTACCTTCTGGGAGCACGGCTGGCGCTCAGCGTGATCTTTCTGTAGGGCTCCCCTCGTCGTTGCCCAGCGTAGTTAGCCCCTCCCCCTGGTTACGCCGCTTCACGACGCCCTTTCTCCCACTAGCTCCGTGCGTCTCCTCTGTTCCCCCTCGGCGCCGCTCTCTATTTCCACAGTTTACCCCCCCCTTCTCAATCCTACTTTTCTTCCCCTGTCCGATGGTTTTCGTTACGGCTCGATCTACCTTTTCTGCATCAGGGCCGTGCTCACCCAGGGCTTCCACCCTCCTCCCGGCAATGAGCGTGTTAATTCCCCTTGTCTTCTTTTCGCGGGATCCGGTCCGTCTTGTATTGAAGGGCCGTCATTTCCATTCTCCTATACTCGTTTTTGTACCCAGTACACGGTCCTCAGTCAAGACATCTAGGGATTTTTTTTTTTGTTGCCCGATTGTCTTGGGTCGTCGTCTTCTTACGTAAGCGTGTCGGCTTCCTCTCAGATCCCCCCACCCTTCCCACCGCTCCTCCTGCATGCAAGCGTAGATGTGTTGTCCTTCGTATTATCCTCAAAGTCTTTCCTTCCGGTTACTACATTTTCGCAGCACGATGTATTCGACCCCCTTGGCGAAATTCCCTCCGTTGGGAGGCTGTTTCATCTCATTAGCGAGCAAGCTCTCCTTTTCCCGTAGCCGTTTTTTTTTCTTTTGCCGAGGTGTCGTTTGTTCGGCCATTCGTTCAGTATTTCTCCCTCTTTGTTTTTGACGCCGTCTTTTTTCCCCCCTTGGATCGCCGATTCCACTTTTTCCCCTCCAAGTGGTAGCGTCTTCCTACCCTTAACGACTGGTTTGTGTAAGAAAACCGACTTGTGCTTCACTGTTTTGCCCCCTTTTCCCCGCGTCAGTAGCCAGTATTGCCCACGTTCTGCGGCTCCCCCTTGCAGCATTCTTTTAGTTGCAGACCTCCGTTCTCAGAGTTATCCCTGCGCGGACCCCTTTTTTGTTTTTGGTTTTCTTACCCCTCTGACGTCTGGGCCTCGTGAAATTGGGACCAGGACGCAACTTCTTCCCCCACCTCTCGTTTTCCCAGGTGTAGTAGCTTCCCGACGGATTCCAGGCTTTAGGTGGACTACCCAAAAACGCATCGGTTCTATCTTAACATGTTCTGGTTCCCACCTTTGTATATTATCGAGATGGTGTTCTTTGCCAAGTTCTCCCAAAGCCTTCTTGGTCCGCATTCGACGGGTCTCTCCCCGCGTTCCCTTGCTGTTCAAGTTTAGTCTATTCACTCGAGGTGACTCCCCAGCTTCAGTTTTGCGCGTCCTCCTCCCGTAGCGCTCATCACGTCGCCCGCTACACTGGCTTCCCTTCTAGCGCGAGAGCTCCCCTCGTAGTAACTAGGTATACGCTTCGTGGGGTGGCCTCGCACGATCATGAGGTCTTGAAAGGCCCTCCGCTCTCCCAGTTTTTTTAGCCAGTCCCCTTACAGGTCGATCAGTGGCGGTTTTTCTTCCCAGCCTCTTCCAGTCGCTCTCCGAGCGTGAATTACCCGCAAGGAACGATCGCGGGTCCCGTCCTTGACGGCGACCTTTGCTCTTGATCCCTCTGACTCCTGTATTGTGCTTCTTGTTAGGATGACCGTCCGTCTCTCCCTGAGATACTGGCAGCCGGCGTACGTCCCAACGTCCGGCCGAGTTACGGGGCTCTGTCTGCGGAGTGTCCGCTACCGGTGTCTTTCACTTCTTACCGGTTCTTTCGCTCGCGTGTCTTGTGAGGTCATCAGCACTCCGCTCGGCATGCTTCTCTGCGGAGTCAGTCACCGCGTATTTTCAAGGAGCCGTTTGTCTCGCGTATCTCTCGGAGCCCACTATTTTCTTTCCGGGGGGTTTCTTTTGTACCATGGCTTATACGTGCCTGGCGTCCCCGGGCACACCTGTTGAGCATTAGCTTGCCGTCCACCTTCTCCTGTTGATTTCTTTGCGGACTCCGTCCCTCCTTTGGTGGGATGCTAGTTGATTTCGCCCTTCGTTTCCCGCTGCTGCCCCTAGTGTCGGGCGCATCTCTTTTCTCGTTGGGTGTGATTTACCGAGGATGGCTGCCCGCATGTGCTCCTCGTTAGTTCTGCGGACACCGCCCATTCGCTTCCCCCATCAGTTAAACAGGCCCCAGAAGTGGCCCCCATCGAGATGTGCCCCCGTTCGTATTTCCCCCCCACCCGACGAGGTACACCTGGGGTCCTCTTCGTCTCCTTCCTCCTCACCGACCACCGCGAATCTTTCTCTTCCTTTCACGTCGGACATCGTCGGGGATCGCTCTTCCTTAGCATTCAGACTTTCCGTTTTCCTCTCCCGCCAGTATTCTCCCCCCTTTGCTCCTTCTTACGGTTTGCATGACCGTCACCGACACCTCGTCGAAACACGCTTAGGTGACGATTTGTCACCTTCCTTCTTTCTAAAACCATCTGTCTTCTGCAATTCCTTTCCGTCGTTATCGCGGGACTTTTGCCCGCTCGCTCTGCCAGTACGCAGTTCTCTTCCCTTTCCTGGACGGCAGCTCTAGACGAGTTACGGATTCTTCGTTTCTGCCAACACTTCGTCGTTATTGGAAAGATCCCTTCGCGCTTTCTTGTTGACCGCTATCAGTCCTTGACCTTTTCTCCGCGACCGACCCAACCTGGAACGATCGCTGAAGAGCTGGCTCTGCGGGACCATCCCTCTCTTTATCCAGGGGACCACCCTTTTTTCATCCTTCATTAAGGTTCCCGCCTCTCGAGAGCTGTTCTACCTCGTTTTCCACTGCCCCGACGGCCAAAGTCCTCTTCCCGTCAGAAATTTTTTATCTTACCCTGAATGCTTGTAGTTCCTGACGGGGTGATCTCTTTTTACGTGGCCTTTAGACTTCCAGTACACGGTTCTGTGCGCTCTGTGTCCTCCTAGAGCTCAGAGCCGCGTTCCTGGTTTTGTCTTCCTTTTCTCCGCTCCTTTTCCCCAGCATTAGCGGATCGTTCAGTACAGTTGACGAGAAAATCCCAGCACCCGACTTGCTCATTTTGGTGGCCACCTACCTCCCGAATCGCATTGCTGCCGAGAACTCGGTTTTTTAGTACTACTCGCGTGCGCCCGGCGGGTTTCAGAGTATATTCCCCATAGTTTGTAGTCTTTATGATGTAGGCTTATCCTTGATTGTGCTTGCAGAGTTTCAGTACCTGTTTACGTCCGCGCGTGCCTTTCCCTTTTTTCCTCTGGTCGCACTCGTCGGTTCGGTTTATAGCGATGCGACCTGACTCTTTATTTATGATTTCCCTCCCCCGTGCTCGGCGGACTTCCTTTTTCCCACTTCCTTTAGCCGACCCACACTCGTTATTTTTTTTTGTGAGGATGTTGATCGACCTACATGGATCTCGCCGGCTTCCTCGCCGTTTTTTCTCTCTTCCTCTAACTTCCCTCCCGTTCCCTGCCCACGCGTTCATTCTTCTGGTTTCCTAAGCTCGGTGTAGGTTATCACCGTAGTAACGCTCCTTTTTGCGGATCAGTAAGCCGTCATTGTCTAGTTAGTCCCAGCTTCGCTTGCGGGCACGGTGTGAGTTGGTCTTCGCCTGTTTCTTCCTCAGGATACGCGGTTACGTGTGTACGTTCTATCCTTGACATTTGTGTTTTCTTGTTTCTCTATTTTTTTTTTCCCTCGAAGCACATGTTGTAGGTGTCATGAACGTGTACTATAGTTCTCCCTATCCCCAGGACTGCTCATTTCCCCTGAACTTCATCCTCGCGATGGCTTCCCTCCCGACTATGTCTCTCTCTCACTAGACCGCCTGATCTTGTGGAGTTTGTGTTAGTGAGAAAGACCCCAGCAGGTTGCCCCTTCTGCAGAAGCTTGCTTTCTCCCCCCACCCCTAGGACCGAGCGCTCTTACGTTCAACGCCTTCTGGTCGTCGAGCGCTCTCGAACCTTCCTCGCCGGCGTTATCATCGTCGTCCAATATTTGGAGTTTCGGCGTTCTTGTCAACCGTAAGAGCGGCAATATTTCAAGACTCTTGCTGTGTGCGTCTGCCATAGACGGTGCTCTCCTACTTCTCCTGTCTTCTCTTATTTCGTTTTAAAGTGATTTCTGATGAGAACTTTTTCGATCTTCCCTTCTAGATAAGTGTTCTTCTTTTTAGTTGCGGCAATGTCGGTTTTCTGTAGAATCGACTCCTTCCCCTTGATCTGCGGTTTTTTTTACCTTCTCTACTTCCGAGCGCGCGGATTTCTCCTTTCGGCGGGTTGCAGTCGGCTTCTGATACTTCAAGTACGGTTTTTTCCTATGGCTACTTCTCCGTCTCGGAACTTTTCTTGTTCTCTTTTTTTCGTGCTCCGGTCGTTTCTTCCTCGCCAAAGTCTCTCTGTTGTCGATTTCCACGTACCTTTTCTTCGTGCCCGCAACGTGTCCTTCGCAGCTGTACGAGTGTGTTCTTCCCGCCCTTCCTTGGTAGCGATCGTTTCGCGCGTCGCGTCTTTCCCACAGACTCTTTTGGTCGTACGCCCTCCTGTTTCCCTTGCGGTTCATGCTTGATTTTTCTCTGGCCGACTACATTACTTTGTCACAGGTGCTTTTTTGTCCCCACGCGCGAGATCCCCGTTCTACTTAGCTTGCCTGCTGGGCCCCTCTCGATTTGTAGACGGTTTTTCTTGTACACACCTCCAGATCTTCGCTCCCTTCTGGTTTTTCCCTGAAACATCGTACGATATGTCGCACTGGACCGGCTCTCTATTTTACTCATCTTCCCTTGTTGAGAGAGATCCGTGATTTCTGACGCCCCCTCTCCTGATGTAGAAGGTCATAAGTCGGCTCAGATCTTTCCAGTCCCTCGTGCACCTCGAGCGACGCTTCCCGGCGAAGCGGAAGATCCTGCGTGCGTCGCGATTTGATAACGACCTTCACGCCCCTTATTTACGGAAAGGATCAGCCCACCGCGGGCGCCTGTTTTCCTGGATCTCCGTAGCCGTAGCTGTGGGAGTTAGCCGATCGCACGATCGGCTACGACGAGGTGCGGGAACCCCGCATGGACAACGAGAAGTCGAAGGACGCTCCCTTGACGCCGGTTCCTTTTTTCCCGTACGTCTTCCACCTCCTTTGTATAAGTCGATCCATGTTCCCCGAACGTCACGTCCGACGTTCAGTAGCACGTGTACTCCTTCGCGAAGTACCCCCCTCGTTCTTCCCGCGGAGCAAGGCTTCCCACCTCACGCGCGCGCCTTCCTTTCGCGGCTCGCGTTTGCAGCGTCGGAGCTTGAGGAGCGCTTCGTGTTTTCACGTCCTCTCCGACGAGCATTCATCCCCTTTCGCAACAGCCTTAGAACACGCTCTCTTTTCCGGATGAGAGGCTTAGCCATTGTGTTCGCATCCGCAGACGTCTTTTGCTCGCCAATTCAAGAGAAAGTGACTTTCTTTTTTCCCAGTCGCACCTTTAGGGTTCCTGCGCCTGTTTGTAATATGGCTGTCAGCGGCGCGTCGTTGACTCCCTCCGATGCCGTACGTCGGGCTTCACGATCGTCTTCCCGCTCTAACTTAGATATGAAGGCCCTTTGGAACGCGCTCCTCTTCTTCCAAGCGGCTATTTGTTCCATCCGGACGATGGTTTCCCGTAGCGCTCTCCGAGGTTTCCGCGGTACGTTTCCGGAAACTTCTTTTTCTTGGATAAGAGCTTCCCCTTCGCCCCTGCTTCTCCCTTCTGCCCTATGACGCGGTCATCACTCTTCTTTTTGATAGTCCCAGAGATGCAGGCACTTCAGTCCACCATCTGGATTCCGCAGATCCGTCTAACCAGTCATCCCTTCCTCCTAGGATGGTCTTCGCGTGTGTCTAGTAGTTAGGCTTCATCTTGACACACCGTGGTGTTTTTTCCAATTTCTTCCAAGCCCCCCCCACGCCTCACAACCGGCTTGGCGAGCGCGACTCGAGTTATGTGTGGTGATCCTCCCTTAGGTTCGCTGGACCGACGTTTGACGCTTTCGAAGCCTGATGTTTTTCCACATTGATGGGCTACCCTTGAACACGACTTTCTGCATTTTTTTTTTTTTTTTTTTTTTTTTTACGCCGTTCGAGGAGTTCTCTTCGACGAGCGGCATGCCCGCTTCTGTAGATGTCGTTCAACCTGTCCGAGATCGCAATCGCGTCTTCGGCGACGACGTCTTCCCCCCTTTCGCGATAACTGTTCCTCTTTGAGTTCGCCCCGAAGCTTCCCGCGGCTAACAGAGTGTCCCCGATGCACCAGCCCCCCCCGAACGCGGCACCCCTTCCTGGTACGACGTAAAACTTTTACAATGCACTTTTTCTCCAAAGGCGGGCTCCCTTTTTCCACCCGGGCTTTACCATAGCGTTCCACCCGCCTTTTTTCCAGTGTATCACGCGAGTCATCCGCCCCAACCTGCTTACTTGGAGGCGACGTTAGACTTCCTTTTTCACGGATTTAGCGCACGTTACCTATTATGAGTGACGTGTAACTCGCCCTCGTCCTTCGGGACTTTTTTTCTCTCCCACGTGTTATTTATGCACTGTGAAGATGATACGGAGCGTTCCAGGCAGCCAAGGTCCCCCCGCAAGGACTGCTTTCTCGTTCGCGGGTCCGTCTCCGGGGACGTGTTGAAGTCGCTTCCTGGCCACGTCCACAGAAACCTCGGGTTTCCCCTTCTACCCCATCTATCTGACGCTCGGAAGGGGATGCGACGTTTTTTGGTCTTTTTCGCATGCGTGAACCGTATATGCGTCGTGTCCATGAGCACTCTTTTTTTTCACCGCCTGTTTTACGTTGCACGGGGCGATGCTTCCGTCGAGCAGCAAGTCGAGGAGATAGTGTCCCTCTGTCGCCGTATTGGGCGAGCTGCTTTTTGCACTCACTATCAGTTCCGCTGCTCTTATTTCAGAGGCGACGTGTTTTTTCACGATCCTTGAAGACTTGTCCGGTCGTACAGATTGGAACGCTGCCGGCTACGACCTCTCCCCTCCCTCGATGTCTGTGGAAACCGTCCGGCGAGTACTCCCTTTTTCGAAGCCTGTGCGCATGTTTTCTTGTGGAACCGTGTGACAGGTTTTTTTTTTTCCTTTAGTCAACGGCGTGTTCTCTTGTAGGTGACGGTCATCTGACCTCAGAGCCGGCAGGGCCTGCCCTTCACCCCCTCGCGGCTTCTTCTCAGAGTGATCCAGCTGTGCAGGTGTTTCTTTCGCCTGAATGCGCCTTTCCAGCTCGATATCTGCACTACGATTGTTCGCTTCGCCAACAGCCTCAGTGAAGATTGAGTCTGCCCCCCTGTGTTTTTTCCTTGCAGGGCTGTGGGACCTTGGCGCTACCCGGAGACGACGGTGGGCCCCACGTAGTTGACGTACTCTTCTGATCGGGACGCCCCTCCGTGGCAGCCTTTTTTTCCCCGTCTTCCCCAGACGGTCATTCACATGCGGGTTGCCATCTTCCCTCCTCCTCTCGTGTTGTTGTTTTCTCGTGGCGAACCTCCTTCTACCCCTCTTTCTGGGAGATCTGCGAGCGCGTCCCACCCCCCAGTACACAATTGCATTGGTCCCCTCCTCAATTGGCCCCCTAGGGCTTCTGGTAACGTGCACTTCACCACTCGAAGTGCTGAAAACTCCTGGCTGACCTGTCCCCTCCTGGCCCCACCACCCCGTCACCGTTCACCCCGCGCTGCCTTTTCTTCCCCTTCCTTACGGCAGACCAATCTTGTGATCGCGAGCTTTTCCTGGCACGCATTAAGCTTTCACGCTGGTGACCCGCTGTCTTTCGAGCCCGCGCCCCTTAGTACGGAGTGCCTGAACCTTCACCCCCCACGAACCACGACCCTTTTACGACTTATCAAACGTCCGGTCCCCCCCAGTTTTTCCGTCTTCGCACCGTCTTACTCTCCCCTGGTAACAAGTACCGCCCTCCGCCTGTCCGATTCTGAGATCTGATCTGAGTGATTCCTTTCCCCAAGCGTCGCATTCACCTCCCGGACCGTCCCGGATTCGGATCGTTCCGGTTTCTGGCCTCCCTCGTGATCCGACGCTTCCAGATGCACCTTCAGCGTTCTTAATGTGGAAGGGTGCTGCTCGACGCTCGCCCAGAGAAGCATTTCCAACGCCGGTCACTGCCTCGTACGATTTAGTATGACGGGTTCCTCGCGTCCGTGCCCCCAGTCAGCTGTCTCTCGTGCGAACTTTTCCCCTCCAACGGACTTCCGGTCTACAGTGCGTTTACCGAGACGCCCTCACGTCGGCATCCCGTCGAAGGCTGCGATCGTCACGTTTTCACGAAGTTCCCCAGGCTCCTTCGCGGGTTTGCTCCGAGTGGGGCTCCGTCCTCCCCATCCCAGCTCCGCCTTTTTGGTGCGCGGCCCCCTCAGGCGCTGCGACGTCTAAGGCGCACCCGGACCGCGCTTTGCGTACTGGACCCCCCCCCCCTTCTGTTTCGCCGCGTTTCCCTTCTATTACCCAGACCTGTGCCCGAAAATCCCGTTTCTTTGGTTTTCGTCCCACCCACCGTGATCTTGG
>Ga0179591_1212420_pt1 | contig 18337 bp, 16 predicted proteins | sample CZOMad2_1_08_16f_FD_182891 | JGI IMG/M metagenome (GOLD analysis project Ga0179591, IMG submission 182891) | Vadose zone soil fungal communities from Angelo Coast Range Reserve, California, USA - CZOMad2_1_08_16fungal (PacBio error correction) | ecosystem: Environmental > Terrestrial > Soil >... | reverse complement strand
TCCTTTCTTTTTTGTTCTGCGTCCTTCTTCAGCAGTCAGCAGAACCTTCTCCCTCCCCTTTTTTTGCATCCCTCGGTCTGGCAGCGGCGCCCTTGTGTATTCTGTGAAGAGCGGGGTGCCCCTGTTTCAGTAGTCTAATCACTACCTCGACCTTCGACATTGTCCGGTGTGTTTGCAACCTGTTGAATGTTCCCTTCTTTCTGACGTGTGGTTCTCGCGCCTTAAGCTATGCATTTTTCTTTAGATACCACTGGTTTGCCTCCCTCGTTTTTTCTCCCTCCCACAGGAAGCGCCTTTCTCAGTAATTTGGGGTCCTTTTTTGCTTATGGTAGGTAAGGCGATCTTGGATTTCCTCCAGTGATTTTTTTCTATCAGTGCATTTGACTAATGGTTCATCTGTTGACCATTTCTTCCGTTGCTTGTTGTTTTCCTTACGTGTTGTTCGTCCACTTCTCGTTTTTTTCTTCTTCCTACTTTAAGGTGGCACCCATATGAATAGTATTCTCCCTTGATTGCCGTTAGCTCATTGTCGTATGTCTGTGCTTCTCCCCGTTTAGGGGGGGGAGAGATACGTCTATTTTACCCTCATTGTTTGACAGCTGCCGCGAGTGTGAGCGTAAACTCTTTTCCTTGCTCCGGCGGTTTGGTGACTTCCGAGCCTTTCTGCATTCTTCCTTTTTTTGACCAGCTTTCTTTCCTCGTTGAAGGTCGCGACTCTTTTTTAGTGGTTCCCGGGGCAGACTGGCCGCTGACATTTTTTTGTTTTTTGGACCAGTGTCGCCCTCCCCCCCCTCTTGGTGTAGATCTCTTCTTTCCTCTCAGAGGTCGGCTTTTGATTCAGTTATCGGTTCCTCAGGCTTACGGCAGGAACTTTGAAGGCCATCGCCTTGGCACGCGCCTCCTTTTTTCCTTATTTTAAGGCAGTTTTACTTCAATCCTTCTCATGTTAAACGTCGTCGGATTTCATTCAGTCCCCTTTGTGGGGGCTTCCACGCCATGGTCAGACCCTTTCCCCTCCACTCCTTGTTTTTCCTTCGAATGGCGCGGAGTGTAGCTTTCATTTGTTTCCGGAGAAGTTAAGATCGAGGTCCGGTCGTAGTATCGGCCCCGTCCACTTTTCTCACCCGTTTTTCTCTGTCTCACGCTTCCACTTTTCTTTTGTAGGGATGTCTGTTGGGCACGATGCCTCTCCCCTAAGGTCTCGGAAGATCTGTTTTTTTCGCTTTCCCTTTCGTTCATTTCTGTACGAATCACGGCTACCCGGCCCTTAACTTCTCAATGGGGTGGAATTCAGGTATCCGACGCTGCTTGATAAGGGTTTCTTATCTGGACTTTCGCGTTCGTCACTCGTGTTCCGGTGTTTTTTTTCTCGGACGGTTTTTTCCCCTCGGTCGTTCCGCGGAGGAGAGCAGTCCCTCTACCTCACCCCCCTTGACCCGTCCTTTTTGTCCTTTGGTTACCCTCCAGATTGTATGGAAATGAACTCCAGTGTGATCTTATCCTTATTTCCCTTATCGAAGATTTTCCTTTGTCTCTCTTGACGTCGGACCCGTGCACAGTAACTTCCTCGGTTTTTTTCTTGAAAAAAGGACTGGCCCTCATTTGCTGCTCCCTCTTTCAGTTCTCTCCCCTCCCGAGGGTCACAGTTGTCTTTCCCTCCTCTTTTTCCCTCTTTCCAGCTGTTGGATGTTCTTCGTTTCGATTCTCCTCTGACCCCTAGTGGGATAGTGCCGGCAGGTTTCCCTTTCCTAGAACGTGTAGCAGCCTTCGTTTTTTTTTTGTTCTTTTCTAGAATGACTGTTCGCGCAGCCTCGGTCTTTTCCGAGAAAAGTCCTTTTCTGTTCTTCAAACCAGGTGCCTGGAAAGATGTGTGGTGAGGGAGTCCGCTCAGGTTCTTGACCATCAGACCGTTTTCTATGTAGTACTTCAATCTTGGTTTAAGCACCTCATCCTTCTCTTAGAGTTTTCCTTCGTCTCGCCGCAGTCCAGCAGCCCTTCCGCTTGGAATGTTTTCCCACCTCATCTTTCCTCTTTTTTTTTTCCCTATTCCCTTTTTCCGGCAGTTTTATTCCCAATGGACTGGCTGGCCTGGCTCTTAGTTGCCCTTCGAAAGAGACTTTTCTTCACAGCGACGCTCGGCATATTCTCGTTGGCATAGGGTTCCTCGTTTTTTCTTTCCCTCCCCTTTTTCGTGAAGAGTGTGATCCGAAATGGTAGTTAACCAGGTCCTTTCTAGAGTTAGTATTTTTTCTTCTTTAAGAAGTGTGCCTCCTACAATACCCTCCTCCTTTACCCCTCCCTCCTTCGCCTTTTCTGTTCCCCATAAGTGGGGTTACTTCTTTTTTGGTGGGATGCTCAGGTCAAGGCAGCCTCGTCCACCAGAATGCCACTGGAGTTTGGAATTGATATCTGAGACTGATTTTTCCCTTTCGAACGTGGTTCCAGCAAAGGCGAAGCCACACGGACTTTTTCAGTATGTATGTTCGGGGATAAGGTATCCTTTTGAATTAGCCCTGTATGAATTTTTTCTTGTTTCCTTTTACCCACTCCGGGATGGAAGGTCCTCGGGAAATTGTCTTTTTCATACAGTATTTTCCTTCTTTCCCTCGTCCGACTTCCCTAGCCTACCATGTTGAAGGCTGCTCTTTCCAGAGGACGCTTGTTCATTAGGATATGCCCCCTCGCCTTGTGTGACGGATCCCATTTACGCCGGGGAACCGGATCCGCCGGGTCGTATATCACGTGAACTACCCCGTTTCTGAACCCCTTTTCCCTTACTCCCTCGATTTTGACCAACCAGTCGTATGATATCCAGTAATAGAAAGTTTTTGATACAAAGTTATCGCTCTTTCCTCATCTTTTTTTTTTTTGAGAGAGAGACACCTTTGGCGATACGTTCGTGCTCTCGACGTTAGTGACTAGTCTACCCCTCGACTTAGAGTTTTAACCTTTTTTTTATTCTTTTTTCCCTTTCGTCCCCAAATAAGAAGGTTTTCTCCAGGTTCTCGGTCCTCCCCTTCAACGGAGGGATGGAACTACCCTTCCCCCAACGAAGGCGGCCCGTCTACTCATCCCGTTCTTCAGAGGTTCTCCCTTTCCCTTCCCCATGTCGTTCTCCTTTCCCCTGCTTTATGGGTCCCGCCGTAGCCTGCCCGGAAAGATCACGGCAACCTACTTTAAGTTCGTCATTTTCTTTCCCCCAATTCCTTCTCAAGGGAATTGCTTCATTCCCTTTTCCTCCTCTCCAGTTCCCTTCCCAACGCCCCGAATCCGTGGGAACTACTCACAGATCTCCTCTTTTTCCTCCAGCTCGGGACCACACGGTAATTAAACTCCCGATTTCCTTTTGTTCCCAGTACTACAGCTTTCCTGTCCACTGCGCAACTCCCCCCCAATCCCCCCGTTAAATCCCGATCCCTTTGTCCAGAACAAGTACGCCCCGGATTTCAAGTCTTTGTGCCACGTAGGCGCCGAAACTATTTCTCCGACTACTTCTTCTCGTCCTTCCTCCATTAGTCTTCCCCCTTTCGGCAACGTCTTTCTGATAATGCGGTGCAGAGCCTCTAGCAAATCTTCCCACCCTTTCTCCCCGTCGAGGTATCATTTTTTTTTTCTTCGGGCGGACATGGCGATCGCTCTCTTCACCGCCCCTAGTCTCCCGTGCGCTCCCCTTCCTCCCTTCTGCGACCGGTCCCCCCGATAAAGTAAGTTACTTTCTTTGCAGTGCACCGGATACATCTCCTTTTTTTGTTGCGGCGGGGGACGTTTTGCGTAATGTGTCCCCTCTCCCATGCTTTCTCCAACCTTTTCTTTTGGTACCCTTATTGTAGACCCAAATGTGTCCTCTTTAGAATTGTCGGTCTTCCCTTGCACTATGGTTTTTTGGTTTCTTTATTACGGCACGGTGACGTTCGTTTTGCTAGGTTTTGATCTCTTGTTCCCTGGCCCGAAAGAAGAACAAAATTCTTTTACCACGTTTTTCCTGCATGAAACATTCCTCTCCCCAAAGTAACGCCTCTTCTCCTAACAACGCCGCCACGTCTTCTCTTTCTCCCTGACCCGGCGTCAAGAAGTTCAGGAACCTTTTATGTTGCGATGAAGCTCGATTCCTACGACAGGTCCCCTCTTCAAAGGTCGGTGTTGCGAGAACCCCCCGCGTGCCGGTCTTCCCCCTTTTCCTCCTCTTTCTCCAAGATAACTAGTCACCAGTTCCCCTCCCCCTCTCCTAGACACTTTGTTCCCATACATAATGGAGTGACCCTCCACCCCGGCGCTGATCTTTTTTTCCTTATCGTTTTTCCTACTTTTTTTCGGGTTTTCCTGAGCGTATCCGAACATCCAAGTTCTTCCCTTTTTTGTCCCCTTCGTTGCCACCGGAGGCGACCGGGCAGCTCTTGATAGCCGTAGCGCTCGGTCTCTTCATTTCCCCCCCTTTTCCCTTTTCCCACCCCCTTAGAAGCAAGGAAGGTAGCTTTCTCCCCAAAATTTTTTCACCTTGTTGCGCCCTCTAAATTTTCCTCTTCGGTTTCACTCCCCTAACAATACAGAAACCAGTCCGTGAGAAAATCGGGTACGTGGACGGTTTCTTTCCGAAGGTCTTCTTATCTGATAGCTTATTAAATACCCCTTGATACTCATTTGCCTTCCCCTCCTCTCCCTTCAGGAGCCCCGCAGCGTGGTTTTTTTTTTTCTAAGATCTGTCTCAAATGTAGTGGCCGAGGCGACCCACTCCTTACCTTTTACTCCCTCCTTCCTCCCCCAGCCCCTACTTTATTCTTAGTTCGTGTTTCCCTATTAACACGTTAGTGTAAAGTTATATGTTTTACCCTCCGGTGAAGGCTACCTAGCCTGGCGTCTACCGATAATTCTTTCTCCCTGACTGCTGACGTTCTGCTAAAGCCACCTAGATTTCCCTTCCTTTTTACCCGTCACCGTTTGCACAAGGTTTAAAACCTGCAACCTCGGCGGACCGCAGGCGAGACGAAGGCTAATACTGTTCGATCCCCGATCCCTCCATAAATTCGGCCGGATAAGCAGGCGTCAACCCCCCAATATTTCTGCCACCCAAAGCTGATTGAAGCTTTCTCCCGAGCCGAGTTCGGCTCCACAATGATTTCCTTCTCCTTTTCCCCCCTCCCCTCTTCTCTTCATCAACCTTGTCTTTAACGTACGACCCCTCTGAGCATTTCTTTTTTTTTTTAATCCTAGAGAAGTGAAACTTAACTCAGTTACCCTTGAACACTCCCTGGTCTTATACACAAAAGTTTTTAACTCTCCACATCTAGGGCATCACTGTAACCAACGTCTTTCCTTTTTATTACCGCTTGATAGGCAGTTCCACTTTTATTAAAAGCCCCCCCCGATTCTGCTGTAAACCCAGGGGGAAAAACCCTATCCTTCTTTTCCGGCGATTTTGTCCGTCGAATTCGCTCTGAGGCGGCCCCCATTTTCTTCCTTCAGTTAATCAGATAGGTTTCCCTTCCCATACACCCGCTTGTAGGGACCACACATTCCACATTCCCCTGCTATCCTTTGCCCATCGCCGGTTTTTCTGACGTCTCAACCCCCTTTGTCACTGCGACTACACAAATAAGCGGGCCCTTTTCATGAACTCGTTATGCACCTGGCGGGTTCTGCTGCTTTAGGCATGTTTGTAACTGTTTTCCCTTGGCTCTACGGCGGTCCCTCCTACTGTGGTAGTTTCAATCTGGAACTCGTCCCCTCTCCCCAATCCATGGTAACCCCCCCCTTTATCATCAAAGGGGGTGGTGGGTCTCTCTCTTTTTTTTGTTTCAAAAGTCTCTCTCTTCTCTTCTCGGAACTCCCGACCAAAATCCTTTTTCCATTTTTTTTATTTACCTTATTGAAGTAACAATCTTTAGTAAGAAGACTTCCTATTTACTTGCGCCTGATGATTGTTGTCTGCGACCCCCCTTCCTTTTTGGGAAGTGCCCCTTCGTCGCAGCCTAAACCGAGCTGTTTCAATCCTCCTTTCGTGAATGTTTCCGTTAATGCCCGGACCACTCTTGCTCTGTTTTCTGCGTGACTATATTTTTACAGTGAGATACCCATCTGAAGGCTCGCTGCCTATTCAACTGTGTTGCTGCCGCCGGTCCGTCCCCGAGGGTAGTTTGCAAATCTTTTTTTTTTATGTTTGCTCGGTGATGATTTTTCCTTTACTTTTAACGGCCTAGTTATGACTCCTTTCAGTCTTTTTTTTTTTCCGTCGGTTGTTCCCCCCTTCTGCTTAGGTGACCGGATGCTTTTTGAGACGTCCTTTTCTGTTCTATCCAGCTTGTTTTCCGTTGAGTTCCACTTCCTCCCCCTTTGGGCCCCTGTCTCGTTGTGAGTTGCCATTGCGATGTCCCTTTAAGAACCTTCAGGGCGCCTTGCCCCCCGCGTTCCCAGATGTCCCTGTTGGATCCTGACGTTCGAGGACCGTTAACGTCCTTGGCAGCCGTGCTCTTTCCCCTTCCCGGTTCAATCGATTTCATTTTTTTTCTTTTCGGTTGTAGGTTTGACGGCAATGTTCTATTTTTTCCTTAGGTTTGTTCTTCGATCGTACCTTTAGTAGCTTGTTTTCCCTTGTAAGACGGGCAGTTTTTGTCCCCGGGTCAGAACTTTTTGTCTTTTCCGGCTCGGCATTTTTCTGCCTCGAGCTCCAGTTTTATCATTTTCCGGTGACGTTCTCTCCTGGGCTTCGTTTCGTTTCTCATTTTTTCTCAGAGTGACGCAGGGAAACGGTTCCCAATAGACCCTTTTCATTCATCGTCCCCTGTGGTTGAAGAAGGTTGTTCGTACCTACCCCTCAACTAAGACTCTGTTCCCTGGTCTCGGTTTGAAGGGGTCCTTTCCAATTAAGGGAGTGCTTGCATTTTGTTGGGTGTGTGCTCCGTCCACAAATTTCATCTCTTCTTTAAGCCCCCCCCAGCCTGTTTTTCCAGGGTGCCTCGCGGCCGCCTCGTAGCTTGTTGATTGTAGACTTTTTTCTTCATCTCTCGTCCTCACGGTTTCGGACGGCCTTTTACAGAACCCTCGTTCGTCGACTTCACGCCGATGGACGATGGTTTTTTCTCGAGTTGGATCTCCTGCTGCCCGAACTTTTCCAAATGAATTGTATCTAGCTCGGCTGCTTCTGATGTGTTTTATTACTTCAGAATGTTACCCTGGCTTTCCCCCTTCTCTCCTGGGGTTTAGATTGAAGGTTCAGTTCCGAACGTTCCCCCTACGTTTTCCAAGGCGAGCTCGGATAGGTCCCTTTCCCTTAGGTCCCCCGTAACCAGGCGTCGCTTCTTCTCCCTCGGTCAATTTCTTTTTTAGGATCAGCGAAGGAGCAGCTCTCTGCCCCCCCTTTTAACCACCCCCCCTGACTCGTGTTTCATCTGTCCCTCCCACTCAGGTTCGTGGCCAAACTGCCGAAGGCCGTTGATTCGTGACCTTCTTGAGTTCTCCTGATCGACGTTTCCTTGCTTGGAGATCTTGACCTGGGCTCCCTCCCCTTCTCTTTTTTTAGCACACCTCCCTGGAAATACCCTGTAGTATCAGTCCCCCCTCTTCGGCTCTTTACGACGTCCCGAGACGTTTTCGCTTGTCTTCCCCTACCCTTCCCCCTCTTCAAGCTTTTTGTTCGGTTTTGACGGATAAAAGGCGGATTTTCCTTCCTTAAGGTTCTCTCCTCTCTTAGAAGCAGGCCTATTGTTGGTTCCCGTTTTCCCGACGATTCATGACTTTGCATTCCTTGCTACCGCGAAGTAAAAGTGCCCCTTTCCGAAATAACCCACACCCACCGCTTTCAAGAATCTTTTTATTTCTCCTTTCGACGACAAGAAGTCTAACTTAGAACGTGGCCTTCTCAAATTGTTGTACCCAGAAGTGGTATACCGAGAGCTCATGTCCTCTTTTTCTTACCATCGTTCTCCACGTCCCTCCCTCCGCTATGTGATCCCCGGATCTTCCCAAGCTTTTTTTGATTTTGAGGATCGTCCAGCGGATTCTTTGTATCCTTTTCTTTTCTGAGTCTTCATAGGCTTAGCGATGTTCCCGCCACCTCTGCCGGTTTTTCCCCATCGCTCGGTACTTCTTCCCTCCATGGTTGCCCCTTATGTGATTCTGACAAACTCCCTTGGCTCCTTTTTTGAAGCCTCGCGACCTTTTATGCCTGGCTTTCTCCGTAAATTTCCGTTGGCGGAGGTCTTTTTCCAGTTTAAGGACTTTCCCCATAACCGATATTTCTCCCCTGAAGTTCGCTTACTTTTCTGCCCTTCTACTCGTTTAGAGCGTTCTCTCTTCATTTGATTGGGCCGTTCCCATAAGACAGCTTTTCGGTAACCCCAGAATTCCATCTTTCCTTTTACCGGTGACGGGTGGAGATTTCTCCTTTCTCTTTTGTCCCTTCCATCCTCTCCATTTCTATGCCAAGTCCCACGGATTGCTCTTTCTTTTTTTCCTGGAGTCCTGGCCCTATGCAGATTAGCCTATTTTTTTTTACTTTTATTGTCTTTGGAAGTTGTTGACACGTAAAAGCCCTCCACCTCCCTTCTTCTCACAGGTTTCTCGTCACTAAGGAGGGACCCGATGGACAATACTCAGATGGCACCAGTCTACGGCCCCCGGCTGTTTCGACCATAGGGAAAGATTTCCAGAGCCTTTCCGAGAGGCCGACGTCTTTTGGACGGATAAAGTTTCTTTTCCCCTTCCCCCACGGTAATGGAGTCCTCTCCTGGAACGACCCCCTTTTCCCTCAGTTGCTCCCGTCTTGAGTTGTCCCTGATTCAGTGAGATGATAAATGGACTTTTTTCCGAGAAAGCCGTCTCGCCACCTTTGTTTTCCTCCTAATACGGTTTTTTTGAGATCTCTTTACACTTTTCGATCAGTGCTCCTGAGTTCTGATATGGATCATTCCGCTCCCCCTCTTTGATTGGCACTTCTTCCCTCCCGCTGTAGTTACACCTCAGAAGTTAAGGCCCTTTTCCTTCCCCCTTAGGACTATTAATACTTCACTCGTCCTTAGGTCGACTATCCGAAGATAGGCATCTTCCCTCTCTGGCCTTTCTACATGTTCAACTGTTGGCGGGGCCAGTTGCTCGTCTGGCCCTGTCCTTTTATGAACTGTAAACAAGTGCCCCCTAACCTAGGTGAAGTTAGTTCCCTTTTAATCCTCCCCTCCCCCTCCACCGTCCTACCGGTAGCTTTTTCTCTTCCAGACGAACAGGAGCCCTAACATTTTTCGCATACGTGTGGAAATTTCCTCTGAAGATATGTTGAATTACTTGTTACCATCTAGGCCTCCCCACCCTTTCCCCCTTTTACCTTAAACTAACCCTTATTAATTCTGGGGACCAGACAGCGTCCCTATTTTCCAAATGAAAAAAAATGCTTACAATTCCTCGCTGATGTTTTAAGTAACCTCCCTCCATCCGTCTTTCCGTTTTTGTCTCTCTTGGATGCCTTCCAAGTAGGACTCCTTTGAACCTCTTCATACCCAAGATCCGTTTCCTCTGGCGTTCGACTTCCAAGGTCGCTTCACCGGCTTCGCCTGGAATTTTTCATCTCGCTTCCACCCTCTGCCACGACTGCCCCCCTTTTCTCTCTCCTTTTCTCGGTCGATTTTTTTTTTCCTTTATGGCGATCTGGCTACTCCAGTTCCCTCCCTTGATCTCTTCTCTTCTTCGGTCAACCTATCACGCCGACTGAGAGCTGAGGTTGCGGTTTCTCATAGCCTTCTTTGCGTTCGTCCTTAAAGCTGGGGCGCATATCCCCCCCTCCCGCTCGATCCCAATTCTGCCCCCGTTTAACCCATTAGTATCTCCCTCACCCCCTTTTCTCATTTTAGACTTCCGCTCTTCACATACAACGCTTTTCGTTTTTTGGGGAGCTTTTTTCGATACTGCCCTGCTTCCGCGTGGCGGATCTTTTTAGGAGCCTACAGTCGTGAGTCCCGTCACTAACCCCCTCCCCCCCAACCCACCTTCTCTTTCCCTTTTCTTTCTTTTTCCTATCAAGGAAGGAAAGATCAACCTTCCCCAAGCCTGCTACCACACCGACACCGAACACCCTTTTCTCCCCGACTTCACCTCCGTCTTCCGACCCTTACACTGTCTCTGGCACTTCTTCCTACTTACCGCCTGTCCGATCGATATCGCTTTCCCCTCTCCCCCATGGCCTTTTATTTCCTCGCTTTCAGTGCTCCCGGGAGAGTCCAAATTCCTCCCTATGTCGCTTCCGTTCCTTTCCACCCTTCTTCACGTCACTTGCTTCGGCATTTACACTCCCTAATTTTTTCCCAGACTTTTCTGTAGCTTAGTTTCGTCCGACCTTCTCTTTATCTGCTTCTTGGTGTCGAGTTCTAAAATCACATTCCCGTCTAGCCCACCTTCCGAGACCGCCAGGTCCTGGTTCCTGAAGTAGATTTTTGAGCATTCTGATGAAACGACGGCTTCTGCTGAACCTTTTTCATTTCCCCCCACTCATCGTGACCGTTGTGACTTTTTTCTCAAGTCGACCCCCGTCCCAATTGTTTTCCCTTCTACTCTCCTGCAGTTGTCCATTCTTCTCCCTTGATTCTCCCTTCCACACCCCCGGTAGCTCTCTGACTTCTCAGAAACAGCTCGAAGTGAAGTAATCTCGTAAGACCGGTGCCTGATGTTCCTCGCCGTATCAATCTATTTTCCTTCTCCCTCTTCTGCCCCTTTCTAGGCCATGCGGGTTTTCTCCCCCTTATTCTCCCCTTTAGTGGAATTAGACCAAACTACCCTTATTCCCTTTAATAATAATCACTCAACATCCAAACTGTTCATTCCCCAGTAGTTTCGGACTTCCTCACCTCCTTTTAACAAAGCTTTCCTCCATCCTTCGCCCCCTTTTTATGGACGTTCAGTAACTTCCGTTTCGTACAGATTACTTCTTCTTCCCTCGTCTCCTTTTTTCACTTTGCCTACACCCTCTTGCAGCGCTTGTCTTTCAGCCGGCACTGACCCTTTGCCCCCCCCCCCCTTTTTTCCGGAACCAAACACTGCCCTTTAAGTTTTTTCTCCAGATCTTTAATTTCCACGGCAGACCTTTTTCCCTTCTACCTCCGGCCTTCACTACACCCCCGTGGCACATCTTTCTGTCCCCTTCAACGTCGTTTTCCTCTCCGGGCTTCTTCCCCAGTCGGCGCCCTTCTCCCGTTTTTCCCTTAACACCCATCAGGTTTTTTTGGATTCGTATTCTTCTCCTTCTCACGCTCCCGCGAGCCCCCCCCCCCCCCTTTACCTGGAAATCATTCCGCTCATGTCACCCGATTTTTTGTTTCCTCGCCCAAACTCCCATGCATCGGGCAACTACTTCTTTCCACAGACGTTCCCCATTTCTATTTTGCGACCAGCTGCTTTTCACCACGGAACCCTTTTAATGATTCCCCCGTTACTCCGACCCACTTTTTCCCGACCCTTCTGAGCCTTCCGCGCGTTCTTTTGACGTAGATATAGAGCGGAACCACAGTGGTTATTGTACTACCTATCGGCCGGCCCCTCAGCACCCCCCCTTCCCTCTCCCTCGTTCTTTGTCCCTTACACTCCCCCGTCTTGCGTCTCTTTCCCCCCCGCCGTGCTCCCCTTGACGAAGATAACTGCACCCCGCACTCCCAAACCAGCGCGGCGTCCCCCTCCCTCGTTACCTTGGCCGTTGCTGACGTTTAGCCTTTTGAAGGCCCCCTGTACGGCTTTTCCACTCTCGGTGTGTGCGACCCCTTACACTTCCTGCCCCATGGTAATCCCCCTGTCTCACCGTTGTTGTGTTAAGTAACAGATGCTTTGAGATTGTACTTTTCTGTCGTCCCCACTCTCTTCTTCCGTACTCACCCCTCCTTTCTTTCCTTGAATGACTCGCGGACTTTTGCAGCAGGTTCACCGCTTTTTTCCGACGGTCTTTTGGTGTGAAGTTTGGATTTCTTGGTTCCCCTTGTGCGCAGCCGAACCTCCTTGGTTTCCCCCGCTCTCGTTACCTGTGACTTTTTTTAAATGCCGACGCTTTTTGTCTTGTTGTTCTTTCTCCGCCCGATCTGAATTACCGTTATTCCTCAACTTTTTGGCCGGCTATTCGCTTCCCCCGTAGCGAATGGGCGAGAATTTCGTGGTTCCCGGGAGTTCTTTTCGGCCTTGGTCTGTATGAAGGTTAGTTGTAAAGGACGAGTTTTTTTCTCCTTCAGACCTTCGTTACTTCGACGTTTCCCTTGTTAGAGGCTGACGGAAGTCGTCTGTTTTCGTGGTAGTCCATTTCGGTTGAATCTTTCCTTTTTCCTTCTTTTCGTCTGGCACCCTGATCTAGTGAGATTGTACTTTCATTATCGATGTCTTTTTTTACCCCGGCTTTCATGTAGTCTTAGGGGTGTCTACTCTTTCTCCGTTCCCGATTTTGGCAGCCTATGCCGCGCCGTTGTAGGCTTTCACCCCCCTCCCATTTGCCGTCCTCGCTGCTTTTTTTCTTTTCAGGATTAAGTTAGATTTTTCCGTTTCTCTGCCTTCGTTTGATCACTTCTCGTTTCTAGAATCCTTTCCCCTCACCGTGTTCCGGTGTTTTGGACTTTGAAGAACTTGGAGTCTCCTTGTGTTCAACTTTTGGAGTCTCGACGTTGTAGCCCCTCCCCCTTTGTGAGTCGTCTTTTTCCGGGGTCGGAACTTCTTCTACCTGGTATCGTTATTCTTTTTATCAGTGGAAACGGAAGTAATCTCCTCTCGCCCTGCTCTTTGGTGAGTCCGTTTTCTCTCCGTCCCGACTTTTGACTTGTGTCACTGACCTTTCTGCTTGCTGACGGCCCTTGTGACCCTTTAAGGTCGTGCTTCGTTTTTCGCTTTCCGTTTCCATCCCCTTTTCCCTCCCCTTCGGCAGTCAGCCCGCCTGCCTTCTTTTTCGTAATTTCCCTCATTGGAGATGGTCGCAGGCCCGCGGCGTAGTTCTGTTGATGTAGAAGTCCCGACTTTTTCGACTCCGGTAGTCGTACTTCCCTTCCCCGTCCCGCGTTCTCCTCACACGCGACTGACCGTTGGTTGTATTCCCCTTTTTGGTCTTTCTCCGAACTCTGTTTGTTAAATGTATAGGAGTCTCAGCAGGTTGCTCGGATTCCCCTTTTTCAAGATCCTTTCTCGTTACGGCGGCACTGATCCTTTTTTTTGGAGAACTTGCGGCTTGCCCGCAAGATACGATTTAATACTTCGATCCCCGGTCGCCCTTTTCTTCTTCCCCCTTTGATTCGAGCAGTTTGTCTTTTCTTCGTAAGTTTTTTTTTTCCTTAGTTCCCGTTCCTGGCCCTGAATCCTACATCGACTTCTCCACCGTTGAACGCTTCCCGAGCCTTTTGCTGAACGTCTTTTCTCCCCTGATTCCGTGACCTTCCCGAAGAAGGATTTCTTTAAGTCTTGATCGATTGATGACGATGTTTTTTGCATCATTGACCCTCTCCCGTGTAACTCAATTTCCATATAGTGCCACCGCTTTTTCAATACTTTATGGCGTATATCGGACCTTTTTCTGCCCTCCCGCTCCCGCGACGGTAAGGGTTTTTCTTTTCCAGTCTTTTGACTTTTTTTGTTTCTCTTTTGTTTCGGCGAAGAATGATTTTTTCTTTTCTGTCAGGAAGGTATACGTGATACGTGTATAAGGCTACTTTTTCTCTTTTTCTCGGGACTCTCCTAGTCGTTTTCTTTACTTTACGCCCCCACCTTCACCTTCCCTTTCCCCTTTCTCCCCCGCGGTTTTTTTCATTCCAGTCTTTAGTTTGACTCTATCAGATTTGTCCCCCTTTCTTTCGGCGACCGCTTCCCAATTTTTGTACACTCAATTTCCTCCTTGATCGAAGCGATGGCTATTCGTCGACCACCCTCTCGATTCCGACGAACTGCCTCTCTTTCTCATGTTCTTTCAATCATTTGCGTGATGTGTTGAACGATCTTCCCCCCAGAAGGCGGTCGGCTTTTTTCGTGACGTCGTGTTGCTTTTACTCTTTTTGTTCGTCGCATGTCGCCGCTCCCCCGAAACGCTTATTCCCTTGAATATAGCGAAAGGTTCCCATGGGGATAGGTTCTCTCAACTTCTTTTCTCCTTCCCGTTTCCCTCTAGATTTAATGAGCCGACTCCGTTGCGGCGTCTCTGGGTGAGCACCAACAGATTTCCCTCCGAGTTCGTCTTTTTTTTTTTCCCCATTTCCGGAGCCGTTTTCTGATTTTTTTCTAGGGCATTGTGTTTTCTCCGTGTCAGGCCTCCCGCGTTTTCCTTTTCCCCCCACCAGATGAACCTTTTGAGTGCATTTTACGGTGACGGTTGCTCTTAATCTTCTTCAGGAGAATTCTTGGAACTCCATATCTGCGCGCTGTGCTCGTTCCCCCACGTGAGTTACTTTTTCTTTTTTTTCGGGGAGCCTTAGCGCGATTCGCCTCGGTTTTATTTTTCCGGTCTTCAAGGTTTCACTCCCTTTTCGGGCTGCCGGGTCTTGTTTCTTTTTTCACCGGTCCCCAGGCGGGTTTGCGTCTTCCTCCCCTTGGACCGCTATCCCCTGTTGACGGACCATGAGCCTTTTTTATGTTCAGATTAGTTGATCCTTTTTTTCTGTCGCACGGGTTTTTATAGCACCTTCCCCGTTCCCTTCTCGCGGTCATTTCTCCCCGCGAAGCACTTCACGAACCCCGTTCAACTCTTTCGATCTCTTTTCCTTCCGGTCTGATTCCAGCGGTCTCGAACGTGTCGGTCACCCCTCCCTTCCCCCTGCAAAAACTTTCTTTCATCCCGTTGGTGTTTTTTTATTCCAAAAACGTTGGCGGATCCGTTTTTGCTTCTCCTTTCGAGGACGGCTTGCTATCTCCCTTCTCTTTTTCCCCCACCCTCTTTCGGCAACCCGTCTTTTTAACGGGTTACGCTTCGCGGTCTCCCCAGGGCGATTCTTTCAAATTAGTCTTGCCCTCCCCCATTACACCCCACCCCGCCTCCGCAAGCTCGGCCTCTTGCCCCTCTTCTTTCCTTCAAAATGTTTGCCCTGTTCCCCCTCGGCCGTTCCTCGGGTTCTTTTTTTCACCCCTGAAACCTCCCCCCGGCTCCTTCCCGCGGTACACTGGTAGTTTAGTTCACCATTCCTCCAATTCACCTCCCCCCTGCCTTCCGGCTCCAGACCCTTGTAATCAGCACGTGGTCCTTTTTCTCCCTATGCCTAGGTGGCCTCCGCATTCCCTCAGATATTTCTGAAGTTCCTTTTCAGGGTCTGCCTCTCACCGTCACCTTTCCCCCCCCAACCTACACCCTCTTTCATTTTGCGGACGTACGCCGCGGAGCCTTTCCCCTTTCCCCCACTCCCACTTATCTTTACCGCGCCTGCCATGTTCACCCTTTCCTTCGCAAACTTTCGGGGACCGAGTCGTTGTTCTCCCCCAGTACTTCGAACGTGATACTAAATACTTCGGTCTTTTTACTACCAGGTCCTTGAGGAACCCCGTAGCCAGAATGGTGCAGGCTCACCTCTTCTCCTTTCCCCCACTTTTTCGCTCTCAGGCGTCGCGTTTTCGTCTCTGAGGATCTTTTTTACTTGATAGGCTAATCCTACCCTCACCCGCCCCTTTTTCCTCCATTGAGGAGACGGCCGCCGGCTGGCAGTCTCCCTTGTTTCCAAGCCCTTCCCCAACCCTGCAGACCTGACAGATGATGTGCAGCAAAAGGACTTCCCCAGGACCTTTTGAGGAGGTTTGTGGCGAACGGTTTTCCTACTCCCCGCCTCTAGATACACGTTGAAAGTTTCTTGTACCCTCGTCGCCAACGGTCTTTAATTTTTCTGAATAGTAATTTTCCTCTACCCTCTTGTCACCGCTTCTTTTCTTTTTGATGACTATTTCTTAGTTCGTTAGAGTTGAGTGATCCCGTGGTAGGAGAGTCCTTCCCCCAGTCTTCTGAACTGAACCACCAAGAGTACCAGTCTTACCTCTTTTTTCTAGCACCCGGCCGCGAAACCTCCCCCTAAAGCCTTTCGTGTTAACCACTCCCAAAAGCCCCAACCGCTCGCGGTTTACTTTGTCAAAGCTCTTTTTTCCCTTCGCTGAGCCGCGTTTTCTTTAAAAGCCTGTATCGATCTCCTCCTCCTCTGGAAAGTGGATTTTGACGGAAGACCTCTCTTCAGGGATGATTCTCGGGAACTTTTCCCGCTTTCACTCGTCCCGTAAGTTTTCTCCCCTAATAACCCTCCCGCTTCGTCACTTTAACAATTCGTCTTTACATATCCCCCTTTATGCTCTTTCCTTTTTTTCGAAGTCGTTGGGCTTTGCTAAGGCTGCGTGATAAGCACGCTTCGATCCGCTCCTCCCACCTTTCGTAAGACGTTGCACCGGAGGAGCAATGTGCTTCTGCATAGAAGGCATCCCACTCCTGAGGAGTTTTTGAAGACCTTCCCTCTTCCTCCCCACTGTGTTGCGGAAAGCGTTACGCCGTTTTCTTTTCTCCCCCTCCCTGAGTCGTCCTTTGTTGAAAGATTTACTAATGGCTCTGAAGAGATTATCCCCACTTTTCCCCACTCCAACCAGCTGTCAGCTCTTTTTCTTCGCCGCCCCATCCTTCCTGACTTCTTCCCCTCCGCTACTTATCTGACTGGCCTTCCCCCAATTCTTACGAAGCTTCTTCACATCCTCGCCCGGGAAGAACCCTCCGGCTTCTTTTTGACTACGATTTGCTGTCGACACCTGTCGTGGACCCTTTTTCCCCACCAGCCCCCTGATTTCCAGGCGCCGGCAGCAATCCCGCTCAAAAGGTCCTTAACCCCTCTTTTTTAAGTTCCAACCTTATTCACCAAGTACAGGCTCTTGAAAAGGTATTTCTTGCCTTCGTTTTCGAGCCATCCTGGGTTCGATACTACCCTTCCTCCTAAAAGTCTGAAGCCCCGTATGCTACACACGCTTGAAGTCCACCGTTTGATGGACACGGTCTGCTCCCGGTCCCCTAACCCCTTCCCTTCTCACTTCCTTTTCTCTAATTTAGTCGCTCACTTTTTTTTTCTCCCCCCCCCGTCTTCCCCCTTATAAGTGGCCTTCACCTCACCGCCGGGCAACGGTCCACTAGACTTGATTTTCCTTCTCGGCGGGCGGCTGACAAGTGGACCCTAGAAAAATTATCCCAGTATCACGAACTCGCTCCCTCCTTTTTTTTCCCCCGAAGCCCTTTTTCCGGCCCCCGTTCAGCGTACTGCTCCCGTATCTCACCTGCCCTTCCCAAAGTTGGAGCTCACGTCACAAGAGAGTGTGAGAGACTCCACAAGTACGTCGTTCACCGTTTGCAACAAAAGGGTACTGTCCCATCCGTCCCAGCGTGGCACTTCTTTACCTAGGGAAGCTCAAACTGTTCCTCCCCCAACGATACACGCCTCGACCTCCACTCAAGGGGGCCCACTCCCTCTTTCATTATTCACTTTCTTGTTTTTTACTCATTCTTAGAGGCAACAAGTTGTCTTCCAGTTACAGCGTCCCCACTCAAAACACGGCTGCAACGATGGGTCTTGTCCCAATTTTCCACTTTCTCCCCCTTGTTGGCGCCTTCGCTTTTTCTGGAGTACTCCTCTACTCACCCCCTTCCCGCTCCTAAACCCTTTGTTTCTCCCCACCCCCCCCCCATCGGCTGACCCCCTGGGTGTTTCTGATGAGTGTGTCTATTTTTTCTCCCCTTCAATCCCAGTTTTTCCCTGCCATTTCACTCCGATCGGTGTACCCAGGAAAATAAGTCTACCTCGATTTAATCCACATATCTCTCCCTTCTTCGTTGTTGGGGTCTCCAGCTGGGAATTAAAAGATGCGTGTACTTCTTTTCCCCCCACCGGGTAATTTCGGGGTACACCTTTCAGGTAACCTCTTCCTATTTAATCCCCCCTCTGTTCAGCGGCCAGTATGTTCGGGAAGAAGGCGATGCTTTCTTAGTATACTGGAATTGGGCTGAAGTTCTCTTTGTTTTCTCAGCAGCCGAAACTTCCTGATGGGTCCTCGATCCTGTTTTTTTTGAACCTTTTGTACCCTGAAACCCTTGTCTTTTTTTTTCGCGCCTTGGATAGGTTTCCCCTGTGATCCGGTTCTCGTTATACGCCAGTCAACAGGACCTTGCCTATTTTTTCGTGGGCCCCTTTTTTCTTTTTATTCCTTTTTCTTCTATTTTCGGTTACCTGGTAACCTGTCCATGTTCGACTCTGTCCTCCGTCCTCAGGGACGTTGACCGGTAACGTGTCTCTGCCCGTCTTCACCAGTTTGTGGTAGTCATAGGTTTTTTGCGTAGCCCGATAGGGTGCTTGACTACTTTCTTTCCCCTTGGAAATGCTCGCCGTTCGTCCCGGGGAAGCGCACGCAGCGC